>Ga0302347_1000490_pt1 | contig 62021 bp, 58 predicted proteins | sample PhyWR1_FD_202178 | JGI IMG/M metagenome (GOLD analysis project Ga0302347, IMG submission 202178) | Leaf surface microbial communities from wheat plants in UC Gill Tract Community Farm, Albany, California, United States - DLSL W.R1 (v2)... | ecosystem: Host-associated > Plants > Phyllosphere >... | reverse complement strand
AAGAGCACAACTGGGATCTGAACTACGGTGAAATCGCGAAGATCTTCCGCGAAGGCTGCATTATCCGTGCCCAGTTCCTGCAGAAAATTACCGATGCCTATGCACAGAATCCAGCGATTGCTAACCTGCTGTTAGCGCCGTACTTTAAAAATATTGCTGATGAATACCAGCAAGCGCTGCGTGATGTGGTGGCTTATGCCGTTCAGAATGGTATTCCGGTACCGACCTTTGCTGCGGCGATCACTTACTACGACAGCTACCGTGCCGCAGTTCTGCCTGCTAACCTGATCCAGGCGCAGCGTGACTACTTCGGCGCGCATACCTATAAGCGTACTGATAAAGAAGGTGTGTTCCACACCGAGTGGCTGCAAGACTAATACTGCGTTTTTACTCCGCTATATGCAGGATGCCGCCTCTGAGAAGAAGCGGTATCCTGATAAGACAGATTGAATATTACAGCGCTAAAGCTGACTCATTCTCACTGCGAGGTAGGTTTTTCCTGAATAACCAGAATTAAGCGGTGCAGGCGGTAAAAAAGTCGGTGAAAGGGTGCAGAAACGGCGTTGTTCACTGCTCGTTACCAGCCCATGAAGCACCTCCAGTATGTGGTAAGCCATTTCTTTGTTTGCGCGATGTGGAACAGATTTTCGCAACGCCCAGGCCATTTCAGCAGCATCCAGTCCACGATTTTCATTATATAACCATGCGATTGTTGCATTATCTCTTTGGTGCCAAAGAGCGCCAAAACTGGTTGTTCCGGAGATAGCTGGATTGTTTCAGAGTTAAACAGGAGTGATCCGATACAATCGCTGGCAAACAGTAGGTCGTGAGTCAGTACTGGCAAAAATTGCAGGCATTTAATAGGCTGGTGCTAAAACCGCACTTTCTGTCATTGATTGCTGTTTTTGTGACGACGGGTACAGCAAATAGGTTTCGTCCAGGTAAAACTCTTATCTCAATCTATCGCTGGGCACAGTGTCGTCAGCGGATTGAAAAATAATCATTCAGGGTTGTGATGGTTCCTGAATCTCACCCTTCTATGTACCGACATACTCGGACAGCTCGTCTGGCATTTAGAGATAACCTGTGCCCGAAAGTACCGGTAACACCCGTGCAGTTCCTGCGTATTGATCAATGTCTGTAACTCGTGGCTGCCTGCAGGACACAGACGTATGCAGCCATATCGGGCAAACCGAACTCCAGAAAGTGAATTTAAAGATGTACGCAATAAAACTCACTCAGGCTGGCAAACAAATCGAACGACTGAAATCAGACCTCGCTCGTTCCCAGTAGATTAACCTTCACCTCATATAAGGAAAACGAATTGCTTCGCAAACCAGTATTACGGGAATAACAAATCGAAGTCAGTCTTACAATCTGAGACTAATTTTGTTCATTAACTATGTGGAGAATATAATGTTTATTTCTGCTTCTAAACTGAAACAAATAGTGTTTTTTCTTGCGGGGAGTACCATTTTAACAACTGGAGTTCATGCTGCAACAAATTACGTGGATGCTGGAAATATATCTGTATCATGGGAGTTGGATAAACTATCTGGTGCATCACCTGAGACTTCTCGCTTAACTAACCTGACGTTCAGATTCAATGTTAATAAGGAAACTCTTCATTATGATGGAACCTATTTTGCCCAGCAGTTTCGTTTCGATAACGTTAGCTCGGGAATAAATATTGGCTACCTTGGTCTACAGCCAAGACAGGACAATAATGGTAAAGAATATCTGAGAGCCGTATTTTCTTCTTTCATCAGTGGTACAAAAACCAACGATAATAATTGTATCGCCGGCGCTGATGGTGGTGATGGCGCGAGCTGCGGAATTACATTTCCAGCAACTTATGGCCATTCTTATGCAATAAAAGTTTATAAAACTGCCCTACATACCTGGAGCGGCGAAGTCCAGGATCAAATGTCTAAAGAGGTTGTTCATATAGGTAGTTGGATACTGCCTGACAGTGTCGGCGATTTACTGTCATCAGCCGGAGGATTTGCTGAATATTATGCTTTTTATAAACCAGGTTACTCGCAGTTTGTAGTTCCAGAGTGTTCGCAACTTGCAAAAATAAATGTTTTCTATGGTCCCGTGACAACAACCGATTTTGATGGTGGGATCGGGAGTATAAGTAACGTTTTTGAGTATAACAGCCAGGAATGCATAGGTGATGCAAGCGGTTTTTCCTCTCAGCCGGAGACCGTCAGCATCACCATGCCAAATGGGCAGGTTTTAAGCGCGGAAGGACAAAATGTTGTCCGTGGTTTTATGAGCAAGATTAATAATTGAATATAGCTTTTACCTTTCACAAAATCCCCACTCAAATAATTTCCACATCAACCAGTGTCGGTGGGATTAGGCTATAACAATAATCGCCAGGCGATGTTATCAATCGCTGTTTTAAATAAAAATCCGAATAATGCTATTATTTATGGCGAGAATAATTATATCGTTATTAATGATTTGTGAGTACCACGAACGGCAACGATAACATGGCATGATGGAAGAACAGAACTATTGATTCGCACTGTAACCGGTAAAGGTTAGGTCATTATTGATACCACTTTTGTTAAAAATATCTTATCAATGATGGATATAACTGTATTTTTATACAAATTAGATAGTCTTTATTCAAATTATCTTTTTCAAAAGAGATCATCAATGGTGAAAAAGTCTATTTTTTTATTATTGCTCTAAATATTAAAATTTATCTTACGGCAGATTATTGTATCCCTTAATTGTCTTATGAAGATAGTTAGTTGTTATTTTTGTTTTTTGTCATTTTTTAATAAGAAAACACTAATTATTTCGTTAAAGTTTCCGTTAACAAAAGAATGCTTATGTATAAGTAGTACCTGAAAGAAAAATCCGACCCCAAGGTATTATCCATATTGCGGCATTAAAATTAAATGTATGCATGTTTTTATTTTGTAATAAATAACTTTTGTCGTTGTATAAAAATATAAAGTATATGGTTTTATATTATTTATTAAATAAGGGAAGGTAATGTTTTTAGCAAATTTACGTATTGGGTTCAGACTCGGGGCAGGGTTTTCTACCCTTATTATCATGCTGTTTGTTGTGAGTTTTTTTTCACTATCCAAACTATCTGATTTCCAGTCTAATGCCAGAGGTATAGTGATAGAGATCTATCCGCTGACGAAGGAGTCTAATAATCTGATAGATATGGTGAACGAGCACTTTATAGGCTACTCACAGATGATATTGGCGAGTGAACCGGAACAGCGCCAAGGATATATGAACAATATTATGAAACATCGTCAGGAGATAGGTAGCCTGCTTGATAAAATTGAAGGCGGTATTTCCAAAGAAAGCTCACGTAAATATACCGATGAGATTAAGCTGCATCGTACCAAGTTTTTAGCTTCAGCTGATAAAGTCATCAGCGCGCTACAGACCGGAAATAACCATGCTGCAGCAGTAGAATTCAATAATAATCTGAGTAAACTCCAGAGCCAGTATATCAACGCTGTAAAGGACATGGCGAACTACCAGGGTGAAACGATGGATGCCTCAATAGAGGCAATGGCAGTAGAATATAATAATACGCGTATGATTTTACTGATAATTCTTGCGTTAGCCATTATTGTGAGTGTCCTTATCGCTTATTCGCTCACTCGTAGTGTAACCCGACCGATTCAGCGTGCTTTACAAGTAGCCGATAGCGTGGCGCAGGGCGATTTAACTTCACAGATTAAAATCACCAGTAGCGATGAAACAGGATTATTGTTGAAATCGCTGGATCATATGAATACCAGTCTCAGTGCGCTTGTTGGTCAGGTGCGTGATGGTGCGGATACCATCTCAATCGCTGCGACTCAAATCGCTGCAGGGAATCAGGACCTGTCATCACGAACCGAAGAGCAAGCCAGTTCACTGGAAGAAACAGCTTCTTCAATGGAACAGCTGGCTGCCACAATTAAAAATACCGCGGAAAATACCACCCAGGCGGCTCGTATTGCGCATCAGGCTTCCGACGCGGCGCAAAAAAGTGGCCAGGTAATGATTTCAGTGACACAAAAAATGCGTGGGATCCGTGATTCATCCCTGCGTATGGCAGAAATCATTAATGTGATTGACGGTATTTCATTTCAGACAAATATTCTGGCGTTGAATGCCGCAGTAGAGGCGGCTCGTGCGGGTGAACAAGGTCGTGGATTCGCTGTAGTGGCAGGAGAAGTTCGTTCTCTGGCACAATCCAGTGCTACAGCAGCTCGGGAGATAAAAGACTTAATCGATGATTCGGTGAAAAAGGTACAGGAAGGGATGACCCTGGTAAATACTGCCGAAGAAACCATAGACGGACTTACGGGCTATGTCCGGGATGTTAACGAGGTTATCAGCGAAATCTCACAGGCCAGTAGTGAACAGAGTGATGGTATTCATCAGATAAATATTGCAGTAGGGCAAATCGATACGACTACCCAGCAAAATGCTGCTCTGGTTGAAGAGTCGGCCGCGGCTGCATTTTCTTTGCAGGCACAGGCCTCGGCACTCGCTGAAGCGGTAAGTGCATTCAAACTTCAGACCGCTAATACTCAGTGAGGGAATAGGGAGCCACGATCTGCTATATAGGGTGATAGTCCCTGAAGCACATCATATATTTGCAGATATCAAAGGAAACGGATGCACACATTATTTATTAATGCTGTTCATCCGTAGATATTCTGTATGTATACCCGTCATACTTCAAGTTGCCTGGGCGTTGCTGCAGTGAGGACAACCGAATCACATAGTTTACCTGTGCTCATCGATTGTCTTCACTTTTTGCCTACAAGCAACTCGAATTATTTAGGGTATAGACAGACATTTACTCTTTGAATAGTTTTTGGACAAAATCGGCGTATGCCGGACGCCAGACGTTCATTTCATGGCCTAAATCAGGGTATTCTTTATAATCAAAATTAATACCCTTCATAGTTAATTCATTTTTTAATCCGGCAATATCAGCACCGGTAACAATATCATTTTGCCCGACCACTACTGTGAAGTTATTTAACTGACGGTTAATATCTTCAGGCTTATTTAACTGGGCATCTACGCCTTCATTAGGGACCGTTTCCGTAGTGACGCCACTGAATGTTGCTAACCAGCCAAAACTGTCTAAATGATTCATACCGGAAACCAGAGCCTGATAGCCACCTTGAGACAATCCTGCCAGCGCGCGTCCGTTGGCATCAGAACGAACATTAAAACGCTCGGCAACCAGCGGAATGATTTCATTCATTAATTCATTATCGGCAGCCTGAGCATTCAGAGGATAGAACGTCTGACGGCGATCTTTAGGTGGAAAATCTTCGGGGATAGCTTCTGGAACATCCGTTTCTGTATCCGGTATCACAACCAGCATCGGTTTAATTTTCTTTTCAGCCAGCAAGTTATCCATTATCTGTGGAATACGCCCTTGCTCCAGAGCAGAGAGACCGGTATCACCAAAGCCATGATAAAAATAGAGGACGGGGAGTTTTTCTTCCTTTCCGGTATAGCCTGGAGGTGTCCAGACATAGATGTGTCTTTCTGCTTTCGAAGCCGCAGAATGCCAGGCGATATCACGAACTTCGCCATGAGGGACTGGCCGTTCATCTAGAATACTTCCGGGAATAAGCGTCAGACTGGTATTTACCTGGCGCTGTGGTTTCTGGTAGCGACTACCCGTATCGACGGAACGAAAACCATCGATATCAAAAAAATATTCGTATAAACCGGGTGCCATAGGTTCACTTTTCCATACCCACACTCCCCGTTCATCCTTGGTCATCTCATGTGATGCATAAGTTTGAGGCGTATCACCCGTTACCACTGAAACTTTCTGTGCAGCAGGAGCGAACAGTCGATAAGTCATACTGTTATCCGCATTTCGCGCAGAAATAAACTGATTCAGAGGTATGGAAGGATCGGGACTGGATAGCGTGGGGGCGGCAATAGCGCCTGATGAGGCAAGGGTGAGAATAAGTGCGATTAGGTTCTTTTTCACAGGCTATGGTTCCTCTATTATTTTCTTTATCGTAATGATTTTCATTAATAAAAAATGTGATATGAGTTAGATAGAGGATGTTAAGTGTTAAGTAAGTTGTTGCTTCTGGTTAATTTATACTGCCTGCCTGAGGCTCGTACCTTACCTGTTGTTTTCCTGTTAGAAACCCTCTTAAAACTGCCTGTAATATCATGGTTGTTAATAATTGTGATATGTGTCAACGAATAAACTTAATCTATAGAATAAATTAACATTATGCAACAAATTCGATCAAATATTAACTTTCAAGGCTACCCAAGTTTGACTCTTACTCCCATACGCAGTGATAAACAATAAGAGGAATAGACTTATGCGGCACATGACCTCCCGACCAGCTATTGGACTGATATTTTCCCTGCTTATTACCAGTCCTTATGTCAGCGCGGAGCCTTTGCCACCAGCAACTGAAGGTATCTGGATCGTTCCAGAGTTCACCTTCCACACGGGGGAAAAATTAACTAACCTTAAATTACATTACATCACCCTGGGCGACCCGAAGAATCCAGCCATTCTCTTTCTCCATGGGACTAATCGGCCCGGAAGTGATGTGCTCAGCAAAGATTTTGGGGGGGAACTTTTTGGCCCTGGCCAACCTCTGGATGCGAGTAAATACTATATTATCGCCACCGATGGAATCGGTGTCGGTCAGTCGAGCAAACCTTCGGATGGTCTGCGCACAAAATTTCCTGCCTATAATTACACCGACATGGTCAATGCCCAGCACCGGTTAGTGACCGAGGGGCTAGGCGTCAAACATTTGCGATTAATCATCGGTAATTCAATGGGGGGCATGCAAACCTGGATGTGGGGAGAAATGTGGCCGCAAATGATGGATGCATTGGTACCAATGGCTTCACAGCCCAGCGAGATGTCATCACGTAACTGGATGATGCGTCGTCTGCTAGTCGAGTCCATCAAACAAGATCCCGTCTGGAACGAGGGCAACTACAGTGTGCAACCCCCCGCTATGCGCCTGGCTAATGCACTGTATAGTGTAGGTACTAACGGTGGAAACCTCGCCTATCAGACGGCTGCGCCAACCAGAGCGCAGGCTGATCAATTGGTGGATCAGCAGCTTAGAGCAACACAAACGACAGATGCAAATGACTTTATTTATCAGTGGCAGTCCTCTGCTGACTACAATGCTGCTCCAGGTCTGAAAAAGATCCAGGCACCAGTACTGGTCATTAACTCAGCAGATGACGAGCGTAATCCACCAGAAACGGGTTTACTGGAAACTGCTCTGCAACAAGTTAATGACGCACAGTTACTCTTAATTCCTGCCAGCACGGAAACACGTGGCCATGGTACTACCAATATGGCGAAATTCTATAAAAAGGAACTAGAGCAGTTTATGAAAAAAACGGAGAAAACCGCCCAATAATGTTCTTCTTAATAATGTCTGAAGATTGTGTTCCGATATTATGTTGCAAAACACCTCTGCGACTATTATTAGCAGCTGAGGGAGCTTATTTTTGTGCGTGAATCCAACACCTTGCATGTTTTTTGTGCATGGTGTATGTTCTTTGATTATTCTGACTCAAAGCTATTATTTTTATCTTAAAGTCCCATACGGTTGTCATAACAAAATATAATGCCGGGGCGACTTCTATTCTTCCTGTATTCCTGTTTTGTTTAAAGCCATGGAAAGAAGTGTACTATTAAGCTATTACCCAGCACATTAAAATGGAGAATTATATGCACGGTTTCGTTCCAGAAGTATTCTTCGCATCTAAAGGTTCTGAGTGGTCAGTTGATAAACAGCATCAAAGTCTGACAGGGGTCGCACATCCAGTCAGTGATATTTATATTGATCCATCCTGTAATCAGCCTGGTTCGGCAGCAGCACCACGTCATGATGCGGCTACATTTATGACGGCTGTACCTGTTGGAGATTTCCAGTTATCCGCTACTGTAACAGTGGATTTCAAGGATACATTTGATGCCGGTGTACTGCTGCTAAGAGCGAGCGAACAAATCTGGGCTAAGCTGTGTTTTGAATATTCTCCTGATGGTGAAGCGATGGTGGTATCGGTAGTGAATAAAGGTAAAACGTCAGATGATGCAAATGCCTTTGTTGTGCCAGGCTCCACGGTTCAATTACGAATATCCCGTAAAGATAATGTTTATTCATTTCATGCCGCAGTTGAAAAAGATCGCTGGATCTTTATCCGTGCCTTTTCATTTGATGAGCAAGTACAAACAACAATAGATGAGATGACTCTGGGCTTTATGACTCAGTCACCGAATGGAGCAGGGTGTAAGGTTGAGTTCGGTAATATTTCACTGACCAATACCTCGCTTGCACATCTCAGAGACGGGAATTGATATTCAGTTTCAGAGAAATTTAATCTGCTGTGACGTTGCAGAGATATTTTACGATAAGCCAGCCCCGAGCTACAGAGAATAGCAGGGGGCTGTTTATATTAAATAGTTCACAATTATTATTTATATGCGTATTCAACAGGTTCTTAATAATAAAGTCATCGTGGCTCATGATACTTGTCGCCGATATTGTCGGGCAAGCTAAGGTCAGGCTTGGTCGTAATATACATAAGCGTGTGTATGCATCAATCTTATCGACAAATTGTTCAGTATTTATTAAAAAAGTCTGGGGCCACGCTAAAACGTGGATCCAGACTCAAAAAGATTATCCTCCCGTCACGACATTAATCAGCTCATTCGCCAGTTGGCTAAAACGACTGATGCGTACAGTGAGGGGACCCGTGTCACCCGCTGTGCCATATTTAGTCAGTTCCAGTGGCGCTTCGACCTGTGTTTTCTCAGCATAGATAGTCGACTCCGGAATCAACTTAACACGATCGGGCTTTGGATCTGCCACGGTGGAAACGACTAGCCAGCGTGGTGCCTTCATTCCTGGTTGTACTAGCATGCTGGCGAACAGACGATGGCTTTGCAGCACCGCAGGTGTACGGTAGACAAAATCCTTGTATTCCAGTTTCTGCAGTGGCTTCCAGTCGGCGTCATAGATGACGGCTTGTGCAGCAAGGAACTGTTCGTTATTCAACGGTGCCGTAAACTCGATGGTGTAGGCACTATCCCTATTCGGTAAGGCCAGTACTTGTGCACGGACACTCGTGTTATTTTCACTTATCTTTGGCGTTTGCGCGCCGAAGTTCAGCGTTAATGATGACTTACCATTAAAGCTCTGTACTGGCAGTTGATCCAGTGCACTGCAACAAGTTACAGGCGTGACGATGCTGGTGTCCTGAGTTGATGTTACTTGCTGGGCACAACCACTCAGCCACAACAGACCGAAGGCCATTGGAATAATTTTTTTCATCATATGTTCCTGAATAATATTGTCCATTACCACCACAGCTCGAAGTTAAACCCAAAGGTCACTTCTTCGGTACTTCCCTTATCGCTCTTCACTGGTGCAGCATACTTATATTTCTCACCGTAGCTGTTAAGACGTTCCCATTGGGTATCGGAATCGGACCAAGTGACAAACAGGCGTAATGCAGGACGTGCCCAGACACCTTTACCAGCCTGAATCATCTGTGCAAGGGTTACTTTATACAGATTATTCACGCCAGCATCATTCTGAGCGTCAACACGCTCATAGCCAAATTCCAGTGCCGTAGCCAGATACTCGTTCCAGCTGTACTGTGGACGTAAACCGGTGCTGAACCAAGTCATCCCGGTCTTATTGTCGAGATTAAGAGCCTGCCAGGCGATGGAATACATACTCTGGATATTATCGGTGAAGTTTATTTCACCATAGTTAAATACGCGCCAGCTGTAACCGTTGTGATTGACGCCAGTATTATATTTGGTTGAACTGGCGCCCTCAGCACTCATCAGACCGCCCGCGAGAGCATCACGTCCATACTGGAAAGCCAGAGAGTTGCTACCCATTGACCAAGCCTGGCGATAGATCATCGACAGCATGGAACCATTGGTGGTGATATCTTTCTCATTGTAGCTGGAGTTTTGGGCGAAAACGTAGTTGATACCAGTAGTTAAGTCAGCATCATCAGTCAGTTTCAGGTCACTCAGACGTAAGTCGATATTGTGCAGAGCGCGTTGGTCAGCGCTGGACTCTGGTGCCAGCCAGGCCAGGCTGCCTTTCGCAAAGCCGAAGTCGACATTTTCCAGACCGGTACCGTTGTCAGAGACATCCCAGTATTTAACGTCAATCATGTGAACTTCATAACGCTGGTAAAAACGTTTACCGACCCATATTTTCGCATTGGGTTGACCGGGTATAATATTATATACCGAAGCCCATGTTTGCATGGTACCGACGTCACCCCAGGACTCGCCACTGCCGATATACCAGGTAAAATCAAAAATGGCATCAGTGTCGGTGGTAATATCCGTTTTAAATCCACCTTCCCACCAGTTCATTTCATTACCTAAGCGGTAATTACCAAAACCTTCTGAGGCACGAATAACCGTGTCGAGTTTTCCTTTACCATCATTTCTGTTTTTATTATTGGTATAAATATTCCCCCATTTGACATAACCCATGGGAGTAAAGTTTTCCAGTTCAGCTGCGGAGGCAGAAAAAGGCAAAGCTAACGCGAGCAGAGGTAAAAGACCACGGCGAGTCATCATAAAAATTCCATACTGTTTTTATTAAAAGGGTGGTGTTGCCAGCAACACAAGGCTGCTGGCGGGATAGTAAAAATCAGGCGCGTTTCTCAACTAATGCAGCCATAACATCGTCATGGTATTGACCGTTGAGTTTGTAATAGCGGCGATAAATTAAGAAGCTGGAAGCAACTAATACAAATGGAATACCGATCATTAATACACGCATACCCAATATCGTATCGGCACTCTGTATTTCATTTGGAATATAGCCGATAACTGTCAGGCCCATACCAATCAGGAAACCTGCGAAAGCGGCAGCCGCTTTTACCAGCATGGTCTGTACCGAGAAAATAATGCTTTCACTACGCATACCGGTTTTATATTCGCCGTAGTCTACGACGTCAGCCAGCATTACTGTTGCCATCGCCAGCGAGAAGCCAGATCCCAGTTTAAGCAGAGCACCAGAGAGGCCAACCAGGATATGACTTTCTGGCATAAAGATGCTTGAGAACAGCAGGATAAGGCAGCTTACTAGCGGGAACAGGCAAGCCAGACGCCAGACGGTTGGGCGTGATAATTTTGCCACTACTTTAGGGAACAGCAACAGGCCTGCTATTTCAGCAGCCCCGGAGAGCATCATAAATACCGGGAACAGGTCTTTATTACCAATAGCGTAGGCGAAGTAATAAATCGCAAAACCACCCGCCAGTTGCATTGCCATATTAAAGCTCAGCACGATACCAATCAGCGCCTTCAACTGATCATTTTTGGTGATGATATTAATCATATCTTTGAAACTGATTTTTGGCTTGCTGACTTTGACATCGACAGTTTCTTTAACGTTAACGACGGTTATCACTGCGCTGATAATAAAGAAGACCGCAATAACCATGCTGATACGGACAAAACCGCTGGCACTATCGCCATTACCCAGCCATTCAATCGCTTTCAGACCAAAGGCTCCCATTAGCAGCCAGGCAAGACTGGCGAACAGACGCGGTATGACAACAATTTTTTCGCGATCTTTTTTCTCTTTGGTTAATGACGGGATCATTGACCAATAAGGAATGTCCATTATCGTATAAGTCATTCCCCATAATATGTAAGAGACGGACGCGTAAATATAAAGCCAGATACCCGTAAATTCATGGGTAATAAAGACGCCAATCATAAATACGGAGTTAATAATAGTGCCGACTAAAATCCATGGACGAAATTTCCCCCAACGACTGTGGGTATTATCGACAATTAAGCCCATTACCGGGTCGGTCACTGCATCCCAGATCCGTGCGAATAAAAAGAGCGACCCAACAAAGGCAGCCGAAAGACCAACTACGTCGGTATAATAAAACATCAAATAGAGGTAGATAATGGAACAGGCCAGGTCTTTACCTAGCGCGCCTATGCCATAGGAGAGCTTACTTGTGTTGCTGATACTCATATTTTTCCTTTATTTTTTTAAGACATCAGATCAGAGATAATATTAATTCTGTGCTTCAAGTAGCAGCAACACAGCAGATTCTGGATCCAGTACTGGCATCGCCAGACCAGCGTGTTGCAGCCAGTCGCCTGATAACTCAACGCCATCCGCAACCCATGCCGGCTGAGTGCTGACAATGCCGTTGCTAAAGTTTTCTGCCGAATCGATAACACTGACACGATAGAGGGTTTGGGGATCAAGCCCCTGGAGACGTAACACACCGCTCAGTGCCCATGTTGGCATGGCCCGTTGAGCGACGGTAACCAACGCCTGACGGCGGTCGGCAGAAACGACAGAGGTAAGTGTTTGCGCCTGAGAGTCATCGCTATCCAGACGATAGAGCGTGCCTTCGTGAATCAACTGACGATATTTTTTATAGATCTCGATATAGCGACTAAAACCGGCTTTATCCTCTTCGGAGGCCTGCAGCGGATCCAGCTCTATCCCTAAATGACCGAATAGTGCAGTGATGCCGCGGAAATGGATATCCGAGACTCGGCGAGTAGAGTGGCTTTTTTTCGCACCAATATGTGCACCCATCACTTCAGGTGGGAAGAAATAACTGAAGCCGCGTTGGATAGCCTGGCGCTCAAGGGCATCATTATTATCTGACGGCCAGAAACGTTGAACGTGGCGTAAAATTTCATAGTCAATACGTCCGCCGCCCGCAGCACAGGACTCAATGTCTACTTGTGGATGCTTCGCCCGTAATGCGGCCATCAGGGCGTAGACGCGTTCCACCTGACGTGTTTGCGCTGGACGCTCTTGGTGACCAGGCTGGACGACTTCGCGGTTCATATCCCATTTCAGATAAGAGATATCGTAACGGCTCAGCAGGGTATCGAGGCGATCGAATAAGTAGTTGAATACCTCGTCATTACACAGATCCAGCACATACTGATTGCGACCGGTGGGCTGCTGATAGTCGCTAAGTTGTAATAACCAGTCCGGATGCTGGCGATAGAGATCTGAGTTTTTGCTGATCATCTCTGGCTCTACCCACAGGCCAAAGGTCATACCTTGTTTCAGCACGTGTGCGATGACAGGCTCCAGCCCATGCGGATATTTTTTCTCATCGACAAACCAGTCACCCAGCGCGGCTTTATCGTCGTTACGGCCGCTGAACCAACCATCGTCAATAATAAAACGCTCAACACCCATCTGTGCGGCTTCTGTTGCCATTTGCATGATGTACTGCGGATCGTGATCGAAGTAGATCCCTTCCCAAGTGTTAAGATGCACTTGCCGTGGTTCTGCGGAGGTAAAGCTGAGCAGCTGGCGACGAATATGGCTGTGGAATTGTTGACTCATACCATTGAGACCGCGGCCACTCCATGTTGCGTACAACAACGGCGTCGTGAGACTTTCTCCTGCCTGGAGCACTATCTCGCCCGGGACATACAGCGCTTCGGCTTGCAGTACTCGGCGACCATCAGCTTTGACATCGACGCGCATACGGTGGTTACCGCTCCACGCAAAGTGAACCCCCCAGACTTCGCCATAGTTTTCACCAAAACCGGTAGTACCCGCGATCAGTGCTGGATAGTGCTGGTGCGAGGTACGGCCACGGCGGTTTTCCTGCTGATAACCGCCGTGTATTAATGAATGTCGATGCTGCTGGAATTCATAGACCCAACGACCATAAAAGGAGAGACATTCACTGGCGCGCTCTGGTAGGGGAAGGGTGATTGCCAGACGAGAAACATCGTAGTCGCTGTCACCCGTGTTAGTCAGTGTATGGCTGATTCTGATGACATCACTGTCACGATCAAACAGTAACTGTGAGCTGACTCGCAGACCCGCAGCATTGTCTTCGCTGTCGATCAGCAACCCCGCATCGGTTTCTTCTATTTTACTGATAGTGAAGACTGGCGACCAATGTTGACCGTTACGATGTCCCTCGACCCCTGGACTGCCGAACAGGCCACGACCATTTTCTGCCATCAATGATACTGGTGTATCCGCATCCAGCCGCCCATAGGGCACCGCACGGCTCAGCGCAGTTTTGGCTCCGAAGTTCGGCGCAAGTTTACGTCCCCAGTAGAGGATCTCACCGCCGCTGGCGGTATCGATGCATAAAGAGGAAGTATTTCCTGAGAGAAAGCGAGTAGGTTCCATCATGTCGTCCAGTTTAAAAATGTCTGATGATGGCAAAGATATTAACAGGCATGACAAAATGTAATTGTGACCGCTCACTCAAAAATTGTCAGGATTTTGTTTTTTTCGACAAAAATGAATATTTATATTCATATAAGACGAAATTTTTTATCACACAATATTGATATATATAGATTATTTTAATATGTGAGCGGGTTGCAATTTCTTAACATCAAACATGCTAAACAGTCTTTATGGAAAGAAAAACGGCGGCTCAGATGGCCGCCGTTTGAAGGGCGAGAGGATTAGGTTAACGACGAACCCAGCGCAGACTATAATGATAGTGTTGCTGTTGCAGCAGATACTCTGGTGACACGCTCGGACTCCAGGAATCATCACCACCAATACCCATATGGAAACCATCGATATTCAGCCAGGTGCCGGGTTCTTCAACCAGCAGATGGCGGTGAGAGGTTTCACGCAGTTGTGTCTGACCATAACGACTCAGGTTAAACTGGAAGTCCCCACACCAGCTATTTGCGCCGTACTCAAGGCGCGTAGTTCCACAACGCAGACCATTTTCGCTTGGGAATACGTACGGGGTATACATCTCCTCCAGCGGACGCTGCCAGAGATCATAGCGGGCTGAATGACGACGGTCAGGATAGTTTTCATGTGGACCTAAACCTAACCAGCTCACCTGAGACTCCACTTCCGCTAGCTGGCAGGTCAGACCGATACGTGCCGGAGCAGGGGTTCCGCGAGCGATATCGACGTCAACGTTAATCTGCAGTTCACCTTGTGTATTAATCACATAGGTTTTGCGACTAATAAAGAGAAGTTTATCGTCGGCCAGCCAGTGGTGTACTGAGCGTAGCTGTACTGCCTGCGCCAAGGTATCGGCGTTCAGACTTACTGCACGACACTCCATGGTGTAATGACCGGCCGCTTTCCAGCGTTCTACCCAGGCATTAGGGTCGATACGTGTCACTTCACTGACGCCAATATCGTTATCGAGAGGGGCACGAGTGAATTGATCCTGCAACGGAGTCAGCAGTAGATCTTCGCCATTGCTGGTCCACTGAGTTAGCAGGCCGCTGGTACGGTCGAACTGCCAGTGTTGCTCGCCATGCCGGATCTCATACCCGACATCGCTGCTGGTTAGAACCGGTAGGCTGTCGCCCGACACTTCCGGGATATCGGACAATATTCCTGGTACTTGCCACTGTTCATATGCGCAAAGATGGCCCGTATCGCTCCAACTGGTGGCTGATTTCTGGTGTACTTCTACGTTCAACCACACCTGTCCGCTACGGGTAATCTCAGGTAAATCGAGGGCGATAATTTGCTTGCCTTGGGCGGCGATATTCAGTGCAATATTACCGCTGGCAAGTGATTTTCCATCTAACTTCAGGGTCCAGAAAAGCTCTTCATTATCGGTGCTGCGGAACAGATATTCGCTGGTTACTTCCAGTTGGTTGTCCGGCAGTAAACGGAACTGGAAGAACTGCTGGGCATGGCGTGCTTCATACAGTGATGGATGCGGGGTGCGGTCAGCAAATACCAGACCATCCATGCAGAACTGACGATCATTTGGCGTATCACCAAAATCACCACCGTAGGCGGAGAACGTCTGGCCATTTTCATCACACTTATTCAGCGACTGATCAACCCAGTCCCAGATAAAACCACCCTGCAGACGTGGATACTGGCGGAATGCCTCCCAGTATTTATGGAAACCACCGAGGCTATTGCCCATGGCATGTGCATATTCACAGAGGATCAGCGGACGCGTCTCTCCCGGCATACTGACCCACTTTTTAATCGACCACTTAGGAACTTGTGGGAAGGGTTGATCCTCGTCGACACGCGCGTACATAGGACAAATAATATCGGTTGCAGCACTATTACCACCGCCACCTTCATAATGCACCGGGCGGGTCGGATCGTTGGATTTTAGCCAGCGGTACAGGGCGTCATGGTTATCGCCATGACCAGATTCGTTGCCCAGAGACCAGATAATAATCGACGGGTGGTTACGGTCACGCTGCACCATACGTGTGACGCGTTCGGTCATCGCTGGCAGCCAGCGGGGATCGTCGCTCAGACGATTCATCGGTACCATACCGTGCGTCTCGATATTGGCTTCATCCACCACATACAGTCCGTAATAATCACACAAGCGATACCATTGCGGATGATTAGGGTAATGAGAACAGCGTACGGAGTTAAAGTTATTCTGCTTCATCAACAGGATATCCTGACGCATGGTCTCGATATCCATCACCTGACCATTATCCGGGTGGTGCTCGTGACGGTTAACGCCGCGGATCAGCAGCGCCTTACCGTTGACCATTAACTGGCCTTGGTTGATGTTAACGGTTCTGAAGCCGGTATCATAAGCCTCAGCTTCGATGACAGTCTCACCGCGTTTGAGTTGTACTACCGTACGATAAAGTGTGGGTATTTCCGCGCTCCACAATGCCGGATTTGCCACGGCTAAGCGTAGGGTAGTGCGATCGTTATAACGTCCACGCTCATCAATAATCTCGCTTTCGATAGCTTGATCGGCTTGTGCGATAAGGCTATCGTCCTGCCATAGCTGTACCGCAACACGATCCGAGTCGCCGATATCACCTTCGACAACGACCTTTGTTTCCAGGATTGCGCGGGTGAAATCATCATTAAGATGCGTGACTATCTGAATATCGGCCAGACGAGTGTCTGGTTTATGCATCAGGGTGACATCACGGAAGATACCACTCATACGCCACATATCCTGGTCTTCCAGATAGGAGCCATCGCTCCAGCGCAGCACCATTACGGCAAGGCGGTTTTCACCCGCTACCAGTACCTGGCTGAGATCAAACTCCGACGGCAGTCGACTGTCCTGGGCATAACCAATCCACTTACCGTTGCACCAGAGGTGGAATGCTGAGTTGACGCCGTCAAGAATGATACGCGTCTGTCCGTTGGTCAGCCAGTCTGGGGCAGTTTTGAATGTGAGCGAGTAACAACCAGTCGGATTTTCTACGGGTACAAAGGGCGGATTGACTGGGATTGGGTAGGTGACGTTGGTATAAATAGGTGCATCATAGCCAGCCATCTGCCAGTTAGAAGGAACATCTATATTGTGAGCGCTAGACAGATCGTGATCTAACCAGCTTTCCGGCACCAACTCTGGCTGCGTAAAATAACTGAATTTCCAGCAACCATTCAAGTTCTGCAGCGATGCCGATGGCGTATCGTTACGTGCATCATCGGCGGTCCGCCAGCTGGAGAACGGTGGGTGGGCTGCCAGCGTATTAAGCTGGGTAACGGCCGGGTTCTCCCAGTCACGTCTGGCGAGTACGGCGGCTAAAGAGAGGGGGCTTTGGCTCATAATTCAGGTTCCTTGATATACTTTGTTATCCGCTCACAATTGTAGTTACTATGCGAGGATACCTGACGTTTGTAAAGTATCATGACGATATAGGGTGATGAGATTCACAATAATCGCCCCGATATCGGGGCGCTAAGAAGGGATTACTTCAGGCGGGCAACCTGGCGTGCCAGGCGGGTGAGCTCTTCTGCCAGATGCTGTGCTGATGCCGCATATGCCAGTGGTTTATCAGTGGTCTTGCGCTCTATCAGTGTTACCGGGAGCAGCTCAGATACGGCCTCTTCACCTTCAATAAGCGCTAACAGCCGTTCGACGCTGACTTTGCCAAGCATTTTAAAATCCTGCTTGATGGTGGTCAGCGGTGGGGTGAAGCAGGCGCTGTCTTCAGTATCATCGTAGCCAACCACCGATATGGCGCCTGGCACCGATAAACCAAACTCGGAAAGCGCCCGCAGTGCTCCCAGTGCCATCTGATCGTTAGCGACCAGCAAAGCGGTCGGAATAATGCCTTCATTAAGCAATTGAGTGACGTGCTGATAACCGGACAGTGAGCTCCAGTCACCGTGTATGACCGCCATCGGGGCGAGCTGGTGACTGGCAAGACAGGACTTCCAGCCTTCAAAACGCAGGCGTGCGGAAATAGAGCTGTGTGGGCCGGCCAGCAAGGCTATCTTTTCATGCCCCAGAGCGACCAGATGTTCAACGCCAAGCTTCGCACCCTGCTGCGGGTCGAAAATGATATGGTGCATCTCTGAGCAAGGCGATGCATCAAGGAACAGCACCGGAATAGAGCCGCATAGCTGAACAATTTCCTGGGTCTGGTCATCTTCCATGGGAATATTGACCAGAATACCGTCGACACGCTGGGAGAGTAACTGACTGACAGCAGCCTTGCTGGCTTCAAGCCCGGACTGTTCGGTCATGGATATCACTACGTTAAACTGCAGTTCGCTGGCCCGCGACTTGGCAGCAGCAACAATCTGCGACGGAGCATGTAGCGCCAGATTACTGGTGGCAAAACCCAGAGTATGGGTTAGCTTTCCGGCAAGTTGCTGTGCCATACGGTTAGGGATATAATTCAGCGCGCTCATGGCTGCTTCAACCTTGAGGCGGGTTTTCTCAGAAACGTGAGCCGCCTGATTGATGACCCGAGAAACAGTCTGATAAGAAACGTTGGCGTGATCAGCCACATCATAAAGGGTTGCAGACTTCGGTTTCATGTCGGGATTCCTTGTCATTCATCATATCAGTGATGGCTTGGGCCGCGAAAATCGCGTGTAATATCATAGCATTTGTGCAAGTTTGTGCACAGTAGGGCGGTTGTGTCCGGTCACTTCTATTCGCTGTGAAGTTTTACTTATTGATCACCGCCGAAAGAGCAGATGCTTTAATATTACTTCTCTAGTTTTGCCACAAAAGGAAGGTTTCGGTATTTATTTTCCCATGGCATCCCGTAGCCAATAAGCAAATCGTCATTATCCATTTCATAAGCGTAATATTGCTTTACTGGAATATCAATGCGGCCAGGTTTAACAAATAATACGGCAACAGAAATAGACTTCGGGTTATAATTTTTTGAAATATACTCAACCAATCGTTTCATTGTGCCACCTGATTCTATCGCATCATCAATAATGATTACATTCTGCCCCTCAATATCGATATTATTATGATAAACTATGGTCGATTGATTATTTCTTTCTCCGGGTGTATGTGGGCATGAGATATAATCCATACAAATATCGATAGTTAACTGCCTGGCAAGGTCGGCAGTATAAAGAATCCCCCCAGGGACAACAGTAATGATAACTGCCGTATCAAAATCATTATTAATCTGAGTGGCAACAGTTTTCACACCTTCAGTAATCGCAGCCGTATTGATGATAACTTGTCCAATATGCTTATTTTTCATGTCATAACCCTCTTCAATTGTTAGTATTTCCCTGCATATCATCGATGTTACCGTCGTTTGGTTGTTGTTAATGTATACAGATGAAAGAGCATCGCAAGGCAAAATATATCATAAAGGTGCACAATCGCACAGGGCTGCCGTTCTTATATTGCGTGATACATCGCATTCGAGCAGTTACAGATTTACCGAGTTCGTCTAATACCTGTTTAATCAAAACCATCTAATCTATTAATACTAAAAATAGCCAGGACATGGATGGGGTGGTTAATTATTACTCTATTTTCCTGGAGGGGGTAAAATAAGCTCAGGTTAAGATGAGGGTATATTTAAAATGCTGTGAAATTATTTGTGTGACCTATATCTTTATGTGTGGTTTCCCATAATTAGTGCTCCAATCTATATGCCCCTCATCTTGTTACAGGCTTGAGGGGCAATCATCAGGTTCTTTTTAACCTTGAGAGCAGGGTTTGCCTGGCGTGAGCAATACGCGGTTGTCTCAGTGCGCTAGGGGACCAAATTAGATGGTAATTAATATCTGTATTCCCTACAGGTGCTTTGATGATGCAGAGTTCGTTACTGTTTATTTTCTCTTCGCACAGAAATTCGGGCATCACACTCCATCCGAATCCACGGCACAGTAAACTACGTTGCCCCCGTAGATCCTTGCTTATCATAGCAGGTAGTAAAGAATGATATTTAATACGATTCTTTTCAAGCCAGTGACCAATAATGGATAACTCCAGATTGTAGGCAAGCAACGGTTCTTTAAGGAGGTCAGCTGCGAAATCGCTACTCTGGTTAAGTCGTTGTGCAACAGCCGGGGAAGCAACAGCAACGACTCGGTCAGTACAAATAACCTCTGCGCGTAGTCGGGTATCTGTCACGGGATGAGCAGTGATACCCAGATCGCAGTGACCTTCCAGTACCATTTGTACTACCATCGGTCCATCCCCAGTATGCATATGTACCCGCATGCCACTTTCAAGTAAGGGGATAACTTCAACCGCCAGTTTTTCTGCCATAAAATCGGCGTGGCCAATGATTTGCAAAGTTCCGGTGACATCCATCGATCGGGAACGTGCTGACGATAACGCTGACTCTGCTTTATCTAGTGTATTACCGATATCTGCGGCCAGGTCATCCGCGGCCGCGGTGGGAATGATGCCATTAGTTGTTCGTTCAAAAAGAGGGCGTCCAATCGCGATTTCCAGCCCCATAATATGTTGTGAGACCGCGGGCTGGCTGAGATTTAATGTTCTCGCCGCACCGCTAATTGAGCGCTGACGGTAAGCTTCGACAAACGTTCTTAAACGCACTAAAGACAAAACGACACCCCATAAATATATTTATACCCCTCCATAAATACCCTTGTTAGCGGGGAAAATCTAGTCTTGGTACTCTGTGTGTAAGGTAATTTTAATCACAGGGCAACATATGACTCGCTATCCCTATCAACAAGATTTACAACTTATTTTACAGTCGATGAAACAGGCGCATCTGAAAAATAGCCCTGCATCTGCAGAGCTACGCCGTAGCCGACTGTTGCGTAGTGTTGCATTGCTTCGGGAAAATCATCAGGCAATTATTTCAGCGATCAGCGCTGATTTCGGACACCGTAGCGAATATCAGACGATGGCGGCGGACTTGGTCACCACGATAAATATGTTGCAACACTCTGCTGACCATCTGGAGCAGTGGATGGCGCCAGAGCAGGCGGAGGTGCCTGTTGTCGGTATGCAAGCGTGGATTGAATCCCAGCCATTGGGCGTGGTCGGTATTATCAGTCCGTGGAATTTTGCCATTAATCTGGCATTTGGACCACTTGCTGGTGTCTTTGCTGCTGGGAACACCGCTATGCTAAAACCTTCAGAGCTAACGCCTCAAACCTCAGAGTTACTGGCAGAAATTGTCCCCCGTTACTTCTCTCAAACTGAGCTGACGGTGGTTCTGGGTGATGCCAGGGTGGGCCAGGCATTTAGCGCATTGTCCTTTGATCACCTTGTCTTCACCGGGAGTTCTGCTGTAGGTAAGCATGTTATGCGTGCTGCGGCTGAGAATCTGGTTCCACTCACACTAGAGCTAGGAGGAAAATCGCCGATAGTGATGGACAGTGATGCTGACCCGGTGATGGCGGCAGAAAGAACGATGACTATCAAAACGTTTAATGCGGGTCAGATTTGTATCTCGCCTGATTATCTTCTGTTACCCCAAGAGGCTGAAGCGACTTTTGTCGCCGCTGCAACCGCGTTTGTACGCCAGACATTACCGTCATTACAAGCGAATACAGATTACACCGCGATTATCAATGATCGACATTTTCAGAGACTGTTAAACCTGCTGAAAGATGCGGACAGTAAAGGGGCGCATATCATCAGTCTGGCACCTGAAGGTGAACCTGATTTTGATGCCAGGAGTCGAAAAATTGCTCCACATCTGGTACTTAACGTGACGGATGAGATGGACATTATGCAAGAAGAAATTTTCGGCCCACTGCTGCCGATTAAAACCTATACCGGCGGGCTTGATGAAGCGATTGCCATGATTAATGCGGGTCCACGCCCCCTGGCGGCATACTATTTTGGTCATACGGAGGCAGGTCAGCAGAAGATGATAAACAATACCACTTCCGGCGCCCTGGTCATAAACGATGTGATGACTCATGCTTCACTGGACAGCCTACCCTTTGGAGGGGTGGGTGCTTCAGGAATGGGGGCCTATCATGGGATACATGGGTTCCGACGTTTCAGTCATGCTAAACCTGTTGTTATCCAGAATAGGGAAGGGACGACTAATCTACGATTACGCGCCCCTTATCAGGACAAGATAGAAACACTGAAGGCCTTCTTCAACGTTTAATCTACTCCATAATCTTAACGGAGAAACAGTCATGAAAATTTTAATGGTTTTAACGTCCCACGACACATTAGGTGATACTGGACTCAAAACAGGTTTCTGGCTTGAGGAGTTCGCTGCGCCTTATTACGTTTTCAAAGATGCGGGGGCAGAGATCGTGATTTCCTCTCCGGCAGGCGGCCAGCCACCTCTTGATCCGAAAAGTGATTTACCCGAGTTTCAGACTGCAATGACTGAGAGATTTAAAGCAGATAAGCAGGCTCAAGAGGCGCTGGCTAATACCGTTAAACTCGAAGAGATAAAGCACGAAGATTTTGCGACTGTTTTTTATCCTGGCGGGCATGGTCCGCTATGGGACTTGGCTAAGTCAGAGAATTCTATACAGTTGATTGAAGGTTTCTGGCAGTCTGATAAACCGATTGGATTTGTCTGCCATGCGCCTGGGGCCTTACGTCATGTGAAGGAGAGTAATGGTTCTCCTCTTATCAAGGGCAAACGTGTTACCGGATTTACAAATAGTGAAGAGGCGGCGGTTGAACTGACGGATGTCGTGCCTTTTCTGATTGAAAATGAGTTTATCGCTCTGGGGGCTGTCTATCAAAAAGGCCCTGACTGGGTTCCATTTGTGGTTGAGGATGGCAATCTGATTACCGGACAAAACCCTGCCAGCTCAGAAAATGTGGCAAAAGCGTTATTGAAAAAATTAGCCTGAGAGGAAAAAAAGATGAGCCATGATTTAAAAACTAACCCCGCCTGGACTCTGGCATCACGTCCGGTAGGTGAACCTGATGAGACAACATTCGCATTAACTGCTAATGCAATTCCGGTTCCGGATGAGTCACAGATGTTGCTGCGGACAGTTTATCTTTCTCTGGATCCCTATATGCGTGGGCGACTGGCGAGTGGCAAATCTTATGCGCCAGCAGTTGCTATCGGTGATGTGATGGTCGGGGGAACCGTCTCTCAGGTGGAGCAGTCAAATCTTGATGGTTTCGAGCCGGGTGACTGGGTTCTGAGCCAGGGGGGATGGCAAACTTATTCTATCTCTGGTGGTGAAGGTGTTATTAAACTGGACGCCAATTTTACTCATCCTTCTTATGCTCTGGGTATTCTGGGCATGCCAGGGTTTACTGCCTTTATGGGACTGGCTGAGATTGGCAAGCCACGTCCGGGTGAAACACTCGTGGTCGCCGCCGCAACCGGCCCAGTCGGCGCTACTGTTGGACAGTTAGGGAAACTCTGGGGCTGTAAAGTGGTTGGTGTTGCGGGCGGGGAGGAAAAGTGCCGCTATGCGACTGAAACTCTCGGATTCGATTATTGCCTCGATCATCGCGCACCTGATTTCGAGGAACAACTCGCAGCTACCTGCCCGGAAGGTATTGATGTCTATTTTGAAAATGTGGGCGGAAAAGTCTTTGATGCGGTATTCCCGCTGTTGAATACTGGCGCACGTGTACCTTTGTGCGGTGTTGTCTCTAGTTATAATTCAACAAGCCTTCCAGAAGGACCGGATAGAACGCCTTATATTATGATGGAGATGATTAAGAGACGTATTCAGATCCGTGGTTTTATTATTTTCGACGACTTTGGCGATCGTTTTGGTGAGTTTTTTGAAAAAATGAGCGCACTGGTCGCTGAAGGAAAAATTCACTATAAGGAACAGGTTGTTAAGGGGCTGGAGAATGCACCTGCTGCATTAAATCAGCTACTACGTGGGGATAATTTTGGCAAAATGGTGATTAAGGTAACCGATCCCGTATAAGGTTAAATCGAACGACTTCAGTGCAATATCTGAAGTCGTTTTCGGTAGTTTTTATCCTTTCCAGACTTCAGCAGCAATTTGCTGAACCAGCTCAATCTTAGCCCACTGCTGTTCTTCACTCAGCGCATTGCCTTCTTCAGTTGAAGCAAATCCACACTGGGTGCTCAGACACAGCCGCTCGAGTGGAAAATATTGAGCGGCTTCACGAATGCGCGCAATCACCGCATCTTTATCTTCCAGCTGACCAAATTTTGAAGAGATAAGGCCCAGCACCACCTGTTTATTACCTGAAACTGTGGCAAGCGGTGAGAAGTCTCCGGCCCGTTCTGTATCGAACTCTAAATAATAAGCGGAGACATTTTCACGCCCAAATAATACCTCGGCGACAGGTGCATAACCGCCACTTGCTGCCCAGGTCGAGCGATAGTTACCCCGACAAACGTGGGTAGTAATAACCAGATCCTCAGGTGCTCCCTCAATAGCGCCATTATTGACACTGAGTAGCAGTTCAGCAAGCGAGCTAAGGTCGCTACTGATAACCGTATGGGTTGAGGGATGGCAGCTACAGGCATCAGTCTTATTTTGAGAAGCGATAGCAACACCCGCATTATTATAGCGGGCATCAACCATCATTCCCCAGGTGCAGTCATCAAGTTGTAGATTACGACATCCTGCGGCATAGAGTTCTTTGATAAACTCCTGATATGCTTTAACAATATCCGCGACAAGTTCAGTTTGCTGAGGATAAATACTCTCGGTGACCTGTTTATTCTCCGGACGGTGCAGTTCTTTTAAAAATTGAGCGGGCGCGGGAATAGTCAGCCGCGGCAAAGTATTCGCATCGGCAAAAGATAGAAGGAATTTAAAATGCTCAATAAAAGGATGATTGCCACCATTGATCTTTCCTGTCAGGCGAGCGGTTTCCGGACGCGTTTCAATACCGTCAAACACATACCCCTGTTTTAAATCAGCCTTCTCTACACCCTTCAGACCCCACATAAAGTCGAGATGCCACCAACTACGACGGAACTCCCCATCGGTAATAACAGGCAAACCAAGAGATTTTTGTTTAACGATCAGTTCGCTGATAGCGCGGTCTTCTACGCCAGTTAGCGCCAGTTGGTCTATCTCCCCCCGAGCAAACTGACTGCGTGCTGCATGGAGATAATCAGGACGTAGATAGCTACCAACAACATCAGCGCGGAACGGGGGAGTGTGGTGATTATTTTTCAAGGTTTTCTCACAGAATTGTTTGAATTATCTGGAAACTCTACACCTTAACCGACTCCGTGGATGGTGAAATATAGTCATCATAAATTAGAAATATTCATGTTGTTATCAAGATTCTTCACCAAGAGAAGTATTTGTAAAAATGTTAATGAACAGTGAATTTTAGAAAAAAAGACCATAAGTTACCGACTGTCATTAAACCGTCATCAAAATGTCATATTTGTAACTGATGATGCTTTTTTCTGGTAACACATAAAGTTACAGCGTAAATCTGGTTTATCGCTGGTGGTTATTCAACCAATCATCAATCTCTGTGGGTAAGACTCAGTAGAAAGTTAATCGTTAACTGTGCTATTGATATTTTGCTTGCAGTTACGTTCAGCTCAACGCGCCCATTCACTCTAACTGATATGGCTTGTTAGAGCACAAACCGTATGATGGGTTTAAAATTTTGCTAAGGAGTTAGAGTGCTGGATCTTATTTATTTTAAAGCAGCCCTGATGGGAATCGTGGAGGGACTGACGGAGTTCCTGCCTATTTCATCTACCGGTCATCTTATTTTAGTCGGTGGGCTTATTGATTTTACAGGCGAAAAAGAGAAAGTATTCGGTATTGCTATTCAGACGGGCGCCATGCTTGCAGTTATGTGGCAATATCGTGTCAAACTTCTACATACTATTGTCGGGCTGTTTTCCGATCCTGTGGCTCAGCGCTTTGTCAGAAATCTACTTATTGCCTTTATGCCCGCGGTTATTCTCGGCCTTGCTTTTGGCAGCATGATCAAAGCCCATTTATTCAGTGCAGTACCTGTTGCGCTTGCCTTTATTATCGGTGGTTTTATTATTCTTATTGTAGAAAAACGCGGTGAGACTAAGGGGCATGTGAGGGTAAATCACGTCGATGATATGACGGCAAAAGATGCACTTTATTTAGGCTTGCTGCAATGTTTAGCCTTGATTCCAGGTACCAGCCGTTCAGGTTCGACCATCATTGGTGGTATGGCTATTGGATTGTCTCGCAAGTGCGCAACCGAGTTTAGCTTCTTCCTCGGGATCCCGACTCTTATTGGAGCTGGTGCCTATTCTATCTGGCAAGAACGTAATATCCTGCAAGTCTCAGATACACCGCTATTTTTAGTGGGTCTTGTATTTGCCTTTATCAGTGCCCTTATCTGTATCCGCTGGTTAATTCACTATGTGTCCAGCCATAGTTTTAAACCCTTTGCCTGGTACCGTATCGCTTTTGGTATCATTGTCCTGCTGACGTCCTGGACTGGCATAATCAACTGGACGGCCTAAAGCGCATTCAGACTCTGATAGTGAAGATCTGATTTAAAAGCCGACAGCTTAAAATGAACTGTCGGCTTTTTTCTGTCTGGAGGGATTATTCAGTACCACTGAATCGTCATTTTTGTGTGCTCACTCAGCTTTATCGTCCCTCCTGCAACAATGTCCTACCTTGTAAGAAAAATATTTTTACTTAACGCCTATCTTATTAATATCAATAATATTGATGAAAAAAATGAAGCTGAGTTACTGTCAATTATAGCTATCCACATGTTTCATATTCCCGAAGAAAAAATCCTGATTGAAGACCGTTCAACTAACTGTGGTCAGAATGCTGATTTCAGTCGTGATTTACTGGGTAAAGGACATTTTGATATTAAAACTGCGATCCTGGTTCAGGATCCTCTTATGCAGAGGAGGGCATTTGAAACCTTCGCTTATAGTTGGAAACAGCAAAATGTTCGCTGTCAGTTTACTAACTGGCCGGTATTTAAACCCAAATTATTGATGACTCGCACAGGCCCGAAAATTATCGGCGGCCAGCTACCTGGTCAGTGGGATATTGAACGCTATATTTCAATGATCCTCGGCGAAATGAAGCGGTTATATAATGATTTATCCGGCTATGGCCCCAAAGGCGCAGGATTTATCGACCATGTTAGTATACCCACGCCGATAGTTGTCGCATGGCAGCGATTACTGTCTGAACCTGTGCTGATGCGTATTACGCGTTAACTCTCAGCTGAAAATTTATATTTTTTCTTTCTGAATATTTACCCTAATTAATACACTCTTGAGGATTTATAATGATCAAAGATAAAGTCGCTCCTGAAGAGTTTAACAAATGTAGAAAAGCTGTTGGTTATATCATGTATGAAGTGTTTACGCGTGTCTTTAATGAAATAGTACAAGAGCATCCTGATTTGTTGCCACCAGGCTTTGCTATGCCTGATAATATTACGAAAACTGAATAATCACATTGGACTAAGCTGAGAGACAGCTACTGTGCCAAAGTTCTATCCGGTTCAGGAAGACTGCGTGGATAAACTGTCGGCCCTGTCATGTAGAGATATAAGCATGCGGGGCGCTATACCTTCATGGTATCTGAGTCTGCGAGCAGAGTAGGGAAGTTTTGACTGTGTTATCTGTTATTAAGATTAAAGAGGGAATATAACGATATCCCACTTATTTCCAATTGAGTTAATCAGTTATGAGTCATCGCTTCGATACTAGCATCCGGCAGATTGGTGATGAAAAAAATTGCCTCGCAATGTGGTTTTTCAAGTGTTGATATCCTGAGTCTCGCCTTCGTCAGATCGCTAAACGTGACGCTGTCACAGGTAGAAAGCGAATGCATGCCGCCGGGGATGAAGTCCCCGACAGTTATCCGATTATTTTTGTGCCGTGATATCCACATGGGAAATTTTGCTTTTCATAATGATTTTGCGTAACCGCGGTGATGTTAGAATAGCGGCCTTCACAATTTTACTGAAAAGTTTAAGGCGCAGTTTAAGCGTTTTTTTCTGATAGATGCGGTTAGGCTGACTGAGATTGTTGTTGAGGATTTTGCTCAGTATTTCTGCACTATCGAACGCATAACTGATGCCTTCCAGTGAGCTGGCGCTGATAAAACCTGCCGCTTCACCAATCAGGAAAACGTTATTTTCTCCACAGCGGAAGTCACTCATTTTAGAAGGGCAAAGCACGATGCATTTCTCAGTCTTCACCACGTCGCCGAAGGTGAAGGAATAGGGCTGCAGACGTGTTTTGAGGTTCTCAAAATGCTGATTACCATTCTTCATCGGGAAAGCGCCACCGATAATAAAATAGCCGTCTTTCGACATACTCCAGGCGTAACAATCGGTCACGCTGTTATCGAAAATACAGGAGTAAAAAGGCACCGGGTGTTTATCGGTAAACCATTGTTGAATAGAGACATATTTGCGAATTTCATGCTTAGGATACAGCATGCGTCTGACCATCGAATTAGCGCCATCTGCGCCGACGATATATTTTGCCGTCGCCTGCTGTGGTACACCGTCATCCGTGAACTGAAGGTGGTATCTGTCGTCCTGGCGGGTGATTTTTTGACACAGGCTGTCGTGACGCACATCGACGTTGGCGGGGATCAGTGTCTTAAGCCACAAATCAAATCGGTGGCGGTTGATATTGACGTAAGTTCGCTGATAATTTCTAATTAAACCGGTTTGCAAATCATAAGTTTTTACACTGAAAATCTGCGGGTCTGCCAGTACGGAAGTCGGCAGATTGACACCGAAACGGACAAAAGAACGTTGCGCATCGGTTGCTAACAAACCGCCACAGGGCTTTTGAAAACCCTCCTCACCGCACTGCTGTTTTTTATCGAGAGCCAGCACTTTCAGGTCAGGATTGAGTAATCTTGCAAGCGTAGCGCCTGCCGGACCCAGCCCAATAATAGCGATATCGTAATCCATTAGTTGCTCATCCTCCGTACGAAAGATGAGAGTATAATCTGTGTTTACATAGATAGAGAAGATGTAATTTTTAGAAAATAAAGAAAAAACAAATTAAATCAATTGCTCCGGAGAGAATATCAAGCAACTCGTTATTAATATGAAAACGTTGGGCGTTAAGGATTTAGCTGTAGCCTCCGAGTTTTATCAGCAAGGATTAGGGTTCCCTAAAGCGGTCATCTATTCCACTTGCATCAGTTTCTTTGAGCTGACGGGGACATCGTAAAAAGCGAGAAAAACGTCTTTTTTAGTTACAACATAAAAATCGCCATTTAAAAAATAGTGTTACCTGCAAGTTATAAAAACACCGCCAATCGACTGTGTCATCTTATAATATCTGGCAGGAAAGGGGTTATAAGCCTCGTTTTTCCATTAAAATTGCCAGGTCGACCAGACGATTTGAGAATCCCCATTCGTTATCGTACCAGGCGAGAATCTTCACCAGTTTGCCGCCGATAACCAGTGTGGAGAGACCGTCGATAATAGATGAACGCGGATCACCGCGGTAATCGCTCGACACAAGCGGTTCATCGCTGTAACCGAGAATACCTTTGAGCGGACCGGATTCTGCGGCTTTCCGGAAAGCCGCGTTAATTTCTTCGACTGTAGCTTCACGTTTTAAATTCACCGTGAGATCGACGATAGACACTACCGGAACCGGGACGCGCAAGGAATAACCGGTCATGCGTCCGGCAAGTTCAGGAATCACTTTCCCTATGGCTTTCGCCGCACCACTGGAATACGGCACAATCGAAACCGCTGCAGCGCGGGCGCCGCGTAAATCTTTTTCCGGCTGGTCGTGTAACGCCTGACTGCTGGTGTAGGCATGAGTTGTGTTCATCAAACCATGTTCAATACCGAATGTTTGATGGAGAACCTGAGTCGCCGGAGCCAGACCATTGGTGGTACAACCAGATATGAGAGCACTGATGAAATATCAGAATTCACGTAGCGCTACCACGCTGAAAGATGTATTCGAGCAAACAAGGTGGCAATAAATGGTAAGTAATGTATTTAAAGCGTTTCCTGCACAAGCGGTCAGCAGAGAAGCCGAAACTTTCGAAACGTTGTTAACTCAGCCAGGCGTACGCATCGAAAGAATTATTTCGACCGGTCAGTCGAGTCCGCCGGGTTTCTGGTACTGCCAGCCACAAAGCGAATGGGTGATGGTACTGCAAGGATCTGCGGGTTTGCGGCTGGAAGATGAATCGGAAGTTCGTGTTCTGCAAGCCGGTGACTATTTGAATATCCCGCCATTATGTAAACACCGGGTTGAATGGACCGATGCCAAAGAAACAACGATCTGGCTGGCCGTGCATTATAGTGAAGAAAAAGATCTCGATAAGGAAATGATATGAGGAGCAGATAACCAAGCGTGTACCAGCGCGTTAACTGAGTTCTTATTTTATTACATGCCTGAACTGATATCTGTTATTAAGGCCAAAGAGGGGATATAGCAGTATCCCCCTCATTTATAATTTTGTTAATTAGTTGTTAGCCATCGCTTTCATTGCTTCGATATCAGCAAACGATGTAAATTCGCAACTTAGTAGCGTTTTACCAGGGATCCCATTGGATTCACGAGCGGTAATTGCCACGCTTCCCATCTCTGGTGAAGGCTGGTCAGCGTCGTCCAAGACACGAACATAGCTTTTGGTCGCCACGATCATCGGATGCTTTGGTTCTGGCGTCAAATTAAAGGCTTTTGCCAGCTCATCTGCTTTATTACCTTCAATCAGCACACCATAGCTACTCCCCACTAACACCATTTCTTTGGTGCTAAAGCCATCTTTGGTAACAGGTTCTGGCAGTGGGTAGACTGCCATTATGCCCACGAGCTCATATTTTGACACTTTTTCTGCTTCATCATAAAGATGAGAGGCAGCCTTAGTGGTGTAGGCTGGCTGGCATAATGCAGCGTCAAAAAATTGGCTATTATCCGTAGCATTCGCCGTTGATATAGAAAACAGTGCTGCTGTAGCAATAACAAGAGGGCTGGCAGTGAAACGCAAAATATTTGAGAACATAAAAAAACCTTGAAAATTAATATGCTAAAAAGAATAAAAAATGCTTACTCGTGATAGAGATCCTGACGTGTGGCATATTGAGAGTACGTCTATAGCATTTTGTAAATTAATTTATTTTTACTAAATAATCAAGACCTTACAATATTCTGGGTAAGAGTGCACGCGTTCTTAAGACGATTAATATGATGGAATTCCTCTGGTTTTATACTGTTTATGCTAATTAAGCTGTGTACTACGTGAAATCGACAAGGATTATATTAGCCAAACCAGGATTACTAATATTCCCGCCTGTCTGGATTTTTCCCAATGCGAGAGTCATTCGGCCAGACAATACAGGCTCGATCATGGTTAATTCATCACTATTAGTGAATTACTTTATCGTTATTTTAGTAAATATTATGGTGGATTTTATGTTCACCACTCTGGTCTCGGGGGCGGCATGGACTCTGTGAATTTTTGTATATGGTATATCTTGCCATTTTCGCGACGCCGCTTCATCTCTCTTTGTGTTGCTTTTCCATTCTGCTGATAGATGATTCTAAAAAGTATCGACTTGGGTTCTCGCCCAACACATTTTTGAATACTGTCGAGAAAGCACTAGGGCTGCTATATCCAAGTTCCATTGCAACGCGTGTAATAGACTCACCATTTCCTAATCGAACGACTGCCGCCAGAAGACAAGCCTGCTGCCGCCATTCGATGAAACTTATTCCCGTATGCAGGCGGAACTGCCGCGTGAATGTACGGCGACTCATAACAGACCGTTCTGCCATATCATTGATCCCCATTTCCAAAGAGGGCGCATTCAAAAACTCATTACATGCTCGCGCAAGACGTGGTTCATCAGGCATGGGGGCGTTAAGCAATAGTGGGGGCATCCTGGCTATCTCATGTAGTAGTAGGCCAATCAAATAGCCATCGCGTTCCCTGGCAGGAAAGCGAGCATTCACGTAGACAGCGTTTTCAAGAAGTTGTCGAACCAATGGTGATATCCCAAAAACCTGGCAATTAATGGGAAAGTCCAGGCGTTGCGCGGCTTGTGGGCGAATATAGGCATTCAGCATAGTTACGGGGCCGCGCATGTGCATGGCATGAGGAATACCCGCTGGCACCCAGATCGCTCTGAGTGGTGGGACAGCCCAATTCCCCATGTCGGTTGCGACGGTGATGACACCAGAGGCAGCGTAAGCGAACTGTCCCCTCCGATGGCTATGCTTCGGGAATTGTTCACCATCGGCGTACTCCTTCCTCGTTACAACCAGATCAAGAGGTGTATTTTCGTATAAATCATAGGAATCTGTTTTCATGGCCCAATTTTAATCATACTTGACCTGAAAAAGAAAGCGGGCCAAAGCGGTCGATGGCATCTTTGTTGAGAGCAAATGAAGTCTTTCTTAATGACAGAATAAGGGCCGTCAATCCATGCAGAGAAAACACATTATCCTTGCCATATTGGTAACGGCAATATGGGGAGTCAACTTTCCAATAACCAAACTAGGTCTGGCCAGAATGGACCCATTGCTTTTGACAGCCGTCAGATTCTCATTCACCGCATTTCCGTTGGTATTTTTTGTAAAACGCCCCCAAGTTGCCATGCACTGGCTAGTGACATATGGATTGATCTTCGGCGTAGTCATGTGGGCATTGATTAATCTCGGTATTTCTATGGGGGTGCCGCCTGGTAGCGCTGCTCTGCTAATACAGTTCAGCGCTTTTTTTACGCTTGGCTGGGGTGTGCTGTTGTTTCGTGAAAGTCTGACCAGAGCACAACTGTTCGGTATTTTTTTAGCGGCAATCGGCTTGGTCTGCATCTTGATGGAAAGCCCTGGAAAATCTACGACATTCGGTTTTATTCTGGTGATAATCAGTGCGGTAGCCTGGAGTATCGGAAATGTCATCATTAAGCTATCCAAAGTTAAACAGATATTTGCTTTCGTTGTATGGGCAAGTGTTTTTTCACCCATTCCTCTCTTGGTGCTGACTTGGTGGTGGCATGGGACTACGCCGTTTTCTACTCTATTGTCTGGTATGCAGGGTGTGGAAGTCTTTTCTTTAGCATTCCAAGTATATGCAGCCACCCATTTCTGCTATTGGGGGTGGAATCTTCTGCTGCGTGAATATCCGGTATCCAGAGTGGCTCCTTTGTCACTCCTGATCCCTGTATTTGGAACGATTGGTTCTGCTTTCATCATCGATCAAAAACCTAGTGCTTGGGGATGGGCTTCCATATCAATCATTTTGCTTGCGCTCATTATTGGGATGAGGCAAGGAAAAGTAGCCGCCGTGCAAAAAAAGGTAATGGCGGATGAGGTAACGAAACCATCATCCATTTAAGCTTTATACCCAAAATAATTCGAGTTGCTTGTAGACGCAGAGCACAGCGTGACGATGTTCGGTCATAATAAAAAGATGCGCTACGTGAAATCTGCAAGACTATGACAGCCAATTTTTCTCAGATTTCACGTAGCGACGCCAAAAGAGGAGGGGAGTATTGACTGATTTATCCGCACTTTTATCTGTTATCCAGTCACTGGAGATTCGGTTACATCAGCCGATGATGCGTAATAATGCTGAATTTGTCGAAAATCTACTGCATAAAGATTTTGAGGAGATTGGCCGTTCGGGTCAGTGTTATAACAAGCAACAAACCGTGGCGGCGTTAAAAATGGAAAGTGGTCATGCGCAGATTTTCTCTGAGGATTTTAAACTGACGATGATTGCCGAAGGTGTTGCCTTGTTAAGATACAAAAGTTTTCAGCTAGATACGGATGACAAAGTTATTCGACAAACGGAACGTTTATCGATTTGGTTGTTATCTGCATTGGAAGAAAGTGATGGAAAGTGGCAGATGCGCTTTCACCAGGGAACGGCGATTGATAAATGAGGCCCAAGGATGGGAAACCAAAATGGTTGATCCCGAGAATGCTCCAGGATAAGCCTGAGCCAGCACAAAAGAAAAATGGGTAAAGAGTGAAGGTTAGGAGGTATGAAACCCGTGGTGATTGTCTGGTGCGTACCCATAAGTTCAATTTAACATAATATACATTATGCGCACCAATGTTGTAGGAGCTCAATGCTAATGTCTATTTGTGGCTCATTAGGAATGTCCAGGCTATAGTTTTCAAACCTGTGTGCCTGGACACCAACTCACTTTTCCTGAGTGGACCCTGTACGGCACTGGTCTATGTCGACGATGCCACCAGTCGTCTGATGCACCTGCTGTTTGTGAAATCAGAATCTACATTTACTTATTTTGAAGCGACCCGGGGCTATATCGAGAAATACGGTAAGCCCATGATCCTGTCTGTACAGTGATAAAGCCAGCGTATTCAGGGTCAATAACAAGCATGCCACCAGTGGTCCAGGTGAAACCCAGTTTGCCAGAGCCATGCGCTGCCTCAATATCACCCCACTATGCGCGGAAACCAGCCAGGCAAAAGGCCGCGTTGAACGTGCCCACCTGACACTTCAGGACCGACTGGTTAAGGAACTCAGGCTAAAGGAGATCTGTACGATAGAAGCCGCAAATGCGTTTGCTGAAGAATACATGGCCGATTATAACCGGCAATTTGCCAAAGCACCCCAGCATGATTTTAATGCTCATCGGTCGCTGGCATTAGACGATGATCTTGATGCGGAATTTACCTGGCGAGAACCCCGCCGGATATCAAAAAGCCTGACCGTGCAGTACGATAAAATGCTCTATCTGATTGAAGACAGTGAGTTCAGTCGCAGGGCCATCGGTAAGTATATCGATGTCTGGCATTCCCCTGACGGACGTAAGGAATTGCGGCTGAATGGTGTATTACTTCCCTACTCCACTCCACTTATGACCGGCTGTCCGACGTTGATCCTGTCGCAGTTATAGAAACCACAGACATTCAATGAATTGTTGACTGGTGTTTTCAGCCTATTTAGGTTCATCAAAATATTCGTTTCCATCTTCATCCCTGTATCCCTGTAGTCCTGAGGCGAAATCTACAAAATACCCTGATCCCAGATCGGCTTCGTGTTCTATCTGATTACCGGTAAAGTAGTTTCCAGCAGACATACTCAAATTATTTGGAAGAGGTGCCGGAGGCTCTTCACACCATGAGAATAACTCCATAGAAGGCTTCTGAGACCGATCAAACTTCTTGTACACCCAATCAGCACACTGATAGCGGCTTAGCCCGTCAAACAAAAATTCGTGAGTTACACATGACGAATAGTGCCTTTCGATAAATGACTCCACTAAACAGGTTACATCCTCTGGATGTACAAGAAAACACTCACTTTTGCTGCCAGTGCTAAAATGAATTAGACGTTCAAAACCAGGTTGAGATTCAAGATAAGTCAAAAGTCTAGATTCAATCTCATGAACATCGCCGTGTACAATGTTGTAAGCAGTATAAATAAAGTACCCTGGACACTGGGATGAAGTATGTCGGCTATGCGGGCCACGGGTTGTTTTTCCAACTTTTGACCATTGGTGGTTATAGATATCAGCACCAACATATATCCAGTTATCGCTCATACAGACTCCTCACTATGAGAAAGAAACGTTCTGAAAACTCTATCATTCAGTGACCTGTGCCCAAAGAATTAATGCATTGCGGACTTAGTAATGTCCGGTATTGGCACGAAGCGGTCGACAAGAAGTGCTCAATGACTGCTACGAACTATGAGTCACCAGTAAACATATTTAACCACTGCGTTGCATCCATACTTTAGGCGTTTCATAAGGACCGGAAGACTACCGGTCCCGTGGGAAATTTATTTCAGATCAAGTGCTGTTATCACACAGGCAATATTCGCGATATCGTCAGCTGACAATGGTTGCAGAGGACGAGGCAGACAATCCGTATCGGTAAGTCCAAGGACGCCTGCGGCGGCTGCGATAACCCTAATGCTTCCGCCATGTTTACGAAAGAGTGCCCATAAAGGCTCCAGGCGGGCAGTCAGGGCAGTGACGCGGGAATAGTCGTTCACAGCAGCTGCCTCAGTGATTTGTTTTGCTGTTTCCGGGAACAAACCTCCGCACACGGAATACCAGATTTCGCAACCGGCATTTAATCCCAGTCCGGCAAAAGCATCCCCGCTAATACCGATCGTCACTCCATGGTGAAGATGTTTACGTAAAGCTTCAACACGCTCAGCAGCAGCAGCCGGGCTATCAGGTACGCCCGGGATTTTAACCGAACGAACACCATCCAGTGATGAGAGGCGACCGTGCAGCTCATCAGTAAAAGTAAAATGTGTGGTCCCTGGATTATCATAAATACAGACCGGAACAGAACTATGCCGGGTAACAGTTTCAAAAAGTGCAAAGACCTCTTGATCCCGAAGCGACTGGTAACTGACAGCGGGTAGCAACAGGGCATCAGCACCTGCTTCCTGGGCATCTTCAGCCAGCCGCAGTATTGCGTCGGTGCTGACACTGCCAACACAGACCATTACGGGGATGTTGCCTGCAAGCTGATTTGCCAGAGTGGCGATGCGTTTGCGCTGCTCCCGAGCCAGGTAGGCATAGCTTCCGGTTGACCCCAGAATGCCCAGGGAATCTACACTGGCCTCTGTCAGGCGGGCCAGAATTTTACTGAATCCCTTTTCATCTATTCCGCTGGCCGTGACAGGGGCTAATGGAAAAGCACACAAACCGGTGAACATACCGTTTCTCCTGAATGATATAACCGACATTACTCTCTGATCAGAGCAACCTCAAAACGCAGACCCGGCATCATTTTTTCAAGGCCGTCAGTCAGCATCTTCCCCGCATCATGAAGGCTCTCCAGGGGCATCTGAGGCAGACTCTCCAGAATGAACCACATTTGTTGAGCTTCCACACCCAGGCGGGTTCTGATCCCCTGTCGCCAGTTCCAGCGACGACAGGTCACTCCTGCATCATCACACCAGATAACTTCTCCACGTGCAGGATATTCCACCGCAGGTTCACCTTCTTTGATTGTATCAAAAGGCTCGGTGCCTTCTGCCACTATCAGGCGGGGCTCTCCCTGATATGCAGTGATGTTTTCGCCTCCAACAGGAACGGCATATCGCAGACTGACGGCGTTATAGAGATCCACTACGGGATCGATCGCTGGCATTGTGCCATCACGAAGCACACGTTTACGCAGTGCATCAACAGAACAGGGGGTACGTTTAGGCTTGGCACCGAAGCCCTGAAAAACTTCTGTCCAGGCAGCTATATGAGCTTCAGCCCATTCAGGCTCCCCAAGATTAACGACTTCACAGGCTTCTTTAAGAGCCGTTTCCCCAACATGAGGATTTAGTACAGGCGCAGCCTGCACATAGATGCTGAGAGCCCGAAAACCGGGGGCGATATTATAGACCTCTGGGGCAATTGACGGCGCGACTGTAAACACGGGATAATCCTGTAATGACCAATTTATATTATAATATCGACCTATGACCAAAAAAGTCAATTTAGTGACCGATGCCGGTGCCGATGTTAATACCGTGAACGAAGCCGTATCTCAGCGGATTAAGCAGTATCGTAAGCAAAAGAAATTATCGCTTGATGAGTTATCCAGGCGAGCAAGTATCAGTAAAGGCATGCTGGTCGAAATTGAAGGATGCAAGGCCAACCCCAGTATTGCCCTGTTATGCCGTCTCGCCGCTGCAATGGGCGTATCCGTGGCGGATTTTGTGGATGTGAGCACTAAGCCTGACGTTCACATCATCACTGAAGCGGAGATCCCTGAACTCTGGAAAGGAGACAAGGGGGGAATTGCAAGACTTCTTGCCGGTTCAGGTGGGCCGGACATGACAGAACTCTGGTTATGGGAAATGCTGCCCGGGGAGAAGTTTCATTCTTCGGGACACCCCTCAGGAACACTGGAGCTGCTGTATGTGCAGTCTGGTACGCTTACGCTTGGTGTTAAAGAGAGTGTGTATAAGGTGAATAGCGGTAGTTCGGCTACAGCCAAAACGGACGTCCCGCATTTCTATGAAAACCAGGAAGAACACCCCCTCAATTTCATTATGACAGTTAATGAAAAAGCCCCCTGATGATCAACTCCCCGTTGAGTAAACAGGCTGATGTTAGCAACGACCGCTTTTGGCACTCAACGGACATTTCAACGTTATCCGGTCTTAGACATTTCTAATGAGCCAATGAATAGACAATCCTACTGGGCTTTGACAAACGTGAAATCAGACGGAATCCGGTGTTTTGTGGTCATCCTTGTTCTGGCTGCTTATAGTTTCTGATAGTTCTTTCTCCAGAGCTGACACCATCACACTGGTCATCGCATAATTAGACTTACTGCCACTACTGCTTTTCCAGGTATCACGTTCCAGTTCGTATTCAATTTTTTCAATTATTCGTACCATTATTCTTTCCTCAATTTTCATTAGTTATTGGTAGCATAAAGAATGCTGAAGACGTAACCAGGTATCAGATGTACTCCCAGCTATTGTAGCAATCCGAACCCAGCTCAGGCGCTATGGCTATCTTGCCTTCTAAGAACTCGGCTGAATGGTAAATGGTAGTTTCATTAATAAATATTCGGTTTCGGCGAGCTTGTCCAAATCGACGGTTCTCATCATGATTGGTTTGAAGGACGTGCTGATAAATGCTCCTGCTGGTTACATCTACAATAGATGCCGAAACGGCGCGCTCAGGCAAGAATCCAGGAACAACTCAAAGCCATTAATCCGGCACAGGTTAATCCTGAAGAATTCAGAGCCAGCCTCAAACGATAACCTTCTTACTTCCCTGCTCTTTCAGACTTAATCACAGTAAAAGTGACATTTTTAGAATTGGAAAACTGGGCGACATTTTAACTTTGGGTAGACAAATGCTGGTTAGAGTGTTTTGACTGCGGGGAAATAACGTATCGTATTGAGCGGCATAACCTGAATCTGAGACAGCATCTGGCAAGGCTGGGCAGCAAGTCAATCTCTCAAAACCGGTGGCACTGCATGGCAAAGTCATTGGGTATTATCTGAGCCTAAAACACTATCAGTAAGTTGTAATCATCACCAATCTGGCGATGATTTTACAAGGATCTTTTAAAGTTATCACGCCAGGTTTTTGGAGATAGTTTATATTTCTCTCTGAATAATTTACTGAATAAAGAATGACTAACAAAACCACATAGCCAGGATACTTGTTCGATTCTTAACGTTCTGTTATTTTCTAATAATTCCCGTGCCGCATTTAAACGTATAGTTTTAATAACCAGCATCACTGATGTGCCCTGTTCATTAAATGCCCGATCGAGGCTGGCTCTTGAACAACGGAGTATTTTAGATATTGAGTCTGGTGATATATCATGCTGGGAAAAGTTCTGTTTAATATACAATTTCGCGGCATTGAAAATATGATGCTGTTTGCCTTCTGAAATCATACCTTGTTCTTTAGCCACATCTGCCATCATTAATAGCGCCATATGGTGCAGGTTATCAACGATGAGTGCTGTTTCTTTAGAACTTAAACTGGCTGACTGGTAGTCCAAACGTAACATATGGGACTTTAGAAAATTTGCCAGATGATGATTATCCAGAGAAATAGCATGCTGGTTTAGTTTACCGGTAAGAATTGTTTTCACCTGATCAGTATGTGGGATAATATAGAGTTCTTTGACATCTGTAGACTGATACTGGCAATAGTCATTACGCAGATGCAGTATTAATTTACCCTGATCGACTTGAGTACTGTTGTTATTTTTTCGACCATTAATTATTTGGTTCCCTTGAGTAATCAACGAAATATAAATCATCGAGTCCTTCGCTTTGTGGGGATCGAAGATGATGTCATTTTTTGAACCAAAGGCGCTGCAATAATGACCCATTACTCCGGATATTGTTTTATGCAGGGCGGTGATATCCTCTGGTCGTCGATTGTCTGCTACATCGATACCATAGCAGCTAAGATTAGCTGCTATCCGGCTAATGCGTTCTTCTGGCTCAATATTTTTAGCATTCAGAATATGTGGAACGTAAAGCGCAGAAGGTCTGGGCATAGTGATTTTCTATCCAAAGTTCTTTTCAGGGTAAATACATTATCTGTTCAATATAAGAATAATCTTACTGAAAATCTACGAAAAAAACTGGGGGTAACATTATTTTTACAGTATTTTTTCATTCACCTAAAAATTTATTATTTATCAAAATTTAACGATATGTATTGTAGATTCGCATTTTAAAGAATCATTAAAAATTAACATTGGTGCTGTTAAATTAATTGACGTAACGTCGCTGTAGGATGTTAGTCCAGGCCTTACCGACTAGTGGTTAGATTTATCTAAGCGGCCCGAAATTTAATTCGGGCTCGACCTTTAACCACATATGGAACTCTGGTTAAAAATCTACTTTGCTGTATCTAGCGTAAAAGTACTTTACCTATCAGATAGGTTGTCGCCTGTCCGCCGATATAGACACGATCGCCCACAAGTTTGCAGCGTAAATCCCCGCCTCGTTCGGAAACCTGCCGTGCCAGCATTTGTGTTTTATTCAGTTTTTCGGCCCAGTAAGGAATGAGCATGCTATGTGCCGAACCTGTTACTGGATCTTCTGCTACAGCTTCTCCCGGGCAGAAGAATCGACTGACAAAATCATATTCTCCTTCACCCTGAGCAGTAATACAGACCATTTTACCTAGAGGAGTCATAGCATCGATATTCGGGAGAACTGCTTCTACCTGCTGTTGATTCTCCATCACGACCATATAATCACGTGCCACGCGGACTTCTTTATATTCCGTGATGCCTAATGTTTCTAGCAGTAACGCCGGGGGTGCAGCAGACTCGGTAGCCCAGGCAGGAAAATCAAGAGTCAACCAGTCGCCACTACGTGTTACCGTCAGAGGACCAACAAACCGGGTATCAAAATGAATCGTTGTGTTTGGGTAATCAAGATGTTCAAAGATAACGTGCGCAGCAGCAAGTGTGGCATGCCCACACAAGTTGATTTCATGCTGGGTAGTAAACCAGCGCAACTCAAAGCCATTATCATTGGTGACAAAAAATGCTGTTTCTGACTGATTATGCTGCTGCGCCATTTTTAATAATGTCTCATCTGGCAACCATTCTATAAGCGGGCACACTGCTGCTGCATTACCGCCAAAAGTCGTCGAGGAAAAAGCATCTACCATGTAAAAGTCAATCTGTTGCATAACGTAATTCTCTTATCGCTGTTGAAGACAATCTCGCTCTACTATGCCATGACAACATGGTTACTTCGCATTTTTATATTGAGATAATGGCGATCTGCTCTACAGTACTTCCTTTCTCTGTCAGCGATCGCCTGTTGCTGAAATTAAAATAGAGTCCGAGAGTGAGTATTATTTAATTAACCGACAATAACTTATGAAGTTATTGTACGTCCTGAACGGATAGTTAGCTTAGGTAACTCCAGAATCAGTAAATCTATCTTATCCCGGATACTTTGTGAAAAAATCGATTATCCGGTAACATACCTGGAGCGGTATCGGGGGCGAAGCTGAATGGACAAAAGCTGGCAACGGTGTCTGATAGTTTTTATGCTGACTATTTTTTGTCTTGATGAGATGGTGGCCAGATATAAAGACGATTCAGCACCTCCCTACTCTACTTAATACTGATCCTTGATCTGGTCAATGGGTACGGATTTACTGATTAACCATCCCTGAGCTAAAGCTTTAGGGTTGAAAGCTAAAATAGATTGTCTTTGAATTTCTGTTTCTAAACCTTCAAAAATAACACGAACACTCATTGTGCTGGCGATATCGTTTATTTTTTCTAACACCTTTTCAGTGGGTGAATGTGTACCTGCAGCATGAGTGAAGGTCCTGTCAATTTTTATTTTGTCAAAACTCAAGGCACTTAAGTAGGCAAGACTAGAATATCCAGTGCCGAAGTCATCGATAAAAATCAGAAAGTTAAGTCTTCTCAGAACACTTAATCTGTCATTGAGTATTTTGAAATCAATGGTTGAGTTTTCAAGGATTTCAAATGCAATTTGCTTCGGCGAGATATTATTCTTTTGTGCTGTTTCTAATAAGAAAGAAATTGAATTATTAAATGTCAGGAATTCACAGTCAATATTTAAACTCAAGTAGGTATTGGGATTCTTCTCAAGAAAATCGCTGCACTCACTCATCGCCTTAGAAACAATATATTTGTTAAATTGATTACTGATACCCATTTCTTCAATTTTTTTAATGAAAACAATAGGAGGTATACTTCCCAGACGTTTATCATGCCATCTGGCCAGTGCTTCTACGCCATGTAGTTTATAGGTTTTCATGTTGACAATAGGTTGATATTCTATATTAATTAAATTTGAATTAAGTGCATTTAATAATTTTGATTCAATAGAATTATTATTTGAGTGGTTCTGTTTTATAACGTACCAGACTGCGTACCCAAGGGCAGAACCGCAGAATAAAATCACAATCAATAGGTCGTAATGACCATGTGAAAGTAAGTTATCATAATTTTGTGAATACACACAAAGCTCATGTTCCTCCGAACAAATCCTATAGTTCATGACTGTCAAGTCATTTTTAGAGGATAATTTATCACCAAATGATCGTAATATCATTTCCCCATCCAGAGAGGTGATTTTAGATTTAATACCATTTTTTAAGTTTTCATATGTCAGAAATGAATGAGGGGATGCAACTACAAATATATTGTCTTTACTATTTACATCAATAAATTCCCCTTTTATTGCATAGCTTGGCATGTTGTTCCAAATCGTAATATTGTTCTTTGTGATTCTGTGTTCTCCCGCGAACTCATAAGACTCGGGAATATTCCCCCACAGCGCTGTGCAGAGTATCTTATTATTTTTGAAAATACCGGCATCTTTAAGAAAGTTATGTGTAAAAACAATGTATTTTAGTTCATTGATGTTATCGTCAGAGCAGGTGTCTACGCTATTGGTACTCATATTGTTTAGTGCATCTGTCAGATTTTCAGCGACAAAATCAGCTCGTTTTAAGAGATCTTTAGAGTAAGATACAATATGAGAATGATTGCTATTTATCCAAAGAAGTTGCGCTATAAAAAATGAAATAATGATACCCAGCATCATTAATACCGCGGGGAGGAGTAGAGATATTCCTTTAAAAAAATTCATTTAAATTCTCAATTTTATAAATTGAATACGTGCTAATAATTTTATTATTACACCAATGGCGAAGTTTTTATTTTTACATATACGTGATATTGTGATTATATTTTTATATTTATGTCAAGGGTAAAAATGTATGTTATTGTCTGTAAGTAATAGTAATACTTTCATTGAGTAGAAAGTGACTGAGTTATAGTTTTTGGTTTAACATAAGAGAAAAAATGACATAGTACTGTTTCTCAAAGGGATTAAAGTTCAGATGGTGATTGCAGCAACGATAATGGTAATACATTACATGAAATTATTACTTACTATTATTCCTGTTAGCATAATGCGGTTCTGATTACCATGCTATCACGTTCCAGACGCCTTTAGTGTCTGGGCTCACATTACTGAGTGATAGGTTATGGGTCACCAATGCCTGATGCATCAGGCATCAACACGTCATGTCGGTGACTGGCCACAGAAATAAAATCCAGAGGGTTCATGAAGCTGTGCCTGAACAAATTCGTAGTATCTATGACACTGCTTCTGAGGCACTGAAGCTGCTGGCCATATAAAAAGTAGTACTATCAGACAAAGAAAAATTTTTCATATTGTCTCTAAATAGGCTGAAGTATCTGACTAACATCAATTCGGTTACCATCAGGATCAGCAAAGATAAACGCACGAATACCGTACTCTTTGTCCTGCAATCCTTTGATGATTTTGGCCCCTGTATTCTTACAGTGACTAAACCAACAGCATGTTGCATAGATCAACCTCATATAAGGAAGACGGTCACAGTATCAGATGCTGCTTAGCTATGTTGCTTCCAGACATGTTCTGGGCGGTGCCCCAGAGTGAGGGACAGCTTATCTGATAATAAGTGCGATTGTAAATATCCCACCGTTACGTGACAATGTCACTTAGTGGCAGAGTGCAGATAAAGTGTTGTTTCTGACAAGTGGCTAAAAAAAAGCTTTTTCCCCTAAGTTAGAATAGCGTGAAATACTCTGCTGGCTTAATCTGGACAGTGTCTGTTCTTCACCGCTTAATGGAAAAAAAATGTCAAAAGCATTACTGATTATCGATATGCAGAAGTTTGTCACCGATAGAATTCAGCAAGGTATCTCCTTCTATCCAGAAAAATGTATAGAGAACATGATGGACGTCGTTGCTGCATTCAGAGCAGCGGATCAGCCCATAATACATATTCGTCATCAGACAGTTGCCGCAGGTTCACCCTTGCATCAAGATTCGCCTTTGAGTCTACCGGTTGAATCATTTGAGGCATTAGCGAATGAGTCGGTTTTTATTAAACATACCTCCTCTGCTTTCAATTCAACCCCCCTGCTTTCTTATCTACAGAATGCTCAGTTATCAGATATTATTGTTATTGGCGCGGTGGCGGGATTCTGTGTTAACTCAACAGTAAGAACAGGCTCTGACTCTGGATTAAATATGACGGTAATTAAAGATGCCGTCATCAGCTTCGATCTGCAAAGCCATCAGCCAGGAGCCGAAGACATTCATCATGTCACTATGGCTTTACTTGGTGCTGGTTTTGCACAGGTGATAACAACAGCTGAGCTGGTAATCAATTAATCATCACCCATTAAACGCAATTGCCTGAGAATCCATTCGCGACGAACAAATGCCAGCTCACTGAAGCGGCTGGATCCAAGGCAATCATTAAGCTATACCAATACCCGGTATTATCCTTTTACTCAGGTGTCGGTGCTAAACCTCGGCCTGGCAATGTCTGACAGGCTGGGCCTTTTGACAACGGTGCTATTTTTGGGTACTTGTCCGGTGTGATATAAACTTGTGAAGTACCTACATATCCATCACTAAAGGTTGCTTCAATATAAGTTGCCTGCCAGCCATTTTCTGGTGTTGTCAGTGGGATAGTTATTTCCTTGTCGCCATCCAACAGACTCACAGACGTGGAATGATATTTAATATTACAGGCGTAACGGAAATCTCTGGCATCAGGATTTTGAGCTGTCCACTGTAAGATCTGGGATGGTTTTTCAGAAAAACTCACTTTTACTGTTCTACTTTTATTGTCTTTTCCCGCTATTACTTCCGTAATTTCAGGTAATTTTTTCTGTACCTGATAACGATTAATAAAAGTAATCAGTGAGGGTACGGTAACGGAAAGAATTCCGTTATGTGTTGAATTTGCTACTACCCGCAATGACTTTGGACCGGGTAATTTATCATAATAAAATCTGCTATTATCAGGAACATAAAAGTCATCACCACTGGCATTAATAATATATTTTTCAATCTCAAGTCGGTTATGTCGGTCAGTCGACAGGTAGAATAACGGATCTTCTAGCGTCATAAGATTGGAAAACTCATTAGTATCAATATGCTTATCTATTTCTTGTTGGTAGTAAGGATGAAATGCGACAGGCCAGTTGTTTCCATATGAACGATACATATGTTTAAGAGACTCCTGAGTGCTGAGCAAGTCCATAGCAAAAGGGACAATAGCGACAACATCGGGGTCAGATAGCGCAGTCAACCAGGCAGCCCAGCCGCGTTTAGATGCGCCAGTGACAATAAACTTAGTGATATTCTGTGACGCCAGTTCTTTTTTAGCCAGCCGTAATACCTGTGATACTGAGGCGGACATAGGAATATGAAGGGACGCATTCTGGTACTTCTTTGTATTGCCGATAAAGAGTTTCCAGGAGTAAGCAACACTATTATCTTCCGCTAAAGGTGTGGTCACTCCCTGGTAAGTCAGTTTCTGATTTGGAACATTACTGACAGAGATAACAATCGTTTTGGTGGCAATAGCAATCTGAGAAAGCTGCTCTTGGCTAAAATTTGTTGGTGCTACAGGATGACCTGAACCATCATCATTACTACCACTATTGATAACGACAAGCGCATTTTTTTCTTTGGCTACATCAGGAATATAGATATCGACTTCATGTTGCCAGTCCCCAGGAGATACCTCCCCTTGTAAAGTCCATGATTGTGAATTTAGTTGATATTTTTGTAACATAACTCCGGTGAGTTGTTTACTTTCTACCAACGAATAACTAACAGGGTGTTCGGCAAGTGATTCCCGGTATTTAGGAATAACCTGACTCAAATCAGTTTGATTATATTTATCCCCTGGCGACATTGCCAGGCAAAAAGGCGATATAAACAACATTGAGATATATAATGATTTGAATTTCACTGAGTAACTCCTGCCTTGATTTTTAGTTGTTAACAAAGTAATGGGAAAACGTTACAAATACGATGACCATTCCAGAGAGGTGAATTACAATAAGTTGAAGTAATATTTCAGTATTCATATTGCGGATAATGAATTGAAGGGTTCATTTTGTCTACCAGGAAACAATTAATTTTAAAATCAATACCTTAACATCTTCTTGTTAAAGTCCATGATAACATAGTGGTTAAATGTCTGGTTGCTTGATTATTAGCAGATAGTGACACCGATGTTAATTTTGTCGCTTAACTCACAAATTCACTAAAATATGTCTCTTAAACTGTGAATTGACGCTAATTTCTGAAAACTGAAACATGATCTAAAACACCTATTCCCACCAACACTCTCAACCTATGCTTTAGATAAAATAACATCAAAGAATTGATTTTATTTGGTTTATTGAGTCTATCTCACTACGTGCTGTATTTCCGTTAACTGAGATCCGAGTCACAGACATAAAGTCATAATGTGACCCAGACACTATTTATTTCACAGTTGATTGACCATTATTTAACACAAGGGAAAATCATAACAGGATAATGCAAGTGGAGACTCATTTTGAGCAGCATTTACTGTCACTGAATAACTCCTTTTTTTCAGCGGAAGAAGCGATTCGCGTTGTGCAGGTGAGCTATTGTATCAGGCTCAGGCATGTGATGAGCAATATATTGATGAAATGATCGCGGTTTACCATGAATTTGGATCAATTATCGTGCTGGATGACGGTGTTGCGATGCCTCATGCCCGCCCAGAAAAAGGTGCATTAAAAACGGCTTTGCCAAGATTAATGTTAATACAGAGAATATGTATGCTTGGTGTTTAGCTGTGAAAGCACAATTTGAAAATCAGGGTGAACATGATGTTAATGATCCGCGTAAAGTGATTATGAAAGACATGTTACCTGTTGCTGAGCGAGTTGAAGAACGTATGCGTTTATTTGGCTCTGCTGGGCAAGCTATCTAGCCTGTCAGACTGAAAGGGTCTGTGATTATTCAGGCCCTTCTAATCTGCTTGCTCTATACGTTATGATTCCGATAAATCACAGATCATCTCAAAGCATGCCAGTGAGCTACCAGCAAGTCTGGAGTAATACTTATCCTCTCTGATAAATTTAAAACCGTGTTTTTCATAAAAAGATCGTGCGTTAGGTGTTGAGGATAAACGTAATATCGTCATCTTTCGCAAAAGTGCTTGTTGTTTTATCGCTTCAAGAATTTGCCTGGCCAGACCTTTTCCGCTGTATTCAGGCAAAGTGAAGACCGCTTCAACTGACTGGTCGAGAAGGCTGAGAAAACCGGTTGCTACTGGTTTTCCATGCTCATCATCGATCACAAAAAAGGGGTTATCTTCGATAACTTGCCGATAAGATGGCGGCATATCTTCTGGGGTCCAGGCCATCAGAATATTATCGGGATAGATATTTTTGCAGCCATGCCGTAATGCATGGTTACGTAGTGCCCAGAGTCTTTCTGCTTCCTCACTTCGTGCATATCTGATAGTCATTATATTGTTATTCCTGATAAGACAAACGATTAACATAGTAAATCTTTACTGAAGTTGTCACCCTAAATCGGTAGGATAACAAACAGTTAATGATAATCGGGTTGTTGACTGACAGGGATCTTCTGATTATTTACTGATATAGATTTCGTCCGCTTGATAGCTAAGGACTCTTCCATGAATAAATTAATGCAACTGGTACTCTCTATTAACCTTCTGATACCACTGGGTGCCCTGGCGGCTGCAGACCCGCTCCCTGCCCCGATTGCTGCACTTGAAAAGCAGGGCTTTGAGTTAAAAGGTGAATTTACCGCACCTGGTGGTCTGCCCGGTTATGCGATGCAGTTCCAGGGGCAAGGAACGACTGTTTACCTGACTCCGGATAAGCAACATGCCATTATGGGGAACATGGTTGATGGCAGTGGTAGTAATCTTAGCGATGAACAAGTCGAAAAATTTGTTTACGCGCCAATGGCTAAAGAGATGTGGGATAGTCTTGGCGAGCATCGTTGGATAGCCGCAGGCAGTAAAGATGCCCCACGTATTGTGTATGTGTTTGCTGATCCCTACTGTCCTTACTGTACTGAGTTTTGGGACCAGGCGCAGCCATGGCTTACATCAGGGAAAGTTCAACTACGAATCTTACTTGTCGGAATGTTACGTCCTGATAGTGGTCAGAAAGCTGCAGCGATCATGATGACCGAGGACCCTGCAAAAACTCTGGCGGATTATGAAAACAGCAAAGGTAAACTGGCCTTAAAAAAACCAGAAAAAATCACGTCAGAAGTTGGTGAGGCACTTAAAAATAACCTCACCCTGATGGATGATTTAGGCGGTAATGCAACACCTGCGATTTATTACCTTAATGACGAAGGTCGATTACAACAGCATCAGGGAAAACCGGATGAAGAGACCTTGAAAACCATTATGGGTGAAAAATAGAGGCTAGCTGATATCTTGGGGGGATCTCCCCCCTTTTGATGGTAAGCCAAAAACAGCGAGCACAGTGGTTAATTTATTATTAGTAAAACATATTATGTATGTTGTAACTATATCAATGGTAATGCTAATGAGGGAGTGTAAGCGGACTAAAGTTTACTCTGGGTTTAAATTCGCTGTTTTATATTAGCCTTTCCGACAGATAAAAGCCTGGAGAGGTGATGCAGAAAAAATATTGGTCAGAGCGAGTCCTGATCGCCGTTATTATGGCGGCAGTCCTGGTGACCGTCAGTATTGTCATACTACTTTGGTTACGTTTAGCGATTAACGTTCTTACGATTTAGTATTAGGTACCATCATTCAGACAACCAGTACACTAAATGGAGTGCACTTGTCTTAACATTAAAAAATAGAACGCCCCATGCGTTTCGACAGTATTTCCAGCGCAGCAGTCCCGGCAAGAGAGTTACCAGAAGCGTCCAGTTCAGGACACCAGACCGCTATCGAAAACGCGTTAGGAACAATGGCAATAATACCTCCCCCTACTCCAGACTTACCTGGCAGACCAACACGATAAGCAAACTCACCGGCGCCGTCATACATGCCGCTCGTTATCATCATGGCATTAATCTGCCGGGCATGTTCGGCAGGAATAATCTGTTTTGCATGCAAGGTACGCCCCTGATTTGCAAGAAATGCAAACGTTTTAGCTAATTCAACACAGCTCATACTGAGTGCACAGTAGTGAAAGTAGGTTTGCAGAACCGTAGTGACGTTATTATCAAAGTTACCAAATGATTTCATCAGCCAGGCAATAGCCGCATTACGCGCAGAATGTTCAAATTCAGATCGGGCAACCTGGGCGTCATAGACTAAATCCTCCGCCTCTGACAAGCTACGTACCACCTCAAGCATGCGTTGTTTTGGCGCACTAAGTCGGGTTTGCAACATGTCACAAATGACCAGCGCTCCGGCATTAATAAAGGGATTACGGGGTTTTCCTTGTTCAATTTCGAGCTGCAGCAAGGAATTAAACGGCTGACCTGAAGGTTCTTTACCTACTTTTTGCCAGATTTCATGCTCTTCATAGCGTTCCATCGCCAGGGCCAGACTGAGTACTTTCGATATCGACTGAATAGAAAATCGCTCATTCGCATCGCCAGCCATAAAAAGCTGGCCATCAATAGTGCAGACAGCAATTCCGAGTTTATCGCCAGATACTGCAGCAAGTGCCGGAATATAGTCTGCCACTCGACCTTTTCCCACTAGGGGGCGGACCTGAGTCAGGATCTCTTCCAGTAACTGATTGTCTAATTCCGACACCATAAACTCCTGAATGAATTAAATAAACAGGTAGATTATAGCAGAGCAGCTTGAGTCTGAGCAGCGATATCCTGTGATCATATGGCAATACCAATTAAAAAATGGACATAGCCTGAGGCCATTTTTCACTGTGATGCCAATCAGCATGAGTGAATAATAATGAAGACAATAGAAATTTCCTCTGACCGTTACGTAAAGGTCAGCGTTCGGGAAAAAATAGGTTATGGATTCGGTGATCTGGCCGCCAACCATTACCCTCAGTTAATTTCCAAAAAAAATCATTTCACTTTCAGGTCTATTTGCGACCTCCCTCCTCAGATGTTGCAACAGCACTTATTTGGCTCGTAACTAAAGTAATGACATATAAGGGGCAAAGTTGAAATTGGCACTCATAACGCGATTCTAATAAATACCGCTGGTAAAAAAAATCTTTAACTTCGAAAATTAATTTATTCTCATCCATATTTATGGCAGTGAGGGATATGGACTCAAAGCCAAAATACTCACCTACTCGAGGATAAATTGCTTTAAAAAAACTTTCTTTTGCAGAGTATAGCAATGTGGTTATCTGACTATAAGACAAACCAATTTTTCTTAGCAAATGCTGCTCATGGTCAGTATGAATCTGAGAGGCGATTTTCACAGCAAGCGGTTCTGGAATGTAGGGTTCTATATCTATTCCCAAATAATGTATTTCATTTTTCAAAGCAGAAGCGCATAGCGCTATACCTGTGCAATGAGAAATAGATCCAATATAACCTGCGGGCCAAATAGGCTCACGATGTTTACCTATAGGGATAGATAATGGTGTATTTGATGTATATTGACATTTTTCTAGCGCTAGCTTAGCTGCATATCGACCTGCTAAAAATTCAGCCTGACGCTTTATTGTTGACTTTTCTATAGTTAAAGGACGCTCAATATTTAAATCTTTAAAAAGTCCAGGGTGATAGTGCTCTTTAGAAAATACACATTGAGCCCACTGAAGTTTTCCGTCATAACTGCTCCAGATATTTTTTGATGTTAAAAACATATTTTCACTTTGCAAATTTTTTATCATGAAAAATAAAATTATAACTTAGTTATTCTTATATAATATACCATGCTAGTTTATTAAGAATTGTTTTAGTGTTTTATTTTAAATGTTAACATTTCAGTTAATTATTCCTGCGAATTTATTAACAAGACTTGATCATGCAATCAACATAGCTAAAAAAGTATAAGCTATGTTTTTGCACTCATTTAATATATTTAAAAAAATCTTATACAATTATTAAATTTTGCATGCCTCATATCCTTTCTAAATTAGATGGATGATGCCAATTGCGTCCCCTGATCTATAGCTTTACGAATATCTAACTTAATCGCACTATGAGCCCCACCAATGAGATGAACAATTTTTCCCCATTGCTGCAGTGGTTCAAGCAATTCATGATTAGACTCCTGACCTGCACAAATAATGATATTATCGACCGAAAGGCATTTAGTTTGATCTGCATGAGTTATATGAAGCCCATCATCACTAATCTCCTGATAAATGACACCATTTAATATTTCCACACCACGGCGTACTAAACTTAAACAATGTATCCAGCCAGTCGTTCTTCCAAGACTTTTTCCAATACGAGAACGCTTGCGCTGTAATAAAAAAATCTGCCGAGGTGATTTAGGAGGGAGGGAACCTTCAAGTGCTAACCCCCCACGTTGTTGCAATGTGCAATCAATACCCCATTCACGATTAAATTCCTTCACAGTAGATTCAGAAGGTACTGTGCCGTAGCTAAGATACATAGCTACATCAACACCGATCCCACTTGCTCCAATGATTGCGACTTTATTCCCTACAGGTTTGTTATCTCGTAGTACATCCAGATACGTTAGTACCTTCGAGCTATCAATTCCAGGAATATCAATAGCTCGGGGAATAATTCCGCTAGCCAGAATAACTTCGTCATACTCTAATAAGTCAGAGTGGCACACGCGTTTCCCTAGTTTAACTTTGACTTTCTGCAATATTAACTGCCTACGAAAATATTTCAGCATATGACGAAAATCAGCTTTCCCTGGGATCTGCTGCGCTATGTTGAGCTGACCTCCTATCTCATCATTGCTATCAAACACTGTCACTTGATGTCCTCGACGAGCAGCATTAATAGCAAATGCTAAACCAGCAGGCCCTGCACCGACTACTGCCAAATTTTTTTTCTGTACTACTGGTGTCAGTGAGGGCTCTGTTTCTTTGCATGAATGAGGGTTGAGTACACAAGAAGCTGTATTACCGATGAAAATCATATCAAGGCAAGCTTGGTTGCAATTAATGCATATGTTAATTTCATCCGCTCTTCCCTCTTCGACTTTTTTTACAAATTCTGCATCAGCCAAAAATGGGCGTGCCATTGAAACCATATCTGCAGAACGAGATGCAAGGACTTGCTCCGCGACTGCGGGATTGTTAATTCGGTTAGATGCTATTATTGGAATGTTGACTTTCCCCATCAGTCGGGCGGTTATCCAACTAAATCCTGCAGGAGGCACTATTCCAACAACAGTAGGGATCTGGACTTCGTGCCACCCAACACCCGTATTAATCATATTCGCCCCAGCCTCTTCGACAGCTTGAGCCAATTGTTCAATTTCAGCCCAGTCAGACCCTTCTTTAACTAAGTCCAGAATTGAAAGTCGATAAATCACAATGAATTCATCACCAACAGCTTTACGAACGGCTTTTACAACCTCTACAGCAAACCGCATTCTATTAGCGTATGTTCCACCCCATAGATCAGTGCGTTGATTAGCCTGTGCCACTAAAAATTGATTAATCAAGTATCCAGCTGACCCCATAATTTCAACACCATCATAGCCTGCTGTTTTAGCCAGGTAAGCACAGTGAGCAAAGTCTTCAATTGTTTCCTCAATTTCATCTGAGGTTAATTCTACAGAAGTGAAGGGATTTGATGTATGCAACGCAGAAGGAGCGACAGGTTCTGGCTGATAACTATCACGACCAGCATGTAGAATTTGCAACGCAATTTTGCCACCTGCTCGGTGCACAGCCTCTGTCACAATACGGTGATCTTTTACTTGGTTCTCTTGATTAAATATAGAACCACCAGAATAAAACACACCTTTCTTGTTTGGTGATACACCGCCGGTCACGATTAAGGCAACGCCAGCTGCTGCTCGTGCAGAATAAAATGCAGACAGGCGCAGAGAACCGTCAGCTAAATCTTCTAGTCCTGTATGCATAGCCCCCATAACCACACGATTTTTCAATGTAGTAAAGCCTAAATCGAGTGGCTCCAATAAGTGAGGATAATTATCCATTAAATATATTCCTTAGAAGAGATACTTTATTTGTTGTCTAATAGTAATTAGATAATAAGAGTTGTATGCTGTGAGAAAATTATGCGATTTTTTTAGCGAGCACTACGCTAAACATACCCCAGGGATCCATTTTTTGTTCTATTTTTTCAAAACCAGCTATAGTAACCATTTGATCAATTTCTCTTTGGCTCCGACGACGTAAAAGCCAATACTCACCCTTTTTGTGGCTAGCAAGAACCCGTGCCATATAAGCAAATTTTGGGTTCCATAATTTTGTAGTGTATATAAGATACCCGCCAATTTCTGTTGCATTGGCTATGCCATTAAGCGAGGTTTGCACCATATTGTTGTCGCTAAATAATTCATATAAGCCAGAAACAATGCTAAGAGTTCTATCTTTTGGCAACGTAGCAAGGTCAGCAAATGAAAAGGCATCTCCCTGCTCAAACAATGCAACATTAGCGAATTTTTTTTGGGATAATAAATGATTACCTTTTTCGACATTAGCAGGATCAAAATCGCGTATAAGAAGATGCGCTATAGGCTGATGAGTATTTTCTAAAGCGTTAATGATATATCTACCATGACCGGCGGCAATATCCAGTAGTTTAATTTCTTTTTGCGCTCCAAGTAATCTAGAAATAGCTAAAGAGATAAACTCTTCAACATGCTTCCCTCTCATTCTAGTGCAGTTCCATCCGACATTTTTTAAATAATAACGATCAATATATCTCCCTAAAATATTACTACCATCCGCTTGATTTCTATAAATGTAATCTAAAGAAGCACCTGAATCGAAACCTGTTTCTAAACCTAATTTAATTCCCGATGAAAATTTCCCTATATGCTTTAACGCAAACTTGTTAAGCGCCCAATGTATACGCCTTAGCTGGCTTACTTCGGGAGCTCGCAATTTTTCATATTCATTCCAAGTAACACCTCGAATATATGAATCAAATAGCGACGGAACTTTTTCTTGACGTGCAAAGTTTGCCACTAAGAATGTTTTAACTTGGGCGATAATTACATCTTCCTGATATTCAATTTCACTATCATAACCGGCTTCAGGTACCATATATAACGATTTAGTATAACTGCTAATGTTGGCATAAACTTTTAGCAGACCGTTCATTACCATCGAGCGTTCAGCGCGGGTTACAATAAATAGGGTTGGCGTAAAATAAGCGAATGAATTTCGGATAATTCGTTGCCCACTATGAAGGTAATCGTTAAGCTTTCGCCTCGAAAACCGAGAAAAAAAACGCGTGTTATTTAACCGATTACAGCTGGTGCCACCTGTAATACTCCTATAAAAAATAGCACTTATTTGATGTAGAGCTTTTAGTCTAAACAGGAAAATATCCCATTTTTTGAAAAAAAAGTAAGGCGAACAAAAAATAACCGAGCGAATATCAGGCGCATAGTCAGTAATCCAGGACGAAACTATTATAGCGTTCTCACTATGGGATACGATGGCGATATCTTTCTGGTTGATTTGATACTGGGTATTAAGGTGGGTAATGAATTGTTGGAGACAATAAACCTGATACGAAACCATAGATGTTCCATCGTCAGGCTCAATATTTTTTTTACAATCATTAAAATCTAACGAAAAATAAGTGTATTCTGGCAATCCCAATTTATTGATAATTATAGATGGTTTATCAGAAAAATAGCTTTCACAGTTAAATAGAATAACAACAGGCGCTCCCAGAGATAGAGGGGATGAATCGGAAGAAAAACAGTGATAATCAATTAAATTATCGTCAGAAAGACGGAGTGTTTTTTGTTCTTTTATTTGGTCCATTATCATGCTTCCATTATTAACGTGCTGATGACTTCCATTTGAACCTATTAACCCGCAGCACAACCCTGCATCGCCTTTTAATAAAGGCGATGCTATTGAATGAATAAATTAATGACTACCAGCATTAATTTTTTGCTTTATTTTTTCTAATAGCTTAGGCTCCCACTCGTTGTCCCAACGATTAACCAGATACTCTCGACGGGCCATAATTTCAGGCTCTCGTGCATTAAAGCCTTCAGTGATATATTTTTTACCCGCCTGAATTCGATATTGGAAAGCAAGACTATTAGTAATTTGCTCAATAGATATGTCTTGACCTAACATTCGAGATACATGTAACGTTGATAAAATGACTTGCTGGGATAGCAGATCACTATTATTGATATGCTTATCAATTAATTCTTTCGTCCAAAGTGTTTCTTCATAGATGGTTTCGAAAGCCTCAATAGAAACACAACAGTGCTCCATTTCTTCAGCATAGTGATAAGCTAAGAGATAAAGAACACCAAGATTAGAAGACATGTTTATTACCGCTTCAAACCGGCCGTTATCAAATAAATTATCAAAAAAAGCAAAACCCGTCATGCAAACTTCACTTTCGAAAATAGCGACGCTACGAACTGATTCTTTAAAATATTCACCTTCATATGTTTTCCCAGCCGCTTTATCCTTCTCAATACCTGCAATAATAGGTTCAGCAAATTGTTTATAAGCGCCGTACATAAAGTCATAGACTCGAGGGTGATATTTTTCTCTTGCAGGAGATGCAATACCCTTGGTAATAAAGTTATTTAATTTTCGGTGGGCTGCAGCATGCCTTTTCTCTTGATCAACGAAAACAGGGAAACGTTCATCTTTCAATACAGGGTCTAGGATAAATTCGTCATAATAATCCCCAATTCTCTCACCATAGAACTCAAAAAACTCAAGAACATAAGAACTACCAAGACCGATCAGTGACGATATAGGATCTGGATTCCACAAGTAATTGAATTTATCGTTCAAATCCATAACATCATAAACTTCTTTCGATACATTCCTAAATTTCATTTCCATGATATTTTCCTTAACGTTTAAACGCTTAAATATTGAAAAATCAGATAGATAATCCACCATCTATAACTAACGTCTGCCCAGTAATATGACGACCTCCATGCCCCAATAAAAATGCAACCATCATTGCAATATCTTCAGGCTCCCCCATTTTTTGTAAGGGGGTTAATTTGACTAATTGTTTCAACGTTTTTTGAGGTATAGAGGAAATCATATCCGTAGCAATTGGTCCCGGGGCAATACAGTTAACTCTAATATTAAAGTTACCAACCTCCCTCGCCAAACTTTTGGTAAAACCATATTGTGCTGATTTCGAAGCTGAGTAATTTGTTTGTCCGATATTCCCCCTCAACCCGGATATTGAATTGATATTAATGATACAACCATCCTTTTTAATCAACATTTCGTTTAATAAATAATGGTTTATATAAAAGAGTGAATTCAGATTGGTATTGATGACATCTAGCCAATCATCAACACTCATACTAAAACTAAGATTATCTCTGGTTATCCCTGCATTATTTATAATGCCGTAGGGCACACCGTGTATCTCTAATAATAACGCACTTAGTTTTTTGATATCATTAATATTACTTACATCGCAAGGGTAACAACAACATACGGTATGTTCAGTATTTAAAGAGTCGGCTAATGCTTCAGCAATATCTTTATTAGTCTTATAAGTAAAGACCACAAAATAATTCTGGCGGGTCAGCTCTTTAACAATAGCAGCTCCTATTCCACGACTACCTGCGGTAACTAGAACTATTTTTTTATTATTCATCTTTCACTCTGAAGGTTAATTATTTATCAACAATTACTCTCATGTCTTAGTAAGGCATCCAATAGACGACTGAAAAATAATTTCGTTTTTTTCAATTGCAGATATGTTGAATGTACTATAGGCAGAATCCTCAAGAACATAAATATCTTTTTCTTCAATAGAGTAGGAAATATCATTAAAATCAATGCTGTCACGGTTTAATAATCGTTCCGATATAAATATTTTTTGCGCAACGTGATACGTCGTGATTTTATTACAATCATTGCCCTGTGATATTTTCAGGGATTGCCGGTAAAAATAATCATCTTTCTGTTGATTGAAACAAATACAAAATAATAACGTATCCATAATCAACCAGTTAGATATTATATGCGGGTAATACTCTTTCAATAAATCGAGATGCATTTGAATAAATTCAGATGACACTCGAATCTGATTGGTATTAGCATTTAACTTTGGAGGCTTTTGTCGCAATATTGTAGCTGTTACACAAATGTCATCAATATTACTGAGCTCAGCTATAGTTAAAATTTTTTTATTGGGTGTCTCTTTAACACTAAAATCAATGTTAGTGTTGACTGACACCGGTCTTTTAATAAAAAAACTGAGTTCAGAATCCATATTAACAAGCGGAACCATCATCATTTTTGCATCAAGTAAAACCAGCATCCCCTGAATAATGACGTCATTTAATCCATTCTCAATTGCAAATTTTTTGTCAAAATGAATCCTGTTCCTATCACCGGAATATTTCGCCCATTTTTCAATATCATGGTAAGAATATTGCCTCTGCATCAGTCAAATCTCTTGAGTACCAAACAACTATTCGCTCCGCCAAAGCCATAATTTATATTGATGGCATAGTTAAGCTTCTGTTCAAAAAGATGATCATTTGGTACATAATTAAGATCGCATGCTGGATCTGGTGTATCCAAATTTATAGTGGCAGGGATCATGTTGTTTTCTATACCTTTTAAACAAAAGATCGTTTCTATTCCCCCTGCAGCTGCGATAAGGTGACCCGTATATGATTTAGTGCTTGATATGGGAATATCATAGGCTCGCGTTCCGAATACTTCCTTCAGAACTAGAGTCTCATTATAATCATTCATTGGCGTAGATGTACCATGTGCATTGATGTAATCAATGTCATCCACTCCTACGCCAGCATATTCCATGGCTTTTTGAATTGTTGTTACGCGACCAACTAAATCTGGAGCTGGCGTTGTAAGATTAACATATGCGTCACTATGGTTTGCATACCCAACAATTTCACCATAAATTGTTGCATTTCTCGCTAATGCGTCCTCTAAATTTTCAAGGCATACTGCCGCAGCGCCTTCAGAAAGAACAAAACCACTTCGATCTTTGCTGAAAGGGCAACAAGCTTTCCGTAGATCGTTAGTTTCCTTAGTTAAAGCTCCCAATACATCTACAGACCAAATGGTAAAGGGTTGCATTAAACTCTCGCTCCCCCCTGCAATCATCATTTTTGCTTTTCCACTCTTTATAATTTCATAGGCATCGCCAATAGCGATATTACCTGTTGCACAAGCAGCGATAGGCGTATTCTGATAACCTTTCAATTTCCAATTTACAGAAATAACAGATGAAGCAATACTTGGCATAGAGTGAAAACAACTGTGTGCTGAGGCGGACAATGCATCAGGATCGCTGTAACCGTAATAGTTAACTGCTGAACAATCAAATCCCGCCCACCCAGTGCCAAATATCACACCGCACTCACGCTGGTCGTAATGTGAAGAAAGCCCCTGCTCTTCACCAAACGCCATTGTTATAGCTTCATCTGCAGCAATTAATCCTAATTCAGCAAATCGAGGTGTATTTTTTAAAATTTTTTTTGAGAATTTCGAGAGGTCTAACGGAGTATTAATTCTGCCAAAAACTCTAGCAGAAATTCCCTTTCCGGGATTATGATAAAAATCATAGCCAATCTTTTTGTCGAGAACTGCTTGCCAAATATCAGTGCTATTTTCACCTAATGAACTTATCGCACCATATCCAGTAATCACAACTCGACGCGAATGCTGAATCGAAGCAGTCATATTACTTCCCCCCAATATTTATTGTTTCTAAATAGTCCATTAGTTGACCAAAGGTATCAATTTCAGCCTGAGATAAAGCATTTAGATCAATATCAATTCCTAATTCGTTTTTAGCCTCAACTTTAATAGTAACAAAGTCGAGACTTACTAGATCTAATTCTTCAAGGGAAGTCTGCTCGGTAAGAGTATCAACATCAAAATCAGTTAGACGATTAATTATTGCCTTGATAAAGCTTTCTAGCTCTAGCCTTGAATAATTCATAAAAACCCCCTTATTTTTATTTCAACGAAATATATTAACCACACTAAAAGTATGTGTTATGAATTTAAAAGTCAATTACTCTGATTTAATTTAGATTAAATAAAAGCAAGAATTAAATTAAACACTATAAATTCAATAATTTACGAAACTCTCACCCCTTGAAATGAGACAACTATAAATTGTTCAACAATCCATTTTATTTTGTTCGTGTGGTAAAGAGACTGGTTATTAGGAATAATCCATCTGAGATTTTCGTAAGAGATAAACTGATTGATATTGTCACGGTTCTGTTCTGTGATTTATTTATCATCCTGAACGAGTTCCTGAGTATCGATATTACACAGCAGGAATTAACAATAGCCTTACAAGAACCTCATTATTAGGTGGCAGTTATACTGATACAGCCCGCTCTCTTTTCGGAATACCCATATCGATGGTGGATATTTCTTAATTGATGGGATAATCAGATGTTTCCGTTTTCAGTCACCCAGCAACCAAGGTTCAAATTACAGCGACAAGCCACTGCGGTAATCCATGCAGGCAGCGGCTATAAATTAATTTCATTTGATGCTGAAAAAAATCAATATTTTCTATAAAGCTAAAAAGTTATTAAAAGACACCCATCCCCCTATTACCGATATCAGTTATACCTGTAGTTTCAGTGGTCATAAGCAGCTAATTTTTGCATTCAATAAATACTGCCGCATGGCGCCAACAGAGTTTAGAATACTGATACAGTAAGTCGTGCGTATAAAATCATATCTTTCCTCTGACAACATATTCAAATTCTGACAGCATTAATTGATCAAGCGAGCCACTTTTTTTGTCCGCCAGAATGTCATATGCTTTTATCTAGCGCGCTAGATTATAGCTCAACAGAGAAAATTATTTTCCTATGAATATGAAAGAAAGACGGGAAATTGGTACCGAATTATCCTTTGCACTCTATGGTGCTGCCAGCCGTATGAACCGGATGCACAAACCTTTTCTTGACCCGCTGGGACTGACTTTCCCCCAGTACCTGGTAATGCTTGAACTGTTCAACGAAGTACCGCAGTCGGTGGGTGAGCTTGGCAACAAGTTAGGCATGGATACGGGAACTATTACCCCTCTCCTTAAACGTCTTGAAGCTTCAGGGAGAGTGATTCGTTCACGCGATCCAGATGATGAACGGCGGGTTCTTATTACGCTGACAACCGCTGGCGAAATATTGCGTGAGCCTCTTTGGGAGATTACTGGAAAGATTAAATCAGCCTGTCAGCTCAGCGAAGAAGAGCTAATAGAACTCCGCGACACACTCAAGGCTTTCGCTCATTCTGCTGATGACCGAACCTCGTAAATCTATAAATAAGGACTCTCAGATGAATATTGGTATTATCGGTTCAGGTAATATTGGCGCCATGCTAGCGCGTAAACTCACAGCGGCAGGCCATAACATCAAACTGGCAAACTCCCGTGGCCCGGATAGCATCATGGAACTGGCTCACGAGGTTGGCGCAAAGGCCGTGACCTCCCTGGAGGCTGTCACCCTCGTTGATGTCATCATCCTTTCTATCCCTACGAATAAATTCCCTGGACTACAACCATTACTCCGTCAGGTACCTGACGATGTAGTCATCATTGACACCTCAAATTATTATCCATTCCGTGATGGAACAATCATCGAAATTGAACAGGGAAAAACCGAAAGTGTCTGGGTTGCTGAACAAATCGGGCGGCCTGTCATTAAAGCCTGGAATGTCGTGCTTGCCGCTACGCTGGCTGAGACAAATATACCGTCCGATACCGCAGAAAGAATTGCACTTCCTGTTGCCGGTGATGGATCCACAGCAAAATCTATCGCCCTGGATCTGGTACGCGATACAGGCTTTAATGCCGTTGATGCAGGCTCAATCGAGGGCTCCTGGCGTCAGCAACCTGGTACCCCCGCTTATTGCACAGAACTGACGACTGAAGAACTTAAAACTGCCCTTAAAAATGCGAATAAATTACAGGCACCGATAATCAGAGATGCACTAATAAACGAGTATATGTCTGCGGGATCTCAGCTCACTCACGGCCATATGGTTGCCCGTAACCGGACAGCGACAGCCTGAAACTTAGTGTTGTCTATAGCTGCCAAATACTTCCTGTTACCTATCACAGCTTCATTTTTCATTAAATGAGGCTGTGAGTGAATTTATTACCACTGAATTTGTGACAGCGTCACATAACACAGCATCCGTAATATGAGATATAAATCACAAAATGAGTTGTATGGTGATAGAGAGCACTTTATCATTTAGCCACTTCTTACTGACCAACCTGCCAAAACCTTTATGCCTCTAAATACAGTTTCTCGCAAAACAGCCTGGCTGCGGATACTTATGCTGTCCGTCGCCGCATTCATCTTTAATACAACTGAGTTTGTTCCTATCGGTTTATTGTCAGATATTGCTCAAAGCTTTGATATGGAGACCGCGCAGGTTGGTATAATGCTGACCATTTATGCCTGGATTGTGGCGCTGACCTCCCTGCCCTTTATGTTATTAACCGGCAAAGTTGAACGTC
>Ga0302347_1000488_pt1 | contig 62145 bp, 56 predicted proteins | sample PhyWR1_FD_202178 | JGI IMG/M metagenome (GOLD analysis project Ga0302347, IMG submission 202178) | Leaf surface microbial communities from wheat plants in UC Gill Tract Community Farm, Albany, California, United States - DLSL W.R1 (v2)... | ecosystem: Host-associated > Plants > Phyllosphere >... | reverse complement strand
AGAAGAAACTGTTACGTCAACGCAAAAAAGAGTTCGTGGAAATCTACGAACCTTTCAAACCCCAGCAGTCGGCCGACCAGGCCCACCGCTGCCTGGGGTGCGGTAACCCGTACTGTGAATGGAAATGCCCTGTGCATAACTTCATTCCCAACTGGCTCAAGCTGGTGGCCGAGGGCAACATCCTCGCCGCCGCTGAACTGTCGCACCAAACCAACACCCTGCCCGAAGTGTGTGGCCGGGTGTGCCCGCAAGACCGTCTGTGCGAGGGCGCTTGCACCCTCAACGACGGTTTTGGCGCGGTGACCATCGGTTCGGTCGAGAAGTACATCACCGACACCGCCTTCGCCATGGGCTGGCGCCCGGACATGTCCAAAGTGGTGCCGACCGGGAAGCGCGTGGCAATCATCGGCGCCGGGCCTGCGGGTCTGGGCTGCGCTGACGTGCTGGTGCGTGGCGGGGTGACCCCGGTGGTCTTCGACAAGAACCCGGAAATCGGCGGTCTGCTGACCTTCGGCATCCCGGAGTTCAAGCTGGAGAAAACCGTACTGAGCAATCGCCGCGAAGTCTTCACCGGCATGGGTATCGAGTTCCGCCTCAATACCGAAATCGGTAAAGACATCAGCATGGAAGAACTGCTGGCCGAGTACGACGCGGTCTTTATGGGCATGGGCACCTACACCTACATGAAAGGTGGTTTTGCCGGTGAAGACTTGCCGGGCGTGCACGACGCGCTGGATTTCTTGATTGCCAACGTCAACCGCAACCTGGGCTTTGAAAAATCGCCGGAAGATTTCGTCGACATGAAAGGCAAAAAGGTCGTGGTGCTGGGCGGTGGTGACACCGCCATGGACTGCAACCGGACCTCGATCCGCCAGGGCGCCAAGTCGGTGACCTGTGCGTACCGTCGTGACGAAGCCAACATGCCCGGTTCGCGCAAAGAGGTTAAAAACGCCAAAGAAGAAGGCGTGAAATTCCTCTACAACCGTCAGCCGATTGCGATTGTCGGTGACGGCAAAGTTGAAGGCGTGAAAGTGGTCGAGACCCGTCTCGGCGAGCCGGACGCCCGTGGCCGTCGCAGCCCTGAGCCGATTCCGGGCTCCGAAGAGATCATCCCGGCAGACGCCGTGATCATCGCGTTCGGCTTCCGCCCGAGCCCGGCGCCGTGGTTTGAGCAGTTCGACATCGCCACCGACAGCCAGGGCCGCGTGATTGCGCCTGAGCAGTCGCAGTTCAAGCACCAGACCAGCCACCCGAAGATCTTTGCCGGTGGCGACATGGTGCGCGGTTCTGACCTGGTGGTGACCGCGATCTTCGAAGGCCGCACCGCGGCAGAAGGGATCATGGACTACCTGGGCGTCTAACCAAAATCCTGTAGGAGCGAGCTTGCCTCGCGATCTTTTGATCTTTAAAAAGATCGCGAGGCAAGCTCGCTCCTACAGCAAACAGTGCATCACCCCCGCGTCAAATCGCCCCGATAGATAAAAGGCACGGCTCTTGCCGTGCCTTTTGCGTCTGTCTCTGAGAAAATGCCCCCACTTTTTTTCCGGATGCAGACATGACTGATCTCAAGAATGACCGTTTCCTTCGCGCTTTGCTCAAGCAACCCGTAGACGTAACGCCTGTCTGGATGATGCGTCAGGCCGGCCGCTACTTGCCGGAATACCGTGCCAGCCGCGCCAAGGCCGGTGACTTCATGAGCCTGTGCAAGAATGCTGAATTCGCCTGTGAAGTCACTATGCAGCCTCTGGACCGCTTCCCTCAGCTGGACGCGGCCATCCTGTTTTCCGACATCCTGACCATTCCTGATGCCATGGGCCAAGGCCTGTACTTTGAAACCGGCGAAGGCCCGCGGTTCAAAAAGGTCGTCAGCACCCTGGCCGATATCGAAGCCTTGCCGATCCCGGATCCGCAAAAAGACCTCGGCTACGTGATGAACGCGGTCAGCACCATCCGCCGCGAACTCAACGGCCGTGTGCCGTTGATCGGTTTCTCGGGCAGCCCGTGGACGCTGGCCACTTACATGGTTGAAGGCGGTTCGTCCAAAGACTTCCGCAAAACCAAAGCCATGCTCTACGACACGCCGCAGGCCATGCACTTGCTGCTCGACAAGTTGGCGCAGTCGGTCACCTCTTACCTCAACGGGCAAATTCTCGCGGGCGCGCAAGCGGTGCAGATTTTCGACACCTGGGGCGGCAACCTGTCGTCCGCGGCGTATCAAGAGTTCTCCCTGGCCTACATGCGCAAAATCGTCAGCGGCCTGATCCGCGAGCACGAAGGTCGCAAAGTGCCGGTGATCCTGTTCACCAAAAATGGCGGCCTGTGGCTGGAAAGCATTGCTGATGCCGGCGCCGATGCGCTGGGCCTGGACTGGACCTGCGATCTGGGCGAAGCCCGCCGCCGCGTGGGCAACAAAGTGGCCCTGCAAGGCAACATGGACCCGACCGTGCTGTACGCGAACCCCGAGGCCATCCGCACCGAGGTTAAACGCATTCTCGCCAGTTACGGCAAAGGTTCGGGCCATGTGTTTAACCTGGGCCACGGCATTACCCCGGAAGTTAAACCTGAACACGCTGGTGCGTTTATCAGCGCTGTGCATGAGTTCTCGGGGCAATACCACGAGTAAGTGCAGTTGTTGGAAGTGACCCTCGCTAAAACGCCCGGTTAATGCCGGGCGTTTTTTTATGCGTGTAAATAAAATAATTCAGACTTCCCTTATATGTATTTAGGAAGAGTCCTACATATTTAAATATCAGAATAAGTAAAATTTCCCACCCTGATTTCGGGCGGCCATGAATTATTTAAAACTTTCAGGCTGTCACGTAGGAAGTTTCTTAGTTTGTTGTAGTTGCCCGTGGTAGGGCTCTCTCTGTCATATCGCGTTGTTTATATCGTTGTGCGTTTAACAGAGAGCGCAATTTTTATCATTTATATAAAAAATAGAATGAGGCTTATATGGCTATTGCACTGTCAAAGTCCCGCAATTTGATGCTGTGCGCATCATCCTTAACGCTGATGGCTACCCTGTTTACGGCTCAACAGGCAGCTGCTCACGGTTACATGAACTCCCCTCCATCGCGGGCTTATGCATGTCAGCAAGGGCTGAACATTGACTGCGGTGCAGCTCAGTATGAACCGCAGACCGTTGGCGAAGCCCCTAAGGGGTTCCCTGAGTTCGGCCCGGCCGACGGCAAGATCGCAAGCGGTGGCCATGCCAGCTTCGCGGCATTGGACGCCCAGTCGGCCAACCGCTGGCACCTGACTGAAATCAAGGATCACACCATCGACTTCAGCTGGTTCTATACCGCGGCCCATAAAAGTACACGCTGGCAGTACTTCATCACCAAAGGTGGCTGGAACCCCAACCTGCCGATCTCCCGCGACAGCTTTGAACTGACACCGTTCTGCCAGGTTGAAGGTGGCGGCGGCGTGCCTATCGACGGCGCTGCGGGCGGTACAGGCCCGGCCAAAGACAAACACACCTGCTCGATCCCGACAGACCGCAGCGGTCACCACATTATTCTGGGTGTCTGGACGGTTGATGACACCGCCGCTTCGTTCTATGACGTTGTGGATGTCAACATCACCGCGCAGAGCGCAGACCCGGATGGCTGGAAAAACGTCGGTTCGATCTCGCAAACCCAGGCATTGCAGCCAGGCGACTCGGTCAAGGCACGTGCCTTTACCGGCAGCTCCGAAAGCGCTGAATACAGCTTCGGCGTCACCATTGAAAAACCAGAAGAAGGCCAGCCGGCCAACTGGTCCTACAAATTGGCTGAAACCGTGAACGCGGCGAACAAGCCTTTGGTACGTGCAGGCGTACGCAATGAAAACGGTGACATTGAGCCGATCAAAGGCGCAAACACCCTTTACGTGAAGGCCGAGAGCGGCGTTACCCGCTACGAAATGCAGACCGTGATGGTGCCAGACCCGGGTGCTTACCTGCACCTGCATGATGTGGCGCCGGAGTACGTGCTGGTCAAAGGCAAGGGCACTGTTGGCTTCACGGTGATGACCAACAAAAATGTCACGCTGGAAGCCACGGTGTTCAACGCCACCCACAAACAAGTGGGCTACACCAAGCAAACCGTCAGCGCTACCACGTCGCCGGTCAGCATTGCGGTGACGAGCGCACCGGGCGAGCACTCCTTGAAACTGATTGCGACCAGCCAGGATGGTCGTGAGAACTTCCAGGACCTCAAGTCGATCAACCTGACCGGCGAAGGCGGTGCTCAGGAATATGACTTCGTGTTCCCTGAAGGCATTGCCGGTTACAAGGCGGGCACGTTGGTGCTTCAACCTAAAAACGACAAAGTCTATGAGTGCCAGCCGTTCCCGAATTCGGGCTACTGCATTCAATACAACCCGAATGCCAATGGTTTCGAACCGGGTGTTGGTGCGAGTTGGAACATGGCGTGGACTGAGAAGTAACTCCACGTGATCAAGTCTGGATAACGTTTTTAATTTAATCATTATCCACCGACAACTGTAGGAGCGAGCTTGTCTCGCGATCTTTTAAAACAATCAAAAGATCGCGAGGCAAGCTCGCTCCTACAGGGTTCGTTTTAACAGTGAGTGATTTTTTATTTATTAATGGCTTGCAGATGAAAAGGTTTTGAATAATTTTTCGGGTGCCATAACTCGCCACTTACCGCTCATATTGAAGGTGCTGCTGTGGGGGGCGTGTTTTGGATATGGCGGGCACTTAGCCTGGCAAGAGTGGTTATACCGCCAGGCACTGGCCGCGCCGGTTATTGCCCCGGCTCGCCCGGCGCCCGCGCCTGCGCTTGAGCCTTTTCAGCCAGAGGCCATCGCCAGCGTGCTGGGCCTTGCGCCTGAAGGCGCAGTGGCACACAGCGCCGAGCCGCTGGAGCTGCGCGCCAGCCTTGTGTCCAGCCATGGCGCGTCGCAGGCGTTGCTGGCGGGCAGCCAGCAAGCGCGCTTTTACCGCGTCGGTGAACGGCTACCGGGGGGCAGCGTGTTGCGGCGGGTCGAGGTCTCGTACGTGGTGCTGTGGCGCAACAACCGCGAAGAGCGCCTGCTGCTCAAGCCGCCCGGTCGTCATGTGTTACCTGCCAGCCAAACGCCCGCCACACCGGCCCAGGCCACCTCCCTTTATCTGCGGCCCCTTGCCGAACAACCTTAGAGAAGCATCATGACCAGGCCCAACGTGTTCGGCATCGGCCGTCTTCTACTGTGTAGCCTTGTGCTCAGCACCGCGCTATTGCAAAGCGATGTGCTGGCCGATGAGCCGTATTGGCAGTTGGCAATGAAAGACGCCGAACTGCGCGATATCGTGCAGGAAATGTCATCGGTGCTGGGCGCCACCATTGTGCTCGACCCTCGGGTGCAGGGCCGTATCACCGTCATGTCTGAGGCGCCGCTGGACCGTGCCGGGGTGCGCGAGCTGTTTTACGCGGTACTGGATGCCCACGGTTTTGCCGTGGTCGACCAAGGTGATCGTTTATTGATCATTCCCGCTGCCGAGGCTAAAGCCCGCGCGGGCAACCCGGATGGCTCCGAGCAGGCCTTTGTCACCCAGGTCATCGAGCTTAATGCCAGCGTCGCGGCTGACGTGGCGGGCCTGCTGCGGCCCTTGGTATCGACCAACGGGTACGTCGGGCCTTCGGCGTCGGCCAATGCGTTGATCATTACCGACACCGCCTCCAATGCCCGGCGTATTGCCGAGCTGGTGCGCCAGTTGGATGGCGGTACGCGCCATGACTATTCGGTGGTCGAGTTGCGCCATGCGCAGGCCAGTGATGTGGCCAAGGTCATGCAGCAGTCGTTGGGCAAAAAAGCGGAAGGGCCGAGCAGTCAGGTCATTGCCGATGCGTCGGCCAACCGACTGGTGATTCTGGGCAACAAGGCGGTGCGTGAACGCTTGAGCAAACTGGCGCATTCGCTGGACACACAGCCGACCCGGCAGTCCGAAAACTCGCGGGTCATTCGTCTTCGTCACAGTGATGCCAAGCAATTGGCCGAGGTGCTCGACACCGTTGCCCAGGGCATGCAACAAGACACCGCGCTGGCTGGCGTTGCACAAAAGACCTCAGCCAGCGAGTTCATGGTGGCCGCCGATGAAAGCCAAAATGCGTTGGTGATCATGGCTGATCCGGCGAAAGTGCGAAGCCTGGAAAGCATCGTGCGCCAACTCGATCAGCCGCGCTCGCAAGTGTTGATCCATGCCGCCATTGTCGAAATCTCCGGCGACATTGTGAACACCTTGGGCGTGCAATGGGGGGTGAACAGTGGCAGCGCCCAGGGCGGTATCACCTTTCCGGGCACCAATATCCAGGTCGGCGCGCTCTCGGGGCCCGCTCCTGCGCTGCCCGAAGGGGCCGTGCTGCAATTGGGCGGTGACCGCTTCAATGCGTTGATCTCGGCGCTGGCCAGTGACACCAACAACAACGTGCTGTCCACGCCCAGCTTGCTGACGCTGGACAATCAGGAAGCCGAGATTCTGGTGGGGCAAAACGTGCCCTTCAAGACCGGTTCCTACACGGGTACGGGCGATGGCTCGCAAAACCCGTTCACCACGGTGACCCGCCAAGACATCGGCATCAGCCTCAAAATCAAGCCGCACATCAACGACGGCAGCTCGTTGCGCTTAGAGGTTGCACAAGAGAACTCCGAACTGGCCCCTTCACTGCAAGGGGTGGATTCATCCGACCTGATCACCAACAAGCGCGCCCTCAAAAGCACCATCCTCGCCGAAGATGGCGAAATCATCGTCATCGGCGGCTTGCTCAAAGACAGCGTGCGCACCCAGGTCAGCGGCGTGCCGTTGCTGCGCGACATTCCTTATTTGGGGGCGTTGTTTCGCTGGAGCAAAGATACCCACACCAAAACCAACCTGATGGTGTTTTTGCGCCCGACCATCGTGCGCAGCAAACATGATATTCGCGAGATTAGCGAAGACCGCTACAACGCGTTGCGAAACCTCAGCCAGCCATCGTCCAAAGACACTAACTCGTTGCTGCTGCCCAGCGACCCGCACCAGATGTTTGACGGCAACCTGCAAGACCCGAACGCCGTCGATCTGCGCCGTCCCAAGGCAGCCCGCCCATGAACCAGCCGCCGGTGCGCTTGCCTTATAGCTTTGCCCGGCGTTTCGGGGTGCTGCTGGACACCTCGACCCAGCCTGCAAGCCTGCTGATACGCAGCGATACGCCGTTGACCGTGCTGGCCGAAGTGCAGCGCCGGGCGGGCGTAGAGGTGCAAGTGCAACGGGTACCGGATGCACACTTCAACGAGCGTCTTACCCACAGCTACAGCGCCGGGCAAAGCGCGGCCGAGCAAGTGGCGCAAGGGCTCGACAGCGAGCTCGACCTGATGAGCGTGGCCGAGCAAGTGCCGCAAACCGCCGACCTGCTGGAGCAGGAGGGCGATGCACCGATCATTCGCTTGATCAACGCGCTGCTGCGTGAGGCTATGCGTGAAAAAGCCTCGGATGTGCACCTGGAAACCTTCGAGCATTACCTGTCGGTGCGCATGCGCATCGATGGCCAACTGCGCGAAGTGCTGCGGCCCAAACGTGAGCTGGCGAACTTGCTGGTGTCGCGAATCAAAGTCATGGCGCGCCTGGACATCGCTGAAAAACGCGTGCCGCAAGACGGCCGCATCAGCCTGCGATTGGCCGGGCATGAAGTCGATGTGCGCGTCTCAACCTTGCCTTCGGCCCATGGCGAGCGCGTGGTGATGCGCCTGCTCGACAAACAGGCCGGGCGCCTCGACCTGCAATGCCTGGGCATGCCCGCAGCCACCCTGAGCCGCTTTGAACACATCCTGGCCCGGCCCCACGGGATTTTTCTGGTCACCGGGCCCACCGGCTCGGGCAAAACCACCAGCCTGTATGCCGCGCTCAGCCACCTCAACGCGCCGACCCGCAACATCCTGACCGTCGAAGACCCGGTGGAATACCACCTGCCGGGCATCGGTCAGACGCCGGTCAACAGCAAGGCCAACATGACTTTCGCCCGTGGGCTGCGGGCGATTTTGCGCCAGGACCCGGACGTGGTCATGGTCGGTGAAATCCGTGACCACGAAACCGCAGACATCGCCGTACAAGCCTCGCTCACCGGGCACCTGGTGCTGTCGACCCTGCACACCAACAGCGCAGTGGGCGCGGTCACCCGCCTGGTCGACATGGGCGTCGATGCCTACTTGCTGGCGTCTTCGCTGGTTGGCGTACTGGCCCAGCGCTTGTTGCGCACCCTGTGTGCCGACTGCAAAACCCCGTATCGCGCCGACCCGCTGCAATGCCAGCGCCTGGGGCTCGATCCACAGGCTGGCATCACCTTGTACCAGCCGCAGGGCTGCCGCCAGTGCCAGCAAGGTTATCGCGGGCGCACCGGGATTTACGAACTGGTCGGCATCACCCCGGCACTGGCCGAGCTGATTCATCAGGGGGCCAGCGAGCCGGATCTCATACGCGTGGCGCGCGAGCACGCTCCCAGCTTGTTTCAGGACGGCCAGCGCTTGGTGATCCAGGGCCTGACCAGCTTTGACGAACTGCTGCGCGTGACCTTGGAGGACTGAGCATGCCGACCTTTGACTACCGGGCGCAGGACGCCAACGGGCGCAACTGCCGAGGCCAGCAAGAGGCCGACAATGCCCGGCATGCGCGGCAGTTATTGCGCGAGCGCGGTTTGCGCCCGAGCCAGTTGAGCGAAGCCAGAACACACCGTGCAACGCGTTCGCGGGGGCGGCTGGGCGTTACGGATCTGGCCCTTGTCACGCGGCAACTGTCGACCTTGATCCATGCCGGTTTACCCCTCGAAGAAGCCCTGGGCGCGGTGGCGGCGCAGAGTGCCAAGCGCCATGTCAGCAGCGTATTGCTCGCGGTGCGTAACCGCGTCACCGAAGGCCATGCCTTGGCGACGGCGCTGTCAGCGTTCCCTCGGGCCTTCCCGGAATTATTTCGCGCCACCGTGGCGGCGGGCGAGCGCAGCGGCCATTTGGGCCATGTGCTCGAGCAGCTCGCCGACTACACCGAAGCCCGCCATGCCTCGCGCCAGAAGATCCAGCTGGCGCTGGTGTACCCGCTGATTTTATTGATTGCCTCGTTCGCCATCGTCGGCTTTCTGCTGGGCTATGTAGTGCCGGATGTGGTCAAGATTTTCGTCAACAGTGGCCAGCCGCTGCCCGTGCTGACCCGGGCGATGATCGCCCTGAGTACAGGGTTGCGTGACTACGGCTGGCTGTTGTTGCTGCTGGTGCTCGCCGCCCTGGGTGCGGCGCGTTGGGCGTTGCTGCAACCAGCCTTGAAGCTGCGCTGGCATGCGCTGCTGCTCAATGTGCCCATGGTCGGCGGGGTGCTGCGCGCCATGGAGGCGGCGCGTTTTGCCAGCACCTTGTCGATTCTGGGCAAAAGCGCCGTGCCGTTGGTGGATGCCCTGGAAATCTCGGCCACGGTGATCGCCAACCTCGCCATTCGCCACCGCATGCTCGATGTCGCCCGCACCGTACGCGAAGGCGCAACGCTGGCCAGCGGTCTGGAACGCAGCGGCGACATCCCTCCGATGATGCTGCACCTGATAGTCAGCGGCGAACGTGCCGGCGAGCTGGACAACATGCTGGCGCGGGCCGCCGAACAGCAGGAAAAAACCCTCGCGGCGCGCATAGCGCTGGTGGTGAGTTTGTTTGAACCGATCATGTTGGTGCTGATGGGCGGCGTGGTTTTGCTGATCGTCATGGCCATCTTGTTGCCGATCCTTAGCCTCAATCAACTGGTGAATTGACCGATGAATACCCTTCGTACATCAACTCAACGTGGCTTTACCCTGATTGAAATCATGGTGGTGGTGGTCATCATTGGCGTGCTCGGCGCCATTGTCGTGCCGCAGTTCATGAGCCGCCCTGACCAGGCCAAAGTCACCGCGGCGCACACCGACATCCAGGCCATCAGCACCGCCCTGGAAATGTACCGCCTCGACACCTTCAACTACCCCTCGACCCAGCAAGGCCTTGAGGCGCTGGTGACACGCCCGTCCGGCACGCCGCTGGCGAGAAACTGGAACCCGCAGGGTTACCTCAAAAGCCTGCCGGTCGACCCTTGGGGCACGCCGTACCAATACCTCAACCCCGGCAGCCACTCGGCCGGGTATGACCTGTTTTCCTTTGGCGCAGACGGTGTGCAGGGCGGCGAAGGCTTTGCCACGGACATTGGCAACTGGAGCAACTGAGGCATGCGCGACTCATCGCTGGGCTTCACCCTGATCGAACTGATGGTGGTGATCGTGATGATCGGCGTGCTGGTCTCAATGGTGCACATCAGCCAGGGTGACAAACGCGCCCGCGATGCGCGGCAAGAAGCGCAGGTCATGCTCGCCCTGATGCAGGGCCTGCGCGAAAAGGCCGTGCTGGAAGGCCAGGAATACGGCCTGCGACTGGAGCCCGAAGCCTACCAACAGATGCGCTTGCAAGGTGCGATCTGGCAGGCCGTCGAAGCACCGGTGAAATTGCCCGCCGGTGTGCAATTGACCCTGGTGCTGGAGGGGCGTGTACACCGCCTTGGCGCAGGTGAACACACCCCGCAACTGCTGTGGCTCAGCAGTGATGAAAACACCCCCTTTGCCTTGCACTTTGAGAGCCCGCCGCTGCGCTGGCAGAGCCTCTACAGCGATGGCCTTGGCAATCCGTTGCTCGAAGCGTCCGAGGTCACGGATGCGCACTGAAAAAGGCTTTACCTTGCTGGAAGTGATGATCGCCCTGGCCATCTTCGCGACCCTGGCGGCGGCGGTCATGTCGGCCAGCCAATACGTCTTGGGGCAAAGCGCCCGGGTCCAAACCCGGCTGTTGGCGGGCTGGTTGGCCGACAATCATCTGAGCGAGCTGCACCTGCAAAGCGCGACCCTGGCCATGGGTTCAAAAACCCTCAACCAGCGTTTTGCCCAACGCGAGTGGCGCCTGTTTCAACACATCGCCAGCGAACCCGATACGGGTCTGTTACGGGTGGAGTTGAGCGTCAGCCCGGCGGGCAGTGATCAGGCATTGCTCAGCGTGACGCACTGGCTGGCGCGCAACCATGACTAAACGGCAAGCGGGCTTCACCTTGCTCGAACTGGTGATCGCCATCGCCATTTTTGCCTTGCTGGGCGTGGCCTGCTGGCGGCTGTTTGACGGTGTGCTGCGCGCCGAACGCAGCAGCAGCGCCCACGAGCAAACCTTGCGCGGCTTGCAGCGCGCGGTGGCGGTGATTGAACGCGATGTATTGCACCTGCACACCTCGGCCAAGGCGCCGGGGCTGGCGCTGTATCCCAGCCAGCTCAACCTGCGCCGCGCCAACTGGCGCAACCCGCTGGGCCAGCCGCGCAGCGAACTGCAAGACGTCAGCTACACATTGGAAAACGGCGAGCTTTGGCGCTACAGCCAAGGGCTGGAAGGCGGCGAACTGCAAAAGCAAAAACTGCTCACCGACGTGCGCGATCTGCGCTGGCGGCTGTACGACCCGGCCGTGGGTTGGCGCACCGATTGGCCTACCGGCAAAGCGGCCCCCAAGGGAACGCCGCGAGCCCTTGAAGTGCAGTTCTCAACCGGGCGATTTGAGCAGCTTCGTCGCGTGATGCTACTGCCGGAGGGCCAATGATGCGCAAGGGTCAGCAAGGCATTGCACTGCTCACCGTGCTGCTGGTGATGAGCCTTGCGCTGCTGGTGACTGCCGGTATGTTGCGCAGCCACCGCCTGGCCCTGCACAGCAGCGCTCAGCAACTCCATCAACTGCAATTGCGCCAGTCGGCGTTTGCTGGGGAAGCCTGGGGGCGAGAGCGTTTATACACGCTGCTGGCAGACCCCAAGTTGCCCGTTGCAGCAGGCCAGGCCTGGGCCAAAGGCCGGCCCGAATGGCTGATCGACAACGGCCAGATTGAGGTCGACATCGAAGACCTGGCTGCCCGTTTCAACGTCAGCGCCTTGCTCACTCAAGGTGCTGTCGACGAGGTGCTGAAACAGCGTTGGTTGCGCCTGCAAACCCGGCTCGACCTGCCGCCCGTCGACGCCAGCGCACTGCACGGCCTGAACCTGAGCGACATCAGCCAATTGCGCAGCGTGCCGGGTGTCGATGCCCGCTGGTACACGCGCATGCAGCCCTGGATCGCCCTGCTGGGCAAAGACGCGACCCTCAACATCAACACCGCCTCCGTCACGTTGCTCGCCACCCTCGAAGGCGTGACACCGGACATGGCTCGTCGCTTGGTGAGCGAGCGCCCGTTGCAGGGGTACGCCAGTGTTGAGGACTTCACCTTCACTCCGGCGCTGATCGGCCTGGGGGTTCAGGCAGCAGGGCTGGGCACCGCCAGCCGCTGGTTTCGCATCACCACCCACGTGCGCGTGGGGCAAAGCCGTTTGCGCCTTGAAAGCGATATGGCCCGCGACCTCAAAACCGGTCGCTGGCACCTTCTCCAGCGGCGCTTTTTAGCCCCTGAACACAGCGAACCTTCTTGATGAACAGCCGGCTTTATCTCACCGCGCACAGCGATACGCGGGTCTACCTGTGGCACGGCGAAATAACCGCCCACGAAACCTCACTGAACGAGGCCGCCGAGCGACTGGGCGCGCACGATGTGCAGCTGATTCTGCCGATGGAAATGTGCAGCTGGCTGCTGACCGAGCCCTGGCCGGGCAGGCGCCGCCCCAGCGTTCAGGCCTTGGTCTTTGCGGTGGAAGATCAACTGGCGGATGACATTGATGAACTGCACATCGCCGTCGGCCCCCTGGATGCGCAACGGCGTTATCCGTTGCTGGTGATTGAGCGTCAGCGCTTCAAACACCTCTTGGCGCAGTTACAGGCGCTCGGGTTGAACATCGTCAGCGTGTACGTGGACGCCGACCTCTTGCCTCGCGAGCAACCGGGCATCGCGTGGTGGGACGGGCGCTGGCTGGCGGGCGGCGCGCTGGACTTGCGCCTTGCGTTAACCCCTCAGGCGCTGGAGGCCCTGAAAGACGGGCCCCTCGGTACGGCGGTTGAACACACGTTTGATCCTGCTAGCGCACCGCCTGGCGCCATCAACCTGCTGCAAGGCGAATACCGGCGCACGTCGCAGCGGCTGCCGTGGCGGGGTGTCAGTGTGGCCGCCTTGCTGATTGTTGCCATGGCTGTGGGGGCGAGCCACCTGCACAGCAGCTTCCTTGAGAGTGAAGCGGCGAGCCTCTACGCCCAGAGTGAACAGCGCTTTAAAGCGCTGTACCCGGAGCACACCCGCATCGTCGATTTGTCTGCGCAACTCAATGCCCTGCAACAACAAGGCGCGGCCCGGCAAAACGGGCACATGGCGCGCTTGCTTCAGCTAACCCAGCACGTGATCGGTGCCAGCAGCGTGGACGTGCAACGCATGGAATGGCGCGCCACAGTCGGCTGGACCTTAACCATCACCGCCAACAGCTTTGCCGAGCTTGAACACCTGCGCGAGCGCGGCCTGCAAAGCGCGCTGCCGATCACCTTGGGCAACGCCAGCCAACAGGGTAACCGGGTGCAAGCTTTACTCACCCTGGAGGACGCTTTATGAAGGCCCGTGTGCGTGAGCGCTGGCGGCAACTGCCACGCCGTGACCGCCAATTGTGCGGTGTACTCGCGGTATTTTTGCTGGCTGTGTTTGGCTTCTACGGTGTGTGGCAGCCCGCGCAACAACGGCTGGCGGCGGCGCAAACGCTGTATGCCCAGCGCGTTGCTCAGGCGGCGGAGGTGCAGCGAGCACAGCCCACGCGCGCGATCCGCGTTTACACGCAACCGTTGAGCAGCCGCCTCAGCGAAAGCGCCGCGAGTGCGGGGCTTCAGGTGCAGCAGTTTGACGTGGACACCCAACGGTTACGCATCAGCCTGAGCGGCAATGCCATGGCGGTGCTGGCGTGGCTTAACCGTATCGAACAAGAAGGCGCCGAGTTCGAGAGCTTGAGCCTGGAAAAAAGCGCTCAGGTGCTGCAGGTGCAGCTACAGATCAGCAACCTATAAATCCGCTCTCACTATTACAGCCTGCTCATTCACGCGTTGTGGGTATTACCCGGCAGCGCGGGCAGCTTGGCCAGACGCAACGCCACCAGCAGGGCAATCACCAGCAAAGCGCCGATAAACGCGCCGATGCCGTTCCAGCCCGCGTAGTGCCAGAAAAAGCCCCCGGCGGTCCCGGCCACACTCGACCCGGCGTAGTAGCAAAAAAGGTACAGCGACGAGGCCTGACCTTTGGCTTTGGTTGCACGGCGGCCGATCCAGCTGCTGGCCACCGAGTGCGCGCCAAAGAAGCCGAAGGTGAACAGCAGCATGCCGATAATCACCAGCGCGATGGGTTCGAACAGCGTCAGCGCGATGCCCGCCAGCATCAGCACAATCACCGCCCACAGCACTTTGCGACGGCCCAGCTTGTCCGCCAGTGCGCCAATCTGCGCCGAACTGTAAATGCCCGACAAGTACACCACCGAGAGCAAGCCCACCACGGCCTGGTTCATGTTGTACGGGTCAGCCAGCAAGCGATAACCGATGTAGTTGAACAGCGTCACAAAGCTGCCCATCAGCAAAAACGCTTCGAGAAACAGCCACGGCAAACCGGCGTCACGAAAGTGCATGGTGAAGCCGTTCAACAGGCTGCGCGGGTTCATGGTTTGCGGGCGGAAGTTACGCGACTCCGGCAAGATCTTCACAAACACCATGGCCAGCACCAACGCCAGGCCGCCAATCACCAGCATCGCTGTGTGCCAGCTGACAAAGTCGATCAACACGCCGGTGATCAAACGCCCGCTCATCCCGCCAATCGCATTGCCGCCGATGTACAACCCCATCGCCAGGCCAATGTGCTGCGGGTGGATCTCCTCGCTCAAGTAGGTCATGGCAACGGCGGCCAGCCCGCTCAGCGACAAACCCACCAGCGCGCGGGTAATCAGCACGCCTTCCCAGCTCGGCATCCACGCACTGAGCACAGTGAACACCGCCGCGCTGAACAGCGCCGAGACCATCACCGGCTTACGCCCGATGGCATCAGAAATAGGCCCCGTCACCAACAGACCGATAGCCAGCATCCCGGTGGCCACTGACAAAATCAGACTGCTTTGCGCGGCGTTGATCCCGTATTCATGGGACAGCATCGGCATCATCGGCTGCACGCAATACAGCAAGGCAAACGTCGCAAAGCCCCCCGAGAACAGCGCCAGCACCGTGCGCATAAACATCGGCGTGCCTTTCTCGATAAAGACGTCATTGAGTTGAGCGACAACATCATCCAGCGCCGTGGGCGGGATTTCGTGAGCGAGCGGGGCGACAGCAGTTTTCACGGGGACCTCATAACGCGTATAGCCAAACGGCAATGGCAAAAGAATATAGCCAGCTAACGATTCTTTCCAATATATTATTCGACCTGTTTGATAGGTTTAACGACTCAATGGAGCTTGCATGGATCTGCGCCATTTACGCTATTTCATCGCCGTCGCCGAAGAACTGCACTTTGGCCGGGCCGCCCAGGTGCTGGGCATCTCTCAACCGCCACTGAGCCAGCAAATACAGGCGCTGGAAGAAGAGTTGGGGGCGCGGCTGTTTGAACGTACCAACCGTCGGGTCGCCCTCAGCGAAGCCGGGCGATTGTTTCTCGACGAAGCGCGCCAAGTGCTGGCGCAGGTGGATAAAGCCGCCGACGTCGCCCGCCGTGCGCAACTGGGCGAACTGGGTGAAATGAAAATTGGCTTCACCTCTTCAGCGCCGTTTAATTCAAGCATTCCGCAGGCCATTTTTGCCTTTCGTCAGGCCTTCCCGGCGGTGCACTTAAACCTCCTGGAAATGAGCAGCCGCGACGTGGCTGAGGCATTGGTAGAAGAGTCGATAGAAATTGGCGTCATGCGCCCGTTTCCGCTGGCGGACTCGCTGGTGGCCGTCGAACTGTTCCGCGAGCCTTTGGTGGCGGTCATTCAGGCAGAACATCCGTTGGCCGAAGGCAGCGAAAGCGGCCTCTACATCGGGGCATTGGCTGACGAACCGTTCGTCTTCTTCCCGCGCAGTTATGGCAGCGGGTTATATGCGCAACTGCTGAGCCTGGCGCGCCAGGCCGGATTCAGCCCGCACATCGCCCAAGAAGCGGGCGAAGCCATGACCATCATTGGCTTGGTCTCTGCGGGTTTGGGCGTGTCCGTACTGCCAGCATCGTTCCAGCACATGCGCATCAAAGGCGTGGTCTACCGGCCCCTGCTCGACGCCGACTCCAGCACCGCCGTGTGGCTGGTGCAACGCAAAGGCAACCCCTCGCCGATGGCCAAAGCGTTTGCTGAACTGGTGACACGCAAAATGGTGAAGCCCTAAGAGTGAACGGATATCGCTGACAAAACAAAAAGGCCTTCCTGACGAGAGGGAGTGTTAGGGGCTGATTCTTTGGGTGTAACCTTTGGGCTACATTTTGAGAATGATTGAAATTATCCGCAGCTCAAGTTTTTCGCGTTGGTTGGCAGATTTGCCAGACAGTCGGGCGCGTGCTCGTATCTTGCTCAGGCTTGATCGAATGGCCGAAGGCAATTTTGGTGATATCAAGTTTGTTGGGGCAGGATTGAAAGAGGCCCGTGTTGATTACGGTCCGGGTTACCGCTTGTACTTCATCCAGCAAGGCCAATGTTGGGTGGTTTTATTGTGTGCTGGCGATAAAAGCAGTCAAGCCCGCGATATCAAACAAGCGCGACTGATAGCCAAAGACTGGAAGGAGTACACCCTTTGACCGAAAAATTCACCCGCTGGGACAGCGCCGAATTCCTCAAAACTGAAGAGGATATAGGTTATTACCTTGAAGCTTGCATGGAGGAGGCTGGCGATGACCCTGCCTTTATTGCCAAAGCCCTTGGCACCATTGCGAGAGCGCGTGGCATGAGCCAAGTAGCGCGTGATGCAGGTCTTTCAAGAGAAAGCTTGTACCGAGCGCTGTCCGGGGAGGGCAACCCGGAATTTGGAACCATTCTCAAAGTAGCCAAGGCGCTGGGGCTAAAACTACACATCTCCAAGTGAACGGATGGGGCCTTCCTGATTCGGTTAGCGCCATATCACGGTTCATGCCGACGGCTGCGCTCGGCAGCACAGCGGCCAAGATCAAAAGATCGCGAGCAAGCTCGCGCCTACAGGGTGGTGTGGCGCACACAAATCTTGTAGGAGCTGACGAGGTACGAAGGCTGCGATCGGCTGCGCAGCGGCCGCAAAACCGTCCACAAGGGCCAAGATCAAAAGATCGCGAGCAAGCTCGCTCCTACAGGGCGGTGTGGCGCACATAAACCCTGTAGTCGCTGACGAGGTACGAAGGCTGCGATCGGCAGCGCAGCGGCCGCAAAACCGTCCACAAGGGCCAAGATCAAAAGATCGCGAGACAAGCTCGCTCCTACAGAGTGGTGTGGCGCACATAAAACTTGTAGGAGCTGACGAGGTACGAAGGCTGCGGTCGGCAGCGCAGCGGCCGTAAAGCCATTCACAACGGCCACGATCAAAAGACCGCAGCCTGTGAACGTTTTTTACCCGGTCAATAACTTATCCACAGACGCTTTGACCTGATGGATCAAATGCACCACCGCCAACGCCACGTCGCGGTTCAGGCCTTGCAGGTTATCGGCCGACGCATACGCCGTCGCAAGCGCGCACCGCAACAGCTCGTCAGTGTGTTCGAGGTTTTGTTCGTATTCGGGTGTGTGAGTCATGGTTCAGATCCTTTTGCTAATGAATAGCTGAACCCGTTTGCTTGCACACAAAGAGGGTGGCAGCCGTACGCGGGTGTGCAAGACCGGGGCAAAAGGAACCCGGCAGACCTGAAGATCTCCCACGCACAACCGCCATAAAACCTGGGTATTAGGCGGTGATGCTTGATTTACCTTTTGCTATTCGAACTTGCACGTCCGGCCATCCATGAGGGATGACGAACCGCAGGCTAGCGATCGAAAGAGGCAGGCGCAAGGCCAAGGGATTCTCTAGGAATAGTCCTGCAAAGGAAAGAGACGAGACCTGCGAGTGACTGGGTGAGGCTGGAGATTGAGACATGCGCGGTCATAAAACTCGCCTGGTCCCTTGAAGGCAAAGTTGCTCAGAATCGTTTCTTTTACTTCGGGTTCAACCAATGCCCCTCCTTTATCAGCCAAAAGAAGGCAGCGTACTTATTTGTGACTTCAGGGGCCATGAAGTACCTGAAATGGTCAAAATCAGGCCTGTTGTGGTTATTCGTAAACACCGCACCAATAAACAGTTGGTGACGGTTATTCCTCTTAGCACAACTGAGCCCCAATCCATGCTGGGGCATCACCTTGAGTTGCAGAGTCATTTGCAGGGAGCGAACCCTATGTGCTGGGCAAAATGCGACATGCTGTCGACCGTTAGCCTCGCCCGACTGGATCGAATAAAAACGCGAGACCGTCAGGGCCGTCGTTGTTATGTGGTTTCACAACTTGAAACAGATGAGTTTATTGCAATCAAAGCCGCGGTCCGCTGCGCTCTCGGCTTGTGACACGCGTTTGATTCGACCAACGGGACGTACTCAAGGTTGCCTTAAGCCTCCTTCAGCGCAATACTCGCCACGTTCCCGAAAGGGGCTTGTGAGACTCGGAGGATCCTGGGCAACCAGCCATCACCGAGCCGGACAGACACAGCGCGATGACAAGCCCGTCTGTTTGTGAATAAGGCGCCGCGAGGCGCCTTTGTCGTTTTTGGGGCCAGCCCCCAGACGCTCAATTCACCTTCGACAAATCGCCTTTCAGCGCCACGCCCGCAATGATCGCGCCTGCGTGGCATTCGTAGGTTTTCGGGTCTTTGCGTTCGTTGCGTTTGTAGTAGCTGGTGATGTCGGTCACGGCGTTGGCACCGGCTTTTTTGGCCGCGTCATGCAGGGTGATCAACGCCGATTGCAGCGCCCAGGAACACGCCTGGTAATCAGTTTTGTTGAAGGCGTTGGTTTTTTTGTTGGTCACGGCGCCGGGGCTGAGTACGCTGACTTTGCCGCTCGGCGTGTTGCCCGCGAGGTAAAACTTGACGCTGCCGTCGATTTTGCCGGTGCTGATGGCTTCGGTGACCACCTGATCAAACGGCAGGTACAAGGTGGTGTCGCGGGCCTGGCTCACGGCAGGCAGGGCGGACAGCAGAAGGGTGGCGGCCGCCAACGTTTTGATGTGCATAGGGGGTCTCCTTGACCTCATGACCAGCGGCGAAAAATCAACGAGGTATTGACGCCGCCGAAGGCAAAATTGTTGTTCATCACATAGTCGTTGTGCATCACGCGACTTTCGCCGCGCAGGTAGTCCAGTTCAGCGCAGCGTGGGTCCACGTCGTGCAGGTTAAGCGTGGGCACGTAGCGGTCGCGGTTCATCATCTCGATGCTGAACCACGACTCCAGCGCGCCACAGGCCCCTAAAGTGTGGCCCAAAAAACTCTTTTGCGAGCTGATGGGCATGTGTTTGCCAAACACCTCATGGGTGGCCTGGGTTTCGGCGATGTCGCCTTGATCGGTGGCGGTGCCGTGACCGTTCACATAGCCGATGGCCTGAGCGGCAAGTCCAGCGTCTTCCAGCGCCAGTTCCATGGCCCGGCGCATGGTGCTGACCTCGGGGCGGGTGGTGTGCTGGCCGTCTGCATTGCTGCCAAAACCGACGATTTCAGCATGGATGTGCGCACCGCGAGCCAGTGCATGCTCCAGCTCTTCGAGCACCAGCATGCCGCCACCTTCGCCGATCACCAGACCATCGCGGCCACTGTCATAGGGGCTTGGGCTAGTGTGCGGGGCGTCGTTTTTAAGGCTGGTGGCGTACAGCGCGTCAAACACCATGGCTTCGGTGGGGCATAACTCTTCTGCGCCGCCTGCGAGCATCAATGGCAGGCGGCCGAACTTGATGGCTTCGTAGGCATAACCAATGCCCTGGCTGCCGCTGGTGCAGGCGCTGGAGGTCGGGATCAACCGCCCGGTAAGGCCAAAGAAAATGCTGATATTCGCAGCCGTGGTGTGCGGCATCATGCGCACGTAGCTGTTGGCGTTTAGACCTTCGGCCACTGAGTTGAGCAACATGTTGCCGAAAGCTTTGATTTCGTCCGTGCTGCCGGTGGACGAACCACACGCCACGCCCATGCGCCCGTCCTGAATGATCGGGTTGCCCAGCAAGCCTGCGTCTTGCAAGGCTTGTTCGGCAGCGCCGACCGCCAGGCGCGAGACGCGGCCCATGCTGCGCAGTTGTTTGCGGGTCCAGTGTGGTGGCACGGCAAAGTCATCAATGGGTCCGGCCAAACGGGTGTTGAGTTCGGTAAAGCGGTCCCATTCGTCCATGCGCCGAATGCCGCTGCGGCCCGCCTCAAAATGGGCCGCGATGCTGGCCCAGTCACTGCCCAGCGAGGTAATGCCGGCCATGCCGGTAACGACGACGCGCTTCATCAGCACAAGCCTCCGTTGACGGCCAGCACCTGGCGGGTGATATAGCCCGCTTCGGCCGACATCAAAAAGTTGACCGCCCCGGCGACTTCTTCCGGGGTGCCCATGCGTTGGGCAGGGATCATTTTCATCAGTTCTTCAACGGGTACATTCTCGTCCAGCATGGCGGTATCGATCAGGCCCGGCGCCACACAGTTAACCGTGATTTTGCGCTTGCCCAGCTCAATGGCGAGGGCTTTGGCGGCGCCGATCAGCCCGGCTTTGGAGGCGCTGTAATTGACCTGGCCGCGATTGCCGATCAGGCCCGACACCGAGGTGATGCACACAATACGCCCGGCCTGACGACGGCGGATCATCGGCATCATGACCGGGTGCAGGACGTTGTAAAAACCGTCGAGGTTGGTGCGCATCACCACGTCCCAATCGTCTTCGCTGAGGGCCGGAAACGCCCCGTCACGGGTCAGCCCGGCATTGAGCACCACGCCGTAATAAGCACCGTGGGCGTCAACATCGGCTTCCAGTATTGCCCGGCATTGGGCGCGGTCCGATACGTCGAACTGCAGCACGCGGGCGTTGCGGCCCAGTGCTTGCACGTGTGTCATGACGCTGTCGGCTTCGCTGCGCCCACTGCGACAATGCAGCACCAGATCGAAACCGGCCTGGGCCAGACGCAACGCGATGGCACGGCCAATGCCACGGCTAGAGCCAGTGACCAAAATGGACTCAGTCATGGCGAGCCTCCTGAGATGCTTGAGCAAGGTAGTTTTCAGCCTGAGGCGGACGGAACACGTTCAGGCGGGCGGTGGCGTGGATCTGTGGGCCGGTGAGGTGGCACTCAAACACGCCCATGCCGTTGTCGTCTTCGAGCGAGCGCACGGCGTGGATCTGTAACTCGGCGCCGAGCGGAAAGTGCTCAACGTTGCATTCAAACTTGCGGGTGCCGAGCAAAAAACCCAGCGCCACGGGGTTGCCTGCCTGGCGCGCGCGGCAACCGGCATAGGCGGCCACGCTTTGGGCCATCAACTCGACGCCGACCCAGGCCGGCAGGCTGCCGTCTGCGCGGTTAAACAGGCCGCCAGGGCGGACAGTTACGCGGGTGTGGATGGTTTCTTCATCAAATGCCAGCACGTGATCGATCAAGATCATGTCGCCAGCGTGGGGCAGCAATTCGGCGAGCGGCCAATCAATCATGGAGCGTCTCCGATAATCAGGCTGACGTTATTACCGCCGAAGGCAAACGAGTTGCTCATCAGGCAGCGTGGGTGTTCGGGGGCCAGGGTAAGGCCTGGGGTGACCCAATTCAGCGCGGGCAACTGCGGGTCGGGCTGGCCATCCCAGAGGTGCGGGGGCAAGGCGTTGCCGTGGCGCAGGCTCAACCAGCAAAATGCGGCCTCCAGCGCTCCGGCTGCACCCAGTGTGTGGCCGGTCATAGGTTTGGTTGACGAGCACGGTACACCGTGTGGGAACACCTGGGCCACGGCCTGGCTTTCCATGGCGTCGTTGTGCTGGGTTGCCGTGCCATGCAGGTTCAAGTAGCCGATCTGGCTGGCCTGCAACCCTGCACGCTGCAAGGCCTGGCGCATGGCGTTGACCGCGCCCCGGCCGCTGGGCTCGGGGGCAGAAATATGGTGCGCATCCGAGCTGGCGCCTGCGCCCAGCAAGGCGATCGGTTGCACGCCGCTGGCCTGTTTGCTCATTAAAAACAGGGCCGCGCCTTCGCCAATATTGATGCCGCGACGGTTGACCGAAAACGGGTTGCAACGCTCATCGGCCACGGCTTCAAGGGCTGCAAAGCCATTGAGGGTCAGCGTGCATAAACTGTCGACGCCGCCGCACAGCACCACGTCGCACAGGTTCATGCGCAGCAGGCGCTGGGCGCTCATCAGGGCGCGGGCGCTGGAGGTGCAAGCCGTCGAAATAACATAGGTCGGCCCGCTGATGTTCAGCCACGCGGCCAGAAACTCAGCCGGTGCGCTTAGCTCTTGCTGGCGGTAGTCGTAATCGCTGGGGAAATGCTGGTGCTGCGCGTAGTGGGCAATGCCATGGCAGGCTTCGTCGATGCCCGAGGTGCTGGTGCCCAGCACGACAGCGATGCGGTCACGGCCATAGGTCTGGATCGCCTGCTCGATGTCATCGCCAATCTGCAATGCCGCCTCAAGCAATAGCTGATTATTGCGGCTGTTGTGGCGGGCAAGGTGTGCCGGGATCGCTGGCAACTCGCCTTGCACCTGCGCCACTGCGACCGGGCGCTCAGGGATCCAGCCGGCTGTTTGCTGCGTGCCCGAACAGTCCCCGGCAAACAGGTGCTGTGCGACGTCCTTGGGCCCGCGGCCCAGTGAACAAACGATGCCCAGTGCATTCAGGTACGCAGTCATGGGGCCGTCTCGGTGTTGAGTGGGCTGAGGGTGTAGTGCACGCCGTTTTGCAGATCGATGCTAAACACCTGCGGTTGTACATAGTGCACCTGCCAGCGGCGGTCGAGCGCACGGCGATCAGCACTGGAGGTTGCCTGCGGGTAATTGTCGGCCAACTGGTCGGCAGGCGTGAGTGCAAACAGCAGCGCGGCGAACAGCACCCGGGCCTCGGGGTTGGGCGGCAGCAAACCGTCTGCTTGCCAGTGCTGGTTGTGCAGCAATTGCCGCGCCAGCGGGATCCCCAGCGGGTCCATCAATGACCAGCGTAGCCCGGCGTCCTCTTGCTGAATCACCAGCAGCCAGTCCTGGCGCTGTTCGGCCTGCTGACGCTGGACATGCAACTGCATCGGCAGCGCCAGGCTGGGCGTGTGTTTGGGTAAGGGCAGGCTGGTGCAGCCACTTAACAACAGGAGCATGAAGATGCCAAGGGCTGCGAACAGGCTATAACGGCGTGTCATTGATCTTTGCCTTGCAACGGTTTGCGTGCCACCACGTTGACCAGGGTTTCTTCCCGCTGACCCACCGGCTTGGCAGGGCGCAGGCCAAAGCGTTCCAACAGCCCGAAATCGGTCGCACGGCTCCACCACAGGTAGGGGTATGAGACGTTCTGCGCGTCAAATTCAAAGCCCTGGTCGCGGATCATTTCCAGGTATTGCGCCGCGCTTTTCTGCACGTGCATGGGGTGGCGGAACAGCCAGCGAATCACCCAGGTGTCGATGTAGGCTTCGGTGGACTCGGCGAACAGCAAATAGCCGCCCGGCTTGAGCACGCGATAGAACTCGGCCAGCGCCCGGTCTTGTTGCACCAGGTGGTGGAAGGTCTGGTGACAGAACAACAGATCGACGCTGGCATCGGGCACGTCCAGTTCAGCGCAGTCGCTGCCGATCAGCTCAACGTCGAACCCTTGGCGGCGGGCCTCTTCGCGGCTCAGCTCAAGGCTCAGCGGGTCGGCATCGAGCCCGATCAAACGCTTGGGGGCGAAGGTTGCCTGCAGGTACTGGAACGACTTGCCCTGCCCGCAACCGGCATCCAGGATGACCGGCGCAGACGGCGGCGGCTCGCTGAACAAGCCGCGCAAGTCATTGATCGCCACCCGCAGTACATGGTGCTGCCAGGTGTGGCTGCGCAAAAACCAAAAACCGAACCGGGTTTCTTCTACGTAGGTATCGCTAAGGGGTTTCATGGGGCCTCCGTGGCAATGAAGAATAACGCGGGGTGTGCGGCGTTTGCTGACCGGCCCACGGCGCGAGCATAAAGCTGAAGGCCAGGCCGAGGCTCACCGACAGCCCGAAGTTGCTGACCGCTGGCGTGCTGGACACTGCCAGCAAACCGAACGACAGCCAGGTGGTCAGCGCGGCGAGCAAGGTGCCGAGCAGGCTGACGGCAGCCCCGCCGATGTGTTCACGCATCAAAATCGCGTAATCGACGCTGATCGCCGTCACCAGCAATAACCCGAACAGGCTGAACAGGGTCAGTGGCTGCCCCAACCAGCCGAGGCTGGCCACGCTGCACAGCGCGGCTAACAGCGGCAATGCAACAATGCGCAGCGCGCCGCTTAAGCCAAAGGGCGCGATCAACAGCAAGACGATCAGCACGCACGACAACAGCTTCAATTCTGCCGCGCTGATCTGGGTGGCCGCGAACACGCCATTCAAGTCGCCCAAGCGGTCCACCCACTGCACGCCGGGCAGGCCCTGGGCCTGTTCGCGCAACAAGTCGGGGTTGTTCAAGCCTTGCAGGCTGACCATGGCGGCCACGCCGTTGCCCTGTTTGCCCAACCACAACGCGCGCCACGGTTCGGCCAATGGCCCGGTGAGCGCGGCGTCGATAGTTTGCTCGGGCAACGCTTCTAACTGCGCGAGTTCGTGTTGCAGCGCGGCCTCGGGCACGCCCAGTTCCAGCAGCGGTTGCCAGTGCTCTGGCAGTTGCTTCAAGGCCGTGCGCAGCTGTTGTTGCTCGCTCGGCAAGCTGACCAATTGGCCCAGGGCCAAATAGCCTTGCAACTGGCCGGTGCTGACCAGTTGATCCAAACGCTCGCGCAGCACGGTTTGGCGCTCAAGCAGTTGCTGCTCATTGTCGGCCCGCACCAAAAAGAACTGGCTGGTCGGTTGGTAGCCGGTAATGCGTGCAATGGCCTGGGCGTGTGCCGTCAGTTGAGGCGGTGCACCGACCCATTGGCGAATATCGTTTTTGCTGGTCAGTTGCCACAGGCCCGCTGCACAAAAGGCCAGTAACAAGGCCAATAACGCGGGTGTGGGGACTTTTTTCAAGAGCGCTGCCCGCACATCCAGCAGGCGTTGCGCGAGGCGTAACGGCCATTGCGCGGGCTGTAACGTCATACCGTTGAGCAGCGCGGGCAGCAGGCACACGGCGCTCAGATACGCCCCGACCAAGCCTGCGGCCGAGAAGATGGCGATTTGGGTCAACGCGGGAAACGGGGTAAACGCCAAGGCCAGATAACCGATGCAACTGGTGGCCAGGCTCAGGCTCAAGCCGGGCAATGTCAGACGCACGGCAGGCCAGCTGCGCCACGGTTTCAGGCTCCAGCTTTTTGACAGGTAATGCAGCGGGTAATCGACGGCCACGCCGATCAAGCTGGAGCCCAGCACTAATGTCATCACGTGCAGGCTGCCAAACAAACCGACGCAGGCCACGGCGCCAAACAGCATGCCCACCAGCACTGGAACAAAGGCCAGCAGCACGCGCCAGCGGCGGAATGCGAGCAGCAACAGGAGCAAAATTCCGAAGGTGGCCCCGCCGCCCACCCAAGTGATCTCACGGGTGGCCTGTTGTTGCCCGCTGGCGGCGTAGAGCAGGCCACTGGCGGCGAGCAGCTGCACGTTCTGGCTGGCGGCCTGTTCGCGGCTGCGTTCAACCAGTGCGGCCACTTGCAGGGGCAGCTTCATGTCAAAGGCATCGCCCTGCGTGCGGGCGCGCAGCAATACCCAGCTGTTGCCGTCGGCGTCAGCGATCAAGGCGCCGCTGCCGATGTCCAGTTGCACCGCGCCGCGTTGCGGCTGGCTGTTCTGGATGCGCCCGGTCAGGCCCAGCCAGTCGTCCTGGCTGGGCACCAGGCTAAAGCCGCTGAACGGGTCGAACAGCGCTTGCACCCGCTGCTGGATAAAGGCGTCAGGGTGTTCGATCAGTTGTGTGCGGTCGGCTTGCGCAAGCATTGCCAGGCGTCCGCGCAGCAGTTGCTCGCGCAGGGCGGGCAAGTCGGCTTGCAGGTTCCACTGGACCTTTTCAAACAGCCCGCTGGCCTGCCACTGCTCGCCCAATTGGCGAGCGGTGGTAATGGCTTGCTGGCGATCAGCGCTGCCCACCAGCAGCAGCACCTCTCGGTTGAGGGGTTCTTGCATGCGCTGCTCGGCGCTCTGTAGCAGTGCGTCCGGAGTGTGGCCGGGCACCAGTTCCATCAGGTTGGCCGACAGCGGCGGGCCATGCCGCCATTGCCAGCCGGCCAGGGCGAGCACGGCCAGCAGCAGGATCAAAAAGCCCCGGGGCAACCAGCGTTCACTGCGCAAAGTCGTGCTGCTCCGCGTCGCTCAAGGGTAAGTGGCTGATGCTGTTTTGCAGCTTCAGCACGGTGCTGTCGCCTTGGGTTTCCTGCAACTCGATGCGTTGCACCAGCTCGCCGCCGTCGATGTTGATCTGTGTGAACACCTGCTTGAGCAACAGCGAGCGCGGGGTCAGGGTGAGCGTCCACTGCGTCGGTTGGCCTTGCAGACGCAGCTCGAAATCACGCTCAAGCCCGCTGCTGTCACCTTGTAACACGGCGAGGAACAGGCGGTTCTGCTCGGCGCCTGCGCTCTTGCCGGGGAGCATTTGCCACTCGCTGCCATTGCGTCGGGCAATGCCGAGGGCGGTGATGCGGTAGTCCTGTTTGAGCGGGGAGTTGAGTTGCCACAACAGGCCGTGATCTTTGGCCAGCACAAAGGTGCCGGTACTGGTCAGCGGTTTGGGTAGCGCGCGCAGGTGTTTTTCCTGGATGAAATCACCGTGGATCACCTGCGGCCTGGCCAGTTGATCGCTCAGTTGTTGCAGGTCGAAGGCGTGGGCCAATGGTGATAATCCGAGCAGCAAAGCGGCTACGTACGCCTTGTAGTCGCTGCCGAAGGCTGCGATAAGATCCGAAAAACGCGACCCCTTCGGGCTCGATCGCAGCCTGCGGCAGCGACTACACAGAGCAGCAATCAGCTTCATGCCAGCACCTTCGCAATCGCATCGATCAAGCATTTGGGCGACGCCAGTTGCATTTCCCGGTCGGCAATCCTGACCGCGATCTGCACCGTGCAGGCGCGGGTCAGGCGTTCGCCGGTGGCTACATCGGTGATCAGGTAGTTGATCTTCAGACGGTTCTCCCATTCCACCAGGCTGGCACGCACGTTGATTCGTTGGCCGAAAGTGGCACCGCGCACATAGCGCAGTTGCAGGTCGATCACCGGCCACGCGTAGCCCGCGTTGAGCATCTGCGTGTAGTTATGCCCGATGTGATCGAGCAAGGCGCAGCGGGCGACTTCGAGGTATTTGACGTAATGCCCGTGCCACACCACGTGCATGGTATCGATGTCGAAAAACGGCACCAGGACTTCGGTGTCGACGTGCAAAACGCCTTTGCTACGCATGCAGCCTCCAGTGTTGTTGGGCAATACGGGCCAGGCACAGGCGCAGTTCGGCTTCCAGTGCGCGGTCTTCAATGACGGGGGCGAAATCCTTGGTCAGTTCAGCGTGCATGTCGGCCAGTGCGGTGGGTAACGGGCGGGCGTCTGCGTCGCGGCTGCGCAGCCACACACCCTGGTTGGCCGCCAGCAAGGTCGCGGCGGCCACTTGCTCGGTCAGCTCCAGTACACGAATGGCGTCACGGGCGGCGATGGTGCCCATGCTCACTTTGTCCTGGTTGTGGCATTCGGTTGAGCGCGAGAAGACGCTGGCCGGCATCGTGTTTTTCAGGGCTTCGGCGGTCCAGGCGCTGGCGCCGATCTGCACCGCTTTGAAGCCGTGGTTGAGCATCGCCCGTTCGGCGCTGGCGCCCGAGAGGTTGCTTGGCAATCCGTGGTTGTAACGTACGTCTACCAACAGCGCGAGTTGGCGATCAAGCAGATCGGCCACGTTGGCCACCAGGGTTTTGAGGCTGTCCATGGCGAAGGCAATGTGCCCGCCATAGAAGTGCCCGCCGTGCAGCACGCGTTCTTCTTCGGCGTCGATGATCGGGTTGTCGTTGGCGCTGTTGAGTTCGACTTCGATAAACCCGCGCAGCCAGCTCAGGCTGTCAGCCAGCACACCCAACACATGGGGCGCGCAGCGCAGCGAGTAACGGTCTTGCAGGCGATGCAGCGGCGCGGTCGGGGCGTCGATGGCGAGGTCCTGGCGCAACCATGCCGCCACTTGCATCTGCCCCGGATGCGGCTTGGCAGCGAACAGGCGCTCATCGAAGTGTTCAGGGTTACCTTGCAACGCCACCACGTTGAGTGCAGTGATGCGGGTTGCCAGCTTGAGCAGGTAATCGGCGCGGGCGTACGCCAGGCACGCAAGGCCGGTCATTACGGCCGTGCCGTTCATCAGCGCCAGCGCTTCCTTGGGCCGCAGCACCAGCGGCGTCCAGCCCAGTTCGCGGTGCACGTCAGCCGCCAGGCGGCGTTCGCCGTTGAACATGACCTCGCGCTCGCCCGACAAGGTGGCCGCCACATAAGACAGCGGCGTCAGGTCACCGCTGGCGCCTACCGAGCCCTCTTCGGGGATGAGCGGCAAAATGTCGTGGGCGATAAACCCTTGCAGGCGCTCCAGCAGTTCAACCCGCACCCCGGACACCCCGTGGCACAGCGACTGCAAGCGGGCGGCCAGCACGGCGCGGGTGGCCTGGGCATCAAGCATTTTGCCCAGGCCGCAGCCGTGGAAGGTGTAGAGGTGACGCGGCAGCGCTTCGACATGCTCCAGCGGCACCGCCACCACGCACGAGTCGCCGTAGCCGGTGGTCACGCCGTAAATCACGCCCTCTTTGTCGAGCAATGAATCGAGAAAACGCGCGCCTTTGGCGATGCGTTCGCGGTACTCGGCGTCGTCTTGCAAACGGGTCGGCACCTGACGATTGGCCAGAGCCAGCACGTCTTCAATGCGCAATGGGGTTTGGCCGAAGGTTACTGGCTCATGCTGATGCGTCGTCATCGGTTTTCCAGAAAGGGTAAAAGTTAAACCATTGTTGCGGCGCCTCAAGGCAGTAATGCCCCAGCCGTTCGGCATAGCGCGCCGCCCACTCGGCGATCACCTGATCGCGGTCGCTGCGCCGCCATTCAATGGCCTCGGCGAAGGGTTCGATAACCACCCGATAGCGGCCTTGGTGTTTCAGGCAAAACAATAAATTGACCTGGCACTTGAGCAACCCGGCCAGCAACCACGGGCCTTGCGGGAAGGGCGCCGGGTGGCCGAGAAAGTTGACCTGCGCGGTGCGGGCGCCATGCAGCGGCACGCGGTCACCGGCAATGGCCAGCCACTCGCCGTTTTCCAGGCGTTGGCTCAATTGCAGCATGACGCCGGGGTTGAGCTCGCTGACTTGAATCAGCCGCACATGCGTGGCCCCGGCCTCGCCCAGCAAACGGTTGAAGTGCTCGGCATGGCGGGTGTGCACCAGCACGTTCAGGGTGATTTTCTCGCCCAGTTCAGCGAGTGCCCGGCACACCTCAAGGTTGCCCAAATGAGCGCCCACCAGCATTTGCCCGCGCTCAGCGCGCATCTGCTCACGCAGCCGGGCGGGGTCGATGATCTCGATGTCTTGGGTCTTGAGGCGGCCGTTCCACACGTCGAGCTTGTCGAGCAGCGCGTCGGCAAACGCCATGAACTGGCCGAACACCCGCCACGGCGTGGGGCGCAAGGCGGGCTGCCCGCTCCAGTCGGCCAGGTGCTGCTGGTAGTGCCAGATGCTGCGTCGGGCTTTGCGGCCGAAGACAAAAAAGTACAGCACGATGGCGTACAGCACGGGAGCCAGCAGGCGGCGGCCGAGTACTTTGACCCCGAAGGCCGTGAGCTTCATCAGCCAAAAATTGCCCCGCTCTTTATGCTCGGCCCAATGCTGTGGTGTCTCGCTCATGCCCGCCAGCGCCTCCATAGAATGCTCGGCAAACGCACCAACATGCCGAAGAACAGCTTGGTGTGCATGGCTGAGATCAGGGCGTTGTCATGGAACAGGCGAAAGTGCGACAGGCCGTCTTGCGGGTAATGCACTTTGGTCGCCAGCCACTGCATCGGCTGGTTGCGCCACGCCAGGCGCACGAGGATCTCGGGGTCGAAGTCCATGCGTTTGCCCAGCTTGACCGAGTTGAGCAGCGCCAGTGTCGGCGCCAGCGGGTACACCCGAAAGCCGCACATCGAGTCGGGAATACTCAGTGACAGGCTGTTAATCCACACCCACACGTGGGTCAGGTAGCGTGCATATAAACGGCCTTTGGGCACGCTGGCGTCGTATTGCGGGTAACCGCAGATCAGCGCCTCGGGGTTGTGCTGTGAGGCCTGGATAAAGGTCGAGACATCACTGAGGTCGTGCTGGCCGTCGGCATCGACTTGCAGCGCATGGGTAAAGCCCAGGCGTGAGGCCTCGCGCAAACCGGCCATCACGGCGCCGCCTTTGCCTTGGTTGACGGCCAGGCGCACCAGGTAGATGTGCTCGTGCCGGGCCAGTTCGGTGAGCACGGCGCTGCACGCGGGGCTGCTGGCGTCGTCGACCAGCACACAGGGCAAACCTGCGGCCTGCAACGCCTCGACCACGGCGGGCACAGCGGTTTCATGGTTATACACCGGGATCACGGCGCAGGGGTTATGCATGACGGTCGGCCTTTGTGGGAGCGGGCTTGCTCGCGATACAGGCGCTGCGGGTTTTCTGAAGCGGCGCGTTGATGCAATCGCGAGCAAGCCCGCTCCCACAGCATTCACAGATCAACTTATCCACAGGCGGCCTCCAGCACGATACGGCCACTGGAGCAGGCGGCGTTGGCGTTGCGGTAGGCAAAGTGCAATTTGCTGCGCTCGCGATCAAAGCGCAGGGTCAACTCGATTTCATCGCCGGGGCGCACCAGTTGCTGAAACTTGAGCACTTCCATGCCAGCAAAGCGGGGCGGCAGGTCGAGCAGTTGCTGGCCCAGGTTGATGGCCCAGTCCACTTGCACCACGCCGGGTAGCACCGGGGTTTTGGGGAAGTGCCCGCTAAAATACGCAAGGTCAGGCGGGATCGACAGGGTGAGTGTCCAGCCTTCATCGCCGGGGTGTTGGCTGAGTATTTCAGGCAATGTTGGCCGTGGCGCCAGCAGCAACGCATCGACCTGCGCTTGCGGCAGTTTGCCTTGGCTGGTGAGCGGCATTTGCCGCAGCAACCGCCAGCGGCGCGGCAATGCCAGCGCTTCACAATAGGGCCCAAGGTGCTGGCGCAGGGCTTGGGTCAGGGCTCGGCGGCCGTGTTCACGCAGGGCAAACAGCCCGCTGTGGCTGAGCACCAGCAAGGCGCCCAGCGAGGCACGGTTTTCATTGACCACGCCCAGGCGTGCTTCTGCGACCCATGGGTGGGTGCTCAAGGCGTGTTCCAGCAGGGGCAGCGAGATGCGTTTTTCTTCGAGTTTGACGATGCGGTCCAGACGCCCCAGCAGTTCAAAGCGCCCGTCGGCTTCAATGCGCGCCGCATCGGCCGTTTGCTCGACATGGCCTGCCATCAGGTACGGCGAGGCGATGCCTAGCGCGCCGTCCTCACTCTGGCTTAGATGAACCCCGGCAAACGGCTGCCACAAGGTTGGACCCTGGCGCCATGCAATGCCGCCGGTTTCTGAGCTGCCAAAAATCTCGGTAGGCCATTGGCCCAAGCGCTGCTCCAGCGCATGAGCCGCCTCGGCAGGTAATGCGCCGCCCGAAGAGAACACCCGGCGCACCTGGCTCAAGGCCGGCCAGTCGAGGTTGTCGGCCATGCGTTTGAGCAGGGCGGGGCTGGCCACCCAGGCAAATGCCGCGTGTTCGCGGCTGGCGCGCTGCATATCTTCGGGGAACGCCAGTTGCTGGCGAGTAAAGACCCGGCCCGCACACAGCGGCCACAACACGCGGAACAACAGCCCATAAATATGCTGCGCGGCCACGCTGGCGATGATGCACGCATCGCCCAGTTCATGGCCCCACAATTGCTCGAGGGTTTCTACCTCATTGGCCATTTGCCGCAGGCTTTTGTCGATCCGCTTGGGCTCGCCGCTGGAGCCTGACGTGCACAGGCTTAGCTGGCACGCGTCCAGATCCAGCTCGGCAGGGGCCAATGGGGCGCCATACAAGGCGTGCAGCTCGGTGCTGGCGGTCAGCCATAGATCGACGTGGCTGGCCCAGCGCTCACGGGTGTGGGCTTGCAGGTCTGCGGGCAATAACACGCTGACCCCGGCGCGCCAGGCGCCCAGCAGCGCAATGGCCAATTCACCCGCGTCGTCCAGGTGCACGGCCATGCGTTGCACGCCGCGTTGCTGCAACCCGCCCGCCAGGCTCAGGGCCTGCGCGCAGAGGGTGTGATGGGTGAGCGTTGGTTCAACGCTGACGGTGCGATGGGCATCGCCCTCAAGCAACAGATGCTCAAGTTTTATCCACTTCATGCCTGGCCTCTTACCTTTTGTCGTATCAGCCATTCAATGGCAAACAGCAGCCCCATCAGCCCGTAGGCGATCAAGCCGTTGTACAACGTCCACCAGCTCAGCGGCGCCCACAGTGTGAGGCTGGCTGCGATCAGGCCGTTGAGCATAAAAAACAGGCACCAGACCTGGGTGACCTGGCGCGTATAACGAATTGCGCTGTCGGGTAGATCTGGCTCACGCAGCCGGGCCAGACGCTCGACCATCGGCGGGCCGAACTTGAGGCTCAGGCCAAACAGGCTGAGCATCAGGCTGCTGATCAGTACGGGGTACCAGCGCAGCAGGGCCGGGCTGTTAAACAGCGCCAGCAGCGCACAAAACACCAGCGCGACCCCGGCGATCCACAGGCTGCCGGGGCGTCGTTCGCCGGTCAGTACCCGTGCCAGCCACAGGCCGCCGAGCAGCAGCGCAAACTGCCACGGAGCAAAGTGGGCTATGCCGAAATGCACCGCGAACGGGTATAGCAGGCCCGCCAGCAGCAGGCCCAGGCCGATCAATCGGCTCATGCGTGCGGTTGCACCAAGTGGTAAACCGCTTCAACCACATCATTGACGGTGCGCACCGATTTAAAGGCTTCGGCGGCAATTTTTTTGCCGGTTTTGCGCTTGATGTGATCGATCAGGTCGACCGCGTCGATGCTGTCGATTTCCAGGTCCTGATACAAATTGGCTTCCAGCGTGACGCGTTCGGGCTCCAGTTCGAAGAGTTCGACCATGGCGTCGCGCAGGATGTTGAAAATGTCTTCACGGGTTTGCATGGTTCGGTCTCAGGCAGCCTGTTTGGCTGTGACAAAAGCCGCAAGGCTGGTCACGTTGGAAAAGTGGTCACGGGTGTCTTTGGCGTCGGCATCTATTTTGATGCCATATTTTTTTTGGATCGCCAGGCCTAGCTCCAGGGCATCGACCGAGTCCAGCCCCAGGCCTTCGCCAAACAGGGTTTGCTCATCGCCAATGTCGCTGATGCTGATGTCTTCAAGGCCCAGGGCGTCGATGATCAGCTGTTTGATTTCATGGTGTAGATCGCTCATCTGTGGCGAGCTCCTTAATAAAGTAGTCATGCACGAAGTCGTTAAGCAGGCGCGAAGCCTTGGGCGGCGGGCCTGCTGCTGCAAAGGCATTTGGATCTATATCGGCCCCGACACAAAAACTGAAGTGCACGCGGCGTTTGGGGATGCGGTACCACGGCTCGGCTTTGGTCAGCGTGGTGGGGCTGACCTTGATTACCACTGGGGTCAGGATTTTCGCACCGCGCAAGGCGATGGCGGCGGCCCCCCGATGAAAGGCCGGCATGTGGCCTGGCGGGGTGCGGGTGCCCTCCGGGAAGATAATCAGCGTCTGGCCTTGTTGCAGGGCCTCTGCGGCCTTGTCGAGCATGTCAATGCTGCCGTCATTGCTGATGTATTGCGTGGCGCGTACGGGGCTGCGGGTGAACGGGTTTTGCCAAAGGCTTTGCTTAACCACGCAATTGGCGTTGCGCACCAGCCCGATCAGAAACACCACATCAATCAGCGAGGGATGGTTGGCAATGATCATTTGGCCGGGGCGCCCGAGGCGCTCGGCACCTTGCACGTCATAGGTCAGTACGCCCAGGCGGGTCATAAAGCGGATAAACAGCCAGAACAGTCGGCTGACGGTGTAACGCGCGCGCTCGCGCTGGCGCAGGGCGTCGCCTGGCAAGCAACTGAGCAGCGGGAAAATGACCAGCCGCAGGCACAGGCACCCAAACCCGAACAGCACGAAGCTGATGGCGGTGGCCAGCAGGCGCCAGTAGTAAGCATTAGCGGTTTTCACGACGTACGTTGCCACTGCCAGAGCCGGTTTTCCCAGGCGTGTTGAAACGACGTCTGGCCGCTGAGCAGATGTTGTAACAATTGCAATGCATGGGGCCACGGGGCTTGGGCGACATCAGCAGGCCGGGTGGACAACGACAGGTGCCACTGCTCACCGGGTGTCAGCAGCAGGCCTGCGGCATAGGCAAAGGGCACGTCGTCAACCCAGGGCCGGTAAGCCTCGGGCGGTAGTTCTTCAGTGATCACCAGCAGCACGGCGGGCGCGCCGTCATTAAGCAGCGCACAGGCTTCGATCAGGCCATGTTCGAGGCCGTCACCGGCGGCCGCGAGAGCAGTCATTTCGCTGGTTTCGCCGCGCATGATCGACCACAGGCCAATGACTGCGTTGTGCACCGAGAGGCTGAACTGGGTGGGTGACAAGGGCTGACTGGCTGCGAGCTCGTTCAGCATGTCGAAGGTGCGCGGGGTTTCGCCGTGGCGCGAAACAAACACCAGTGGCAGCGCCTCATGACCCTCAGCCAAGGGCCAGCCGACACTGAATGCCATGCGTGCCAGGCGACTGAGGCGGCGGCGTTGCATGGCCGGTAAAAACGACACGTCGGGGCTGGCATCGCTGGCGGCGATCGCGTGGGGGTGCTGGCTCCAGGCCTGCCAATCGGCCACGCTGTCGAGGCCCGGAGCCCAGGCTCGCCAAGCGGCAATATTGAAGTTAATCACTGGAGGTTTATCCCGCCCTTGCGGGCTTCCTTGATGCGAAGGTAGGCAGCGGTCAATGCGGCACTAGTAACAAAGTGGCGGCATTATCCCGGTGCTGTTGGTTGGTAGCAAATATCGCTTACATTTTTGTGCCGGTTTTTTGGCTTATCGGACGAAATAGCTATCTTTTTGTAATCACTAAACTATGGGCGCCTGTATGACTTTGAAAAAATAGGTCTGTTCCGGCGTATATAGGGATAAATCTGCTTTGGTTGTAGCTCTTTTCTCTGCGAGGTAGCGAAGTTGTTCTCAGGGCATCTACACTCGGGCACTTATTGATACACGGAGGTTTTGAAATGCGTCGCGTGGTGTTCAACCAAAAAGGTGGTGTGGGCAAGTCCAGCATCGCTTGTAACCTGGCGGCCGTCAGTGCCAGCGAGGGGTATCGCACTCTGTTGGTCGATCTGGATGCTCAGGCCAACTCCACTCAATACCTCACCGGGCTGACAGGTGATGACATCCCGATGGGTATCGCCGAGTTCTTCAAGCAAAGCCTGTCTGCGGGCGTGGGGTCGAAGAAGAATCGGGTCGATATTTACGAAACACCGTTCGACAACCTGCACATCATTACCGCCACGCCCGAACTGGCAGACTTGCAGCCCAAGCTTGAGGCCAAGCACAAGATCAACAAGCTCAAAAAGCTGCTGGATGACTTGGCTGAAGACTACGACCGCATTTACATCGACACACCGCCTGCGTTGAACTTTTATGCGGTATCGGCATTGATCGCCTGCGATCGTGTATTGATCCCCTTCGACTGCGACAGCTTTTCGCGTCAGGCGTTGTACGGCCTGCTGAGCGAAATTGAAGAGCTAAAAGAGGACCACAACGAAGACCTGCTGGTTGAAGGCATTGTGGTCAACCAGTTCCAGGCCCGCGCCAGCCTGCCGCAGCAAATGCTCGATGAGTTGATTGCCGAAGGCCTGCCCGTGCTGCCGGTGTACCTCACCAGCTCAGTCAAAATGCGCGAGTCGCATCAGGCCAGCCAGCCCCTGGTGTATTTAGAACCACGGCACAAGCTGACCCTGCAATTTGTTGAACTACACGATCACCTGGAACGAAACGCTTAAGCACGCACGCCGTGGCTTTGCAGCCAGGCCTTGAGCTGTTGCAACGGGAAGGCGCCGCTTTGACGGGCGACTTCCTGGCCGTTTTTGTACAGGATCAGGCTCGGAATCGAGCGAATGCCCAGTTGCCCTGACAGTTGCTGGTTGGCATCGCTGTCGAGCTTGGCCAACCGGCACACCCCCACCAATTGGCTGGCCGCCTGTTCAAACACCGGCGCAAAGGCCTTGCACGGCCCACACCACTCAGCCCACACATCCACCAGCAGCGGCAGGTCGCCTTTGATCTGGCTGGCGTAATCGGTTTGTTTCAGATCGAAAGGCTTGGCGATCAGCACCTCATTCTTACAGCGCCCACACTTGGGGTGCTCGCCCACGCGCGCGGCGGGGATGCGGTTAAGGCCGTTGCAGTAAGGGCAGGGGATAAGCAGCGGGTCAGTCATTTCAAATACTCCGGAAATTGCTGTGGCGCGCTCCTGCAAAAATGAGCACGTCGCGTAGAGGTGCAGTTCAGCAGATGTTGCCCCCGCCCGCCACTGGCTGTGACGTATCTGCTCACAATGTGCCTGCGCCGCCTTGAGCCCTTGAATCTAGGCTGTTGAAACCCGCCTGATGAGACACCGTCGGTCAGATGCCGAATATCGCGCTTTGCGATATGGTGCGCCCAGTTTAGCCTGCTTAACGGATGTAATAAGGAGTAAACCTGTGAGTTCACTGATTGAACAGGCTGCCCAGCATTGGCCGTTCGTTTCGCCACTGTTGCGAAAACCTAAAAATGAAGCGGATTACGACCAGTTGGTCGAAGCCCTTGATGAACTGACCGACCGCATTGGCGACGATGAAAGCCATCCGCTCATGAGCCTGGTAGACATCATCGGTGATTGGGTCGAAGCCTATGACCTTGAGCATCGGCCGATGCCCAAGGTCAGTGGTGTAGATGTGTTGCGCTCAGTGATGCAAGAGCATGGGCTGAACCAGAGTGATCTGCCGGGCGTGGGCACGCAGTCGGTGGTATCCGAAATCCTCAGCGGCAAGCGTCAGCTTAACGTGCGCCAAATTCGCTGGCTGGCAGATCACTTTAAAGTGCCGGTAGAGATGTTTATTTGAGGGTGTCGGCCTGCAATACGCTGTCCAGCGTGGCATCCACCAGGCCTTTGCTCATTTCCACCAGTTGCAAGCTGGCAAACGTCAGGCTGTGGCTGGTTTGAGGGCTGGCGACCTGGCTTTCGGCGCACAGAACCGTGGCGCTGCTGAGTAACTGGGCTGCCAGTTCCAGCGCGAGTTTGATGGGGATACCGGCGTTAACGCTGAACAGGCAATCGCCGGTCAGGCTGTGGCCGAAAGGGGTTTGATGAGTGATCAGGGGCATGGGTTAACTCCACTATGAGATTGGAGTTGCCACATATCGCCGTCAAACGAAGGGTGGCAACTGTGTGCAGGTTGACGGACCGGTCATAGTGGAACCCGGCGCACCCAAGGATGCCCCACACACAGTCGCCATAACAATCATTCGGGCACGAAAGTGCGCGAACGAATTTCTAGACTATGCGTTCCACTATGAAGAGCCCGACCGTCAAACCGGATCACGAATGTGTCGTGACGTCGGCGAGGATAGGGGCTGGCGCACAGAGGGTCAATCGGTTGGCAGGTAGTCCGCTTCCCTGGCTTCAGACGAATACGTCTGTCATAGCGGGTACCCTTCACTGCTATGGGATGTAGGCACGCCACAGGTCTCGCGACTACAAGAAGAGTAAGTGTTGCCCGCTCATACGCCATATATCTGTAGGAGCGAGCTTGCCTCGCGATCTTTTAGAGATCAAAAGATCGCGAGACAAGCTCGCTCCTACACGGTTGTGGGCGTTTTAAGAGGAGCAGCTGATTTCTAGGTGCTTGCCCCACTCGGGTGGGCGTTCGGCGTAGGGTTGCATGCCCGGCTGTTCGGTGAACGGTTGGGTCAGGACGCTGTGCAGGCGCCGTACTTCGCTGTAATCACCGGCCTCGGCAGCGTCGATGGCTTTTTGTGCCAGGTAGTTGCGCAGGATGTACAGCGGGTTGACCGCGTGCATGCGTTCACGGCGCTGCTGTTGGTCTGGCTCGCCGTCGCGGGCCACGCGGGCGAGGTATTGCGCGGCCCATTCGTCAAAGCCCTTGAGGTCGATAAAGTCGTCGCGCAGGCGGGCAACCGCGTGTTCTGCCGGTTCGTCGCCCAAGCGGCGGAAGAACAGGGTGTAGTCGATGGCGCTGCCTTGCATGCGTTGCAGCAGGTCTTCGATCAGTTTTTGATCACCGTCTTCGGCGGTGTTCAGGCCCAGGCGGCGGCGCATCAGGTCGAGGTAGTGCGCCTGGTACAGCGGCAAGAACAAGCCCAATGTTTCACGCAGGGCGTCAACGCTGATAAATGGCGTCAGTGCCTGGGCCAGGGCGCTGAGGTTCCACTGGCCAATGGGCACCTGGTTGCTGAAGGAGTAGCGCCCCTGGTGGTCGGAGTGGTTGCAGATGAACTGCGCGTCGAAGTCGTCGAGGAAGGCGAACGGGCCGAAGTCGAAGGTAATGCCCAGAATCGACATGTTGTCGGTGTTCATCACACCGTGACAAAACCCGTAGGCCTGCCATTTGGCGATCAGTTCAGCGTTGCGCTCGACGATTTCGCGGAACATCGCCAGATGGGGCTCCGGCTGCTCCAGGCATTCAGGGTAGTGCAGGGCCAGCACGTGGTCGGCCAGTTGCTTTAGCTGTTCCGGGCGTTTGGTGTAGTAAAAGTACTCAAAGTGCCCGAAGCGGATATGGCTGTGCGCCAGGCGCAGCACCATGGCGCCGCGTTCCTGTTTTTCACGCCATACCGGGGTGTCGGAGCCGATCACGCACAGGGCGCGACTGGTGGGAATACCCAGCGCGTGCAGGGCTTCGCTGGCGAGAAACTCGCGGATCGATGAGCGCAGCACCGCACGGCCATCGCCCATGCGCGAGTAGGGCGTCATGCCGGCGCCTTTGAGGTGCAGGTCCCAATGCTCGCCCGCCTGGTTGTAGACTTCGCCCAGCAACAGCCCGCGGCCATCGCCCAGTTGCGGGTTGTACGAGCCGAACTGGTGGCCGGAATAGATCATCGCCCGTGGCTCGGCATCGGCCCATAAGGTATGGCCGCCAAACAGTTGGGCAAACACCGGGTCGTGGGCCACGGCCGGGTCCAGGTCGAGCAAGGCCATTGCCGCATCGCTGGCGACCACCAGCCGTGGTGCGTCGAGAGGGTCGGGCAGCACGTGGGTTGAAAACGCGTCACCCAGGCGGGCGAAACGGTTGTCAAAGGTCAGTTTGTCGAGGGCTTTCAATGGCCGTCTCCAGCAAAATGTGAGGGTAAACACCCTGTGTAGGAGCGAGCTTGCCTCGCGATCTTTTAAAGATCAAAAGATCGCGAGGCGAGCTCGCTCCTACAGACGTTTAGGCGTCCTGTTAATCGGGCTTACCCGGCAGGGGCTTTTGTTCCGGCGTTGGCAGGTCCATGGGCACCAGTTTGTATTCCTGGTTGCTGGTGTTCTTGAGGTACACCTCCATCTGCTGGAACGAGATGTTGATGTTGTGTGCCTTGAACTCGCGGTTGATAAAGCGGTTCACTTCGTCGATCACCGGGTTGCGGTCGCCCAGGTCACGCACGTGCATGCGCAGTTCGTGGTCCAGCGTGCTTTGCCCGAAGCTCAAGAAGTACACATGCGGCTCGGGCTCTTTGAGCACGCGGGGGTTTTCTTGCGCGGCCTTGAGCAGCAGGCTCTTGACCAGGTCCAGGTCAGAGCCGTAATCAACGCCCAGCTTGAGGGTCACGCGGGTGATGGTGTCGGTCAGCGACCAGTTGATCAGTTGCCCGGTGATGAAGGTCTTGTTCGGGACAATGATGTCTTTGCGGTCGAAGTCGGTGATGGTGGTCGCGCGGATGCGGATCTTGCTCACGGTACCCGACAGGTTGCCGATGGTGATGGTGTCGCCAATGCGCACCGGGCGCTCGAAGAGGATCATGATGCCGGAGATAAAGTTGGCGAAGATCTCCTGCATCCCGAAGCCCAGGCCCACCGAGAGGGCTGCCACCAGCCATTGCAGTTTGTCCCAGCTCACGCCCAGGGTTGAGAGCGTAGCGACAAAGCCGACGCCGATGATCACGTAGGTCAGCAGCGTGGTGGTGGCGTAGGCGCTGCCTTGCGCCAGGTCGAGCCGAGACAGCACCAGCACTTCAAGCAAACCGGGCAGGTTGCGCGCTAGGGCAATGCTGATGCCGACGATGATCAACGCGCCCAGCACGTCACCAATGCTGATGGGCACCATGCTCATGTTGGCGCCGGTACCGCTGGTGTATTCGTACAGGGTGATGTTATCGAGGTAGGAAAAGACCGAAATCAAGTCGGCCCAGACCCAATACAGCACCCCGATAAAGGCCGCGAGCAAGGCCAGACGAATCAGGCGCAGCGATTGCTGGTTGACCTGTTCGATGTCCAGTGTCGGTTCTTCAACGATGGCGTCGTTGCCTTCCCCGGCTTCCTTGGCCGCCTGGCGCTTGGCCAAAGCCCGCTGGTAGGCCAGCCGCCGCGCCGCGACCGAGAGGCCGCGCACAAAGGTGGCTTCAACCACCAGCCAGAGCATCAGCAGGTACAGGGTGTTAATAAGTCGGTCGCTGAGTTTGAGTGCGGTGTAGTAGTAGCCAAAACACACCGCCACAAACAGTGCGAGGGGCAGCAGGGCGAACGCGAAACCGAGCAGCTTGCGCACGCGGTAGGCTTTTTTCTCGGTCTGGTCGTTGAGGATCAGGCGGCACAGCAGCCACGCCATGGTGGCGTAGCACGTCAACACCACGAGGATGCCCAGCACGTCGTCGGCCAGCGCCGCCGGTTGCTGTTCGGCAAAGGCGACCACGGCCACCAGTGCCAGCACCACCAGGCCGAGTCTGCGGATCCAGTTTTGCAGGAAGGCAACCAGCGGTTTCTCCCAGCGAAAATGCAATTCGGCTACGCCGCCCGGCGCCAGAATCCGGTACGCGGTGTAGAACACCAGCCAGGCTTCGGCCATTTGCATCAAGGCCGCGCCAGTGTTGGCGTTCATGCCGCGGGCATCGGTTTGCAAGGCGTACCCGCACAGGGCCAGGGCCAGTGAAACCGGCATCGCCAGCAAGATGTTGATGAGGATCGCCAGCGGCGTATGCCACTGGCTGTCGCGCTTGAAGTGGCCAATGTCCTTATGGATATCGTTGAGCTTGTTGTACAGGTAGCGGCGCTTCCACAGCAGGGCGATCATCACCAGCACAAACGGCAAAAACAGCAGCGGCCGCTGGATCAGGCCTTCAGCCAGTTCGGTGACGCTGGAACCCCACGGCAGGGTGACAAGTTGTTGCTTGAGGTGGCGCGGGGCCGATTCCAGCCAGTCCAGATCCAGCGGCTTGTTGCTGGGGATCCAGAACATCTGCTCATCCAGCGTCGCCCGCAGGCCCTGCGCGGTGCTGAGCAGTTGCTTCTGGTTCAGTTGCAGGTTGATCGACTCACTGAGCAGCGAGCTGAGTTCGCGGTTCAAGCGATCCAACAGGTCGCTGCGGGTGTTGACCAGTTCGAGCAGGGTTTTGCGCAGTTGCGGCGTCACCTGGTCGGCGGGCTGGGTCGACAGCAGGTTGTCGACGTAGGCAATCGGGTTGCTGATCAGCTCGCGCTGTTGGTTGATCTCAAATTGGTACAAGCGGATATCGGCGATTTCATCGGCCAGGTTCTTGTCCATCTTTTGCAGGCGCGGCAGCGCTTGTTTCTGCTGATAGAGGATTTTGGACAGCAGCAAGCTGCCCCGCAGGACATTGATTTGCTCATCCAGCGCCTGATCACTTTGGGTGACGTTGTCCAACTGCTGCTTGGTTTCAAGGTTCTGCTGGGTGACCACGTTGAGCCGGTCGGTGCTGCGTAACAGGTAATCGGAGAGCCGCAGGTTGGTCGCGCTTTCGGTCGCCAGCAAGCTGCTGCTGCCAGACTTTTGCGCCTCAATCGATTGTTCGGTCACGGTCTGTTGCGACTGGGCCAGACGCTTCTTGTTGATCAGGGTCTGCAGGTCCTGGATTTCCTGGTCCTGGCGCGTGGTTTTTTCCAGCAGCAGGTCGTGCTGGCTGCCGCTCAGGTCTTGCAGTTGGCTGTTGCCGGCCAGCTCCTGACGGCGCAGCGCGATCAACGCGGTGAGCGCTGCCGATTCGGCACTGAGCTGGTTGCGTTGATCGGTGGTGAGCACTTTGCCGTTGTCGCGGCCGACTTTGAGGATGTTGCCGATCTGCTGAATGCGGGTCTGGCTGTTGCTGATTTCGGCCTGAGCGCGCTCGGGGCGGGTCTGGGCGGCGATGCTCTGGGTGTTGGCGCTGGCCAGGGCTTTTTGCAGCTCACCTTGCTCGGTGGTGCGGTCGGCGAGCATTTGCTCCAGTTGCTGCACTGACAGCGTGGCGTAGCGCTGTTCGATGGGCACCACTTTGCTGGCCTTGAGGCGGGCCAGTTCGCGCTGGTTATCGATGGTTTGGCGCGGGGCACTGTGGAGCTGGTCTTTGACCTCGATCAGGCGCTGTTCGTAGTCGCTTTTGTTGGCCAGAAAGCTCAAGGTCTGCTCGAGCACCGTCTGCAAGGCTTTCTGGTCGGCGTCGGGCAGTTTGCGGTCGGCTATTTTGTCCAGGCTTAGCTGCACGGCCTCGGCCGAAGGCGGGTCACCCGCGTAAACCGGGCCAACGGAAAGGCTCAGGCCGAGCAGGACTGTTGCGAAGAACGTGCGCAGAGTTGGCATAGAATCCGGTCAAGCAAGCGTAGGAAATTTGGAGTTTAGAGGAACAACCCCGGTCCCGGGGCACTTCCTTCGGGGAATCTGACGCCCACTTTGCCTATCTTGTTCCCGTCCATGACCGCGACGGTCCAGATGGTGTTGTTCCACTCGACCTGGTCGCCGACAACCGGCGCGCCGCCGACTTTTTGCGCAATAAAGCTGCTGAGCGGAGTGTCCGGGCTGATGCCATCGAGCTTCAGGCCGTAAAGTGCCGAGACGGCGCCCAACTGGGCATCGCCTTCGAGTACAAAGTCGCCGAAAAAGCGCAGGTCCAGCCCGCGAGTTGGTGGCTGGCTGAACAGTTTGCCCAAGGCTGGCAAGTTGTGTTCATGGCCGATCACACACAGTAAATCGCCGATTTCCAGCGTGGTGCTACCCGACGGGTGGAGCAACGTCTGGTCGCGGAACAAGGCGGCGATACGCGTGCCTTCGGGCATTTTCAGTTCGCGCAGGGCCGCGCCGATGCACCAGTTTTGTGCGTCCAGCCGATATACGAACAGCTCCCACTCGCTGGTCACGTGTACTTCCAGGGCGGAGCGAGAGATAGGCGCGAGGTCTGGCGGTACGGTGACCTTGAGCAGCTTGGCTACCCACGGCAGGCTCGTGCCTTGCACCAAAAGGGACACCAGCACGATAAAGAAGGCGAGGTTGAAATACAGCTGTGCGTTCGGCAAGCCAGCCATCAGCGGGAACACCGCCAGAATGATCGGCACCGCGCCGCGCAGGCCGACCCACGAAATAAAGGCTTTTTCGCGCCCGTGGAAGGCCTTGAAGGGCAGCAGGCCGACGAATACCGACAGCGGGCGGGCAAACAGAATCATCCACAGGGCCAGAAGCAGCGCGGGCACCGCGATAGGCAGCAGGTCGTGTGGCGTGACCAGCAGGCCCAGCACCAGGAACATGCCGATCTGCGCCAGCCAGGCCATGCCGTCAAGCATGTGCAAAATGCCGTGGCGGCTGCGGATCGGGCTGTTGCCCAGCACCAGACCGCACAGGTACACCGCCAAAAAGCCGCTGCCGTGCAGGGCGTTGGTCAAGGCAAACACCACCAGCCCGCCAGCGATCACCAGAATCGGGTACAGGCCGTTGGCCAAGTGGATACGGTTAACCATTTGCAGCATCAGCCAGCCACCGGCCAGGCCGACAATGGCGCCGATGCCGAACTCGCGCAGCAAATCCAGGAGCAGGCTGGCATGCAGCGTGGTTTCGCCGCTGGCAAGCATGTCGATCAGGGTGACGGTAAGAAACACCGCCATCGGGTCGTTGCTCCCGGATTCGATCTCAAGGCTGGCCGAGACCCGTTCGTTCAAACCCTTGCCGCCCAGCAGCGAGAACACCGCCGCAGCATCGGTGGAGCCGACAATCGCGCCGATCAACAGGCCCTGAATCAAATTGAGGTTAAACAACCAGGCCGCCACCAGGCCGGTCAGCCCGGTGGTGATCATCACCCCCACGGTGGCCAGCGAGAGGGCAGGCCATAACGCCACGCGGAAACTGGAGACCCGCGTGCGCAAGCCGCCGTCGAGCAAAATTACCGCCAGGGCGAGGTTGCCCACCAGATAGGCGGTAGGGTAGTTGTCAAAAATAATACCGCCGCCATCAACACCGGCGGCCATGCCCACGGCCAGGATAATCACCAGAATCGGGATGCCCAGGCGTGAAGACAAAGAACTGACCAGAATACTTGCGCCTACCAGCAACGCGCCGATCAAGAACAGGCTGTTGATGGTCGTCGCATTCAAAGGCAGTACTCCATAAAAAACAGAAAAGACAGGGCGTACCCATGCAGGCTACGTGCCAGCGATTCTAACCTGCGTTATTAGCGCGCTGTCAAAAAGCTTTTCAGGGTTGCTTGGCCGTGGATGAAACACGTGCTGTGAAGTGTTCTGTCGTCCATTGCCGCCTTGTCTCTGTTGAGTGACGGAGGAAATGGCTTTTTCTTACAAGAGAAATGGAGCCGGCCTGCATTTTAATGTTAGGCAAATTGTGTCTACTCACGGCTCTGTTTAGCCATGGACACGTCATGAAGCCCACAATTGCGACTGATGACAGGCCCGGTGCGTTGTACACCGTGGCAATTCCGCACTTCCTGCTGCTGTATGTACTGACATGCGGTTGTTACTTGTTCTATTGGTCTTACCGCAACTGGGCCTTTTACAAAGCCCACTCCGGTGCTGCGATTACACCGGTGATACGCGGCCTGCTCTGGCCTTTTTTTGTCCTGGAGCTGTTCGACAAAGTCCAAAACGCTCTGGACAGAGCGCAGCAACCTCATCGCTGGTACCCCGAAAGCCGGGCGTTATTGATCATGCTGCTGGTGATGCTCTCGGTGCTGCTGTTCACCTTCCCTGATCGGCCGTTGGGCATGGTGTGCGTCTATGTGGCCGAGGCTGTTTTGATTGCCATTAGCGGCTATCTGTTTATGGGGGCTCAGCGGGCGATTAATTTGTTGAGTGCCCCTGCGCAGTAGCCGTTTGGTTCAGCTTCAATACGTGGCGTCGGCGTTTTTGTTTGGCGCACAAAAAAACCGGGCACCCTCACAGGTGCCCGGTTTTTTGTAGCTCGGCGTTTAACCGATGGTCATCAAGCTCGCGTTACCGCCCGCAGCAGCGGTGTTGACGCTCAGTGCGCGTTCGATCACCAGGCGTTCCAGGGCGATGTTGGTTTCGCCTTGAGACAACCCTTGCACGCCGACAATGGCGCCTGCACGTTTGGCCACGTGCTGGCACACCTCGCGCAGTTGATCGCTGTCGCCGTGGTGCAGGACCGCGTCGAAAACAACGTCGTCCTTGGTCCAGTCCGCTACGCGCTTGATGCGCGCTTGCACCTCTTTTGGCAGACGGGCAAACAGGGCTTTGCCCAGATCGCTGTCCGGCAGTACCGCCGAGCTGCCCACGGCCAGTACGCCAGCCAGTTGGGTCAGCAGGTCGCTTTCAGTGTCGGCCAGGCACAGCACGTGTTCGCGCGGCAGGATGGCGTAGCTGTTGCGCTCGCCGGTCGGGCCGTTGAGCAGGCGGGTGATGCCGCTTTGCGAGTGGGCGGCGAATTCGCTGCACAGTTCGGCCAGCGCCGTTTGTTGATTGCTTTGTGCCCAGGTTTGCAGGGCGTTGAGCGGCTTGCTCAGCGCTTCGCGGGCTTGGGTGTCTGGCGCGCTGATGGCGTCGACTTTGGCGAACGATTGCTCGATGGCATCGCTTGGGCGAGTCGACAGCAGGCGGAACAGGTACAGCGGGCCACCGGCTTTCGGGCCGGTACCCGACAAACCTTCGCCACCGAACGGCTGTACGCCGACCACGGCACCGACGATGTTGCGGTTGACGTACACGTTACCGGCGTTGACGTTGTTGACCACTTTGGCAATGGTTTCGTCGATGCGGGTATGCACGCCCAGGGTCAGGCCGTAGCCCGATGCGTTGATTTGGGCGATCAACTGATCGATGTCTTTGCGCTTGTAGCGCACCACGTGCAGAACCGGGCCGAAGATTTCTCGTTCCAGTTCGTCGAAGCTTTCCAGCTCGATCAGGGTCGGCATCACGAAGGTGCCGCGCTTGGACTCTTCGATGTCGGCAATGGCCATCTGGAAAACGTTGCGGCCTTTGTCGCGCATGCCCTGGATGTGTTTCTCGATCCCGGCTTTGGCTTCGGCATCGATCACCGGGCCAATGTCCACGCTCAAGCGCTCCGGGTTGCCCATGCGCGATTCGGCCATGGCACCTTTGAGCATTTCGATGACGCGGTCTGCCGAATCTTCCTGCAAGCACAGCACGCGCAGTGCCGAGCAGCGCTGACCGGCGCTGTCGAACGCCGAGGACACCACGTCGATGACCACTTGTTCGGTCAGGGCCGAGGAGTCGACGATCATGGCGTTCTGGCCGCCGGTTTCAGCGATCAGCGGGATCGGACGGCCTTGAGCGTCCAGGCGACCGGCGATGTTGCGTTGCAGCAGGCGAGCGACTTCGGTAGAGCCGGTGAACATCACGCCTTTGACCCGATCGTCACCGACCAGACGTGCGCCCACGGTTTCGCCACGGCCTGGCAGCAGTTGCAGCACGCCTTCTGGAATACCCGCTTCCAGCAGGATGCGCACGGCCTGAGCGGCCACCAGCGGTGTTTGTTCGGCAGGTTTGGCCAGTACCGGGTTACCGGCGGCCAGCGCTGCGGCCACTTGGCCACTGAAAATCGCCAGCGGGAAGTTCCATGGGCTGATGCACACCACAGGGCCCAGCGGGCGGTGGGCGTCGTTGGTCAGGTCATTGCGCGCCTGCACGGCGTAGTAGCGCAGGAAGTCGACCGCTTCGCGGACTTCGGCAATGGCGTTGGCGTAGGTCTTGCCAGCTTCGCGGGCCAGCAGGCCCATCAGCGGCTGGATCTCGGCTTCCATCTGGTCGGCGGCGCGTTCCAGGATGGCGGCACGCTCGGTCGGCGGGGTGGCCTGCCAGATCGGCGCGACGTTCAGCGCGCACTGGATCGCGTTGTCTGCGTCTTCAACCGTGGCTTCTTGCACATAGCCGACCACATCGCGCAGGTCGGCCGGGTTGAGTACCGCGGCCGGGACTTGGGTGCTGGAGGTGCAACCGAGCATCGGCGCGGCTTTCCAGTCGTTGTGAGCCGTGGCCAGCAGGGCGCAGGACAACGATGCCAGACGGTGTTCGTTGGCCATGTCGATGCCGCTGGAGTTGGCGCGTTCGCTGCCATACAAGTCACGCGGCAACGGAATGCGCGGGTGCGGCAAGCCGAAGCTGCCTTCGGCCGTGGCCATTTGCTCGATCTGGCTGACAGGGTCGGCCACCAACTGGTGAATCGAGATCGAATGGTCGGCAATGCGGTTAACAAACGAGGTGTTCGCGCCGTTTTCCAGCAGGCGACGCACCAGGTAAGCCAGCAAGGTTTCGTGGGTGCCGACCGGAGCGTACACACGGCACGGACGGTTCAGCTTGCCTTCGGAAATCTTGCCTACAACTTGTTCGTACAGCGGTTCACCCATGCCGTGCAGGCATTGGAACTCGTACTGGCCCGGGTAGTAGTTCTGACCGGCGATGTGGTAAATGGCCGACAAAGTGTGGGCGTTGTGCGTGGCGAACTGCGGGTAGATCGCTTCGGGGACGGCCAGCAGTTTTTTCGCGCAGGCAACGTAGGACACGTCGGTGTACACCTTGCGGGTGTACACCGGATAACCTTCCAGGCCTTCGACTTGGGCGCGCTTGATTTCGCTGTCCCAGTAGGCGCCTTTCACCAGGCGGATCATCAGGCGGTGACGGCTGCGGCGGGCCAGATCGATCACGTAGTCGATCACGTACGGGCAGCGCTTCTGGTAAGCCTGGATGACGAAACCGATGCCGTTCCAGCCGCTCAGCTCTGGCTCAAAGCACAGGCGCTCGAGCAGGTCGAGGGACAGTTCCAGGCGGTCAGCTTCTTCGGCGTCGATGTTGAGGCCGATGTCATATTTCTTGGCCAGCAGGGTCAGCGACAGCAGGCGCGGGTACAGCTCGTCCATCACGCGCTCGTATTGGGCACGGCTGTAACGCGGGTGCAGGGCCGACAACTTGATCGAAATGCCCGGGCCTTCATAAATGCCACGGCCGTTGGAGGCTTTGCCGATCGAGTGGATGGCTTGTTCGTACGAGGCGAGGTACTTCTGCGCGTCATGTTCGGTCAGTGCGGCTTCGCCGAGCATGTCGTAGGAATAACGGAAGCCCTTGGCTTCAAAGCGCGTGGCGTTGGCCAGTGCTTCGGCGATGGTTTCGCCGGTCACAAACTGCTCGCCCATCAGGCGCATGGCCATGTCGACGCCCTTGCGGATCATCGGCTCGCCGCTCTTGCCGATGATGCGGCTCAGGGAGGAGGTCAGGCCTGCTTCGTTGTGCGTCGACACCAGTTTGCCGGTCAGCAACAGGCCCCAGGTAGCAGCGTTGACGAACAGCGACGGGCTGTTGCCCAAGTGCGGGTGCCAGTTGCCGGTGCTGATTTTGTCGCGGATCAGGGCATCACGGGTGCCTTTGTCCGGGATGCGCAGCAGCGCTTCGGCCAGGCACATCAGCGCCACGCCTTCCTGGGACGACAGCGAGAACTCTTGCAGCAGGCCTTGCACGATACCGGCACGGCCACCGGCGCTCTTTTGATTGCGCAGTTTTTCGGCAATCGAGGCGGCCAGGGTCTGGGTGGCTTCGGCCATCGGTGCAGACAGACGCGCCTGCTCCAGCAGCATCGGCACCACTTCGGGTTCCGGGCGGCGGTAAGCCGAAGTAATGGCTGCACGCAGGACTGACTGCGGCAAGATGCTTTCAGCAAACTCCAGGAAGCACTGGTGGGTGTGATCGGTGTTGGTGTCGTCAGCGTCATCGCTGGTGCCAGCTGGCACACCGTTCAACTCCGCCAGGGTTGCACCACCCTCGAGTTTTTCCAGGTAATTGAAAATTGCCTGTTTGATCAGCCAGTGAGGCGTGCGATCAATCGAGGCCGCGGCAGCCTTCAGGCGCTCGCGGGTTGGGTCATCGAGTTTGACCCCAAGGGTGGTGGTAGCCATTTTTTTATCCTCATGGGTGCCACATGGGCGCGGCAGCAGCTGGCGGCAAGATTAGCGCTGCGCTGAATTGGGTGCAACTAGGTGCAACCCGGTTTCATCAGAATTTTCTTCCTCACCTGTCGGGGCGAGCTTGCCTCGCGATTGGGTGATCTTTTAAAAGATCGCGAGGCAAGCTCGCTCCTACAGGGAATGTGGGGTTTTCGGTTGATACGGGGCGCTTTTGCATCGAAAAAGAAGCGAAAGGTGCAACTAGCGAGGCAGAAACTGGTTGCACCTGATTTGCGTTGTTGCATAGCATTCGCGACTTAGGTGTGACCCTTTGAACCCACAAGGTTCTACGGCTGACGATTTTCCTGGAGAAGCGTCAGTCATAAATGCGCAGCCTGGTTAACCGTCTCAGACAAAACGTTTGTGAATGTGCGGCCAGGCGGCCGTCAACGATAAAAACAATGCCAGGGCTTAATGCAATGAGTGTAAGTAACCCAACCCTGATCACGTTCGTGATCTATATCGCGGCAATGGTGCTGATTGGCTTTATGGCTTATCGCTCCACCAATAACCTGTCGGACTACATTCTCGGCGGTCGCAGCCTGGGCAGCGTGGTCACCGCGTTGTCCGCTGGCGCCTCTGACATGAGCGGCTGGCTGCTGATGGGCTTGCCGGGTGCCATTTACATGTCCGGCCTGTCCGAAAGCTGGATTGCCATCGGCCTGGTGGTCGGTGCGTATTTGAACTGGCTGTTTGTGGCCGGACGCCTGCGGGTGCAGACCGAGCACAACGGTGATGCGCTGACTTTGCCGGACTACTTTGCCAGCCGTTTCGAAGACAAAAGCGGGCTGCTGAGGATTATCTCGGCGGTAGTGATTCTGGTGTTCTTCACCATTTACTGCGCCTCGGGCGTGGTGGCCGGTGCCCGTCTGTTTGAAAGCACCTTTGGCATGTCGTACGAAACAGCCCTGTGGGCCGGTGCTGCGGCGACTATTGCCTACACCTTCGTCGGCGGCTTTTTGGCGGTGAGCTGGACAGACACCGTGCAAGCCACCCTGATGATTTTTGCGCTGATCCTGACGCCGATCATCGTATTGCTGGCAACCGGTGGCGTTGATACCACGTTCCTTGCGATCGAAGCCAAAGATCCGGCCAACTTTGACATGCTCAAAGGCACTTCCTTTATCGGCATCATCTCGCTGATGGGCTGGGGCCTGGGCTACTTTGGCCAGCCGCACATTCTGGCGCGCTTCATGGCCGCAGACTCGGTGAAGTCGATCGCCAACGCACGTCGCATCTCCATGACCTGGATGATCCTGTGCCTGGTCGGCACCGTTGCCGTCGGTTTCTTCGGTATTGCTTACTTCTCGGCGCACCCGGAAGTGGCAGGCCCGGTCAACGAAAACCCTGAGCGGGTGTTTATCGAGCTGGCCAAGCTGCTGTTCAACCCGTGGATTGCCGGTGTCTTGCTGTCGGCCATTCTGGCGGCGGTCATGAGTACCTTGAGCTGCCAGTTGCTGGTGTGCTCCAGCGCCCTGACAGAAGACTTCTACAAATCCTTCCTGCGTAAAAATGCCTCCCAGACCGAGTTGGTGTGGGTCGGTCGCGCCATGGTGCTGCTGGTGGCCGTGGTTGCCATCATGCTGGCTGCCAACCCGGACAACCGCGTGCTGGGCCTGGTGAGCTATGCGTGGGCAGGCTTCGGTGCTGCGTTTGGCCCGGTGGTGCTGATCTCGGTACTGTGGAAAGGCATGACCCGCAATGGCGCGCTGTCCGGTATTTTGGTCGGGGCCATCACGGTGATCGTCTGGAAACACTTCAGTTCGCTGGGTCTGTACGAAATCATCCCGGGCTTCATCTTCGCCAGCATCGCCATTTTGGTGGTCAGCGCCATGGGCCAAGGCCCAAGCAAGAAGATGGTTGAGCGCTTCGAAGCGGCTGAGAATGACTTCAAACTGCACCACTGAGTTCAGTGAGTTGCGGCCCACCTAGTGGGTAACAGACAACGGCCCGTTTCCCATGGAAACGGGCCGTTTTTATTGGGGGTCGCTAAAGACATGGCATTGCGCGTGGGATTAACAGCATGTCCTGCCCGGAGGTTTCTCATTTGTGGTGGGGGTTCTTCTGAAGCGTAAATGACCTGCTCCAGACGTATTAGCCTTGGTTAAGCGCTCACTGATGAGTGCCTCAATCAAGGATGACAACCATGCGTAAAAAGATTTTCCTCGGGCACATCTCCGCCCGGGACTTGCCCTTCTCATTTCAAAGCCACTATCACTGGATTATTTCGGTGTACGCCCGCAAGCCGGGTGGTGTAGAGCGCCTGCTGCTCGAAACGCACGGCTATTACGCCATTCCGGCACCCTGGACGTTCGCCTTTCACGTCGATGACGATGAGTCGCCGGAGCCCGTTGAAGCCCATCAAATCCGCGTGCAAGTGCTGGACAAGGACGTACTGATTGCCGATGCCAGCGAGCAGTTCGCGATTGACTGGGTAGCGAGTGAGGTCAGCGTGCATAACCTGGTATTGGTGCCGCGAGCGATTTGAGCAAGGCACCGTCTGGCGTGGAGCGTGGCTTAACCCCTGACGTTATTCGCTGCACAGGGTAAACTTCGCTCCCTGCGCAGGAGCAACCATGAACTATCGTCACGCCTTCCACGCCGGTAACCACGCCGACGTTCTTAAACATATCGTCTTGACCCGCCTCATCGCGTTGATGTCGCGCAAAGAGCAGCCTTTTGCTTACCTCGATACCCACGCCGGGCTGGGTTTGTATGACCTTCAAGGCGATCAGGCCACGCGCACGGGCGAGTACCTGGAAGGCGTCGCACGCTTGTGGGGCAGAAAAGACCTGCCCGCGATGACTGCGGACTACATGCAGGTGTTGCACAAGATGAACCCGGACGGGCAATTGCGTTACTACCCGGGTTCGCCTGAACTGGCACGTCGCACCACCCGTGCGCACGACCGCGTGTTGCTCAACGAAAAACACCCTGAAGACGGTGTGATGCTCAAGGCCAACATGAAGGGCGACCGTCGTGTGGCGGTGCACTTGGGCGAAGGCTGGCACGTACCGCGTGCGTTGCTGCCCGTGGCCGAAAAACGTGCGGTGATGCTGATTGACCCGCCGTTTGAAAAGCTCGACGAAATGCAGCGTTGCGTGGAGTCGTTAAAAGACGCCATCAGCCGCATGCGTCAGACCGTTGTAGCGATCTGGTACCCGATCAAGGACAAGCGCCAACTGCGCCGTTTTTATCAGGACCTGGCCGCCTCCGGCGCTCCGAAGTTGTTGCAGGTCGAGTTGTTTGTGCACCCGCTGGACACCCCCAACAGCTTGAACGGCTCGGGCCTGGCGATCGCCAACCCGCCTTGGGGTCTGGAAGAAGAACTGCGCGAACTGCTGCCATGGCTGGCCAAAACACTGGGCCAAACCCAGGGTGGCTGGCAGATGGAATGGATAATCGCTGAGTAACGATCACCTCACCCTGTAGGAGCGAGCTTGCCTCGCGATCTTTTAAAGATCAAAAGATCGCGAGGCAATCGAGCGTCGACCGGCTGCTCCTACAGGAGATATGGCCTTTAGATCGAACAGTGGGCCGCAGGGACTTTTTCAAGTGCCCGCTTTTTTGTCTATGGAGCAGAGGCATTTAAATCGAACGTCACTACTTTAATTTCTTCGTTTGATTTGAAATACGAGATGTTATTGAAGTTATAGATTGTGCCACTGGTTTTCAGGAAAACATGGTCGCCACGTACTTCGTGAACGGCGTTGGAGCTTTTTGTCACTAGGAAGGGTGATATTTTTCTGGTCTCTTGGAGTGCTTCTTCGAGGGTTGGTTGTTTTGCCATGAGGAAGTATCTGTAAATGAAGGGGACCGTCGCACCGCCTGAATCATAGAGGACCTCATAAACTGCCCCTCCTTCGCCAACGCTAGTGGCAGAGATAATCTTGGAGGGAGCGGGTACTCTATGTGTCGATAAAAATATATAGGCTGTCTGTATCAGGCAAATTAATAACAGCCCCCAAGCAACCCAGTTAGTAGCCTTTCGATTTTGCATAATCTATCCCGGCCTCGATCCACACTTGGTCAATGAAATCATCACCATAAGGTGAATTTGACCACCAATTATTGAAATCTTCTTCCGATGTGCCCGCCGAGGACTGTGCAGCTCCGGCAGCTCTTAAAAGCACCGCTTCCGATATCCCGGCAGCAGTACCAACGGCGCCATAATGGAAATTTCCGAAGTTTTGGTACTGAGAGTGTCTCTGTTTGTAATCCCATTCGCCGTGATTCCGTACTTTTTTATAAAACCAACTAAACAAAAAACCACCGCCGCCAGAACTGAAATATTCTTTCTGTCTCTTGGATTCCTGAAGGTTTTGATCCAGCGAGACACCTTGCGGAGCGTCAGGGTACTGTTTGAGTCTTACCATTTCTTTGGCTTTATTAAGGTTTAACTCTTTTTCATTTTCGATGTGGGTCAGAGTTTGTACTTTGGCTTTTAGTCGCAGAGATGTTTCGGCATAAACTTGGGAAAGTTTAGCGTTCTCGTAGCTCTTTGCCCAGTTATTAAGCCGATTCCTATTGATCGTAACTCTCGTCTTGCTGGTCTTTACAAAGCTCGCAGGAGTTGGATGAACAGAAATAAGAATATCTTTTCCGTTCCATAGCGATCGAGATTGTTGTGATCTGTTATCGGTCTCCGCATCTTTTGTTAGGTAAAGTTTTACGAGGATGTTTTTCTCATTTTTGATTATCTTGCTTGGTGTCGTAACGTCCATGGATGTATTGATGCCGCCTGGGGCTTTGATATCTTGTTCGATTTCAGTGTCTATAGCCGAAATGTTTTTTTCATGCTGCAGGTTTAGTCGTTCTAGGTTGTCTGATATCCAAATTCTCACTTGATCTGTGGCTCTTATTGCCCAATTAAGGATGTCTTTCATGTATTCAGGCATTGCAGGTTCTTTTGAGGTTCCGGGTATGGAAAAATCCTCTGTTCTTCCTTCAACGCTTATAGGGCCAAGTTCTAGTGGCATTTTAAAAATCCTTTTTTTTGGTTTTAAATAGTAGTGTGTAGCGGTGAGATTGAGGAGCTATTTTGTTAATGTTGCGCTGAATCTATCAGGAGTGTATCTGGATGATTTTGGTGTGAGTCGTAAATATGTATGTACATATTTTTCTAGTATGTGTTTAGTCATGATCGTGTATGGTCTTGGGTTGTAACTGGCTAGGCATATAGTCAATTTTTCAGGTCTATCTACTCTTTTAAGAGAGTGCGTTTAGGAGGCGGAATAATTCAGATGGTTCCTACTGATATTTGGGAGATATCGTGTAGGTGTTGCTATTAAAAGATTGGTCGTAGGTAGGGGCGTGCATGTAGGTATCACGCAAGATGATCTTGGCGCTTTTTAAACTTTCCGGAATAGTCTGACGCTGGTGTGTTGCTGGCAGATGGAATGGATAATCGCTGAGTAACGATCACCTCACCTTGTAGGAGCAGCCGGTCGACGCTCGATTGCCTCGCGATCTTTTAAAGATCAAAAGATCGCGAGGCAAGCTCGCTCCTACAGGAGGTGTGTGGGGTCAGATCGGGCAGGTCACGCCTGTGCCGCCGATGCCGCAGTAGCCTTGCGGGTTTTTCGCCAGGTATTGCTGGTGGTACGCCTCGGCGAAGTAGACCGTTGGCGCCTGGTCGATTTCGGTGGTAATGGTGCCCAGGCCAGCCTTGGTCAATTCAGCCTGGTAGGCCGCTTTGCTGGCCTCGGCCGCTGCCAGTTGCTCTGGCGTGGTGCAGTAGATCACCGAGCGGTATTGGGTGCCGATGTCGTTGCCCTGGCGCATGCCCTGGGTCGGGTTGTGCAGTTCCCAGAACATTTTCAGCAGGTCTTCGTATTTCACTTTTGCTTGGTCGTACACCACCAGCACCACTTCGGTGTGGCCGGTCAGGCCCGAGCAGACTTCTTCATAGGTCGGGTTGGGGGTAAAGCCTCCGGCGTAACCCACCACCGTACTGACCACGCCGGGTACTTGCCAGAACTTGCGTTCTGCGCCCCAGAAGCAACCCAAACCAAAGATCGCAAAACCGACGTCATCCAGAAACGGGCCCAGCAACGGGTTGCCATTGACGAAGTGGGTTTCGGGCAGTTGCATCGGTGTTTCGCGGCCCGGCAGGGCTTGTTCTTGAGTGGGTAGCACGTTTTTATTCACCAGGATTTCCGAGCGCAAGACCATGTTTCATGTCCTCTCAGTCAGATTGCAGGAAGTTAGAACAGCAGTGTGCCCGAGTGCTGCGTCGCTGTCAGGTCAGCGGTCCGCGCGGGTAGCGTTTAAGTGCGCGTTGCAGCTCGGCACCGGGGATCGGCCGGTCGAACAGGTAGCCCTGGCCCACGTCGCAGCGGTGGCGGCGCAGAAAGGCCAGTTGGGCGGCGGTCTCGATGCCTTCGGCCACCACTTTAAGCTTAAGGTTATGGGCCATGGCAATCACCGCTGAAGTGATTTCCATGTCGTTCTGGTTGTCGGGGATGTCTTTGATAAAGCTGCGGTCGATTTTGATGATGTCGATCGGGAATTTCTTCAAATAGCTGAGTGAGGAATACCCGGTGCCAAAGTCGTCCATGGCCAGGGTCAGGCCCAGTTCCTTGAGTTGATCCAGTTGCAGGCGGGTGTCGTCGGTGGCTTCCAGCAGCAGCCCTTCGGTCAGTTCCAGTTCAAGCAGCGCCGGGGGCAGGTGTTCTTCCTTGAGGATGCTGGCAATCGAGGCGACCAGATCCGGGTCGGAGAACTGCTTGGGCGACAGGTTGATAGCTACTTGCAAGTTGCCAAACCCCGCTGCACTCAGTTGCTTGCTCATGCGGCAGGCCTGGCGCGCGACCCACTTGCCAATGGGGATGATCAGCCCGGTTTCTTCCGCGACGCTGATGAACTGGTCGGGGCGGATCATGCCTTTTTCCGGGTGGTCCCAACGCAGCAGCGCTTCCATGCCCAACAGCCGCCCTGTGCGTAAACACAGCTTGGGTTGATAGAACACATCCAGCTCGTTTTGGGTCAGGGCGCGGCGCAGGTTGTTTTCGACGAACAGCTTATAGCTGGCCTCGGCGTTCAAGGTTTCGGTGAACACCTGTACCTGATGCTTGCCGTTGGCTTTGGCCTTGTGCAGCGCCAGCCCGGCGTTACGCATCAAGGTCTGTGGGTCGAGCCCGTGCAGGGGAGCGCAGGCCACGCCGACAGAGCCGGTGACGCTGATCAGCTGGTTATCGACGAACATCGGCTTGTCGAGGGTCATCAGCAGTTGGCTGGCAGTTTGCTGGCCGATTTCGAGGGTGGCGTTGTCCAGCAGTACGGCAAATTCGTTACTGGCAAAGCGGGCCAGATTATCTTCGGGGTTCAGGCTGTTGCGCAGGCGGCGCGCGAGGCTGATCAAGAGCTTGTCGCCGGTCTGGTGGCCGAGGCTGTCGTTGATCCGCTTGAAGTTGTCGATGTCCACCAGTAACAGGCACACCTTGGTAGCGCTGTCATGGGTGAACCGCTGATCGAGGTTGCGGATAAACGCCGGGCGGTTGCCAAGGCCGGTCAGGTTGTCGGTGTAGGCCAGGCGTTCGATCCGCTGTTGCGCCAGCTTGGCCTCGGTGATGTCTTCGTAAATACCGATGTAATGGGTCAGTTCGCGGTTGTCGCCATAGACCTTCGAGATCGACATCTGGCCCCAGTAGGGCTCCAGGTTTTTACGCCGGCTCTTGAACTCACCTTGCCAGCTATTGCCCTTGCTCAAGCTTGAGTGCGCATCGAACAGCAGGTCGCTGAGGTTCTCCAGCGCCAGCAGTTCAGACAGCTTGTGGCCCTGAACTTCTTCGGCACTGTATTGGGTGATGGCGGTGAAGCTTGGGTTGACGTACTCGACCACGCCGTCGCAATTGACCAGCAAAAAGGCATTGGCACTTTGCTCGACGGCCCGCTGAAACAGGTGCAGGGCGTTAGTGGCTGCGCGCCGGTTGTGGTTGTTGATGACTTGCGCGAACTGGTCGGCCAACTCGCCGGCAAAGGCGATTTCATCGGCTTGCCAGGCCCGCGTCTTGCCGGTCTGTTCAAGGCACAACACGCCAATCACCTGGCCGTCGATGCGAATGCTGGCATCGAGCATGGCGTTGGTGTCGTGGCGGTTCAGGCAGGCTGCCAGTTCCCGGGTGCGCGGGTCGCGGTTGGCGTTTTGCGCGTCAATGGAACGGCTGGTGTGCAGGGCGTCGAGGTAGTCCGGGAACAGGCTGATGTCGATGGCGTCTTGGGCCACATACGCCTGGCTTTCGCGCTGAAACGCCGAAATCGGCAGCATGCGGTGACCGTCGAGGGTCCACAGGCTGGCGGCGTCCAGTTGGTAAATGTCGCAGGCGCTGCGGGTGATCAGTTCGGCGGCTTCTTGCAGCGAGTTGTGCTGGCTGTAGCGGTGGCGGGCCAGGCGCAGGATCAAATCCTGTTGGGCGCGCACACGTTCAAGGTGTTGCAGTTGTTCTTGCTGGGCGCGCTGGTTGAGTTCCAGGGCGATGTGCAACCGGCTGTTTTGTGTTTCCAGCTCTGCGACCGGGGCCAGCGCGGTGCTGCTGACGGAGCCCTCTACCACCAATACATAACCGCGCAACAGTTGGCGGTTGTGTTGCTTGTAGGCCTCGCCCACTTCCATCAGGTTCAGCGCCCCCAGAGGCGTGTGCAGGGTGTAATGCACCACATAGTGGGGGCTGGCGCGCAGTTGCAGCGCAATCGCGTCATGCAAGCAATAGCGCGCTTTGGGCTCCATCAGGCTGGCGTAGGGCGAGCCGACCAGTGCGCACAGCTCAGTGGCGGGCAACCCGACGTAGCGCTCGCAACCAGGGTCGAGGTAAAGCAAGGCCCAACTGGCTTCATTAAGCCGCTCGAAACGCAGCATCCCGAGCCGCGAGGGCACGGGTAACTGCGTCACGACCTCGGCTGCCGTTCGCAGGGCAGCATCGGATTGGCTTTTCATTGGGGTACTCGCTTCACACTTGCGGATGGCATCAGGGCTCAAGCCCTGTTCCTGCTGTCTGCGGCAAGGTTGCATCATGCGTACTGAGCTGACAAGTGAACATGATTGACATCACCCACTTGAAGGTTAGCGCCGCAACGTCAGGATGCAACAGGCTGGCGATCGCTGGTTTCAGTTTTATGACTGTTATTTCAATGCAATCGTCACCGACTCAAGCACCCGACCCTTAGGGTTATAAAAATCGACCTGCAAGTGCTGCCCGGTGAGGGTCAGGCAGGCGAAGTTGTCTTCGCTGACCATGGCGCTGGTCAATGCGGGGGAATAATGGCCTTGCCCATGACTGGCCAGCGGGGCATTGAGCAGCAGATTACTGGCCTTCGCGTACGGTAACAGCCTGCTGTTGCACAGCGGTGACGAGACGATGCCGTGCACCACAAAGTCAGGGTCTTCGCTGTGGGTGAGCGAGCAGGTCAGAGAGCCGTGGATGTCGCCGCTGACAAACATCACGTTTTTAACGGCGTTGGCGCGGATGACTTCCAGCAGGCGCAAGCGTTGTGCGGCAAATGACTTCCAGCCGTCATCGCCATGGCTTTTCTGATCGGGCATGAACACTACGCTGCTGACGATGAACTTCACTTTTGCGGTGCTGTTTTTCACCCATTTGTGCAGGGCGTTTTCTTGCTCGACGCCGATCATCCTGCGGTCAGTGCCGGTTAACACGCGCTCGGTGCGACAGTCCATGACAAACCAGTCGGTGTCGCCATCGGCAAAGGTGTACCAGTATTTCTCTACGCTGCGGTTGATGCACCCGTCTGTGAGCAGGTCGTGGGCGGGGCCGTGGCTGCACTGGAAGGTTTCGTAGGCGCGAATGGCATTGCTGTAGAGCTCGTCGTCCTGGTGGCTGCGACTTGCAGGCCAGTTATCTTCGATCTCATGGTCGTCGAGGATCATGTACGTCGGGGTGCTGGCCATGAGCTGGCGGATATGCGGCTGTGAGAAGGCTGCCCGGTATTTGCGCGAGATGTCTGCGTACTCCCGGTCGGGTGCGAAGATGTTCATGTCATCGACGTACACCTGATCCCCGATCATCAACATGCCATCAAGTGGGGTGCTGGCGTTCAGGTCGCTGATGGCCTTGAAGATCTTGTCGCCCAGTTCTGGCTTGGAAGGGGTATTCAGCGTGAGCCGCAGGTAGCGGCATGAGCCGACGACGTAGCGATGCGTGCGGTTGCGTTTGGGGGAGGCCGATTTAAACCGGTAGATCGTTGGGGGCCACTCCAGCGCTATGTGTTTGACGGTGTCCGGGGTGTGGTCAAGGGAGGTGGTTCTGAACCAGCCCGCCTGGTACTCGTAGGGCGTGTCTGCGCTCAGGCCGCGCAAGACCAAGGTGTCAGACATGTCGTAAATGTTGCTGAGCTTCGAATAGAGGCCGGCAGACCATTGCTGCGTGCCCGCTCTGCGGTAGCGAACAGCGGCAAAAACGGCATTTTCAGCATCGGCAGCGCCCCTGATGAAAATGCGCGCTTGTTCTGGGGTGGTGTAGCCCACTATGGGGCCAACGGTGGGTGTGTCCATGTCGAAATCCTTTTTGATAAGTGGCGATCCCTGTCGCCGCGGTTAAGTCCTTTCATTAACCGTAGAGGGGGGCAGAGGGATCTTCGCCTCTCAACATCAGCGGGCTTCGTAGTGCCGGGGTGTTGTGTGGTGAGGGAATTTTCTGGTTACAGAATCAAGAACCTGGCGCGCACCTGCTTGTGTGTAGGAGCTGCCGCAGGCTGCGATCTTTTGATCTTCAACGTCAAAAGATCGCAGCCTGCGGCAGCTCCTACGAGGATATTGGTGAGTGTTCAGGCAAAAAAAAGCCCCGCTTATTGGGCGGGGTTGAGGTACGAGCGTGGCGCTCGGAAAACAGTGCGCTATCCCGGCCTTCGGTGAGGAAGGCCGGGACGTGGCTTACAGCAGGATAGTGCGGATGTCGCCCAGCAACTGGCTCAGACGCTGGGTGAAGCGTGCAGCTGCAGCGCCGTTGATCACGCGGTGATCGTAGGACAGCGACAGTGGCAGCATCAGCTTCGGCTGGAAGGCTTTGCCGTCCCAGACTGGCTGCATGGTTGCCTTGGACACGCCCAAGATCGCCACTTCCGGTGCGTTGACGATCGGCGTGAAGCCGGTGCCGCCAATGTGACCCAAGCTGGAAATGGTGAAGCAAGCGCCCTGCATGTCGTCAGCGGTGAGCTTCTTGTCACGGGCTTTGGCAGCCAGTGCAGCGGCTTCACCTGCCAGTTGCAGCAGGCTCTTCTGATCAACGTTCTTGATCACCGGCACCAGCAAGCCGTCCGGAGTGTCTACGGCGAAGCCGATGTGCACGTATTTCTTGCGGATGATCGCTTTGCCGCTTGGCGCCAGCGAGCTGTTGAAGTCTGGCAGTTCCTTGAGCAGGTGCGCGCAGGCCTTGAGCAGCAGCGGCAGGACGGTCAGTTTCACACCGGCTTTTTCTGCGACGGCTTTTTGCGCAACGCGGAAAGCTTCCAGCTCGGTGATGTCAGCCTGGTCGAACTGAGTCACGTGCGGGATGTTCAGCCAGCTGCGGTGCAGGCTCGACGCGCCGATTTGCATCAGGCGGGTCATGGCCACTTCTTCAACTTCACCGAAACGGCTGAAGTCGACTGTCGGGATCGGCGGAATGCCTGCGCCGCCAGTTGCAGCACCGGCAGCCGGAGCTTCCTTGGCCTTCTGCAGAGCGGTTTTGACGTAAGCCTGTACGTCTTCTTTCAAGACGCGACCGTGTGGGCCACTTGGGCTCACCGCGCTCAGCTCTACACCAAACTCACGGGCCAGTTGACGCACGGCAGGGCCGGCGTGAACTTTGGCACCGCTTGGCGCAGGGGCAGCCGCCGGTGCCGGAGCAGGGGCCGCTTCAGCTTTGGCAGCAGGCGCAGGAGCCGCCGGTGCTTCAGCTTTGGCCGCCGGAGCTGGCGCCGCTTGTGCAGGCGCGGCTGGCGCAGCAGCGCCCGCCACTTTCAGCTTGAGGATGAAGTCGCCAGTGCCGACTTCGTCGTCCAGCTTGACGGCAATGCTTTCCACCACGCCTGCGGCAGGCGACGGGATTTCCATGCTGGCCTTGTCGGATTCAAGGGTGATCAGCGATTGATCAGCCTCAACGGTGTCGCCAGCCTTGACCAGAATCTCGATGATTTTGGCTTTGCCCGACGAACCGATGTCCGGCACGTGGATGTCTTGCACCGACTCGCTTGCCGGTGCTGCAGCCGGTGCCGCAGGGGCCTCGGCAGCAGGAGCAGCCGCTGGCTTTTCAGCCGCCGCAGCCTTGGCCGGTGCGGCCGCTTCAGGGGCTGGCGCAGCGCCGCCCTCAGCTTCCAGCTCAAGCAGTTCGTCGCCTTCTTTCAAGCGGTCGCCCAGCTTTACTTTCAGGCTTTTGACGATACCGGCTTTAGGCGCAGGGATTTCCATGCTCGCCTTGTCCGATTCCAGCGTCAGAATGCTCTGATCGGCTTCGACACGGTCACCGACCTTTACAAACAGTTCGATGACTTCACCGTCACCGCTGCCGATGTCAGGTACTCGAATGAGTTCGCTCACAAAAATTCTCCTCAGCAGTCCAGTGGGTTGCGTTTTTCCGGGTTGATACCGAACTTGACGATAGCGTCTGCAATCACCTTAGGTTCGATTTCACCACGGTCAGCCAGGGCTTCCAGGGCTGCCAACACCACGAAGTGACGGTCTACTTCAAAGAAGTGACGCAGTTTTTTGCGGCTGTCGCTGCGGCCGAAACCGTCAGTGCCCAGCACTTTGAATTCCTTGACCGGTACCCACT
>Ga0302347_1000484_pt1 | contig 62492 bp, 46 predicted proteins | sample PhyWR1_FD_202178 | JGI IMG/M metagenome (GOLD analysis project Ga0302347, IMG submission 202178) | Leaf surface microbial communities from wheat plants in UC Gill Tract Community Farm, Albany, California, United States - DLSL W.R1 (v2)... | ecosystem: Host-associated > Plants > Phyllosphere >... | reverse complement strand
AATATTCAATCCATAATCGCTATATCCTGTAGAATAATCCGCACCGTGATTGGTACTTACAGCAAAAGTAGAACCCATGAAACCGCTGGTGCTGATATAAACTCTTCCGGCAACCAATGGATCAGCAAAAAGTCCATTATTGTTGAAATTCGGGAAGAAATTGATTGCCTGAAGATTAATTGGCGTTTCTTCTCCGGTTTGTAAGTTCTGGTGAATAAAGCCTCTTCTCAATCCATAGTACAAATGTTTTTCTGTGCTGTTGTGAAAGCTTACTTTATCGGTATTGTTGGCAAATGGATTTTTGAATCTTGATAATGTGATGCCGCCATCCAAAGAATGGAAAGGATAGTAATTGGAACTGATGATCACTTCATTGCTGTTCGATGGATTGTAAGTCGCATTCAGTCCGTAATAATATTTGTTTTCCAGATCATTGGCAGGGTAGACGTAGTTGGTCCAGTTGTTTCCTCCATCTTTTGAGATCACAATTTCATTTTCTTCCAAAACCATCACTTCATTGGAATTTTTTGGATTGATGACAATTTTCTGAATGCTGTTGGTAGAAAGTCCGGTCCAGGTGATGGGAACTATACTCCAATTATTACCACCATCCGTAGATCTATAAAGATTCTCAACCTGGTTTTCTGCAAGATAGAACGTTCCTAAAAAAACTTTTTGAGAATCAACCGGGTCAAATGTGATTGCTGAATAATTGGTTCCTGCAAGTTTCTCTGTCCAGGTATTTCCAGAATCTTCGGAGACAAATAAGCCACCGTATTTTGTTCCCGCAGAAAAACCTCTGGCCAAAAATAGTTTATTCGGATTGCTTGGATGTATCGCAACATTGTTTACGTTGACCCCTTCGTTATTAGGACTTGTATAGACTTTTTGCCAATCGTCTCCGCCATCTTTAGTGTAAAAAATGTCGGTCACAAGACCAAAATTGAACATATAAGTTGTGTGCAAAAGAATATTCTCATAATCATTTCCGGTAATGGAATAAGACATTATCAAGTTTCCTGGCTTACTTCCATTCGGAGAATCGATCCGTGTGATGACATTTCCATTAGCCGGGTCAATAATGATGACCTGATTGTAAACTGTACCTTCTGCAGTTACGATAAAGCTTAAATATTTCTGATCCGCAGTCCATCGCAAATCTTTAATTGTTGCAAAACTAAGGTCCAGCGGGAAAGAATACAAAACTTCCCAGTTTTTTCCATTGTCAGAACTTTTCACAATGTGATTGGTTACCGTGTTTGCGTACAAAACATCTTGTTTGACTGGGTCATAGGTTACATCGAACACTTGCCCGTAATCTGGCGAAGTTAAAAATGACAACTGAGCCATCAACTTTGTCGAAAGGCTGGAACAGATTGCCAACAAAAATAGAGTCAATATTTTCTTCATATTCAAAAATTTATTTGTGTAAAATTGATGAAAAAGACAAAGATTCATATTAAGTAGGGCGTGACATATTGTGACACTCCTTATTTTTATTTGTGACAGGGTTTTGTTTAAATCGTTGATATATAATCGAATAGGTTTGTTTTTTCTGGGAGATTCAGTTTTTTGCTGATTCTTTCCTTTCTTTTTCTGCAGGATTCCGGACTGATGTTGAGAATCGATGCAATTTCTTTATGACTCAGATTCATATAAACATAACAGATGAATCTGATTTCGGAAGAGCTCAGATCCGGATGTCTTTCTTTCAAAGTCGTGATGAAATTCTGATTCACGCCTTCAAAATGTTTGAAAAAACTATCCCACTGATTATTATTCTTGAGTTGAATTTTTAAATCCTTGATAGATTTTACCAAACTCGAATTATTGGAAATTTCAGGTTGGTTGATAATGGCTTCAATGATTTCCTCGACCACGTCATTTCTGCTGGAGATCGTAAGTGCTTGCGATGTCAATTGTCGGTTCTGTTGTTCAATTTCGTTTTTAAGACGCTCTTTTTCAAGTAAAGAAAGGGTTTCCTGTTCCTTCAATTGTTGAGTCAAAACCATATTGTCACTTTGTTTTTTCTCAAATTCCAGCTGCGTGATTTTTTTCTGCTGTCTGTATTTTATCGAGTTATTATAAAGGAAAAGCAGAACAAGCAAAATGATGATAACAGCGGAAGCGATGATGATATAGAAGATGTTTCTTTCATCCTTCAAACGTTGCTGGCTTTCTTTGAGCTCGAACTGGTAATTCTGCATTTCGAACTTGATTTTACCATTGTTGAACAAGGCCGAATTATTGATTTTTGAAATCGAATCATTCACGACGATCACAGAATCTTTGTACTTCAAAGACTCATCATAATTCTTGGTTTCCGCATTGATTTTCGAAAGATAATTGTAAACTTCTTCGCGATTATTGATATTTGGAGAGAGTTTTCTCGCCTGCAAGGCCAAAGATTTTGCCTCATTGAAGTCGCCTTTTTTCTCGTTGATTTGGGCTTTTATGAGGAGAAGGAAAACCTTTTCATCAGGCGATTGAAGTTGCGGTATCAGATAGTCAATAATAGCCTCGGATTCTTTATGTTTTTTCTTGAGATAAAGATTTTCTGCCAAAGCCATTTTGTTCATCATGATGACCTTTGGGTCGTCTTTCGCCAGCGTTTCCGCTTCCTGAATGTATTTGTAGGCCTCATTGGTTTTATTCAATTTATTCAAAACGAAGCCGAGATTGACGGCATAAGCACCGGCTTTGTCGTTGCGGTTATTTTCTTTGGCCGTTTGATAGGCTTTTAGGAAATATTCGTAGGCTTTTTTATTGTTTTTTTCCTGAAAATATAGAATCGCAATGTTGTTCACAACCGTCATCACATGCTTTTTGTCTGGCATATTGGTCGCAATGTCGTAAGCTTCCAGATAATATTTCAAAGCTTCGCCAAAGTCCGTCATCAGATAATAATTCAGACCAATATTGTTGGTTGCACGAAAGTTGGATTTAGCCCATTTTTTCTGCTCAGAAACAGATTTTACCCGAATCAGCATTTCCAGAGACTTCGTATGTTCTTTTCGGAACATCTTCTGAATAGCAGAATCGATGATGACTTCGCATTCTTTTTCCGACTGCCCAGATATTGTTGAAGGCAGAACAAAAAGTACAATTATTGGGATTATTTTCAAAAATAATTTCATCTTCTAGTCAAATCGATAACGAAATATAGATATAATTAATCGTAAAAGCAAAAAGATGAGATTGAGGACTGAAATATGATAATGAATTTCCAGATTATTTGTCATTCCGTAGGAATCTCTATAAAAGTAAATTTATAAAATTGTTTAGATTCCTACGGAATGACAAAGCTTGTGTTGATTTACTGTTTAATCAATTTCTGAATTGATGAACCTCCGTTTGAGAATTTTATTTTCAGAATATAGATTCCTTTTGGAAGATGCGAAACATTGATTTTCAATTCCTTGGATTCCGAAATTCTTTTTCCTGATTGTTCCAGAATTTCTATCGAATTAACTTGTTGTTTACTTGTAATGTTGATAAAATCTTTAGCGGGATTTGGATAGATTTTTACATTGTTTTTAGAAAGACTATTCTCATTCGTTGCAAGATTTGTTGAAGTGAAAATGTAAGCTGAGCCTGCATCATTAAGCTCATTTTCTTCATTGTCGTCAAAATTATCTCTTGCAGAACCAACGATGATTTCATTATCATTCATTGCAAGGCTCCAGCCATAAAAATCTTCTGCAACATCATTTGTGGGTTTTAGTTCCTGGTCAAATTCCCAATTGTTCTGGCTGTTCTTTTTGTAAAGCAAAGTTCTTCCTGCTTCTGCTCCGTAAAGATGCGGACTGCTGATGAGAAGTTTGTCGTTTTTCAATTCGCACATCCAAGCGAAATAAGTATGTTCAGAAGATTCATAACTTGGAATTTTTTGAGTTTCTTCCCAGTTTCCACTATCATTCAATTTAAAAGTATAGGCCATCGAAGGATTACCGGTATCAACTTCTGTATAGGCTCCGACAACCAATTCATTACCAGAAATACTAACCGAATTTCCAAAATAGGAATTCTCAAAATTGTCTGATGAAGTCAGGCTTTGGTGAAAAATCCATTCTCCGGAATTATTCTTTTTATAAATGTAAATTTTCCCTGAACTGTTGTTAACGCCACTTGCGCCAATCACAAGATAATCTCCAAAAAGACTCACACCAATCCCGAAGTTTCCATAATCCACACTTTCCGGCGAAGTGATTTTCTGTGTTTCTTCCCAATTGCTTCCTTCTTTTTCGTAAATATAAACCGCGCCATTCCAACTGCTGAATCCTGGTGCACCTGCAACAATTGTGTTTCCGTCGGCAGCAAGAGAAGTTGGATTAACACCCAACAATGCATCGTTATCATAATCAGAAGCGGTTAGTTTCTTTGTGAAATTCCATTGATTGTTAGAATCCAAATCGTAAACATACAAAGCTCCAGCCCGGATTGTATTATCGATGTCAGCTCTTCCGGCAGAAATCACAAGAAAATCTGTCCCAAATTTTATACTTCCCCCGAATTCCGCCATTTCAACCCCGTCCGGAGCAGTGATTTTTTGATTGAAGTTCCAATTGCTTCCATTTTTCCGGTGGATGTAAACGGCGCCTTTTGCAACTTCTTCTCTGGAAGCACCAACGGCTGCAAATTCATTGTTGATTGCGACCGAAGTTCCAAATTCCGCTCGGCTTTCTCTCGTGGAAGCTGTGATTTTTCTGGATTGATACTGTCCAAAAACCAATGTCAAACTGAAAACAGAAATCGATACGATTCCTTTGTTTAAAATTCTCGAGAATAGATACTTTTCCATATATAATTTTTTGTGGAGTGAAGTTATATATTGAAAACCCTAAAGCTTTTAAATAAGGCGTGACATTATGTGACAGCAATTGTCAATTTCTGTGAAAACGAAAAAAACTCTCCAAAAAGGAAAGTTTTTATTTAATATTCTGTTAAAAGTCAGTTCAATACAATTGGGATTGATTTTCTTATTCTCTGCCTTAGTAACTCCAAAATGATAAACCCAAATTCATTTTAAAACTGTTCTTTTCTGTGAGGGCGGTTTTTTTATTTTGAAGGTTTTGCTCTCAGATATTGATGAGGATAAAAACAATCAGCACCATTTTTCCAAGAAGATTGAACTGCAAAATAGGGATTTCTCAGAATTTCTCGTGCTAAGAAAATCAGATCTGCTTGTCCGCTTTCCAGGATTTCTTCAGCTTGTTCTGCTGTCGTGATTAGTCCAACTGCCGCCGTATCTATTTCTGCGATCTTCTTAACATCTTCTGCCAACGGAACTTGGTAACCTGGCCTCAATGGAATGGTGACGCCGTTGATATTTCCGCCGCTGGAAACATCTACCAAATCTACATTTTTAGTTTTTAAAACTTTGGCTAGTTCTACGCTGTCATTCACGTTCCAACCGTTTTCTGCGTATTCTGTTCCGGAGATTCTTACGAATAGAGCGACATTTTCTGTGATTTCAGCATTCACTGCGTCAACAATTTCCATTAAGAATCTTGCGCGGTTTTCGGGATTTCCTCCGTATTCGTCGTTTCTTGTGTTGGAAAGTGGAGATAAAAATTGGTGAATCAAATAGCCGTGCGCACCGTGAATTTCTATGACATCAAAACCTGCTTCAACTGCTCTTTTCGCTGCTTTTCGGAAATCTTCGACTAATTCTTTTATTTCTTCAACATTCAATTCGTGCGGGATTCTTTCTGAATGATGAAACGGAATCGGGCTTGGTGCAATGGTTTCCCAGCCTTCTTCCAAATCCAATTGACGATTGGTTTCTGTTGAGATAGAACCTTTTCTGCCAGCATGAGCCAATTGGATTCCGATTTTGCTGTTAGAATTTTCGTGGACGAAATGCACGATTTTTTTCAAGGCCAAAGCTTGCTCATCGTTCCAAATTCCAAGACATTTGTGGGTAATTCTTCCACGAGGTTCTACTGCCGTTGCTTCTGTGATGATTAAACCAACACCGCCTTGCGCACGACTACCGTAATGAACAAAATGGAAATCATTCGCAACGCCTTCTTCTGCAGAATACATACACATTGGCGACATTACGATCCGGTTTTTCAGTTCAATATTTCTGAATTTTATAGGTGTGAAAAGTTTCATTTTTTCAAATTATATATTTTGTTACTATTGTCAAAATAAACAGGGAATTTTAGAGTTTTTTCATAATTCTCCCAGTAACCTTCAAAACCAATAACAGCCAATTTTCCTAAACTTAAAAAAAACATACTTCCAGAAAAAATACCATTATGTTTTCCAGTTCCTTCTTCAGAAAGCTTGAAGTCATAAATTTTAAGATTCTCTTTTGGTGATTTTTTTGTCTCTTTCAAATTGAGAATTATTGTTCCGTTGAAATTTGCCTTTGTACCCTCTACATCGGAATAGCCGAATACTTTATAGGTTTCTGGTGAATTATTTTGTAATGAAACGGAATCGAAAACAACTTTTATTTTTGTTTTTTTATCTATGTCTCCTAAGTAAGATTCGCTGCTGTTCTTAATGAGATTTTCAGTTTGTGCGTTGAAAATTGTAAATCCGAAAACAAGGAGTAAAAGAAAAATTAATTTATTCATAACCATAATTTTAAAAACGTTGAATCACTCGCAGCCCGACTTGAACGGAGCTCATTTTTTTTTGCGTTGGGAAATACGTTGGCAAAAAATAGCGGGAGTGGAAGGCGGAAAAGCTGCCCAAATTCTAAACGCCAAATTGTTGCAAATGGTGGTCAAGATGTTTTGCCATCATATTATTCCATTCCGTAGAAGTCAGTTTTCCGAAGTTGAAACTTTCTTTCCCTTCGAAAGCCTCTGCGCCCAATTGCTGGGTTTTCTGGATGAATCCTATGATGCGCTTTTTCTCGTCCTCGAAACTTTTGTTGTCTGTGATGACGAACATTGCTGCAGTAGGAGAGTTATGTTGATAAGGCGTTTCGCTCACAACTTTTGATTTTACGAAGCGTTTCAGAATCCATTTTGTGATAAGGCCTGGTTTCTTGTGTTTTTCGGATTCGTAAATGAGTTCGTAGGTGATGTTGCAGTGCGCCAGCATTTTGTCTACGGACATTACGCCCCATTTTGGGAAAGAATCTTCCGTAAGCGCATTGATTCTCTTGATGAAATGGCTTGTATCGTTTTGGTCGAAAATATTCTTCATTGCTTAGTTAGTGATTTTGTTGATCTGATTTAGCTTTTCAATTAATAATTTGTTGCGTTTTCTGTGTTTGATAAAATTAAGAAGAAACCAAATAAAAATGATAGAAGAAATGACGATAATGATGAAACTAATGATTCTCAGTCTGCCCATCTCTTCCTCGATTTTTTTGTTGTTTTCCTGATTCAGGACATCGATGCTTTTGTTGAGAGAGGCGAGCTCGCTTTGTTCCCTTGCAAATTTGGTCTCGATGTACAGTTTGTTGTACACTTCATAATTGTTCCAATCTTGAAGCGCGAGATAATTGTCCGAAAAACCTTTGTAAATTCCTTCACTCAGGACAAGGTCGCCGACTTTTTTGGACAGATTGACAGATTTTTTCAAAAGCTTAATCGCTTCCTGATGTTTTCCCAGAACGGTGAAATTCTCAGACAATCCTTTGTAGGCAAAAGCTTCTAAACTTTCTGCGTGAACAGATTTGGCGACGTCAGCGGATTGTTTGAAATATTTTTCCGCTTCGTTATATTTCTTCAAATAAAAATAACAGTAACCAATATTATATAGGAACACACTGGAGTTTGCGGTGGCATTATCATAGTTTCCGACTTTTTTGATGTAATCCAGCCCGATGAGCAGTTTTTCCAAAGCCAACTCATTGTTGTCTTGTGATTTATAGACCAAACCTCTTAACGCAGAATTGAGTCCAAGATAATAGGTCTTGAATTTTCCGTTTGGAAGCTGATTACAAATTTGATAAGATTCATCCAAGATCTCCAAAGTCTTGCTGTTGAGCCCCATCTGTTGATATTGTATGGACGTGGCATTCAGAATTTTTATTTTCTGTTCAGGATTGGTCACGTTTTTACTTAGTTCTTTCATCTTTAGAACCCAATCCAGCGATTTGTCAAAATCCCTTTTTGAAATGTAAGAATGTGAGATGAGTTTGTAAAGCTTAATGAGATTGTCCGGATTTTTCTCATTTTTCAGCATTCCCTGGGCTATTTTCTGTGAGCTGTCAGGATTTTGGTAAATGTCCGAAAGTGCCTTTTTATACAATTGCTCGTTGTACTGGGATTTGAAAATTCCGGTAAATGAGAAAATTAATAAGATGAACAGTAAGCGTTTCATGGTTTATTCTGATTCAATTGCTGAATGTAAGTATTTGGCGAAATCCCAGTTACAGATTTGAAAACCGTTGTAAATGCACTGTGAGAGGAGAAGCCAGCTTTTTCAGCCAAATAACTGACTTTATAATTAAGGTAAGCTGAATCTGTTTTCAACAGATAAGCGATGTAATTGATTCTTAGTTCGTTGATGTAATTGTTGTAATTTTTTTCTTTGTATTTGTTGATGACTTCCGAAAGATATTTGGTGTTCGTTTCCAATTGTCCGGCAAGAACTGCGAGTGACATTTCCTTGCTCAGGAAATTTTCAGATTTCTCGAATTCCTCAAGCCTTGAAAGTATGTCTGCTTCTTTTTCTTTCGAAATAACAAGTGGCTTTTTAGAGATTTCGGAATCTGCTTTATCCGTTTTTACAACTTCTTTTTCTTCGATTTTCTTGATGAAATCCTGTTGTTTGGAATAGAAATCAATTTGTTTCTGAATCGATCTTGTTTTTCTCTTTTCGGAAACGCTAAAGAAAATAGCGGCTAAAATTCCAATCAGACAAATAATTGAAATGATCAGAATATTGCTTTCGAAACTTTTATGAGAATTTTCTAATCGCTTGCTTTCATATTGCTCGTTGAGTTTTACGAGATTTCGGATGGCTTCTTTTTTATTTTTGTCGAGTTTATCCGTTTGTTCTTTATAAATGGAATAATATTTCTGATACAAATTTTCATTTTTAAGCGCCAGATAATTCTTGGACAAATCATCGTAAATTCTGTTTTTCAAGGCATCGTAGGATTTGTTTTGAATTAAATCCAAGGCTTGATTCAGGTTTTTATTTGACTTTTCATAATCTTTTTTAAGGAACTGGATTCTTCCGAGATTATCAAGATTGAAAGCGCTCAAGAAAATATATTGAGGCGTTTTGTTAAGTTTTAACTGAACTGCATTAGCTGTTTTCTCAGCTTTATCAATTTGATTTTGAGAAATATAAAGAAAGGTTTCGTAAATCTGATTTTCTACTGAAATGATGAAATCTTCATCTGTGTTTTTCAAAAATGTATTACTGAGGTTCAGGTTTTCTTGCGCTTCTTTCCATTTTTTCTGGACCATCAGATTGGATGCATTCAACTGATAAATGTAAGCTGACAGGTTTTCCGGATAACGTTGGGATTTTATCTTAGAAGCTTTGTCAACCAGATTCTGTGAGATTCTGATGGATTGTTTATAAAGTCGAAGAGATTGATATTGTTGGGCCAAAGCAAAATCTCCATAGTAAGAAGTGGTTTCTTTTCTATTCAGATTTTTATCAATGGATTGTTCGATGGATTTGGCATAATCGCCTTTGAGATTGTAAGCTCTTCCCAAGATGATTTGGACCCGTTGTTTTATTAATTCCGATTCTTTATTTTCATCGATGTTTTGAAGAATCTGGAAAGCGTTGTCCGGATTTTCGTAAAGACTTTTGTAAGCTTTGTCCAAGAGTTGCAACGTTTCTGGATTGCTTTGCGCCGATGTCAAAATGACGCCGGAAAAAATAATAAACCACAAAAAAAACAATCGTCGCATACCACAAAAGTAGCTTTTTTATTTGTGAAATACACGATTTTTGCTATTTCGTTGCTAATCTGGAATCAATACAGCTTTGTTTTTAAATATTTGATTTTTAGTGTTTTAAATTTTCAATGCTTTCTGAATTCACGAATTCGAAAAGATAAAAGTTAGGAAAAGAGATTATTTTGACATAAAATTGTATAAATAAGTTTCAACAATATTTCACAATCTAATTATTAAAAGAATTATGAAAAAAGTCTATCTATTTTTACTCGGTATAACAGCGATGACCGGAGTGAAGGCGCAACAAATGGAATTCAGATTGATAGATGATATGGGTGCTCGCCTGTATGACATCAATGATAGTGGATTTGCCATCCATTCTGGTGCGTATTATAATTATACCACAAACACGACTACACAAACTGAAGGCGGACAAGCGACCAACCGTATCAACAATGCCGGCGATGTTGCGGGAGCAAGTGCGCTCGTGGTTTCTGAGGAAGAAAGCATTGCAATGGCAGCTTATAGAAAAAACGGAACCTGGCATGATATCGGCTATTTTACCGGTGAAACGCCAAGCAGCAGTTCATTTGCAAATGCCAATGATATCTCGCAAAATAGCAAATATGTAACAGGACAGATCGGTGCTACAGGATTTACCAGTTGGCCTTTTCTATACAATACAGAAACCAATACATTGACCAAACTTTCTGGTGACAATCTTTACGAAAATGGTCGTGGAGAAGCGGTCAACAGCAACGGAATTGTTGCAGGATTTGTGGATAGGCCAGATATCCTGGATGGAGGGTCATTATGGATGCCTGCTTACTTTGAGGCTAATGGAACTCTGCATTACATCGATTCTGCAACACCGGAATTTGGCGAGGCGGCAGATATCAACAATGCAGGAGTTATTGTTGGTTACAAAGGTGCGAAACCTTTTATTTATAATATTACGACTGGTGTTTACAAATCTTTCAATCCACCAAGTGGATTTGATAGAGCTGTATTTACATCTGTTTCAGAGAATGGGATTGCATTAGGCTTTGCTGGCGATGCCGGTAACAGAGAAGTGATCATCTACCATCCTTCATTAGGTTCTGGACCTCTTTTCCTAAAAGACGTTTTGACTAGAAATGGTGTTGCTGTTACGACATTTGATGGGAAATTAGGAACAGGGATGAACATCTCTCCTAATGGCAATTTTGTTTGTGGATTTGATAATACCATTCCTCCTTTTTTTGCTGGCGGATGGATTGTGAATCTTAACAACCTTTTGTTAGGCACCAACGATTGTGCGATCACTTGTCCAGAAAATATAGAAACAACTATAGCCTCAGTTAGTCAGACATCTGCGGTAGTGGATTATACATTGCCAATTGTATGCGGTTCTTCATCAGCTACAGGCTTGACAACGGTTTTGGTATCTGGGTTTGAATCTGGAGCACAATTCCCACTCGGGACAACAAATGTGGTTCATAATCTGGTAGATGCTGACGGGAAGGTCGTTTACGTATGCTCGTTCCAGGTTAAAGTGAATGACATCTATTGCAATACATCACCACAATGGGGAGTAGATGCAATTACCAAAGTCCAATTCGCGGGCATCGATAATTCCTCCGACCCTTACTCTTCAGCGTCCAATGAATATTATCTGGACAAAGTAGGAGAAGTGTACCAGGGCAGCCAATATCCGATTGTGATAGAGGCTAATACCAACGGGGGTTATGACTATGCAACAGTATTTGTGGATTGGAATCAGAATGGTGTTTTCACAGATGCAGGCGAGACTTACGAAGTGGGAGCTATGGCTTCTGACGGAGCAGACGGGACTCAGATCACTGGTGATATTACAGTTCCTCCAACGGCTGCTGTAGGAAAAGCAAGAATGAGGGTGATGCTGAATTATGATGTTTCTATGACTGCACCATGTGATAATACCGATTATTTCTTCGGACAATCAGAAGATTATACTTTGGATGTGAAAGAAACCCTTGGTGTGAATGACATCAACTCAAAATCAATCAGCTATTATCCAAATCCGGTAAAAGATATTTTGAATCTGGTAAGTGATAAAAATGTAACCAACGTTTCAGTTTACAGCATCGAAGGAAAATTAGTAAAGAACTTCGCAAGTCTGGGTGAATCAAAAGTTCAGTTAGATTTATCAACATTAGCTACAGGAACTTATGTGGTGAAAGCAACTACCAAAGACAACAAAACTAAAACCTTCAAGGTCATCAAGAAATAAATCATTTCATCATAATTAGGAGCAAAACCCGCATCAGTATTGGTGCGGGTTTGCTTTATAGTAATTATTGGGGCAGCTATTCCGCCCGTAGTTTATCCTGAGCTTGTCAAAGGGTTCCCGCTATTTTTCCTGAATGCTAAAGCCAACACCAAAAAAAGAGCTCCACTCAGGTTGGGCTGCGAGAGATTCGCTACATTAACATGATAAGTGGGAGAATAGTAGGGTTAGCTTTTGTAGTATCGCTTAGTTAGCTTCGAGATACTGGGATTGAGTTTAAGATAGAAAAAGAGTGAGACCATTCGTTAACAAAACCCTAATTGTTACCCGAAAATTGCTTTTTCACATCAGATAGTTTAACTTTGCACAAACCTAATCTAATGAGTAAGAAAGAAACGAAGTATATCTTTGTAACAGGAGGTGTTACTTCTTCACTGGGTAAAGGAATAGTCTCCGCTTCTTTGGGACTCCTGTTGAAATCGAGAGGTTTCAAAGTTACCATCCAAAAACTTGACCCTTATATTAACATCGATCCCGGAACACTTAATCCCTATGAGCATGGCGAATGTTATGTGACCGAAGATGGCGCAGAAACGGATCTGGACCTTGGGCATTACGAGAGATTCCTGGATTCTCCAACTTCACAAAACAATAACGTTACCACAGGTAAGATCTACCAAACCGTTATCGAAAAAGAGCGTAAAGGTGATTTTCTCGGAAAAACTGTTCAGGTCATTCCTCATATCACCAATGAGATCAAACGCAGAATAAAGATGCTTTCCAAAAAGGATTATGACATCATTATTACAGAAATCGGAGGAACGGTGGGCGATATAGAATCACTTCCTTATATAGAAAGCGTCCGTCAGTTGCAATGGGAATTGGGCAAAACCAATTCTATGGTCATTCATTTGACATTGCTACCATATTTGGCTTCAAGTGGTGAATTGAAAACGAAACCTTCTCAGCATTCCGTTCGTCAATTGATGGAAAGCGGGATCCAGGCAGATGTTTTGGTTTGCAGAACAGAACACACCATCCCGAAAGAACAAAAAGCTAAATTGGCTCAGTTCTGTAACGTAGGATTAGGAAACGTAATCGAGTGTATCGATATGGATACCATTTACGAAGTGCCTTTATATCTTCAGAAACAGAGTTTTGATGAAGTTGTCTTGAAAGAACTGAATCTTCTTGTTGGAAAAGAACCCAACTTAAAGGACTGGAAAACATTCCTCAAAAAATATAAGAACCCAAAGCGCACTGTGGAAATTGCTCTGGTTGGGAAATATGTTTCCCTTCAGGATTCTTATAAATCTATTGCCGAAGCCTTTATCCACGCAGGTTCTGATATGGAAACCGAGGTGAAGGTAAGATGGGTTTACAGTGGAGATATCGAAGAACAAGGCGCAGAAAAATTACTCTCTGGCGTTGATGGTGTTTTGGTAGCGCCAGGTTTCGGAGACAGAGGCATCGAAGGTAAGATACAAGCAGCGAAATATGCAAGAGAGAATAAGGTTCCGTTATTGGGAATTTGTTTGGGAATGCAGATCATGACCATAGAATTTGCCAGAAACGTTCTCGGATTGCCAAAAGCCAACAGTATGGAGTTTGATACTTCTACGCCAGACCCTGTGATCTCTTTGATGGAGGAGCAGAAGAATGTAGTGGATAAAGGTGGGACAATGCGTCTCGGAGCTTGGAAATGTGTTCTTAAAACAGGCTCGAAATTGGCTGAGGTATACGGTGCGAAAACGATCTCTGAACGACACCGTCACAGATATGAGTTCAACAGTGATTATAAAAAGGATTTCGAGGACAAAGGTCTGGCACCAACAGGTCTGAATCCGGAAACGGACTTGGTAGAAACCTTGGAACTTAAAGATCATCCTTTCTATGTCGGTGTCCAATATCACCCGGAATATAAAAGTACAGTGGCAACACCACATCCATTATTCAAAGCGTTTATCAGCGCTACGGTAAAGGGTAAGTAAGAAATATTTATCTTAATAAAATAAAGACAGCTGCGGATTTTATATTTGCAGCTGTTTTTTATTATTAATGATTTTGTGAAAATTATTTTCTTGCAAAAGTTGTGTAACCACCGTCAACCAACAATTCGGTTCCGCTGATGTAACTGGCATCATCCGAAGATAAGAATAATACGGTTTTTGCGATTTCGCTTGGGTCACCTAACCTGTTCAAAGCGATCAATGTTGGAAAATGGTCCCTGATCTCACTCGTTGTTACTTTCTCTAATCCTTCAGTTTTCACTGCGCCCGGACTTACAATGTTCACTCTGATCTTTCTGTCTGCCAATTCGTTTGCCGCGATCTGAGCAATTTTGTTTAATGCACCTTTGGTTGCAGAATAGATACTTGATCCCAAATTGGCCGCCGTGGCAACTGTAGAAGACGTGAATATGACTGAAGCGCCGTCCTGAAGGAAAGGCAGTAATTTTTGTAACGTAAAATAAGGACCTTTCACATTGGTATTGAATTGTGCATCAAAATCAGCTTCTGTCGATTCTCCAATAGAGCTGAACACTGCAATTCCTGCGTTCAGGTAAAGAACATCTATCTTGTTTCCGCTTTTTGCAATGGCTTTTTCTAAAGCTGAAATGCCTTCTAAGTTTGATGTGTCAGAAACCAAGGTTTTTAAGTTTGAGCTATCGATCTTTGAAGCAGCTTTCTCAAGATTTTCTGCATTTCTTCCAGTGATCAGGACATTGGCTCCGGCATTGATGAATGCTTGTGCAGTTGCAAATCCGATTCCGGTAGTGCCGCCGGTAATGACTACGTTTTTATTCGTGAAATTCATTTTGATAAATTTTAATATTGTGATGCAAATTTACATCATCAAAATATCTTTTCGTAACTTTGTAACTAAAAGTAACAGTAACATTCGGGTAACAAAGTAACTTATGACCTGCACAGATTTTAAAAACGAGCACAAAAAAGAGATTATGGCTGTCCACGATGCGATGGACGTTCTGAGTGGCAAATGGAAAATTTCCATCATTTCCTCTATTTGTTTTTACAACAAAAGACGGTTTTCTGACATCCTGCATGATGTGGAAGGAATCTCCAACAGAATGTTGAGCAAAGAACTGAAAGATTTGGAAATGAACAAACTTCTGGAAAGAACCGTTTTGGATACAAAACCTATTTCAGTGCAGTATCAACTCACAGATTATGGGTTGAAATTAAAAACCATCATCAACAATCTATCCGAATGGGGAGCGGAACACAGGAAAGTAATTATCGGCAAATAATCGTTTGCGGCATAATAAAAAAGTAATTCCTATCCTTAACCGTCTTTATTACAGAATCTGAAAAATAAAACCTATTTTTGCAGACCAAATGGTGTAGGTTTCGAACGATAAAAATGTCATCCTGAGCTTGTCGAAGGATTTTTAAAATTCAGCCTCAAACTTTAAACTCAATTCTATAATGCAACAAAACAACGGATTAGACAAAAAACAACTGATCAGTTTCGGTATTTTTTCTATGATTCTTATCGGTTTTATGTTTTATTTCCAAAACCGAAATGCACAGGCCGAACAAGAACAATTGGCAATCAATGCCAAAAAAACAGAGCAGACCGCAAAATCTAAACCTGCTGTTACCAACCTGAATGCAGCTACTGTAACACCCAATTCTGTTCAGAAAGTCAACCTTCAGAATGATGAACTGTCTCTGGAATTCTCCAGTGTTGGTGGGCAATTGAGTTCTGTTAAGTTGAATAAATTTGAGGCGTTCGGTGGAAAACCTTTGTACCTTTTCAACAACAATAATGCAAGTTACGGATTCCAGTTTACGGATAAATCTGGTAAAGTTTTCAATACCAAGGATTTGGTTTTTGCGCCACAAGTTGCAGGAAATGTAGTAACGCTGAATTCCAAAATCGGAAACGCGGTTATCCAATTCATTTATACACTTAAAGCAAAATATACTGTTGATTTCCAGGTGAAAACACAAGGTTTAGCAAGTGTTGTGAACGATGGGAAAGCTAATTTCGTTTGGGATTACAGTGTAAGAGGCGCAGAAAAAGGACGTTCGCAGGAAGAGACTCACACCGAGTTCTCTTATGCATTCAACAATTATAAAGATTATGATTACGACGCTCGTTCTGATATGGATGAGCCGGATGAAACATTGAACTGGATTGGTATCAAACAACAGTTTTTCTCTGCAGTTATAGAGGCTAAAAATGGATTCACAAAATCTAAAGGTTTCCAGGAAGCTATTCCGGAAGGCGAATTCTTGAAGAAATTCAATTACGATGGTCAGGTAAACTTGGCTGGAAATGAGCTGAATCAGGATTTTACTTGGTATTTTATGCCTTTGGATATAGAGCTTCTTAAATCTTATGACAAGAACTTTGATGAGATTCTTCCGTTAGGTTGGTCATTCATCGGTTCATTGAACAGATATGTATTCATTCCGTTGTACAATTTGATTTCAGGTTGGGGAATTGCTGCAGGATGGGCTATTTTCTGGATGACAATCATTGTGAAATTGATCTTGTCTCCGGTAATGTTCAAACAGCACAAACTAAGTGCGATGATGAAGGTGATTCGCCCAGAAATCGATGAGGTGAATGCCAAGTTCAAAGATGCTGACCCGATGAAAAAACAACAGGAAACAATGGCGGTCTATCGAAAGGCCGGCGTGAATCAGATGGCGGGTTGTTTGCCAGCATTAGTTCAAATTCCGTTGTTCTACGCACTATTCCGTTTCTTCCCGAATATGCTGGACCTTAGAGGGAAAAGTTTTTGGTTCGTTCCGGATTTGACCGCTTATGACGATGTCATCAGTTGGGGAACCAATATTCCGTTGCTTGGAAATCACCTGAGTGTATTTGCTTTGGCGTGTACCGTTGTGATTTTGATTTATACGATCATGACCTCAGGAAACATTCAGCAGCCACAACAAGAAGGAATGCCAAATATGAAGGTGTTGATGTACATCTTCCCAATCACTTTCCTATTCTTCCTGAATAGTTCGGCATCTGGTTTATCTTGGTATTATTTTGTATCCAATGCGATTAATATCGTGATTATCTTGGTCATCAAATATTTCATTTTGGACGAGAAAAAAATCCACGCACAGATCCAGGCCAACAAGCAGAAAGAACCGAAGAAAGAAGGTGGTTTCCAGAAACGTATGAGAGAAATGATGGAGAAAGCACAAGAACAGCAGAAAGCTCAGGAAGCCAGAAGCAAAAAGAAATAAATATTTAAAGCGGTAATTTTTTACCGCTTTTTTTATTTTTGCCAAAAGAAATTTTTCTCAATGAATTTAGAATCCACTTACGAATACCTTCAATCTTTTTTAACGCCAGAACGTTTCCAAAAAATCGAACATTTTTCCAAAGAAAGTTCTGATTTTGTTCTGCCTGTTATGGAAGATATTTATCAGTTCAGAAATGCTGCAGCGATTGTTCGTTCTGTAGAAGCTTGTGGTTTTCACAAAGTGGTGGCGATGGAGAAAGAAAATTTCTTTGAACCCAATCTAAAAGTCACAAAAGGCGCAGACACTTGGGTCGAGGTCGAGAAAATGCCGAGAACGATAGAGTCTCTACAAAACATCAAAAGCCGAGGTTATAAGATTGTAGCAGTTTCCGCAGAAAACAACGCAAAAATGCTTCCTGATTATAAAATCGAGGAACCTTTAGCTTTGGTTTTCGGAACAGAGTGGGAGGGAACAACAGATGAATTGCTGGACTTTGCTGATGAAACTTTAGCCATTCCAATGTTTGGATTTACGAGAAGTTTCAATGTTTCCGTTGCGGCTGCAATCTGTATGTACGAACTCAAACAAAAGCTTCTGAAATCTGATATTGATTATAAATTATCCGAAGAAAAATTACTCCAGATGAAAATCCGCTGGGCAAAAAATTCTATTCCAAGTGGTGATATGATTTTGGAAAAGTATCTGAGAGAGAATTCTTAATTTATGCCCTTTGTATTTCTTTGATGAGTTTGTAGTTTATGCTGAGCTTGTCGAAGTAGCTTTGCGAACTTAAAATATTTTCAATATTGGTGAAAAAAACTTTGCGGACTTTGCGTTCAAAAAATTAGTAAATCAACTCACAAACCAATTCCCCAATCTTCGGAGCCAATGCTACACCCATTCCGGAAAGTCGCACAGCGCAAAATTGTCTTTCGGAGGTTTGTTTTACAATCGGCGTTTTTTCTGTTCCCATAGCCATAATTCCGGACCAGCGCAATGCGATTTTAACATCTTGATTTGGGAGAATTACTTCTTTCAAGAATTGTTCTAAATGATTTTGAAGAAGATCGGTTGTTTCAAAATCGGTTGTTTTTTCCGTTTCAAAATCTTGATTTCTTGCACCTCCTAACAAAACCAGGTTTCCAAGATTTCGGAAATAATAGAAACCTTCGTCATAATGAAAAGTACCTTTGAGTTTTAGATTTTCAATCGGTTCAGTCAATATAATTTGTCCTCGTGCGGGAATAATTGCTTCAGATTCCAAAAATTTTGAACTAAAAGCATTGGTACAATAGATGACTTTATCAGACTTCAAAATAATATGATCATCAATTTTTATTTCAATTTCATTATTGGTTTCTGAAACGGATTCGATTTCCGTTCCGAATAGGAAATCAACTTTCAGTTCGTGACATTTTTCTAAAAGCTTTGTCAATAACTTTCCAGAATGCAAGCTTCCTTCACAAAGATTTTCAACCAGGAATTTTGATTTCCCTAATCCAAATTCTTCAATTTTTTCATTGGCAACTCTGAATGTATTCTCTATTTTTGTGATTGAGGCTAATTTTTCATTGACTTCACTCAGTTTTTCCAAAGCTGATCCATCATTCAGAATTTCATAGCCACCACACAAATCAAAATCAATTTCATCATTAATAAAATAATTCTGAATTTTCTGCAAACCTTCAAACCGCATCTTTATCAAATCCAAAGTTTTTTCCCAACCCATTTTTTCGGAATCGGAAATAATCTCGGTCAAACTCCCAAAGCAGGCAAAACCCGCATTTCGAGTCGAAGCTCCTGTGGGAATAGAATTTCTTTCGATAATTAAAACAGATTTTTCAGGGTGTTTTTCTTTGATAGAAATAGCGGTCCAAAGCCCTGTAAATCCAGAACCGATAATGGTGATGTCACGTTTTCTATAAAAAGTCTCGGTTTCCCAAATGCTTGGATTGACTGGTTTCATAGGCTATTCGGATTTATAGTCATCTCTCACTTCATCACTTTTCGCAAAGCAAACCGGCGAAGAATTTTCCTGATTCGGATCAAATTTTGAGTGCATCTTCTGATTGAAATCTGTGGATTTGTTTCGGGCAATAGAAAGCGTCTTCCAATCCTCATTTTTCATCATTTTGGCAATGTAAACCATTTGCCCAATGTGATAAGGATAATGCGCCAACTGACGAAAAACCGCATCTAAAACCGAATGAGCCTCGCTCCGTATATAAATTGTTGAATTGATATTTTCGTCTGTGATTTGGTTTAAAGCTTCGAAAAGACAACTCCAGCCTTTTTCCCAATATTCCAAAACCTCTTCTTTCGTTTTGAAAGAATTGACAAATTCTGAATCTCGGTTTCGCCAATCTTTTTCGCCGTCTTCGGTCAAGAAATTAGTCCATCTGGACAACATATTTCCGGCAACGTGATGGATGATAACAGCAATAGAATTGCTTTCTTCATTGTATTGCCAGAACATTTGCTCGTGAGAAAGCTGGGCAAAAGTTTTGTCGCCCAACTCTTTGTAATAGAGAAATCGTTTGAGGAATAAGTCTTTCATTTTATAATGAATTTGAAAACTAAATGTAATAAAAAAATCCTTTCAGAGATTGAAAGGAATATATTTTAAAACGGTAAAGACTTAATTGAAACGTTAAAACATCTTATCGTAATTCCAAGCGGCAACAAAAATTCCTGCAGTTTCCGTTCTAAGTCTTTGATTTCCCAAAGAAACCGCTTTGATTCCTTTTTCTGCCAACAATTGAATTTCTTTATCCGAAAAATCACCTTCCGGACCAATCAGGAAAGTATATTGTGAAAGGGTCTTCGAGAGTCTCTGACTAACATCATTTTCATTGTCACGCTTGTCATTCTGAGCTTGTCGAATCATCTCTAAATCATTCAAATTGATCCTTTCCAAACTCTCATTGCAATGCGCCACAAAAGTTGTTTCAGGATCGAGGTCTTTCGCAAAGTCAGAAAATTTTATCAAATCATTCACTTTTGGAAAATGAAATCGATGACTTTGTTTCGAAGCGGAAATGGCTTGTTTTCTCAACTTTTCGATGCTGATATTCTTGCGTTCCGTCTTTTCAGTCAGTATAAAACTGATTTCAGAAATTCCCATTTCCACTGCTTTTTCAACAAAAAATTCGATTCGGTCGATGTTTTTTGTAGGAGCAATTGCGATATGAAGTTCTGGAGAGAAACCGGGGAGATTTTCTCTGACCTCAGAAACGTCCAATGATACTTTTTTTCCTTCGAAAATTAGATTTCCTTTAGCCAGGTTTCCATTGCCATCAGTAACAAAAATCTCTTCGCCTTCTCGCATTCTAAGAACTTTCGTGATGTGCTGTTGCTCATCAGAATCGATAATTAAATCAGGAAAAATCTGTCCAAAGAAAAGTTTCATGTTGTATTAATTATTTTGCAGATTATTTGTCATCGTCGTCTAACCACTTCGTTAGGTTTCCTACGGAATGACAAAAGTGAGTGTTATTTTTTAGCAGGCTTTACTGCTGAAATTATTTTCTTACCGACAGTTGCCAATAAAACTGCCACCAATCCGAACACAATTCCCAATCCGAATTTCGAAAGTATATTTTCTGGAAGCAAATGATGGATATAATCGATATTGTGAAGAAAAATTTCGCCGGAAACAAGCAAAAGCGCAATTGTTCCAACGACTCCGAGGATTTTGATAATAATGGGTAAGGCCTTAATCAAAACCTGACCAAGACCAGAAAGAAAACCTTTGTTTCCCGATTTTTTCATCAGGAAAAAGCCTGCGTCGTCCATTCTTACGATCAGTGCTACAATGCCGTAAACGCCGACTGTTGCGATGATTGCGACAAGCGTCACGACGATGATTTGAGTTAAAAGTGGATGTTCTTTTTCAATAACCGTTCCCAATGCAATAATGACGATTTCCAGAGAAAGGATAAAATCGGTTTTGATGGCAGAACTTATTTTTTTCTTTTCAGAATTCTCATCGTCTTCAGGTAAAGTGCTTTCCTGGACAACTTCGTGGCCTTTTTTGTTGCGATGAAAAAGAAATTCTATTATTTTTTCTACACCTTCGTAAGCCAAATAGACCCCGCCAAGAACCAAGATGAACTTGATAGCTTCCGGAAAAAAGTAGTTGAGCAGGAAAACGATAGGAAGAATAATCAGTTTATTGATAAACGAACCTTTGGTAATTGCCCATAGAACGGGGATTTCTCGTGAAGAAAGAAATCCGGTTGCTTTTTCTGCATTCACTGCAAGGTCATCGCCCAGGATGCCGGCTGTTTTTTTGGTTGCGAGTTTGCTGGTGACTGCGATGTCGTCCATCAATGCGCCAATATCGTCTAAGATTGCAAAGAATCCTGAAGCCATAACTTTTTATTTTGATACAAAAATAAGTTTTAAACTTTAAATTCAATGCTTAAAGTTAATGCACAGAATATTTTTATTTGATGTTTTGAAATGCGATTTCATTCTCACTGATGAAGGCAACGCCGGTTTTCATCGTAGTGTAGATATCTGTATCACATTCGCGCAAAGAACACATATAGATTTCTTCGACCCAACTATTATTGAGGAAAATTAAATTAAGATATTCTTGTTTTCTCAGGTTGTTTTTGATGGAGAGATAATCGCCTTCTTTAGGCTCATAAGCAAAACTAAACACATTTTCAGCATTGATCTTTTCCAGAATTTCCTCTTTGATATCCTGAAGATAACCTTTTTCAGAACTGATTAAATCAAAATCTTCTGACTCTTCCGTAGTTTCCGTTTTGCCGGATATCGTTTCTAAAATCCAGTAAAATTTTGAACTTTTTTTGGATTGTTTTCCGAGTATTTTTTCTTCTAGTAGTATTTTCATAGGTTTTTATTTATGCCAGCTGTTTCCACAGAATCTGCATTGTTTTGCTAAAGGCGTTCTTGCTAGTTTTCCACATTGTGGACAATTGTTAAAAATAACTTTATCAGGATTTTGTTCTAAAATTCTTTTAGCAATTTGAATTTGAAAGTTATCATAACCATTAACCAAAAGTTGAAGCACTTTTTGGTCTTCAGTAATCCAGCCGTGTTTCAAATAAAAGCTTCTTATCTTTGGATTCTCAAAGTCATCTCCTCGTATTATGCACGAATTTGTGTGCTTTATTGCTATGTTTTCTTCTTGAGACAAAAGATTAGAAAAATAGGTAATGATATATTCTGCATTTTCAATGTCCATAATGGCAATATTTGATTTATGAAAAATACTCAGAATTTACAAATCATACTTCGCCGTCGCCGTCGTCCTGATATCCGTAAACTCGCCACGCTCATATTTTAGTTTGGCAACCATTGCAATCATTGCGGCATTGTCTGTCGTATATTCAAATTTTGGGATGAAGATGTTCCAGCCTAGTTTTTCACGATTGTCTTCCATATATTTCCTCAAACCAGAATTGGCAGAAACGCCACCAGCAATCGCAATGTCATTGATGTTAAGTTCTTCTGCTGCTTTTTCCAGCTTGTCCATCAGGATTTCGATGATTGATCTTTGAACAGAAGCGCAGAGGTCATTCAGATTATCCTTAATGAAATCCGGATTTTTTCTAATTTCTTTCTGAATAAAATATAAAACCGAAGTTTTAATCCCGCTGAAAGAATAATCATAACCATCCATTCTCGGTTTGTTGAATTTGAAAGCATCGGGATCTCCCTCTCTCGCCAACTTGTCAATGATTGGCCCGGCAGGATAATCGAGGTCGAAAATTTTTCCGATTTTGTCAAACGCTTCACCTGCAGCATCATCTATGGTTTTTCCGATGATTTCCATTTCGAAGTAATCCTTCACCAAAACAATCATTGTATGACCCCCAGAAACCGTCAAACAAAGGAATGGAAAAGTGGGCGGAGTAGGATTGGCATCATCTATAAAATGGGCTAATATATGAGCCTGCAAATGGTTGACTTCTATCAAAGGAACGTCCAGACTCATTGCCAGAGATTTGGCAAAAGAGGTTCCAACCAAGAGAGAGCCCAAAAGTCCGGGACCGCGCGTGAAACCAATCGCACAAATCTCATTTTGTTGTATATTTGCTTTCGAGAATGCTTTTTCTACGACAGGGATGATGTTTTGCTGATGCGCTCGGGAAGCCAGCTCGGGAACTACACCGCCATACTCGTTATGGATTTCCTGATTGGCGGCCACATTGGAGAGGATTTTGCTACCGCTGATAATGGCTGCAGAAGTGTCGTCACAAGAAGATTCTATACCTAAAATAATTGATGCACTCATAATAGATGGCAAAGTTAGAAAATAAAAATACAAATAACGAAGAACCGAATATTGACAAGTCTGTCAGCAAGAAAAAACGACCGCTTTTTCTCAGAATTCTCAGCACCGTTTCTTACGGGATTATTGCTTTGGTGGCTTTGATATTAATAATAATCAATCTTCCTGTTACCAAAAGATATATTGCCAATGAAGCGATCGATTTTCTAAACAAAGACCTGAAAATGGGAATGGCTATAGAAGATATAGATGTTAATTTTCTGGGCGATGTGACGATCAAAGGATTGAGGCTGAAGGATTATAAAAATTACGAGTTTGTAAAAGCAAAGGAGCTGAGAGTGAAATCTGATTGGTTTGCTTTGGCTCTTAACACGCGAGACATCAAATTCAATCAGGCGACCATTATTGATCCGACCATCCGCGTGATTACTTACAAAGGCGACAGCATCAGCAATTTTATCCGGTACGTAGACAACTTCAATGATGGGAAACCGCGTGATCCGAAAAAGAGGCCGTTCCAAATGGCGATGAAATTCGATATCATCAATGGGATTGCGAGTATCGTCAACGAAAATAGTCCGGGAGAAGCTGGCAGATGGCTGGATGCAAGAAACGTCAACCTGAATGTGACCAATCTGAAAGTGGAAGGTGCGGATGTTTTTGCGCAGATCAGAAACTTCAATTTCATTACAAAACGTTACGGCAAAGAACATATCGTCGATACTTTTTCCACGAATTTTGAACTGACTAAAAAGCATTTGAAATTCGATAATTTGACATTCAATACAGACCATTCTTTGTTGCAAGGTGTTGCGGTGATGAACCTTGACCCAAAAACTAAATTTGCTGATTTTGGACACAAAGTCAATTGGGATTTGAAAATAGTTCCGGGAAGCCAGATCAGCGGTTATGATTTAAGTTATTTCTTGACGAATTGGGACAATTATACGCCAATCAATATCTCGGGAACAATGGTTGGACCTTTGAATGATTTCACTTTAAATAATTTCCTCATTCGCTCGCAAGACGTCAACCTGAATACCAAAAATCTTAAAATCAATGGCGTCATTGATAAGAAGTTCTTCATAGAAAGCAAAAGTGTGTCTGCCGATTTTACCTACAAAGCCTTGAAGGCTTCATTACCTGAATTTATCTCGTCTAAGTTGGGAAATATTGCTGATGATTTCGGAAGAATGAAATACAACGGTTCTGTAAAGGTGAATCCAAAACAGATTTTCGCCACCGGAAATGTTATTACAGGAATTGGGCAGGCGAAAATGAAAGATTTCAATCTTGTAGATTACAGCACCAAACGGCCGAAATACAAAGGATATCTAGATGTCAAAGATTTGAATATAACAGCCTTGACCAAGAATAAACAAGTTGGGTTGATTTCCGGAAAATTCAATGTTCAGGGAGAAGGTTTTGATGTGAATACGATGTACGTTAAAACGTCTTCTGATGTTGCTTATATTGATTTGATGGGTAAAAACCTAAAGAATATCTCAATTGATGGCGTTCTTAATAAAAAGAGATTCACGGGAAATGTCAATGCGAATGATACAAATGTAAAAGGAAATTTCAAAGGCATTGTGGACTTTAGTACAAAGAGATTGTTTGCAGATTTCGATGCTGATATTCAGTATATTAATCTGAAATATTTTGGGATTTCGGCCGGCGACACCAATTCTGTCAGTGGGCATCTTGTCGGAAAAGTTTCTATGACCAATCTTAATGACCTAAATCTCGATACTAATATCAAAGGATTAACGCTTAATTCAAGTTCTCGAAAATTACATATTCCCGACTCTAAAATCAAAGCTTTCTTTGAAAACGGAAACCGAATTGTTTCTGTAGATGCGCCTGGAGCAGTTACAGGACAAGTTTCTGGCAAGTTTGACCTGGAAGATATGGGGAATATGATTACAAACAGCATCAATAAAATTCTGGTTGGCAATCCTCCGAAAAAAACTTACAACGGGCAGAATTTCGATTTCGATTTTGATGTGAAGCAAGGTTTGGTTTCCTTCTTTGTTCCGGATCTGGAGTTGCCGGACGGCGCAAAAGTGGCCGGAAATTATGTTGGTGCAACCAACGATTTGATTCTGAATGCTGATGCGGCCAAAATCAAATATGTGATGACTGGCAAAAAAGAATTGAGCGAAGCTGAAAAATTTTTGGCAGAAACTGATGCAACTTATCAACCGGACCTCAACAAAGTCAAAGACAGCGCGATGGTCGATAGTCTGAAATTGAGAATCAATACTGCTAATCTTGACCAACAATTGCTTGCCACGATAAAAAGAGGTCAATACGGCAATAATGTACTTCAAGATGTAAAATTATCGGCTAATAATGAAAACGGACAAGTTTTACATATCGGAACGGTTTTTAAATTGGGAAGTCTGGAAGATGAGACTGAAAAACAGATGAAGGGATATGCGGTGAACATCAATCAAACGACCAATGCTATTGGGGATTACGTCTTACGATTCGAGCCTACCACGGTAAAACTAAATGATGTTGCTTGGAGTATAGATACAAGTCCGGAATTAGATCATTCTATCACTTACAGGCAAAAAGAAAAAGATTTTATCATTCAGAATCTCAGGATTTATTCTGATGAAAGCGAACTTTTAATTAAGAACGCAGATTTCAAATCAGGAAAAGAATTCTTTGCGGATGCTGAGGTTAAAAATCTCGATATTTCCAAACTTCTCGCTTTCAGTAAAAGTAAAAATCCATTGGATATCAAAGGAATTGCCAATGGAACTATCCATGTCAAGAAATCTGGAGAAAATCTGGAACCTTTGGTTGACCTGGATGTTGACAATATTTTCATGAATGGCAAAGCAATGGGAAATATCGAAACCAGAATTACCAAAAGCGAGAAGCCGAATGTTTTTGATGTCAGTATCCAGGCTTTGTCCTCGGACTTATTGGGGCATAATACTCTGGATGTGACGGGAACGATTGATAATAACCACTCTTCTCCGATTTTTGATGTTAATGCCAAAATGAATGAATTTGATCTTGGATTTGCACAGCAATTTGTGAAAGAGATCTTCGGGAATTTCCGTGGAAAAGCTACCGGTGACCTAAAAATATCTGGCCCGGCCAATGACATAGATTACAGCGGAGATATCGCTTTGAAAGGATTTGGATTAAAATTATTATTCACAGGCGTAGATTATTCATTGGATGACACGGTAATCAATCTTTCCAGAGGTCTAGCATTGTTGAATAATATCGGGATCCGAGATGGAAGAGAAAATTCTAAAGGAAATATTTCTGGATCTATCCAGTTCGAGACACTGTCTTCTTTGGGACTCAACTTGATCATGCGAGCTGATAATCTTCTTGTTTTGAATTCTACACAAGAAGAAAATGACCTGTTCTGGGGAAGAGTTACTGCAAGAGGGGATGTCTATGTCAGTGGACCAGTTTCCGGCTTAGAGATTTCTACACCCAATGATGGACTTAGGATTCTAAACAACAGTACATTCACTTTTAATAGCGCATCTACTGCCAATGTAGAGGAATTCAAAATCCTTAGATTTTTGAAGCGTGATGATGAAGGCAAAATCTCGGTAGAAAAAAAGAAAAAATCTGGCGCCAATATGCTGATCGATTTTGATGTAACCATAGATAAAGGCTCGCTGGTGAATGTTTTGGTGGGAGATGATGTAGGTAATATCTCTGTAAGGGGTGATGCACGCCATCTGAGATTCAAAATGGAAAGAAGTGGTAACATCTTGATGAATGGAGAATATACTGTGGATAATGGAACTTATGTTTCAAAAGCGATACTTGAAAGAACTTTCCAAATTGCCAGAAACAGCAGTATCCAATGGAGTGGTAGCCCGATGTCCCCGGATTTGAATATCATAGCCAATTATCCAATAACAGTGACCAACGCCGGAGAATATTTGGGAATGTCTCTTCAGCCCATCAACGTGGTTCTGACCACCAAAATTACAAATACACTTACCAAACCAGATATTGATTTTGATGTTACGGCACCAGATGTCTCTTCCCAAGTACGGGAGACTTTGGCAGAAAAAATGAGCAATCGCGATGAAAGAACTATTCAGTTCGGTTCTGTTTTGGTGCTAAACAGTTTTAATGTCGTGAATAGCGGAGGATTGCAGTTCAACATAGGAAATACAGCGGTGAATACCGGGTATAATATGCTGTTCAAACAGTTGGGTTCTGTTCTTAATACAATAAGTAGCGCATTTAAAATCGATCTAGGTTATATAAGTGGTGACATTAATTCCAATACTTCTGACCGTGCAAATACAAGCGTAAGTTTGGCCTTGTCTCCAAGATTTAATCTGAAAACGGGGTTGGGGGTTCCTGTTACAAGAGCGGAAAATGCCAACGCCAATTATCTTTCCGCTGAAGGAACGATAGAATATGACTGGAGCAGGAACAATAACGGAAGTAGGTTGCTGAGGGCTTATTCCAAGCCTTCTAATTTGGGATTGGGGACGTCAGGGTCTAATAATCAAAGCTATGGTATCGGGGTGGTGTACAGTAAAAGTTTCAATTCTATCAAATATATCTTCAAAAGCCGAAAAAGAATAAAAGCTGACTCTGCTACGGTTGGGCAAAATAAAGAAGATTCTTTAAAAAATAAGCCGATTAAATGATAATTATCATTAAAAAGTTTGATTTTGTTAAAAGCTGTTAATGTTTTAATATCTCTTTTTATTTAAAATATTTTTTTTAAATTTGCAAAAAAAATAGATATATTTTAAATAAATAATAAAATCATACAATGAACTATCAATTAGACGATATCGATAAAAAGATTCTGGATTTCTTAGTAGAAAACACAAGAATGCCTTTCACAGAAATTGCAAAACAAATGGACGTTTCTGCGGGAACTATCCACGTGAGAGTAAAGAAAATGGAAGATGCAGGAATTATTTTAGGGTCATCTCTTAACATCGATTATGGTAAACTAGATTATAATTTCACAGCTTTTATAGGTATTTTGCTTACAAAATCAAACCATACGCAAGAAGTGTTGAAACAATTGGCTTTGATTCCAAATGTGGTAGAAGCTAGTGTCACATCTGGAAAATATAATATCTTCTGTAAAATGAAAGCTAAGAACACAGAGGATGCTAAAAAAATTATTTATCAGATAGATGATATACAGGATGTGATGAGAACAGAAAGTATGATCTCTATGGAAGAGTACATCAGTGATAAGAACCGTTTGATAAACGCGGTTAGTATATAGTTAGTTAATAGAAATTTCTATAGTAAAGAGCTTATTCATTAAGCTCTTTTTTTGTATTTTTAATGCATGGAATCATCGAACAAAAGTTTTAAAGAAAACAAAGATCATTATATCATTTTTGGACTCATTATATTGGTTTATTTGCTGAGTATCAATACTGATCTTGCAGAGTTTTCCCAACACAGATTGATCAATATACCTTCGGGTTTTTTCTATTACACTTTTGGATTGGATGTTCTCGTGGTCCTGAGCTGGCTCCTGATATTGTTTTATAGAAAAATTGGGGTTATTCTGTTTCCGGTTTTTGTGATGGGACATTTCAGTTTGCACAACTATTTCCTCAGTACTTACCTCTACTCAGATATTACTGTTCTTTTTCTTTATATCGGTCTTGGATTATTTGCGATTATCCCGAGATGGAATAGTATGAAGTAGATCAATATACTGGAAAGGGAGAGGTTTTATACTAATGATGCTCTTTGAAAAGCATGACTAATTGTGTGATTTCTATTGATCTTTTGACATAAAAAAGCTCTAGAGGTACGATCCAGAGCATTGTCATCTTTACCAGCGATTTGATATGAGAACTAAAATTTTAAAAATGACTGATAATCATCTGGAAACAAAAATTGAATCACAGACTTTATTTGACTTTTTTTGTGTTTTTAGAATCTTCTGTTTGAGAGATCTAAGACAATAAATTTTTTTTCTTTCAACAACCATTTCTCTTTGGTCACGACAAATATTGTTATTTAACATAATAGTATCCAAAAAATCAACTACTACATATCTACTACAGATTTGTAATGGTTTTGTTTTCAAGATATTAAATTTATTTGGGTATTGATATTAGAAATTCATCATCCAATTATTGAGGTCGATCTCAGAAGAAATACCGAGCTGTTTTCTCAATCTATTCTTTTTCATCTCTACACTTCTGACAGAAATATGGCTAAAAAGAGCAATATCCTTAGTCGAAAAATTAAGTTTCAGTAAAGCACAGAATTTTAATTGTCCACTGGTCATATCAGGATATTGTGCGGTAAGGTTATGGTAAAAACTAGGATAAACATCCATGAAACGACTTAGGAAAGATGAGTCATTATTCTTGGCGAGCTCTAGTAGCTCTGCGAAAGCATCATTTACCTTGGACTCCAAATGATTGAGTTCTGTTTCTTTCTCTATCAGGTCAATCTCTGTTTTTTCTTTTTGTTCTTTCTCTGTTCTATACCTTTTAAAATAATTGAGTGCTAAGAAAATAAATAAAATAAATAATGCTACAACGGTGCCTATAAGAATGTAAAAACTTTTGTACCAATTGGCTTTTTCCTGGTCCAATATGCTTTTAGCGATTTTATCGGTCTCTATTTTTTCCTTTTTGCGAACCTGGTCAGACAGTTCTTTTGCTTTTTTGGAATAATAACTATAAACTTTATCTTCTCCCATTTTTTCATAAATGATCGCAAGATCCTCGTAGATATATTGCAATCTGTAGATATCCTGAGCCTTTTCGAAGATTGGAAGTGCTTTTTTGTAATAATAGATGGAACTGTCAGAAACGTTCATTTCCATAAATGCATTAGCGATCCCGTATAGGCCAAAAGCCTGGTTGATAGAATCTTTTTCGATACTTGATAATTTGTAAGCTTCCCTGTTGTAGTATAGTGCTTTTTCGTACAGGTCCAGATCTATATAGGTATAGCCAAGACTAGAATACTGGATGCCGAGCCAACCATTTCTTTTTTTAGTGTCTTTTATTTTTTTATAATATTCTACACTTTTCAGGTCGTATTTTAAGGTCTTTTGAGGTGGTTGATACTGCAGATTGAGAATTTCTGACTTTCCGGAATAGACCTGTCCTAATGAAATGTATTTATCATCGTTATCTGTAATGTTCTGGCTTGATTTTTCTGCAAGATTACTTGTTTCACTAGCTTTTTCGAAGAATCCTAAGTAGGCATAGGCCAATGTTTTTGCGATAAGTGCCTGTGTGATGTGGAAATTGTCGCTTTCTTTTGTTGCTATTTCAAAAAGTTTTTCAATAACCTCCAGAGCTTTTTCCTGTTCACCCAAACCAAGATAACAGTTGATCTGTCCTTTCAGAGATTGTGCTTTACCTCTGTAATAACCTATTTTTTCTGAAGCTTCAAAAGCTTTGATGTCTAACTGCAATGCTTTTTCGCGGTCAGCCATTTGGAAAGAGGTCGCGACTAACTCATCAATCTTTTTAGGAGTGTATTGCTGTGCTTTCGTTTTTAATGAACACGAAATAACTAGAACAATTAATATAAACCCTTTTTGTAATCCCACAGCTTTGATGTAGCTACAAAAGTATTAAAAATTCATGTATAATGACTAGAATCATAAAAATATTAAGATATTATTATTACAGAACCCCAAATTTTTACCAAATGATAATTATTTCATCGCAAAATGATTGTTTATTTCGGTCAAAATATCAGGAAAGAAATTATCAAAATAATATTGAAGCTTTTCTTTGTTTTCTAAAAAAGCATCAAAAACAGGAATGTCTTTATCCAGATACTTCGCTTTGTTCAAAACGTTTTGCATGCTGTATTGGATGTTTTGATCCTGTCTGTAATTGGCCAGCCAGTCATCTTGCTCCATTCTTACCAGCATTTTTTTATAACTTTCTGGCAACCATTTTTCATTTTCCCAAAGAATTCTGTAAGCTTTTTGAGAATGTTTTTTCAGTTCATTTTCGGGATAAAGATGAGCAACAAAGTAATCAAATGCAACATCCACAAAAGCTCCCGAATATAATCTCACCAAAGGGCTGAATATCTTTTTAGCTTCCGAAACTGCCGGATGAGAATCTGTAAAAGTATCAATGGCACGATGAAGTCTGATTCCTTCTTGTATCTCCAATGGAAAGTTTTCCCGTTCATTGTTTTTGATAAAGTCCGCAATCATGTTGCCAACCAGTTGTCCGTCGGTATAAGAAAGTATAGAATGGGCGAGATAATTCAAGTTTTGATTGATTAAGACTTATAAATTTACAGAATTAATTTAAAACAATTGTTCTACAAAATCTTCAATTTTACTGATCTCTTCAATTTTAATCCCGAATTTTCTCTTTGGAAGCTTATTTAGGTTTGAAATGAAGATTTTCTCGTAACCCAATTTTTCCGCTTCTGTAATTCTTTGTTCTGCTTGTGCAACAGGGCGTATTTCCCCACTCAGACCAATTTCCCCCGCAAAACAATAATGTTCCGAGATTGCAATATCTTCATTGCTTGATAAAATAGAAGCAACCACGGCCAAATCCAAAGCTGGGTCATCCGTTTTGATTCCACCGGTGATATTAAGGAAAACATCTTTCGCTCCCAGTTGAAAACCTGCTCTTTTTTCCAAAACTGCCAACAGCATATTCAATCTTTTTGCATCGAAACCTGTTGAGCTTCTTTGTGGCGTTCCGTAAACCGCAGTCGAAACCAAAGCTTGGATTTCCAACAGCATGGGGCGATTGCCTTCGAGAGTTACCGCAACAGAATTTCCGGAAAGTTCTTCAGTTTTCTTGGTAATGAGAATCTCCGATGGATTTTTAATTTCTTTCAACCCACTGGAAATCATTTCATAAATCCCGATCTCTGAGGTGGAGCCAAAACGGTTTTTATTCGCTCTGAGTAATCTGAACAGATGATTTCTATCGCCATCGAAATTCAGAACCACATCTACCATATGTTCCAAAACCTTTGGTCCGGCAATTTGTCCATCTTTGGTAATGTGACCAACCAGAAAAACAGGAATGTTATTTTCTTTGGCAAATTTGATAATCTCGTTGGAACATTCCCGGATTTGAGAAACTGTTCCGGGCGAGCTTTCTATCAATTGTGATTGAAGTGTCTGTATGGAATCTATAATCATAAAATCAGGCTGAAGTTTTTTGGCTTCGTGCAAGATTTTTTCAACCGAGGTTTCTGTAAATAAGAAACAATTCGGATTTTTAACTTCGGCCAAACGGTCGGCTCTCATCTTTATTTGCGACGCACTTTCTTCTCCGGAAACATACAGGATTTTTTTCTTCATCTTCAAAGCCAATTGAAGAAGCAGAGTGGATTTTCCAATTCCGGGTTCGCCACCAATTAATGTGACAGAACCCAGAACAATCCCGCCACCCAAAACTCTGTCCAGTTCTTCGGAAGGTGTTTTGATTCTCGGCTCTTCGCTGGTTTCAACTTCTATAATGTTGATGATGGATGATTTGGACTTTGTAGCGACAGATTTTGTCGTTTTTTCTACAATTTCTTCCACAAGCGTGTTCCATTCTCCACAGGTTTTGCATTGTCCGTGCCACTGAGAATATTGTGCACCACAGTTCTGACAGAAATATTGAGTTTTGAGTTTTGCCATTCTGCTAAGTTCCAGAAAATTTTGGAAAATAAAAAATCGGAATCGGGTTTAAAAGGTGTATCGTGCTTTATTTTGAAAACCTTAAATTTGCCTATTATAAATCGTACGGAAAAAATTAGAAAATTTTAAATTAAATAAAATGGCATTAGACAAAAATCACGTAGTAACTTTGAAATATGTTCTACATACTAATGATGAAGCAGGAGAAAGAATCTTTGTAGAAGAGACTTCTGCTGAACAACCAATGACATTTCTTTATGGCGTAGGAATGATGATTCCGAAATTTGAACAAGAAATAGAAAACTTAAATGTTGGTGACACTGCTTCTTTCACCATCGAACCAAGTGAAGGTTACGGGGAAAGAGATAATGGGGCTGTAACACAATTGCCTTTGGATATGTTCCAGGGACAAGAATTGCCTCCAGTGGGTGCAGTTTTACCATTGTCTGACAATCAAGGGAATAATTTTCAGGCATTGGTTGTAGAAGTTACGCCGGAAGCTGTGATTGTAGATATGAACCATCCAATGGCGGGAAGACCTTTGCATTTCGATGTGGAAATTCTTAATACACGTCCGGCAACTGAAGAAGAATTGGCGCACGGTCACGCACATGGAGAAGATGGTCATTCTGGTCATTAATCTTTATATATTTTATTAGTTTATATAAAATACGAAAGCTTCCAAATCTGGAAGCTTTCTTTGTATTAGAGATGAATTTTTCTACTGTTTGATGAATTTCTGAGTAGATTTTTCCCCTTTTTTATTCACTAATTCAATTACATAATTTCCTGTAGGAAGTCTGTTCACATCTATTTTATTTTCGGTGGATTTTCCGTTGGCTACAGATTGTCCGGCTGTGTTATAGATTTTGTAATTAGAATCGCCGCTTTCCTGAGTTTTAATATTCAGTACATCTTTCACAGGATTCGGATAGATTGATATTTTGTTGTCATTATTAACATCTGAAACTGCTAAGAATTCTTGAATATTCAAAGAATAATCTTCTACTTGCCCATAGTTGATAGTGGAGCAGGAAGTTGGTGTTTGAGAATAGGCAGCTTGGACTCTAATTCTAACTTTACCAGGTGTTGCAGTTGTAGGAATCGTAAACGTTCCTGTAACTGTTGCTGCAGTAGTTGCTGTGGTTTGTGACCAAGCAGTTTCTCCTGCATCAGTAAAAATACCGTTGTTGTTGTAATCTGCATACAATCTATATCTCAACGGATAGACGGTCCCAGACCAAAAAGGAGTGATGGTGATCGTATATTCTGATCCCTGCCTAACATCAGTTGATAGATAAGAGAAATCCTCATATCCTGTACTTCCAGTGCTGGCATTATCAATAGTGTTAAGTTTTACATTTTGTATTTTCATAAAGCTTGTGTTAGAAGCTTGAGAAGTGCAATATGTATTACCTGTTGCTAATGTGGTGACCGGAACAACGTTACTGAAACCTGATTTGTTTCCGGCTTCATCTTTAGCCTCAACCTTGAAATTGTAAGTTGTAGAAGCTGACAAACCTGTTACGTAATAAGAAGTTTTGTAAGTTGTTCCCAACAAAACGTTGTCTTTATAAACATTGTATCCGTCTAATGCGAAATTATCTGTAGAAGGATTCCAGGTCAAATAGGTAGAAACATTGGTTGTAGAAGTTGCTTCCAGGTTAAGTGGAGTAGTAGGTGCTGTTGTATCTGTTCCGTCCGGATTGTATTTTGCTCCTAGACCAACTGCATAAAAAGCATCTTGTGTAGCAATAGCTTCAGCAGAACTGGCGCCGTATAATTCTGTTGCTACCTGAATTCCAAAATTTCGGGCATTCATATAAGTAGAGTTGGAAGATAAGAAAGCGGTTTCCAGACGATAAACAATCTTTGATGCTTTTTCAAATCCAATTCCGGTCACGCTATAGGATTTTCCAATATCATTGGTTCCCGTTTTTCCTTGTACCAATACATAATACCAGTGGTTGAGAACACCGCTGTTTGTGTGAACACCACAATAATCATTGGTGTCCTGAGCGGGTGTGGTACAACCTTCTGCAGCCGTTGCCGGTTGCCAGTTGATTCCTTTGTATGTGTCAGGCTGACCGGCAGATTTTGGATTGCTCATCGATCTTAAATAAAAAGGCGAGTACAACGTGATGTCCTCACCAATCGTGAAGGCTTGTTTGTTTGGGAGATATGTTTCTTCAACGACTGCTCCCCAAATATCAGAGAGACCTTCGTTCATTGCTCCGGATTCTCTCTGGTAAGCTAATGCTGCTGTAGAAGCACAAACACCATGACCCAACTCGTGTGCTGTAACGTCAAACGCTGTCAATACATTGAAGTTGGCTGTTCTGTCTCCATCGCCATATAGCATATAAGAACCAGACCAATAGGCATTATTGACATTACTTCCATAATGTACATAACTTTTCAGAAGTGAGCCGTTATTGTCATAACTATCTCTGTTGTGAACATTTTTAAAATAATCATAAGTTTTCTCTACACCAAAATGAGCATCCAAAGCAGCATTGTCCCAAGTAGAATTATCGAATTCCGTTGCGGTCCAGTCATTGTCTGCATCTGTAAAATCGACAGCACTTGCAACAGCTGTGCTTTTTTTGGCATTGTAGGTTCTAACACCACCACCCCTTGTAGTATCAAACAGGATATAATTGGTTTCTGCTGTATTCAAAGAGGTTTCAATGGACTGAGTTCCACTGTAACGTGTAGCTGCGTTGCCGGTGGCGAGTTTTGAAATGGTGCTTTTAAGCTCAGAATCCTTAACTTGAGATATGATTTTGTCGGTGTCAAGTTCGTTTTTTAAAATGTTATGCTTACTTCCGCTGGCATGTTTGATGATGGCGTCAGATAATAAAATCTGTCCATTTGCAGCATCTACATAAATATACGCTCTGCTCATTGGCTGAGATGCAAAAACATCGAATTTGTAAGCTAAAGCCAGTTTGTAACTTTCGTCAACCTGCTGTATTGGAAGAAGAACCAATTCGCCAGCGGGTTTTTTATAATTATCTACATTGCTTTCAGCGTCATCCCACATATATTTTTGCGCTCCAACGTTTTGAATTGCTTTGTCTAATGCAGATTGTGAAGATATTTTTGGAGAAATGTTTACATTATTCGTGTCGAAAACCTCGCCATTCATGCTTGTAAGATTTCCGTTTTTATAATGCAGATTATAAATAGAAAATTCAACTTTTACGTTGTTGTAGTATAACTGGTATTTTTCATCCAAAAAATTACCTTTTGCATCTTTCTCCGATTTAGCAAGTCTAAATTCTGCACCCGCGGGAAGTTTTAAAATTTCCCTGAACAAATCAGTTTTTGAAGTTGATTTTAGATTTGCATCACTCTTAAAGGTCACTAAACTGACATTCCCGTTCTTCTCGGTAATTTTCTTGTCAACGTATTCCTGTGCATTCGCGGAAAGGGTAAATCCAACGACACTGCACAAAATACCAATTCGTAAAAGTTCTTTCTTCATATATTAGATATTAAATTCAGTGCGAATTTAGTAAATATTTAACAATATTGATTCGGAACCCTATTCAAAATGGTAAAATTTTAATAATAAGTCGTTAAAATAATAAATCCAGCAATTGAAGCTGGATTTATGGGATTGTGTAATTATTTCTTGGTTGGGATATTTTTTAAAATTTCTTGTGTATAAACCCAAAATTTCTGAACAGATGATATATTCGCTCTTTCATCTGGTGAGTGTGCGCCTTTGATCGTAGGTCCGAAACTTACCATTTCCATTTTTGGATAATTGGCACCAATGATACCGCATTCCAAACCTGCATGACAAGCTACAACCAATGGTTTTTCTCCGAAGTTATTTTCATAAAGGTCTGTCATTACTTTGATGATCTCTGCATCTGGCTTTGGTTTCCATCCGGGATATGAACCTCCGAATTCAGTTTTCAAAGAATTACTTTCAAAAGCTGATTTCAGTTGATTCGCAACTTCCCATTTTGTTGATTCCACAGAAGAACGGGTTAAATTTAAAATCTTAATTTCTCCGTTTTTCAATTCGATTCTTGCAACATTGTTAGAGGCTTCTACCAAACCTTCCACATCCGGACTCATACGGAAAACACCGTTGTGGGCAGCATTGATAGCGAAAATTATTTTTTTAGAATCCTCAGCAGAAATGGCTTGTTCCGATGACTCTGTTTTTTCAATATGAATGATCAGATCTTTTTCTAATGAAGCAAATTCCTCTAAAATTTCAGATTTCAATTGTTCAAAATTTGATAAAAAATCATTAGAATTCTCAACTGAAATAATTGCTTTAGCTTCTCTCGGAATAGCGTTTCTCAGGCTTCCGCCATCGATTGATGTTAGCTGGATTTGATTGTCCGATCCTAAGAACAAGAATCTTCCCAACAGTTTGTTGGAGTTTCCAAGACCTTTGATGATGTCCATTCCAGAATGTCCGCCTTGTAAACCTTTGATCTCTATTTTGAAAGTTTCGCCCTTTGTTTTTTCCAGATCAAATTTTGCAGAAGCTGTTACATCTACACCGCCGGCACAACCGATATCGATCTCGTCATCTTCTTCGGTATCCAGATTTAAAAGGATTTCGCCTTTCAATTGTCCTGGTTTCAAAGCCAAAGCGCCGGTCATTCCTGTTTCTTCGTCGATTGTGAAAAGTGCTTCCAAATCCGGATGTGCAATATCGTTACTTTCCAGGATGGACATGATTGTAGCAACACCCAATCCATTATCAGCACCTAAGGTTGTTCCTTTTGCTCTTACCCAATCGCCATCCACGTACATTTGGATTCCCTGAGTTTCGAAATCAAAATCGACATCGTTGTTTTTCTGACAAACCATATCCAAATGCGATTGCATTACGATGGGTTGTCTGTTTTCCATTCCTGGAGTTGCGGGTTTTTTGATGATGACATTACCAACTTCGTCAACCGTTGTCGGCAATCCCAGTTTTTCTCCGAATTCTTTTATGAATTGTATTACTTTTTCTTCTTTTTTAGATGGTCTCGGAACCGAATTCAGTGCTTCGAAATTTTTCCAGATCACTTTTGGTTCCAATTGTGAATATTCCATTTTTTTTGAAATTTTTTGAATTGGCAATTTACTAATTATGTAAAGGAAAATGAAATCTTTATGACATAAATAATGTTCTCAAAATCTTCGAATAATTTTATGTTTTATAATTTTGAAGTCTCATTTCTAGCAAAATTATTGATGGCGAATTTTATAAAACAGTTTTCCAAATTTTTAAGATTAAGAGTTTCTGTTTCCGAATGGATTTATCTCGTGAAATGCGTTATTGGCGCATCAATTTGTTATCTGTTTTATATTTTTCTTCCGCAATATCCTGTTTATTGGGCTTTGATTTCTGTTGTGATAGTTTTCTCGCCGGATAACAACAACAAATTGGCTTATGACAGAATCAAATCCAATCTTCTTGGTGCTTCTATCGGAATGGTTTTGTTCCTGATTCCGATTCCTAATATTTTATTGATCTGTTTTGGAGTGGCTCTGACGATTTTAGTTGGGATTGCGTTGAAGCTTGATAATACGCTACGTTCTGCTTTGGCTGCAATGGTTATTGTTCTGATTGAGGAAAATCAGGCTCACGATTGGCTGATTCCGATTGAGCGAGTGATTTGTGTATGCATCGGATGTTTTGTAGCGCTAATCATCACTTTTGTTTTTTCTAAGTTCAAGACTTATGGTCAAACATATCTGAAACATTGAAGCAATAATTACAATTAAAAAAACTCTTCTCAAATTTGAGAAGAGTTTTCGAACTTATTTATTTCAGGTTATTCTATAATTATTTTTTGTGAATAATTCTCTGATGGAATCTTAATGATGTAAACACCTTTGGTTAGATTATTAAGTGAGATTTGAGAGTTTTTATATTTTTCTCTCTTTATCAATTTCCCTTGGATGTCATAGATTTCAAATTCTACATTGTCTTTAAGATTATCTATTAAAATGAAGTCTCTTGCAGGATTCGGATAAACTTGGATTTTTTTGCTCAAAAGTTCTTTTACGCCAAGATTACAGTCTGGATTGTAAGAGTCTCCAGTAATTGTCCATGCTTTTGTGTTGATTAGATAGTTCCTTGCGTTAACACTCTGTTGTGAAGAGTAAATCATACCTGTGTTATTTGTAAATTGTAAATTATTTGGTGTATTGGGATTATTTGCCCAGCCAATTAATGTTTTATCATAATTCTTACAAGAAAGTTTTGAGTTTCTAAATATGTTCCCAATATTAACAACCTTTTTTAAATTCCATTGTTCTAAGCTTTGATTAAAATTACTTGCATTATAAAACATATAATCCATATCTGTAACATTAGAAGTGTTCCAATTACCAATATTTTGGTTAAAGGCAATGGTATTATAAAACATTCCACTCATATAAGAAACATTAGAGGTATTCCAATTACCAATATTTTGATCAAATGCAGTGGCGTTCTCAAACATTGAAGTCATATCTTCAACATTAGACGTGTCCCAACTTCCAATATTTTGATTGAATGCAGAGGCATTATAAAACATTAAACTCATATCAATTACTTTAGAGGTATGCCAATTCCCAATATTTTGATTGAAAGCAGTGGCATCATCAAACATATACCGCATATCTTCAACATTAGAAGTGTTCCAATTCCCAATGTTTTGATTGAAAGCAGTGGCATTATCAAACATTAAACTCATATCAATGACTTTAGAGGTGTCCCAACTTCCAATATCTTGGTTGAAAGCAGTAGCGCCAGTAAACATCGCATTCATATCTTCAACATTAGAAGTGTTCCAATTCCTAATATTTTGATTGAATGCAGTGGCATTATTAAACATTAAACTCATATCAATTACTTTAGAGGTATCCCAACTTCCAATGTCTTGGTTGAAAGCAGTAGCGCTAGAAAAAACAGCATTCATTTCGGTTACTTTAGAGGTGTTCCAATTTCCAATGTTTTGGTTGAATGCAGCAGCAAGAGAAAACATACCTCTAAGGTCTGTCACCTTAGAAATGTCCCAATTTCGAATATTTTGGTTGAAAACTTTTGCATTGCCAAACATTGAATTCGTTTTAGTAATATTTGAGGTATTCCAATTGGAAAAAGAGGTGTTGCCTATTAGCGAAATGCAATCATAAAACATATATGAAAGATCAGTAATGCTATTGAGATTTGGAGTGTCTGTAGCTGTTACGTTCATATTTTTACATCCCATAAATCCACGACTAAAAAATAACCATTGGATATTGCCCCATTGAGTTATGGCGATAATTTTTTCTGCATCTCCGTGAAAACTAGCATTGTCATAAAATTTGATTCCGTTAAAATATCCGCTTCCATTGGAAGCTTTTATTAAATAATTTGAGTTAACAGCATTAGAACTTCCAAAATTAATAAGAACCGGGTTGCTTGTACTAGAGGATACATTATTTAGAGTTCCGTTATGAGAAGCATTTCCTATTTCTTCCCAATAAATTTTATAATTATTACCTAATCCAGGAAAATAGATTTGGGTAGTAGTACTCGCAGGTAGGTTATTGACTATACTTGATGGATTATTAGGCTTCCAAATCGTGATAAACTCATTCTGTGCAAAAGAAAAAGCACAAAATAAAATCAATAAAAGAGTCAATTTAATTTTCATAATAATCAGTTTTTAAAATGGAGTAAATATAAACAAAAACGCTCCAGAAAAAATCTGAAGCGTTCTTATTATATTTCTGGTCATCTATCTTCTGACTTCTGACTTGCAGCATTTAGTATCTGTAATACTCAGGTTTGAAAGGTCCTTTCACGTCAACACCGATATAATCAGCTTGTTCAGGAGAAAGAACTTCTAGCTCAACGCTTAATTTTTTAAGGTGCAATTCAGCTACTTTCTCATCCAGATGTTTTGGTAACATATAAACTTCATTTCCGTAAGCTGCAGAGTTTGTCCAAAGTTCGATTTGAGCCAATGTCTGGTTAGAGAATGAGTTAGACATTACGAAAGATGGGTGACCAGTTGCGCAACCAAGATTTACCAATCTACCTTCAGCTAGGATGATAACCTCTTTACCTTCGATGGTGTAGATGTCAACCTGAGGTTTAACTTCAGATTTTGTGTGACCGTAGTTTTCGTTCAACCAAGCCATATCAATTTCGTTATCGAAGTGACCGATGTTACAAACAACTGCTTTATCTTTTAATTTTAAGAAATGCTCTTTTCTTACGATGTTGAAGTTTCCAGTCGTAGTGATTACGATATCTGCATTATCAACAACAGTATCCAGTCTTTTCACTTCATAACCGTCCATTGCAGCTTGAAGTGCACAGATTGGGTCAATTTCCGTTACAGTTACGATAGAACCAGCTCCTCTGAAAGATGCCGCAGTTCCTTTTCCTACGTCTCCGTATCCGCAAACTACAACTCTTTTTCCAGCCAGCATAAGGTCTGTCGCTCTTCTTACAGCATCTACTGCAGATTCTTTACAACCGTATTTGTTATCGAATTTGGACTTGGTAACAGAATCATTGACGTTGATTGCAGGTATTACCAAAGTTCCGTTTTTCATTCTTTCGTACAATCTGTGAACACCAGTTGTAGTTTCTTCAGAAAGACCTTTGATATCTTTTGTGAATTCCGGGTATCTGTCAAAAACCATATTGGTCAAATCACCACCGTCATCAAGAATCATATTCAATGGTTTTCTGTCTTCTCCAAAGAATAAAGTCTGCTCAATACACCAGTCAAAATCTTCTTCGTTAAGACCTTTCCAAGCGTAAACAGGAATTCCGGCAGCAGCAATTGCAGCAGCAGCGTGGTCCTGAGTAGAGAAGATGTTGCAAGAAGACCAAGTCACTTCAGCACCAAGCGCTACCAAAGTCTCGATCAAAACTGCAGTCTGGATCGTCATGTGAAGACATCCTGCGATTCTTGCACCTTTAAGTGGTTGAGATGGTCCGAATTCTTCACGGATAGACATCAAACCAGGCATCTCAGCTTCCGCCAAAGTGATTTCTTTTCTTCCCCATTCTGCTAAGGAAATATCCTTAACTTTATAAGGAACGTATTGTGTTGTTGTACTCATATCTGTAATTAAAATAAGTTTAAAAACTAAAGTGCAAAATTACGATTTAAGTTTTATATAAAAAATTCGAGTACCAATGTTTTTATTTTACAATCCTTTTCTGCCTTCTATCCAGTAAGCTTGGGAGAAAATCTGATTACCAGATATGTTATTTTCTTTCAGTGATTTGCGGATTTTCTGCAAAGTTTTACCATTTCCGGTAATGTAAAATGCTGAATTATCAAGCTCAATGACACCCTCTTTGAAAAGAATGTCTATAGATTCAAGGATTTTTTCAGGTTCATTTTTTAAAGTGTGATTGCCATATAAGTTAAGTTCTTTCAAAACTTGATGGTCATCCAGTTCAAAAATACTGTCGAAAGAATAATATCCGTAACCTTCTGTTTCATATTTTATTGACAAAGCGGCTCCTAAAGAAGTTTCGTCACCAATCACTATATGATGTTTAAAATCACATTTGAACATATCTTTTCCTCTTGGAATGATATATTTTATCGTTTCTCCAACTTTTAAATTCTCTATAAAATCACAACCGGAAGCACTACCGTGAAGATGGCAAAGAATCTCAAAAGTACCATCGGCTTTGTCATAATTATACGGCGTGTATTTCCGGTAATCTGTATCATTTACCCGAAATTCGATTGAGTATCCTGGTTTATATTCCAAACCGAGAAGATTACCGGAGAATTTGATTCTTCTTAAATGATCTGAAATGTTTTCTGTTTCTATGACGGTTGTTTCACGGATATATTTGGAAGCGAATATATTTTCCATCGTATCGTTCAACCATTTTGGCATACTTGGCATAATCAATAATTTTCTACAAAGAAAATCAGATAGATGAAGGGAAACGATAGCTATTTCGAGGAAGTGATTGGACTTTTTGAGGTAAAATTATCCAGGAAACTCCATTTTGTTTTTCTTTCTGAAATCCAAAGCTGACTGTTTTGTCAGTTTCGAAAACATCCGTGAAAAGTAAGCGTAATCATCATAACCAAGTCTATTGGCAATTTCTTTCACTGTCAAATCCGTGTAGAAAAGGAGACGTTTTGCCTCAATGATAATTTCCTGCTGAATCCAATATCCTGCTGGTTTTCCCGTAATATCTTTCACCACTTCTGTCAGATAAGTTGCAGAAATACTCATCAATTCAGCATAAGAAGATGGACTTTTCAGGGTTTTGAAATTGTGCTTTACAAGCGTTTTAAATTGTCTTGTCAGTTTCACGGCACGACTTTCCTTAATCTCTTCCTGAGTAGAATTCTCAGCAAAGACCGAAGCCAGCATTCCAGTGTAAGCATCCAGAAGAGACTGAACGATGTTCAAATCGGTTTTTGCTTTTTTATGATATAAATAAAGAAGCTGAGCGCAATCATCAAGGTTTTTCGCAAATTCAGATTCTATATTTAAAGGAAGAATTGGAAAAAGAGATTCCTCAAAAACGGTACGGACTTCATTCGAAACCAAGTCAGAATTTACGGCTAAAAACCAACCACAGAAGTCAAAACTCTTTGAATAGTGAACCTGCCCGGGCATTATGCAGAATACTGATGGACCTTCTGCTTCGAAATTTGTGAAATCTACCATACCTTCTGCTTTCCCACTTTGCAGGAAGAGAAAAAGATAATGACTGTCTCTGTGGACGCCCTTCTCCTCTATATCCTTGTTTGCTTTCTCAGAAGTTTCCCTGACGAGTTCAAATACCAATCCGTCATTTGTGATGTCAGTGAGATTATATGTCGGGATGTTTCTGTTCATTTTAAAAGGAAAGAGTAAAATTATTCAATAATTCTTTTACTGATAATTTTAAAGATATGAAATTATACATAACAGAAAATTATTTGGTTCGATTCTAAATAGCTATTTTTGCGTATCAAATTAAAAATAAATTTAAATTATGAGTGAAAATCATACACAAGAAGCACAAAGACAGGCAAAACCAGTTGCCCCAAAAGTAAAGGAATTAATTGCTAAAACACTTAGTGTAACTTTGGCAACTGTGGATGCAGAAGGAACTCCGAACGCTAGTTATGCACCGTTTGTAGAGATTGACAACAAATTCTATATTCTGGTTTCTTTTATGGCAAAACATACTAAGAATCTTTCGGAAGGAAGAAAAGTTTCAGCAATGTTCATTGAGGATGAGTCTGCTACGAAACAAGTTTACGCAAGAGAAAGACTGACTGTTGAGGTTTCTACTTCTCAGATTGAAAGAGATTCTGCCGACTGGACAAACGTTGTTGGAAAACTGAAAGAAAGACACGGAAAGATTGTAGATGTCCTTAATGAAATGACAGATTTTATCCTGATCGCTCTTCATCCTGTAAAAGGTGCTTATGTGAATGGTTTCGGAAGCGCTTATTTTGTAGATGCAAATCTTGAAATAATGGAACACAGAAACGATATCAACCACACACAGAAATAATAAAGATTTCTACTATATAAAAAGGCTTAGTTTTCACTAAGCCTTCTTAATTATATGTTTTTGAGAATCTCAGACTGACAAGTTAAAAATTTTCACATTGCGTTTGTATAGGTTTTCTATACAGTCGCTATACAGTTCCTATACTCATTCTATGTCTTAGCTCGTTGATTTGTTTTTCTTTTATTTGTTGATTTTGATTAAAATTATTAATTAGAATTTAATTTTAAATTAAATCTTCCTAAAGATAACCGTCGAGTTGTGTCCTCCAAAACCAAAGGCATTGCTCATTGCAATATTAATTTCTTTCTCTTTAGGTTTAGTCACAATATTAATTCCGGCAGGAATATTCTCGTCAAGGTTTGAAATATTGATGGTTGGCGGAATGATGCTGTTCTGAATCGCCTTGATACACAATATCGCTTCAACGGCTCCGGCAGCTCCCAGCAAATGACCAGTCATAGATTTGGTGGCGCTGATGTCAAGGTTTGGACTTCCTTTGAAAACTTTAGTGATGGCATTCAGTTCTGCTAAATCTCCTAACGGCGTTGAGGTTGCGTGCGGATTCAGATAATCGACTTGTCCGGAAGTGATGTTGGCATCTTCCAGCGCCAGTTCCATAGATTTTGCTGCGCCGATTCCTTCCGGATGTGGAGCGGTCATATGGTAAGCGTCGGCGGTCATTGCAGCACCAATCAGCTCTGCGTAGATTTTTGCACCTCTTGCTTTGGCATGTTCGTATTCTTCCAGAATCAATGCACCTGCACCTTCTCCCATGATGAATCCGTCACGTTCGACATCGTAAGGTCGGCTGGCTGCTTTGGGGTCGTCATTTCTGGTAGACATTGCTTTCATTGATGAAAATCCACCGACAGAAGCCTGTGTTATCGGCGCTTCGGAACCACCGCTCACGATGATTTTCGCTTTTCCCCAACGGATGTAATTGAAGGCATCCATAAACGCTGTGTTTGCCGTGGCACAAGCAGAAACCGTTGTATAATTGATTCCGCGTAAACCATATTTCATAGAAATCATTCCGGAAGCCATATTGGCAATCAGTTTCGGAACAAAGAACGGACTGAATCTTGGTGTTCCATCGCCAGAAGCATAGCTAATGACCTCTTCTTCAAAAGTCTGCATTCCGCCTTGTCCTGTTCCCCAAATCACACCAATGTCAAAAGGGTCGATGCTTGCCAGGTCCAAACCGGAATCTTCCATCGCTTCTGCGGAGGCGTAGATGGCGAATTGTGTGAAAAGGTCACTGCGTTTGATTTCGTTTCGGTCCAGATATTTTTCGGGCGTGAAGTTTTTGACCTCTGCCGCAAACTGAACTTTGAATTTTTCCGGATTGAAGTGCGTGATGGTTGCAGCGCCACCTTCTCCTGCTAAACTGTTTTTCCAAAAAGTGTCGACGTCATTTCCCAAAGGCGTTACGGCTCCCATTCCGGTAATTACAACTCGTTTCATTTATCTAATTTTAAATTTTAAATATTGTAGGCAGATCTCTGCCATAATCTATGTTCCTGAAATCTTATGTTAGGAATAAGAATTTCCAAATTTAAGCATTTGATTTCCTAATTTCAGTTTTAAATAGATTAGATGTTCCTTTTGCAATCAATCTTGTTTTGTCGGCGTTCCAAACTTCGCAGGTGGCGTTGATGAATTGTTTCCCCAATTTTGTAATATGCGTTTCTGCAATGATGTTTTCGCCTTCTTTCCCGATGGCGAAATAATCGATGACGTTATTGATCGTTGTGTAAAAAGTTGGCTCGTTCAAAGAGAACATTGTCGCTCCCAAAACGTCATCAATAATCGCTGCAGTCACGCCACCGTGCAGGTTTCCGATTGGGTTCAGCCATTCCGGACGGATGGTGTACTGGAACTCCAGGTGTCCTTTTTCTACGGAAATTACAATCGGTTTCAGCCAGCGCATAAACGGCGATGGCGAATCTGTGAATTCTTTTCCGATGAGGGTTTTCATATGTTCTAATGGATTCATAGGGTAGGTGTTAGGTTTTAGGTGGCAGAATTTAGGTTTTAGTTTTAAAATTGAAATTTAAAACTATTTAATTATTCCTCAATAATTGTCTGATTGAAACCAAATATCCGAATAAGACAATCGTAACTATAAAAGTTGGAAGCCAGCTGAATGGGAAATTCAAAATGGCTATGTCTGGTTGGTCAAAAGCAAATTTCTGTAGAGGAGAAAGTGCAGAAAGTAAAGCATTCAGCCAAATGTCTGGATGCAAATGTGCCCAGCCAAAATCAACTGTAATCAAAGTAAAGGAAATGATTCCGGTTGTGATGATTCCCATTATCAGGGCGAATGCTATTTTTTGTTTATCAATTTTGTTTTAATATTACTTACGAAGCTATTTCTTCTGTTCTGCTTTGGTTCATCACTTTCAGGGCTTCTTCCGGTGATGACAAATATAATCTGTACATATCTTCTGTCTGTCCAACACGGATTTCGAAGGTGTCATTTTCCAGGCCGGCTACAAATTGTTCTGCCACAAATGCCGGAGACACTCCATTTTTTCCTCCGATTGGTGCAGAGAATTCTGTATCGACCAAAGGCGGCATCAATTCAAAAACTTTGACATTGGTTTCTTTGCTCAATGCCAAACGGATGTATTGGGTGTAAGAATGAAGTGCTGCTTTGCTTGCGGAATAAGTTGCCAATGCACCCGGAACGAATGCTACAACGGAAGAAACATTGACGATGGCTGGATCTTCCTGGGTTTTCAAAAGCGGTAAAAGCTTTTCATTCAGTCTGATGATTGAAAGATAGTTGGTCAGCATTTCGTCTTCTGCTTTTTCGAAAGCGTTGGCGTTCTCTGAAATGATATCGTAAACCAAGGCGCGTCCGGCGTTGTTGATGACCATATTCAGCTGAGGGAATTCCTGCTTGATTTGAGTTACCAGTTTTTCTACATCTTCCGGATTTGATACGTCGGAAACGATGGTCTTTACATTGTTTAGTTTTGAAGCGGCCTGATTTAATCGCTCTTCATTTCTTCCCGTGATGATGACGTTGTTGCCTTTTTCGGAAAGCAATTTTGCGATTTCGAATCCGATTCCTGCGCTTCCACCGGAAATTAAAAAGGTGTTGTTGGTTGTTTTCATAATGATGATCTGTTGTTTAATACCAATCGGTATATTTTTGTTTAAAAAATTTTATCTGATTAATTCTGTATCGATGATTTTTGTAATTCTCTCCAAAGCCTGATTAAGATGTTTTTGACTATTGGTTGTTTTGGAAAGTAAGATTCCGCCTTCTATCAGCATTATAAATAAATAAGAATAGTCTGAAGTGTTGATGGAATTTACGATTTCATTCTTATTTTTTCCTTCTTCCAGAATTCCGACAATTTTATTGGACCACGCTGCGAAGCTTTTTGCTACTTCCGCTTTAAGGAAAGGCATTGTGTCGTCTGCTTCGATGGCTGTGTTCATTATCGGGCAACCGCCACGGGAAAAATTGTTGTCCCAGGAATTTCTGTAATAGTCCAAAAAGGCCATCAGCTTTTCGCGGGTTGACATTTCCGGAGTTAATTGATTAGCAATGGCAGATTGCAGACGTTTGGCGTTGTAAAGAAAAACTTCTTTTGCGACTTCATCTTTGTTGGCAAAATTCCCGTAGATGCTTCCTTTCGTCAATCCCGTTGCTTCAGAAATATGAGCCAGAGACGTTCCTGCATAACCTTTCTTGTTGAAAAGTTCTGCTGTACTTTCGATGATGAACTGTCTGGTTTTTTCTGCTTTTGACATTTTGTAACTGAATTGACTTTGCAAAGATAAATAATTTATATACCAATCGGTATTTTTTTTTAAAATTATTTTGAATTAATAAAAAATGCCCCCGAAAAAATTTCCGAGGGCATTCCGATTATAATTAGTGTTAATAGATTTTAGAAGTGAGAAATTGAAGTTAGAAGTGAGCCTTTATTCTCTGCTCTTTTTTCTTGTAACTTGTTTCTTCTTTGTTATTTCCAGCCGCCACCTAAGCTTTTGTAGATATTCACAACCGTGCTAAGTTGTCTTTCTTTAGCTTCGATGAGTTCCATTTTTGCGTCTAAGGCATCACGCTGATTCATCAGAACTTCCAGATAATCAGCACGAGAATTTCTGAATAACTGATTCGCAATATCAATTCCCTGATCAAGAGCTTTGGATTCCTGAGACTTCATTTCATAATATTGGTCCAGGTTTTTGATTTTTGACATCAGGTTGGTCACATCGATATAGGCACTCAAAATCGTTTTGTCATATTCATACAAAGCCTGGATTTGCCTTGCATCAGCGGACTTAAATTGTGCTTTTATCGCACTTTTATTGATCAACGGACCAGCCAGTTCTCCAACCAAATTATAGGCAATCGATTCTGGCATTTTTACTAGATAAGAAGGATTGAAAGCTTCCAAACCTAAAGCTGCATTGATTTCCAGACTTGGGTAGAATTCTTTTCTTGCGGCTTCTACATCCAGTTTTGCAGATTCCAATTCCAATTCAGCTTGTTTGATGTCAGGACGATTGGCTAATAACTGAGACGGAATTCCTGTGTAAACCGTTTGCGGAATAATCGTCATAAAACTTTCCTTGGTTCTTGCAATCGGTTGCGGATAACGACCCAGCAAAGCATTGATTTGATTTTCCTTTTCCGTGATTTGTTGTTTCAAATCATATTCAGTCGCATTGGATTTTGCCAACTCAGCCTCGAATTTTTTGACAGCCAGTTCCGTGGTCGCCATTGCCTGCTTTTGGATTTTCGCCACTTCGAGCGCCTTTTTCTGCAAATCCATATATTGATGGATAATATCGAGTTGATTATCAAGCGATAATAACTCATAATAATTATCAGCCACTTCAGCAATCAAACTAGACAGAACGAAATTCTTACCTTCGACCGTTGACAGATAATGGGCAACTGCGGCTTTCTTTTCAGTCCTCAATTTTTGCCAAATATCGATTTCCCAATTGGCAACCAATCCACCTTCGAAGTTTCCTAGATTCTCCGGAACTTCTTTTCCATCAGTTATTTCTGTGGAAGCATCTCCTGCTCCGGTACTTGTGTAACGGCCCACTTTTTCGATTCCTGCTCCCAATTTTGCGGCAACAGTCGGACTCAGTTTTCCATTTTTGTACATCACATCGCTCTTAGCGATTTCGATTTGTTGAAGCGTAATCATTAATTCCTGATTATTTTTCAAGGCTTCATCTATTAGTTTCACAAGATTTGGGTCTGTGAAAAATTCTTTCCAAGGTGTTATTCCGGAATTATTTTCGGAAATAGTTTGATTTTCAAAATTTTGAGGAATCGTTTCTTTCACCTGATCCTGAATTTTAGTCGCCATTGGTGCCTTACATCCAATCAATGCTAATGAAATGAATGCTGTGGCTATTATGTTTTTATTTATCTTCAAATTTTCCATCGTGTTGGTAAGGTTCAGTGTTTTCTGTTAAAGGGTTTTCTTCTTCATAATAAGTCAGTTTAGACTTAGCGGCAATGTTGGCGAAAATGTAATACAATCCAGGAATGATCATCAATCCGAAAATAGTCCCGATGAGCATGCCACCTGCTGCTGCTGTTCCGATTGTTCTGTTGCCAACGGCTCCAGGTCCCGTTGCCAAAGCTAATGGAATCAATCCGGCGATGAATGCGAACGATGTCATCAAAATCGGACGGAATCTCAAAGATGCACCTTGCAATGCCGCTTCTTTTGTTGATAAACCTTCTTCCGCTTTTTTCTGGACAGCAAATTCGACAATCAAAACCGCATTCTTTCCGAGTAATCCGATGAGCATTACCATCGCTACCTGTGCATAGATGTTATTCTCCAATCCGAAAAGTGTAAGACAAAGAAACGCACCGAAAATTCCTGTTGGTAGTGACAAAATAATTGGCAAAGGCAAAATAAAACTTTCATATTGAGCGGAAAGAATCAGATAAACAAATCCGAGACAAACCAAGAAAATGTAAATCGCCTCATTTCCTCTGGAAACCTCGTCTTTGGAAATCCCCGCCCAATCGATTCCGAAACCTCTTGGCAAAGTTTTGTCCGCCACTTCCTGAATCGCTTTAATCGCATCTCCGGAACTGTAACCTGGCGCCGGCGTTCCACTCACTTCGGAAGAGTTGTACATATTATGTCTCGTGATTTCTGACAATCCATACACTTTTTCTAGGTGCATAAAATCTGAGTAAGGAACCATCTGGTCTTTATCATTTTTTACATAGAGTTTAAGTAAATCACTTGGCAACGCACGATATTGTGGACTCGCCTGCACAATTACTTTGTAGGGTCTGTCGAATCGGATGAAACTGGTTTCGTAATTGGAACCGATCAAAGTTGATAGATTGTCCATCGCTTTTTCGATAGTTACGCCTTTTTGCTCAGCCAAATCGTTATCCACTTTCAGCATGTACTGAGGGAAACTTGCGGAATAGAATGAGAAAGCAGAACCAAGCTCGGGGCGTTTTTTCAAATCTCTTACAAAATCATTGCTGACCTGTTCCATTTTGTGATAATCGCCACTTCCGGCTTTATCCAAAAGCCTCAGCTCAAAACCTCCTGCAGCACCATATCCAGGAATTGATGGCGGTTGGAAGAACTCGATATTGGCACCAGGAATTTCTTTCGCTTTTTGTTCCAATTGTTCGATAATCTCGGTGGAGGATTCTTTTCTTTCGTCCCAGTTTTTGAGGTTAATCAAACAAGTTCCAGAATTAGAACCAGTTCCTTCGGTCAAAATCTCATAACCTGCTAAAGATGAAACAGACGAAACGCCATCGATATCTTCAGAAGCTTTTTGAAGTTGAAGTGCAATCTGATTCGTTCTTTCCAAAGTTGAACCTGGAGGCGTTTGGATAATTGCATAAATCATTCCCTGGTCTTCACTTGGGATAAATCCGGATGGCAATCTGTTGCTCAGGAAAAACGTTCCGATGCAGAATAGAACCAATAATGGAAGGGTTACCATTTTTCTGGTCACGACTTTCGTCAGTAAATTATGGTATTTTCCTGCGCCGACCGTAAAGATATTATTGAATCCATCCAGAAATCTCGTAACTGGCGTTTTCTTTTTCTCTTTTCCGTGATTGTTTTTCAGGATCAAGGCACATAAAGCCGGTGTTAAAGTCAATGCGACAACACCCGATAAAATAATGGAAGAAACCATCGTAATCGAAAACTGACGATAGAAAACGCCCACTGGACCGGACATAAATGCCACCGGAATGAACACGGATGCCATTACCAAAGTAATCGCGATAATCGCCCCGCTGATTTCGTGCATGGCTTCTTCCGTGGCCTTCAGTGGCGAGAGGTGTTTCTCTTCCATCTTGGCGTGAACGGCCTCTATCACGACAATTGCATCATCCACGACAATTCCGATTGCCATTACCAAAGCAAATAATGAAATCAAGTTTAAGGTAATTCCAAAAGCGGACATTATCGCAAATGTTCCGATTAATGATACTGGCACTGCGATGGTCGGAATCAATGTGGAACGCCAATCTCCTAAGAAAAGGAACACCACGATGGCTACCAATATAAATGCTTCGAACAACGTGTGAACTACTTTTTCAATCGATGCATCCAAGAATCGGGAAACGTCATAACTGATTTCGTAATGCATTCCTTTTGGGAAGGTGGTTTTCTGAAGAGATTCCATCAATGTTTTCACATTTTTGATAACATCGCTGGCGTTTGAGCCATAAGATTGCTTCAAAGTGATTGCTGCAGATGGTTTTCCGTTCAAAGTAGAGTAGATATCATACATCGAACTTCCGAATTCTACATCGGCAACGTCTTTCAGTCTTACAAATTGTCCATCAGTGGTAGATTTAAGAATGATATTTCCGTAATCTTTTTCATTGTTAAAACGACCTGGATATTTCAAAATATATTCGATGGACTGAGAACGTTTACCGGAACTTTCACCTGTTTTTCCAGGAGAAGCTTCCAAACTTTGAGAGTTCAATGCTTCCATCACTTCATCAGCGGAAATGCTGTAAGCCGTCATTCTGTCAGGTTTTAACCAAATACGCATTGCATATTCACGGGTTCCCAAGATATCGGCAAAACCAACCCCGCTTACCCTTCTCAATTCTGACATTACATTGATGTCAGCATAATTGAACAAGAATTTTTGGTCAGCTTTCGGGTCATCACTGTAAAGGTTGATATACATTAGCATATTCGGTTCCTCACGTGTGATTTTCACACCTTCGCGAACGACCAAAGGTGGCAATTTGTTCACAACGGATGACACACGGTTTTGGACGTTTACGGCGGCAACATTCGGGTCAGTTCCCAAATCGAATACCACCTGGATAGAAGCTTCACCATCATTACCGGCGTCGGAGGTCATATATTTCATTCCAGGAACACCATTGAGGCCACGTTCCAAAGGAATTACCACGGATTTGATGAGCAATTCGTTGTTAGCTCCTGGATATTCTGCCGTGATATTTACTTTTGGCGGAGATATGGATGGAAACTGAGTGACAGGCAATTTTACCAGAGATAAAATTCCTAAAAATACGATGATCAGTGAGATCACTATCGACAGAACTGGTCTGCGAATGAATTTCTTAAACATAATTCTTATATTCTTTTAGATAATAGATGAGAGACGAATAGATTACAGATATCCAATCCAATCCTCTATCAATCATCACTTATCATTTATATATTAGTTGGCTTGTAATCTTAATGATGATAAAACCTTCTTCGGGTCTTGGAATTTGGTTTCCACTTTCTGGTCGTCTTTCACTTTTTGTACACCTTCCAGCAAGAATTTGTCATTTTCAGTAAGACCTTCGGAAACAACGTAAGTATCAGGAAGAGAATAAGCAACTTTGATATTTTTTGAACTTACTTTTCCATTTTTATCGACTACGAAAACGTAGATCTGATCTTGGATTTCATAAGTTGCTTTCTGAGGAATAATTAGAGCGTTTTTCAAAGGAACGGTCATTTGCACTTTACCCGTTTCGCCGTTTCTCAATAACTGATTGGGGTTCAGGAATTTGGCCCGGAAAGCGATATTTCCAGTTTCATTATCGAATTCGCCTTCGATGTTGGCAATCGTTCCTTTTACCGGAAGCGGTTCGCCATTCGCCATCAATAGAGAAACTTGATTGTTTCCGCGTTCTGCAGAATGTGTTTGATAGTTGATATATTCTGGCTCAGAGACATTGAAGTAAGCATAGATCCCGGTATTGTCAGAAAGGCTTGTCAGCAAATCACCTTCGTCAATTAAACTTCCCAATTTCAATGGGATTCTATTGATGTAGCCAGAGAATGGTGCTTTTATCGTTGTGAAATTAAGATGGATTTGAGCCAATTTTGCTTCGGCATTGGCAGCATCGAGTTTTGCTTTGGACATGGCTCTTTCGTTTTTGGAAACGATATTGTTGTTTGCCAAAGTGCTGGAGTTTTGCAATTCGATTTTCGCCTGTTCTACTTCAGCTTGGGCTTTCATTAATTCAGCTTGATAGATTTGAGGCATAATTCTGAACAAAGTTTGTCCAGCTTGTACAAACTGACCTTCGTCCACGAAAATCTTTTCCAGAAACCCCTTTTCCTGAGCGCGAATCTCAATATTTTTCAGGGATTGAATCTGGGCAACGTAATCTTTGGTGACCACAGTATCCATTTTCACGGCAGATGTTACCGGATAAATGGCGTTTTCTTCTTTTTCTTCTTTTTTCTCTTTACAGCTAAAGATGATCAGCAATGCGCTGATAACAAGAGTTAATTTGACTCTGTACATTTTAAATAAGTTTTATTTTTTTAATGGAGGATTGAATTAATAATCAAAGAGAATTATTAATTCAGTTAAAGATTAAATAAGGGGAAATTTCAAAGACAACAGGGGAGGTTACCACTTTGGAGTAAGGGTAATCAAGTCTTTGAAATGTAGATTTTAAATACGGATAGAACGAAGCAGAATGAATTTTTTAACCGAACTAGGAATGATTTCCTGCTCATGAAAAATCTGCTTTTGGCGTCTGAAATATAAACGCAGAAAATATGCAAACCCGAATGAAGCTACAATAACAAGGAAATTGTAAGCATTAGAAAAACTAAGGTCATTTTCTTCAGGGGAATCCAAAGAATCATTGATTTGTTGGAGAGAAGCTTTCTCCAAAGAATGATTCAAGTGGTGTTTTTTTGCGAAAGAAAAAAGGTGAAATGATATATTTTGATTTCCAAAGTCTGGCTGGAAATCAAGAGTCTGTTTATTCTCTGCTAAAAACAGCAGAAAAATGCTCATCAATAAATATATAATTCCTTTTTTCATTTTGATACTGCAAATTTACACTGGTTTTATGTTAAAATAATCTTAATAAATAAAATTTAAGGAATTTTTAAGTTGAGAACTGAGTGTGTACGGCAAGTTTTGATTTAAATATCTTTTTATTAATTTTATCCAATCAAAAACAAGCAGATGCCACTTTACAAAGATCTTTCCGATGATGTTGCTCAGATTCTTATTTGGGAGTTTGATGAAAATGAAGAATTGGACTCTGAACTTTTGTTGGAGCCGGAAAATCAGACTAAGATTCTTGGTTATCATCCGAATAAAATCGCAGAGTTTTTGATGGTCAGAAAAATGCTGAAAGTATTGCTTCCGAATCACAAAATTCTTTACAGAGACAATGGCGAACCTTACCTGTTTCCACAAGATTTTCATATTTCGATCAGTCATTCTTATCCCTTGGCAGGTTTGGCAATCTCTAAAAATAAAATTGGAATAGACCTGGAAAAACGCAAAGAGAAAATCAAAAACATCCGTCACAAATTTATTCTTCACGAGGATTTTTATATTGATAATTCTGAAGAAGTGGATTTTTTGACGGCAATCTGGTGTGTGAAAGAAGCGCTTTACAAAATCCATCACAGCAAACATTGGTCTTTGAAAAAGCATTATGATGTTTTGCCTTTTGAACTGCAAGATGAGTTTACGGTAAAAAGCAGAGTTTACGATCTGGAAAATGAAGATTTTTACAAAGCCAGAATCCACTTTTTTGATAATTACTGTTTCGCCGTTGTGGATTGATGAATCAAATATTCCTCAATGATTTTTCGCTGATCTTTTGCCACATCATTAATTAATTCCAGTAATTCTTTGATGTTTTTGATTTCTGTCAAATGACTTACTGTAAAGGTTTTTCGTTCATCAGAAAAAGCTTGGTTTTCCAATTCCGCTTTTCTTTTCTCTAACAGGTCAAAGACTTGATCTTCTGGTTTTATGTGACTTTCGGAACGTACTTGTTCATCCAGATCTTGCTGATAAAGTAGGGAGGATGTTCGCAATAACTCTGCAGAGATTTTAATTTTCCAATTTTGAAAATCGATTTCCGGAAACTCGTGACCAGATTTTGCGTATTGAGATAAAGAAGCTGTGTAAGCTGTAATCAAATGTGTAGTGGTCACAAATTGATGAACAGTTTCCAGTTTTCTTTGTTGATTTTTTGGATCAGAAATCATTCTTTGAAAATTGTCAGAAAGATTGGCCAAATCGATAATCGCATTTTTTCTTTTCAGTCGGAAATCCTGATCTTCAGGTGCGTTTTCTAAAAAATGATCCATTACCAATCGGAAATAATCGAGGTTACTTTTGGAAGATTTTTTCATTAAATCCAAATTCTGAGTATGTTCCCAAACCGGCAAAATAAAGTAAGCCACCAAAAACGTAACGATCCCACCAATTGCTGTATCTAGCAATCTGTCTTTGAAAATAAGATTGATATTCCCGGGTCTTAAAAAATTGAAAGACAGGAAAATATAAATTGTCATAAAAAGAACTGCCCAAAAATAATTGGACTTCAACAAACTGAAACAGATAATCATACTAACTAAAAGTATGACCAGCAGCGCCGTTGGTTCACCCACAAAATGTAAAATAATATAAGCGATAATTGCACCTGCCAAGGTTCCAAAAAAACGCACAAGATTCCTGTGTTTGGTCGTGGCATAGGCAGGTTTCAGAATGGCAATAATGGTAATAAGAATCCAATAAGAATGTCCTATCCCAAGAATTTCAAATCTTGAAACGATGTAACCAATCAGCAATGCAATTGTAACTCTGATGGCGTGCCGAAAATGTCCTGATTTCAGAGAAAAATTGGACAGAAAAACTTTAAGGTTCAGTTTTTCTTCTTTTGGTAAAAATTTGGAGTAATCCAGACCTGAAGATAAACTTTTTGCCAGTTTTTTGTCCTGAGAATTGACTTTTAGAATGGTTGTGACTTCATCCGTAATCTCAGTAATCCTCATCAAAACCTGACGCATCATCATAAAATCTTCCAATGTTTCTGAAGAAAATTTCTTGGACCGATGGTCGAAAAATTCATCGTAGATTTTCTTCAACTCATTGTCGAAATTGGTGATTTCTTTATATGCCAATCCACTTTGCAGAGAGATCCCGAGATTGGTAATTTCGTCTGCCATTGCTAAAAGATAATCGTGAATGTTCTGAAGAAGTTTTGTTTCCCCAAAAGCCTGATTCATCTGTTTGTAGTCGTTTTCGGAGGTCAGAAGTTTGTCATAAAGATCGATGGAATTGAGAAACATCAACATCAATATTCTACTTTGTGTTGTAGACTCGTTCACGATCTGCCTTGTCCTGAAAACAATTTCTCTGGTGTCTTCCTGATGATTTTTGATCTTGACTTGTTGGGAAATCAATTGATTCAGCAACGCATCAAAATCTGGATTTTTGGTGTAGTATTTGGCTTTGATCCGAAGATAATCTGCCAGTTCCAAATAATTCTCGCCAACAACCTGACTGGCTAACTTGTACGGCTGTAATTTTGAAACAACCAAAAATATAATAAAGAACCACAAGCAACCAAGAAAAAATATAAATGAGCTTTTGAAAATATCTTCTCCCGTAAGATGCCCATCAATAAAAATACTGAGGACGACGAGTGCGATGGATCCAAAGGTCGCCAATCGCATTCCGTAAACCCCAATCATCGAAAAGAAAAATCCGAAAATGATAATCTCAAGATAGACTGCAATGGGGAATTCTTTGACTAAACTGGCTAATAATGCTATTAGAAAAAAGGAGAATACGGATAATATCAATGTATTTCTTCTTCGGATATAGGGGCCTTGCTGATCGGTCAATCCTACGAAACTCGTTCCGAGTGGAAACAGAAAATATTCCTTGAGCAAACCAAAATGCGCCAAGATAATACTTGGAATCACTATCGCCAAAGCAATTCTTGCCCCAGAAAAAATGTATTGGCTGGTAAGAAATTTTTTGAGTTCGGAACTGTAGTTCATTTTGCAAATTTACAGAAAGAATCTAGTAAAAATATTAGGTCTTAAGATAAGAAAATATTATGAATTTTAGCAATAAAAAAAATGCCAAAGCAAAAGCTTCGGCAAAATTTTCTATCCATTTATTAATGAGAATCGATTATCATTAATAATCCTGAGCATTATAAGTCTCTGTACCAATATTCCATGTCAATCCAAATCTCAAAGTATTATCTAAAGCTGAATTGATTTTAGAAGTATTGATCAAATAAGAAAGATCTAATCCAAAAGATGCATATTTGAATCCGACACCCACTGTTGCGTACTGTCTAGCTCCTTGCTCTGGTGCTTCTGTAAAATATCCGGCTCTTAACGCAAAAGTCTCATCATAAGAATACTCTGCAGCGCCACTGAACATGATACTTTTTTTGTTGTTAAAGGATTTTCCTATGCCTTCCATTACCCCAAGATTGGGAACAAGACCTGTAATTTCATCTGGACCTGGTACCAAAATTTTGGATGCCTCTCCACTTAAACTGAAACGGTTTTGGTCATCAATCAATAAGTCATAACCTAAACCTAATCTTGCCATCGTAGGAAGATAAGATCTAGATTCTTCGTCTCCGGTATAATCTAATTTCGGACCTAAATTCTGTACTGCCCAACCTGCTTTTACACGACCTTCGTAGCCGCTGACACTTTCATGTTTTGGTGACATAAAATATCCGGAAACATCTACGGCAAAAGTATTGGCTGGTTTCAAAGTTCCATCGGAAGATCCAAAGTTCCCTCCAAGATCCGATCTGATAAATCTACCAGTAACTGCCATGGAGTAATTGTCTGTCAATTTCAAACCATAAGCAAGGTCAATGGAGAATTCATTTGGTTTGGCTGTTCCTTTGTCTATGATGCTTTGACCAGCACCAATTTCCGTTAAATTAACTTCTCCCATGTTGAAGTAATAGATACTGGCACTTAATGTGGATCTCTCATCATCTCCTATGAATGTATAGAATGAACCATACAGTAAGAATACATCACTTGTAAGTTTGCTCATGTAAGGTGTATAATTGACACCAAAACCTGAAGAAACTTTTGCGAAAGGATATTTTGCCGCATTCCAAAATTGTGAGAATACATCTGTAGAGGTAACCACCCCTTGGTCTCCCATACCGCCAGCTCTTGCATCCGGAGAAATTCTCAGAAATGGAGCACCTGTTAAAACAGGCTGAATGTTTTGAGAAAAAGCAAAGGCAGATACGCCAATTCCTAATCCTAAAAATAATCTTTTTGTTAAATTCATTTTTGTTCTTTTAAGGTAAATTTTACCGATATATTATGTTTTTATTTTAATAATACCATTTTTTCTACAGCTGTTGCACTTCCGGAACATTTTTCCTGATTTTGGCTGCGTGCAAATATCTTAAAAATATATGTACCTTTTGCAACAGTATCACCAAAATCATCTTTTCCGTCCCATTCTATTGCTTGCCTTGGTGTTCTGAAGCCTTGTAAAAACTTCTCATTGGCAACGGTTGTGGATAATGTTCTAACGATTTTTCCGGTTATTGTATAAATCTGGACGTTAACATCCAGAATGTCATCACAATTATGCTCGAACTGTACGTAAGTTTTATTTGTAAATGGATTTGGCCAGTTAAGAAGTCTGTTTACCACTAGTTTTTGATCGGTCTCATCTTTTACTACAAAGTTTAACGTAGAGGTTGTCGAATTATTGTTGATGTCCCAAACTTTAAAAGTTAATTGATGTTCACCGGGGCTTAAGCTTTTTAAAGGGTAGGTTACTGATCCTTTTTGATAATCCTCTAAATTGGAACTACAACCATTGCTGTCACCTGAAGTGAAATAGTCATTGATAGAAGTGGTGTTTACTACATTTCCATCTAATATGAATGTAATGTCATGACCAATTCCCGCTCCAGTAGAGTTGATTCCCATATTATCTTTTACACAAGCAAGTAGCATAGGGTTTTGATCAGTGATTCCTCCATTGGCAAAATTAATGTTGTTCATGTACAGGTTCACGGAAGGTGCTTCAGAATCATTGATGCCATCAGGATTGATTCCTCCTATTTTTTGAACCTGATTAGAAAATACATCGTATGCGTTTACTTTTGCATCCAGGAAATTTTCTGCGTAAGCTAGAACTCTACCGGTACCCACTTCATAATTGATATCTTTTGGGACATAGAATTTTACAGTATAATTACCATTTTCCACTTGCCCGGATGCTTTTACAATAGCACTTGGTTCTTCTGTAAACTTCATTACAGGTAACAAGTTGCTGTCTTTATCATTATTTAAGGTTTCCTTATTTACTTTCTTGTCAAAGATATTGATCACAACACGACCATTGAAAGTATTGTCAACATTGCCGTCGGCTTTTAAGACACGACCTTTGATGGTTATGAAATCCAAAGCTCTTATTTTATCAGGGTCAGGTTGATTTATATTATCTATAGTCAGCAACCTTTTTGGACGATTAAGTTTCATAGCCGGATCTCCTAAGAAATTAACTCTTAGGGTATTGATATCGGCTCCATACCCCTGGGTATTATAGAACTCTTTTTTTGCAGCAAGATGAGCATCCCCAATAGTCGAAAAATCATCTGTTGTAGGATTTAATTCAAATAATTTTTTTATGAAAATTGAAGTGAATTTTTTTCCATAGTTTACTGTAATAGCTCGACTAGATGTAATCAATGTAGCAGCACCACCTGTGGTATGTTTTATCATCTGTTCTCCTACGGAGTTTGTACTAGGTTCATCCCAAAGTGTAAACTCACAGGTAATAGTGGAAACAAGTGGGAATCTGCTGTAAACCGAAGAAAAATTATTAAAACCTTGTACTTCGGTAGAGGTCAAAACCCTTTCTTGTGCCCATCCGTTGATACCACCATGTCCAAAATAGAACAAAAATAAACTGTTGCCGACATCATTTGTAATTGCCTGATTTATCTGCGGATACCTCTGTCCTCCCGCGCTTGTAACAGCGGTGAAGGCATCTAGATATAGTTTTTTAATATTATATTCTGGTTTATTAGTTGCTGTGAAATTTTGGTTTATCGCATAATCTACAAGATAGTGAAAAGGTCCTGGGATACCTTCTGGTACGTTTGCTAGTTCGTAATCGTCATCGGCAACGAAATCCATTTTCATTCGCCATTCTCCAAAGGGATTGGATTGCCCCGGTAATGCATTGTAATAAGCCAGTGTTTTGTCTATCATAACCTTGGCCTCCTGTACATTGTCCGCTGGTAATCTGCCAATAGGTAGGTCTGGTGCAAATTGATAAATGTTTACTAGAGAATTTGATGACACGTTTTGTTCACTAGTTAAAACAAAATAGTCATCACTCACAAACGAGTTTTCCACATCTGAACTAATTTCACTCTGGTAGCTAGGTATCACATCTGTATTGTTTGCGATACGGTTTTTGAAATCGTAAGATGTATCTCCAATTAATAAAACATATTTCAGTGGATGAGAGCTGGTATTCAGTCTTGTAACAAAATCTCTAATCGCTGTAATATCTTTTCCTCCACTACTGAACTCATTGTAGATCTTGTTGACGTCCACTATTTGAACGTTAAATTTTGATCGATGATAGCTGGCCAATCTTTCTGCTTGACTAATATATGCAGGTTGTGTAATAATAAGATAGTCTACATTGGTAAGAGCGGACAGGTCTTGATTATCTATTCTTCCAACAAAACCAGGTTCAAAAGCAGCTGAATTCTTAAAAGCAGTGAATTCATTATTGAAATTGGTGCTGCTTGCCAAATATCCAAAATTAAATGTAGAATTCTGTGAATTTTTATTGGTGATTTTCTTTGGATTTGTCACATCAGAAACATCCCATATCTGCTCAATGCCTGAAGCGTTTGTTACGGAAAAACCATAAAGGCTATTACTTCCTTCCACAATTCCAAAATCCCTAAAATTCATTTGAGCATCATTATAACTTAGATCTTGTTTATATTGTACTTCGGCATAATCAAAATAAAAAATACCATTGGGATTTGCACCTGTATTAGGGGTGTAGGTCAATTTTATGCTATTTCCGGTTTGATTGGTCAAAGTACCAGAATATCTCAATCCCTCGAAATTATTTTTAGCGTCTGACCTGACTGATTGTTCAAACGAAGTTCCATTTATATCCAGTTTCAGTTTTGCCGATTGTGCATGATAGCCAACAGCCTGCGTCCTGAAAAGAATAGGGTCTCCGGTTCTCATGGGAGTCCTTGTCGTAAATGTGATTTCTCGACTTCCAGATATCACATCACCAACCCAGATTCTTCCCAGTTTTATAAGGTTGAATTTTTCTTCATTGATATATTGGTAATCATCATACCGTGTGATCAATGTTGTGGGCAGAGTATTGTCAACTGTGGATATTCTCTTTCCTGGTCCAGTGTCAAAATTTAAAAAATAATAAGAATTGTCTTCATAGATATTAATGAAATTATTAGAA
>Ga0302347_1000483_pt1 | contig 62560 bp, 59 predicted proteins | sample PhyWR1_FD_202178 | JGI IMG/M metagenome (GOLD analysis project Ga0302347, IMG submission 202178) | Leaf surface microbial communities from wheat plants in UC Gill Tract Community Farm, Albany, California, United States - DLSL W.R1 (v2)... | ecosystem: Host-associated > Plants > Phyllosphere >... | reverse complement strand
CGCGGCGTGAAATCCGGCCTTAGCGATGCGCTAGAGCGCTTTGAAGAGGACGAGATGGTCGGCATTATTCGTTTCGACAAACAGGACTGTGTGCGCTCTGCCTTGTGCCAACGCACGCTTAATGCTTACGATTAATTTGTCAGTTAGTCTTCCAAAGGCCACCTAGGTGGCCTTTTTAATGCACCAAACAACGGTGCATATCATAAAAAAATCACCCTGTAGGCACCTGTAAGCCCTTAAAAACGACTCAAGTGCGGACACTATGTGGACTCTATTCTTGACTGAGGTGTTTTATGCTGCCGCTGATGAAGGTGATTTAGCGGCGTACAACGTTGGGCAAGGGGGGCACAGACGTGCTGCGTGATGCTCGACTCGTGCTTGTTGCTTGTTGCATTTTGATTTTGATCTTATGACGTTAATCTTGAGTCGAGTTGTACTGTCGGTTGGGTAAACTTTAATGCAATCATGGGTTTTGTTGAATAAATCATACTTGGAATAAGCATCCCCGTAGCAGGTCGGTTTAACATAAATCAGTTAGCGGTTAGCTGCAACAGAGTGAAAGGTTTTAGTACCAGTGACGGCCGCCAGTGGCCTGCGCGGGTTAAGTTTCGGTGTTTTTGATCTTATAAGTCAAATAAGCAATAAATATTAAGCATTAATGATTGCAAGTTTATTTATTTAATCAATAACCTAGTTATATTACACTAATTTTATTTAGTTGTTTGATTTTAATGGATTTTTATAAATTAAGTGTTGGGGGCGAGTTTTAGTGTATGGACATAATTATTAATATATAGTAATACTGATATTAATAAGGGACCTGACAGGAGTTAGGGATATGACAACCAGGGCAGACATAGAAAAAGGCCGATTAATCTACACCGAGCATCTTGGGTGGATTGATAAAGGGCATGATGCCAAAGTATTATCGGGCAGTTGCTTAGTGAGCTACACAATCCCTTGCTAAAGAATTATTTTTTGGTTAATTACTCCCAAGCCATGGGGAAAGCATTTGCTGGTGTCAGTATTCGCACTGGCGTTCGGGCACAATGGAAAGTCAAGAAGGGATTGTCGATAGAAACCAAACGATCCATTGCGCTTTCCATAATGTTTTATGTTTCGCTAAAATGTGAAGAGCTGCAATCGAACGCTTTGTTTTCCCGCGTGACGGACAGTGGTTTTAGCTGTGAGGATCTGGTATCAAACCTTTTGGGATTTTACTCCGTAGTTCTTCCCCGTAACTACATGGCACTCATTAGGCCAAAACCAAAGGAGTATTCACAGAAAATATGGGACTATTATGGTCCTGTTGGTCGGTATAAAAATAATGAGTTAAAAGCGATTATTTTTCCCGATCCTGAAAGATTTCCCAATAATGCATACCCTTATAAAAAAGGGCTCCCATCTTATCTGTCGTCTATCAAGCCATTCTCCTCCTATGAGAGTGATTTAGTAATAAATACGCTTGATGCTAACGTATTCTTAGGTGTGCTAAATTGAAAATAATGATAGCTTTTATTTTGGTGGTGTTTTTTGTTGTTTTTTATTTGGTGTGGTTATGGACTATGCCTAATGTTACTTACACTGATAAAGAATTCTTAAAATACTATCTTCTGACGTATGCGGAGATAAGAAATGCCCCGAGGCTATCAGTGGATTATTACTTTGAGTATGGGCCCAGTGATGAGTCCGATCCTCAGACTAGCATCATGTATACCTGTGGGCTAAGCAATGTCGATGAGAGCTATGGGAGGTTACTTTCATATATAAAAAATACGGGAAAGGATCTAAGTGCTGGATATTCATGGGGGAATCCTCCGAAACGTGGTGATGAGTATTTTTTTCTGAGCGAGACGAGTCTCCGAGGTGGTGAGAAGTGCCTAATGTTATCCTTCTCTAAGGAAATAAATTGATGAGTGACTCCGGGTAAGGAGTATTGCAACAATCAACTTTAAGGGAATAATTATGGCAAATCTGATTTATTTGACAGCAAAAGGGCGTACGCAGGGTTTGATTTCCGCTGGTTGCTCAACATATGCCTCGATAGGAAATAGGTATCAAGTCGGGCATGAAGATGAAATTCCTATCTTTTCCTTTGATCATGATCTTACACGCGAACAGCATGTAAACCATCAGCCTATCGATTTTGTTAAAGCGATTGATAAGTCATCGCCTCTGTTTGGAATCGCAATAACCAATAATGAGTTGCTGACCCTTCGTTTTGATTTTTATCGCACAGCGGCAGATGGCACTTTAGAACTGTATTACTCCATAGAAATCACGGGTGCAACAATCGTTGGTTTTTCTAGCCATTATCCAAATTCGCTAACCCATAATGATGCCCAACCCTATGAGTCGGTGTCGGTAAAGTATCAAAGTGTTACCTGGAAGCATCATGCAGCAGGCACCTCAGGTTATAGCATCTGGGCAGACAATGTTTATTGAGAGTGCCATCTGAACCATGACTCGATCAGTTTGCGAAAGTGGCATGATGATGACAGTGAAGCCAGAGGTACCGGCCTGCGGTGAAGGCTGAGTAATTTGCGAGACAAAGGGGGGATTGGCTACGGCGATCGTCCCGTCACTCTAACCTTCAGCCAAAGGCTTGCCATGCCACCATTAGCGTATCGTCCGCCAGTGTGGATTTTTACCGTTTAGGGGAGTGTAATCGATAGCGAATAAAATGAACGCCGTCATATTCAATATCACCATCAAACTGAAATCCCAGACGAAATATTGCTTTAATTTTCAATCGTGTTGGGGGCAGCAGGATTGTGATTGACTTGCACCCCATCTCACTGAAAGCATAAGATAAAATTTTGTCATAGATTTTTTTTCCCAGTCTCCAATGGTCAGGGTGGAGCACTAAAGCCAAGTCAGCATCTCCGTTTTCGTATTGCAAGCCTCCCCAACCGGCAAACTTGTCGCTTACTGTAAAAGCCCAAGGCCCATATCCGTATTCATCCCATTGGGATTCTTTGCTTGTTACCCATCCCAGACATTCAGCATCGCCAAAACTCGAATCTCCCAAGAGCATTTGGCGTAAAACCAATGGGTTGGTGTTGAGGGCAATAATTTTGCGTCGATCGATATCGCTAAGGCGTTTAAATACAACATCCATTACTAACGCTTTGTATATGTTGTAGAAATTATAGTATGCTGGTGGCCGGCAGTGCATAGGATGATACCAATAAAGCTGCGCCATTGCGGCCAATTTGAGTACAATAAATCGCAGGATCACTAAGGAATACTATTATGGACGATATTCAGCGCTGGCGGACCAGCGTAGGGAAAACGTGGTTACCGGGCTTGATGCTGCTGGTGGGGAGTTTTACCGCCTCGGTAAATGCAACGACCCCAGAGAACTACCATCAGGTCTCGCCAGAACTCTATCGCTCCTCTCAGCCATCCGCTGCCCAGATGCAAACGCTCGAGCAGCAGGGCATCAAAACCGTACTCAGTTTACGCCAGTGGCATGACGACGACAGCGAAGCGAGAGGCACAGGCCTGCTTCTGCGCCGGGTGGCGATCAACGCCGCCGTAATTAATGATGACATCGTGGTGTCGGCGCTCAGAGAAATTCGTTTTGCCCTGAAACCTGTTTTGGTTCACTGCTGGCACGGCAGCGATCGTACCGGGCTAGTGGTGGCAATGTATCGCCTGGTATTTGAAAATGCGGATAAGCCTGCGGTGCTGGCCGAATTGAGAAAGCCGGAGCATGGCTATCATGAAAAATATTATGCCGGGATTGCGCACTATATTGGTGATGTCGATGTCAGCAAGATACGGCAGCGGGTTTTTGCCGATAATCCCAGCAAGGGGAAGTGATTTGCTAGAAAAGGGGGGATTGGCTATGGCGACCGTCCCCTCACCCTAACCCTCTCCCACAGGGAGAGGGGACTGGCCGTGCTACCAATTGGCCCCCTTTACCGGTTTACAACACCGTATCGATTTCCTTCGTGAATAAGCTGCAGATGGCTTCCTATAACTAAATACAGGACCGTATCAATTCCTCTCCCACAGGAAGAGGGGACCTACCGTGCCACGGATTAGCTCCTGCCTCCCACCTCCGCACTCGCTTAACGCCCCCCGTTCTGACCTAGTCAAAATGCCAAAACACAGCACCATTGCAGCTCCCTCGCCCTGCGGGAGAGGGTTGGGGTGAGGGGGGACCCGATTGCCTGACCGACAATCCGATATCTCTCCCCGTGTGTTCATTTACTCCACCCAATCCGACTCTGCTAAATCGTTAGCTCCCTCCTAGCGTAAATCCCATTCTCGTTTAAGCTTTGTGTAAATTTTTGCGGCTTTTTGTATGGAATTTTAGTTTCAATAACGTTAACTATTGGTATCTTGCAGCCGTTAAACCGATCTTAACGGAGCTAAGGGAATTGTTGGGTTGTGTGCCGTGCTTGGCATACTGATGGTCGTATTTTGGGGTTCTGAAGTCATCATGAAATATATCATTCTGATTTTATTGGTTTTGTGCGTTATTTACATTCATTATCGTGGCCGTGTTCGCTATCCTTTTTGGCGTCAGCTTTCCGACCATTCCACCTTTACCGCACCGCTGAACGTGTTTATGTACCTGTTCTCACGGGTGCCGACCACGCCTTATCTGCAACCGGAGCAGTTCCCCGATCTCATTATCCTGCGTGACAACTGGCAGACCATTCGTGAAGAAGGGCAGCAACTGATGGAGATCCAGCAAATCAAGGCGTCGGATAAATTTAACGACGCCGGATTCAACTCCTTCTTCAAAACCGGCTGGAAGCGCTTTTACCTGAAGTGGTATGAGGATAACCATCCTTCGGCAATGGCGTTATGCCCACAAACCACCGCGCTGTTACGCAGCCTGCCTTCGGTGAAGGCCGCGATGTTTGCAGAATTACCTCATGGCAGCCGCTTGCCACGCCACCGCGACCCTTATGCCGGTTCGTTGCGCTATCACCTGGGGTTGATCACCCCGAATGACGACCGCTGCTTTATCGAAGTGGATGGCGAACGTTACAGCTGGCGTGACGGCGAAGGGGTAATGTTTGATGAAACCTATCTGCACTATGCCGAAAACCAGAGCGGGGAAAACCGCCTGATCTTGTTTTGCGACATCGAGCGGCCGATGCGTTACCGTTGGGCGCAAGCGGTGAATCACTGGTTGGGGCGTAATTTGATGAGTGCTGCGACAGCACCGAATGAAGAGGGCGATCGTACCGGCGGCGTCAATCGGCTATTCAAATATATCTATGCCGTGCGTAAGGTTGGCAAGCGATTAAAAGCCTGGAACAAGACAGGGTACTACATTATCAAATGGCTGCTGTTTGGCGGGATTGCAGCACTGATTTTCTTTGCACTATAAATAGAACGGGGCGCAAACACTGCGCCCCGTTGATGTTTGGTCATCACCCGATATCAGGCAAATATCGTCATCATATAAGCGGCAAACAGCGCCAGGTGCGCGGTGCCGTTCAACACGTTGGTTCTGCCAGTAGAGAACGAGATATGGCACAATATCAACACCGTCAGCATCACTACCATATGCGGTGCCTGCAGGCCGAAGATTAGCGTTTGGCCAGTCAGGGTGGCAATAATCGTTACCGCTGGCACCGTCAGTGAAATGGTCGCCAGCACCGAGCCGAAGAACAGGTTCATGGCTCGCTGCACCTGATTGTTCAACACTGCGCGCAGAGCACCTAGTCCTTCCGGGGACAGGATCAGTAACGCAACCAGGAAACCGGTGAACTGCGTTGGGGCGTTCAGCTTGGTGAGCAAGCCTTCAAGCGGGTTGGCGTTGAATTTGGTTACGGCAATTACCGCGACCAGATGCACGATCAACCAAGAGGCATGCCACAGGCTGCTGTGGGACGAGGGTTTACCGTGGTGCGGGTCGCCATCGTCATCTTCGTGTTCATAAACGAACAGGCTCTGGTGGGTTTTGGTCTGGATCAGCAGGAACACGCCGTACATTGCCGCTGAGATGGCCGCAACCAGCAGAGACTGGCCCACGCTGAAGTTGCCCCCAGGCAAGGCACTTGGCAACACCAGCACGATCACCGCCAGTGGGAGGATCGCCATCAGGTACTGTTTGATACCGCCAAGGTTAACGTACTGGGTAGCAAACTTGCGCCCGCCGAGCAGCAGGGCAACTCCAACCAGTCCGGCAGTCACAATCATGATAATTGAATACAGTGTGTCACGCATCAGGGCCGGGGCAGCGTCGCCGGTTGCCATCAGTGCCGAAATCAGGCTCACTTCCAGGATCACTACCGACAGGCTGAGGATCAGCGAGCCGTAGGGTTCACCCAGGCGGTGAGCCAGTACGTCGGCATGGCGTACCACGCTGAAAGCACTGCTGAGGATACCGACCAGGGCAATAATGTTGATGGCCACAATCAGTGGGAAACTGCTGGTACCGCTCCATATGTTGAGCACAACCAGCGCGGCGATAGGGAAAATCAGGGAATACTCTGTGTGGCGAGATTTGGATCGGCCAGGATCGTTATGCGACTTCATTACGGTACATCTCCTTCTCAAACTGCGTGGCCCGTCATCGCTGTTCACCTGCAGAAAGGGTCAGCGTATCCAGAAAGTTGTTAATAATAATAGGATACACTCTGCGCATGACGCCGAGTAATAATGTGAAGTTGTGTTTAGTTTTTAGAAAGCAAAACTTTGCTTTATGCGATAAGAGTAACAAAAAAACCGCATTTGATGCGGTTTTTTTTACTTACTTTTACGTTAAACACCAGATATTACTTGTTAAACGCCTATAAATGGGGCTTAACCGGCATTTTCAACGGAAAATAAGGCAGGTAATGGGGATCAGGAGTCAATGTTATCCATGATATCGTGTCTTTTCTGGTGGTAACCCTCCTCATTTAACCCTTCACGCCAGTAAGGCACCGCATAAAGCTGATTACGCTCACATTGGCGCTCCCGGCGCAGGTAACGACGCAGTTCGACAACCAAACGATCCTCACCTGCCAACCAGTACTGGGTGCCGCTTTGCGGCAGTGGCAAGGCGCAGAATTGCGTGATGAGATCGGCCGTTTTCTCCGTGCCGCCAATGATCCAGCTTAGTTCAACACCGGCAGGTTTTTGCAGATCGATAACGTCCGCAGGGGTATCGACACGGATAAAAGCGTGGCCTTCGCTACGTGCTGGCAAGTTTTCCAGCAGTGCGGCGATGGCCGGTAACGATGAGGGATCGCCTGCCAGGCAGTAAAAGTCGGCTTCTGGCAGCATTGGTTTGGGGCCGCCAGGGTTGCTGATACCAATTTTATCCCCCGGCTTGGCCTGACGTGCAAAGTTCACCGCTGGCCCGCTGTGGTCGTGCAGGGCAAACTCAATATCAATCTCACCCTGTTGCGGGCGAACGGCTCGAATAGAGTAGGTGCGAATTAGTGGACGTACGGCATCGGCGGCCCATACAGGGCCCTTCTCGGTGAGCGTGGGCAGGTCTGGCTGCGTTTGGCCTGCAAGCGGTAAGAACACTTTGATATGCGCGGCGGCGGCTTCTGCTGGGTAGTAATGCAGGTCTGGCGCGCTGAAGGTGATACGGCGCAGGTGCGGCGTGATGTCGCGTAAACGGGCAACTTCGATCAAATAGGGGGCGCGGCTGCGTGGGGTTTCGGCTGTCACAGAACTCTCCTTTATCATTCTGCGGCCAGTATATCACGTCATTTGATAATGAGAATTGTTTGCTGGTTGACATGGCACATCAGGCCAAGCGGCGTGATCCGCCCGGGTGGTATTTTTTTGCGATTAAAACGCTGAGCTCTGTTAACAAAACACAGGGGAAGAGTAAAGTTTTACGTCTATAATTATTATTGCTTCTGGGTACAAATACTTTTTCACATTAAATATGCTTGGAAACTTGATTGAAAGGTCAGAAAAGAATATGGTCATTTATACCTGTCGTCTTTCAAGTTGCAGCGTTGTTATCTGCACTTACCCATCCCAGTCACTTACCCAAAAGTAAGCTCCTGGGGATGAGTAAGCTTGTTGCCCGGTTGCAATTTGAAATCCATAGGGTATATATTTTGCTGGGCGGTGGAAATAAACACGCCCCGAATCCCAAATAAGAAATTGCATACACAGTGGCGAAGGGTTTAGGGCAATCCTATTCCCAGGAGGTTGTATTAGGTGTTAACTCGAGATTTTCTGCAAAAAGCAGATTGCAAAACGGCATTCGGCACGATCGAAGAGTCGCTGTTGCTGACACCGGAACAGCGCTCTGCCTCACTGGCATGTACACTCTCCAGACGGCCGGACAATAGCCCGGTATGGGTTTTTGGCTATGGATCACTGATGTGGAACCCGGTATTTGAATCCGAAGAGGTGCGGCCGGCGACGCTGCAAGGTTGGCATCGGGCATTTTGCCTGCGTTTGACCGCCGGACGGGGCACGCTGCATCAACCAGGGCGCATGCTGGCTCTGCAGGAAGGGGGGCAAACCACTGGTCTGGCCTTCCGCCTGCCTGAAGATAAACTGCGTGAAGAGCTGGAACTACTGTGGAAGCGTGAGATGATAACCGGTTGCTATCTGCCAACCTGGTGTGAACTGACGCTGGACGACGGTAGTGTCGTTACCGCCTTGGTGTTTGTGATGAACCCACAGCATCCGCTATTTGAAGCGGATACCAGCCATCAGGTGATCGCTCCGTTAATCGCCAGCGCCAGCGGCCCGTTGGGCACCAATGCGCAGTATCTGTTTGCCTTGGACAACGAGCTGAAAAATCACGGCATGAAGGATGATTGCATTGGCGATCTGGTCGGCTATGTCCGTCAGTGGCTGCAACAAAACACCTCAGGGCCAATAGGTGGGGAAGCCACGGCCTAACTCTCAGTTACCTTCGGGGCGTCGTATTGCGCGCCCCAAATGCCTCACCAATCCTCGCGTTGATATATCTTATCCCTCTAGGTAATAACTTTTTTCTGCATAAGTTGTTTAACCACAATAATTACAAGGTTATATATCCCGTTAATTTTAAAGCTATTTGTTTTTTTAAGAAAAGAGGTAGTGAATTTTTAATGCTAAAAAATGCACTTAGCATTAAAAGCTATAAGTAAAGATTATTCCTTATTTGTTCTGTCTGCGCTGACGCCGTATCAATATTGTTAACGATTTTGGGGAGAGAAGGGGACGGAATGAATTTCCAGCAATTAAAAATCATTCGTGAGTCAGCGCGTTGCAACTACAACCTGACTGACGTCGCGAATGCGTTATTTACCTCACAATCTGGGGTTAGCCGTCATATTCGCGAACTGGAAGAAGAGCTGGGGATTGAGATATTTATCCGCCGTGGCAAACGGTTATTAGGCATGACCGAACCGGGCAAAGAGCTGTTGGTGGTCGCGGAGCGTATCCTCAATGATGCCAATAATATCCGCCGTCTGGCCGATGTGTTCAGCAGTAAAGACGCGGGCCAACTGCATATTGCCACCACCCATACCCAGGCTCGCTACAGCCTACCGGGGGTGATTAAGGAGTTTCGGGCGCTGTATCCGCAGGTGCGCGTGGTGCTTAATCAGGGGAGCCCGGAGGAGATTGCCGCCATGCTGGCCTGCGGCGAAGCGGATATCGGTATCGCCAGTGAACGCCTGATGAGCGAAGAGTCATTGGCCGCTTTTCCCTATTACCGCTGGAACCATGCGATCCTGGTTCCAGAAGGCCATGAGTTGACACGCCAACCGCTGGTCACGTTGGAAATGCTTAGTACGCTGCCGTTGATTACCTACCGCCAGGGTATCACCGGGCGCTCACGGCTGGATGCGGCATTTAAAGCTGCGGGGCTGACGCCGGATATCGCGCTAAGCGCCCAGGATTCTGACGTCATCAAAACCTATGTTGAATTGGGGCTGGGTGTGGGCATTCTGGCGGATATGTCGTTTGAAAAAGAGCGTGATCGTGGGCTGGTCAGTCTCAATGCCGAACATTTGTTTGAACCTAATACCGTCTGGTTGGGCCTGAAACGCGGTCAGTTACAACGTAACTATGCCTGGCAGTTTATCCAGCTATGTAATCCCACCTTGTCACTCACGGAAATTAAAGAGAAAGTGTTCTCCGATCAGTTGGAACAGGTTATCGATTATCAGATCTGAGGCGGTGATGCGCTGGCATGGTGCAAAGCGCGCCATATCACTGTGCAATAGTGAGGGGGGGATTACAGATTGCACGGCAATAACCTCCTAAAATCTGTGGCTTGGCAAACTGGCATGCAAGCTGCTTACTTTAAAGGTGGAAACGTTGAGTATCTGCGATGAATTTCAACAGGCGTCCGTGCAGCACGTTTGCCCCAATGGTGGAATGTGCTGTTCGGACGTCTTTTTTATCGCTAGTTATACCCCCTTGGTTTAAATCCCCGATTACAGGTTTTTCCGATGGCTTCTTTTTGTCGATCGCTTACCCTATGGCTTCAGGTTGCATTATGCTGTGCGGCAGGTTTTTCTTCCTGCCGGAACGGTAGTGTCAACGAGGTGGGTTTGCCATGCGGCAAGGAAGGCGAAGGGCAAACGTGGTTATGAGCAAGGTTATTCAGCAAAAGATGTCACAGTTGTTATCCAGCACGCGCTTACTCAGGTTATTAGTACTACCGGTGATAATGTTTAACGCCCAGGCGGAAGCTCCCCCGGCAGTGGCTGGTGTGCCTGACGCTCAGGCAGAGGCACCTGTTGCAGCGAAAAGCGTAGCTGAGGCCACGGAGGAAACTCCTTCGGTTGGGACGAGCGTGATTGACGACCTTGCTAAAGCGCCCCCGACAGCAACAGCAGAGGCCCAGACGGTAGTGCCACCAGCGGCAGTAGCAGAAGCTCAGGCAGTAGCACCAGCAGCAGAAACCCAAACGGTAGCGCCACCGGCTACGGTAGCAGAAGCTCAGACAGTGGCACCACCAACCCCCGAAGAGCCCCAGGCCATTGCCCCACCGGCGGTGGCAAATGCGGCTGATATCGCGGCTAAAGTGCCTGCGGCCGTGACCCTGATAGAAAAGCCAGCGGCAGTGGTCAGTGAGGTCAAGGTGCAGGCATCTCCGGCGCCAGAGCTGCCGGAACTGGGCAGCGCTGGCGTCAACGATGCCGAAAAAGAAAAAGAGTGGGCTACGCGGGCGAAAAAGCTGGCAGAGCAGAATCTTAACCAGATATCCAGCGAGCGGGCGCGCGCCGATACCAAAGATTACCTGACCAACCAGGCCAGCTCGGTCCTTCAGCAGGAGACCGAGGAGTTACTTTCACCACTTGGCACCGCTAAGCTGTCGCTTGCGGTAACACCTGAAGGGGATTTCACCGGCAGCAGCGGTCAGTTGTTCAGCCCGCTCTATGACGTGGATGGTTTGTTGACCTACAGCCAGGTGGGTTATCTGCAAAAGGCTAACGGTTCACAGGGTAATTTTGGCCTGGGGCAGCGCTGGGTGGTGGGGGATTGGCTGCTGGGCTACAACTCCGTGCTCGACAGTGATTTCCAGAATCAGCGCAACCGTGGCAGCATCGGTGCCGAAGCCTGGGGTGACTATCTACGCTTGTCGGCCAACTATTACCACCCGCTATCGTCATTTTCTCCACAGGCAAATAATGCCGTATTTCTCGGCCGTCCGGCGCGTGGCTACGACATTACCACTCAAGGTTATCTACCGTTTTATCACCAGCTTGGCGCCTCGCTCAGCTTTGAACAGTATCGCGGCGCCAGTGTCGATCTGTTAGGCAATGGCAACAAACAAACCGACCCTAGCGCTATGCAGGTGGGGCTCAACTATACACCGGTCCCGTTGGTCACGGTCAAAGCCTTGCACAAACTGGATAATGTGGGCGAAACCCAGGACAAGGTCGAGCTGGCCATGACCTACCGCCTTGGGGTACCGCTGCTCAAACAGATTTCTCCGTACTACGTGGAACAGGCCAAATCATTGCGTGGTAGCCGCTATGACAGCATTGAACGTAATAATGTGCCGGTGTTGGAGTTCCGTGAAAGCAAAACGTTGCAGGTGTTTCTGGCGACGCCGTCATGGAGCCTGAATCCAGGGGAAACGCTGCCGCTGGTGCTGGAAATCAAAGCGGCCAATAAGATCACTGCGGTCAACTGGCAAGGGGACACTCAGGCTGTCAGTCTGACGCCGCCGGCGAATATCAACGATCCGCAAGGGTGGACCTTGACGGTGCCTGCGTGGGATGAGACGCCAGGGGCCAGCAATCACTACCAACTGTCCGTCACCCTTGAGGATGAAAAGCAGCAGAAAGCCACCTCGAACTGGATCACGCTACAGGTTACCGCTCCCCTGAGCTTGTCCATGGAAGGGGAGCCCGTGTTACCGCCGCCGCAAACCCTGCAGCCACCGGCAATCCCGGCGGTTACCGGGCCGTTGCACCCAGAGGGTAACTAATCTTTCTTATTACCCAACACCCAAACGGCGGCTTCGACGCGGGATTTCAGTTTCATCTTCTTCAGCAGGTGTTTCACGTGCACCTTGACTGTACTCTCGGTGATCGTCAGTTTACGGGCGATCAGCTTGTTTGGCAGCCCCTGCGCGATCAGCTTGAGGATGTCGCGCTCGCGCGGAGTTAACTGCTGGATATCGCGTTCTACCGCTGGGCGGTTTTCCCGCAGGCTGGCTGCCAGCACTGGCGTCAATGCTTCGCTCAGTACCATTTGCCCTGCCGCCGCCTGATGCAGCGCCTTGAGCAGTTCCTCTGGCTCCATATCTTTCAACAGATAACCATCGGCACCGCGTTTTAGTGCGCTCACCACATCGTCTTCATGGTTGGAGACGCTGAACACCACCACTCGGCCGGAAAGGGCGGTTTGGCGCATGCGATCCAGCGTTGCCAGGCCGTTCATTCCGGGCATATTCAGATCCAACAGGATCAGGTCGGGATCGTGCAGCTCCGCCAGTTCCACCCCTTGTTCGCCATTGCTGGCTTCGGCGATGACTTGTAGCCGCGGATCCATACTAATCAACTGCTTGACGCCGTTACGCAACATGGGGTGATCGTCAATCAGCAGTATGGTGGCAGCTTCTTCGGTCGTCATAATATTTCCTTATTCGATAGCAGAGTTATCCGGTCGGAACGTCACCCGTACTTCGGTGCCGCCGCCGCTGCACGGCAAGATTTCGCACTGGCCGTGCAGGCTTTTGGCGCGATCGCGCATAATGATCAGGCCGTAGTGATCGGGTCGTTCGCTGATATCTGGCAGGCCACGGCCATTATCGCTGACGCTCAGGGTGACTTTGCCCTGTAGGTTTGTCACCCGAATCGCGACCTGGCTGGCCTGCGCGTGTTGGTGAATGTTACTCAAGGCTTCTCGCGCGATTTGCAGCAGGTGGATCGCCTGATAGGCCGGTATGCTTCGTGGGCCTAACTGATAGTCCAGTTCGATGGTGATCCCCAGCCGCTGATTGAATTCTTGCACCGTAGACTGTATTGCCGCCAGCAGGCCAGGCTCGGTCAAGCGCAGGCGGAAGGTGGTTAACAGCTCGCGTAACTGGCGATAGGCGGTACTGATCTCTTCACGCATCTGTTGCACCAGCGCCAGGCTGGCCGGAGGGAGCTCCCCCCCCTGCATTTGCAGGCAACTGGTCTGCATTTTCAAGCAGGTCAGAGATTGAGCAATGGAGTCGTGTAACTCTCGGGCAATCGCGGCCCGCTCTTCCATCAACATCAACTGTTGCTGGTGGTCAACCTGGCGCTCTATCGCCAATACGCTGGTCAACTGCTCTATCAGGGTATTCATCAACTGGCATTGCTCATCGCTTAGCCGTTGTTCTGGCGCATGTTGAGCGACGACGATGCCATAATTGCCCAGTTGGTCACTCAGGCTCCAGCTAAGAGAAGGGTGACCCTGACTATGCGGCTGATGTTCGCTTAAGCAGGCGCTACAGACCGGATTATGGCAATACTCCGGCCTTAACGGTTGGTTACCGCTTAATTGCAGAAACTGTTCCTGACTGTTGTTTTCATACAGCCGTACCTGGATGCTGTGTAGCGGCGTCAGCGTTTGCAACTGGTTGAGGATCGGCGTCAGGCGGCTACAGATCGGCTCGCTGGTGTGTAACTGGCGGCTGGTGTGATACAGAAAGCCCAGCACCTGGTTTTTCTGTTGCAGGTCGGCGGTTTTTTCTGCGACACGTTGCTCCAGCCTGGCATAGATGGTGGCAAGCTCGTCGGACATGGTGTTGAGCGCAGCGCCGAGGGAAGACATCTCGTCCTGATGCCCACGTTGGGCAAAACGGTGGCTGAAATCACCGCGGCCAACCGCCATTGCCAGTGCCACCAACTGACGCCAAGGGTGCAGCAAACGGCGGCGTAGATAACAGATGGTGCCGACCAGCAGCAACAGCGTCAGGGCGATAAATCCCCCCTGAACCAGCGTCACCATCAATAGACGCCGTTCGGTTTGATGATCGATATCGGAAACCAGCTTGTCCAACAGGCTGACAAAATGGGCCACTTGGGGAGCCGCATCGGCGGGGTGTTGTGCTTGGCGCAGCCTTGGTTGCAGCTTATTTAGCCAATAGTCACGCAGCGTCAGCAACTGCGGGGTTAGCCCTTCGCGCTCCAGAGCTTGCTGCAAATCGCGGCTGGTTTCATCCTGATCCAATCCCTGCATCAGGATGTCACTGTAGGCATCCAGAGGGACCTGAGAAAGCAGACGGTAACTCTGCATCCGTAGGGAACCCGCTTTGTTGATGGCATGAGCATTACCCTGAATGCTTTGCGACATCCAGGCGGAAATACTCATTCCGGCGATACCCAGCACCCCCAGCAATAGCATTAGCAGGGCAACCTGGTTAACGATGGAAAGCGGAGCCAGCAAGCGTTTCATCGAATACGCGTCCCCTTTAGAGCAGCAGAAACCAGAGAGTGGATACCAGCAACTCCGGCCGCCAAAATACGTCAATAGCAGCCATTTTTCCTTATCCCCCGGCGTAACCCCATACCCCTAACGAAGTACCACTTAGTTTCCGGCTACCTGACCCATTGCCAAACCTTTAGCACTACTGTGATATAACCTGCTGAATACCAATAGATTAGCTGGCCTTAATGAGCTACTCACTAAGGGATGTATGAGGTTTTTGCGCCATGAGTTACCTGCTTGCTCATTGATTTGCGTCAACTTTACCGCTTGAGGGGATCAACTAGGGTGTGCGCAGTTATCACCATGTTTCTGAGGTTATTATGTCGCAATCTGCAATGCCTTTAGCAAAAAAAACGGGTGCGGTTATTCAGGACTGGCAACCTGAGAACAGCGAATTCTGGCAGCAGAGTGGGCACCGCATCGCCCGCCGCAACCTGTGGATCTCCATACCCTGCCTGTTGCTCGCCTTCTGCGTATGGATGCTGTTCAGCGCCGTGGCGGTTAATCTGAACAAGGTGGGTTTTAACTTCACCACCGATCAGCTGTTTCTATTGACCGCATTACCCTCTGTTTCCGGTGCGATCCTGCGCGTGCCGTATTCCTTCGTGATCCCGATGTTTGGTGGCCGCCGTTGGACGGCCATCAGCACCTGTTTCCTGCTGGTACCTTGCCTGTGGTTGGGCTATGCGGTGCAGGATCCGAGCACCTCATTCAACGTATTTATCATTATTGCGCTGTTGTGTGGTTTTGCCGGGGCCAACTTTGCCTCCAGCATGGCGAATATCAGCTTCTTCTTCCCGAAGGCGAAGCAGGGTGGCGCGTTGGGGTTGAATGGCGGTCTGGGAAATCTGGGGGTCAGCGTGATGCAACTGGTGGCTCCGTTAGCCATCTCGCTCGCCATGTTCGGCTTCCTGGGCGGTACAGGGCAGACACAGCCAGACGGCAGCCAGCTGTGGTTGGAAAACGCCGCCTGGATTTGGGTGCCTTTCCTGCTGGTGGCAACGCTGGCGGCCTGGTTCGGTATGAACGATTTGGCCGCCTCAAAGGCTTCTTTGCGCCAACAACTGCCGGTACTCAAACGGGGTCATCTGTGGGTTTTGAGCCTGCTGTATCTGGCAACCTTTGGTTCCTTCATTGGCTTCTCTGCCGGTTTTGCCATGCTGGCGAAAACCCAGTTTCCTGACGTGGTGATCCTGCATTATGCCTTCTTCGGGCCGTTCCTTGGGGCGCTTGCTCGTCCCGTGGGTGGGGCGCTTTCCGATCGCTTTGGCGGCATTCGTGTGACGCTGCTGAACTTTATAGTCATGGCTATTTTCGCTGCCTTGCTGTTCCTGACCTTGCCGGGTAGCGATCATCAGGGCTCGTTTATGGCCTTCTATGGCGTGTTTATGGTGCTGTTCCTCACCGCCGGCTTGGGCAGCGGTTCGACCTTCCAGATGATTGCCGTGATATTCCGTAAAATCACCGTGGACAGAGTGAAAGCCGAAGGCGGAAGCGATGAGTTGGCACAGCGGGAGGCGGTAACCGATTCGGCTGCGGCTTTGGGCTTTATCTCGGCGATTGGTGCGGCAGGGGGGTTCTTTATTCCCAAGGCGTTTGGGACTTCGCTGGCGTTGACGGGCTCACCGGCTGGAGCGATGAAGATCTTCCTGGTGTTTTATATTCTGTGTGTCGTGGTCACCTGGGGCGTTTACGGCCGTAAAAAGGTTTCACGTTAGCTGAGTTAAGCGGAGGCAGTATGCGGCGCTCCTTCGGTCGAATATGCGCGACGCCTACCCATTCAGCAACATTGCCTGTCAGTCATCTGGCACTCCCCGATTGCCGGGGAGTGTCTTCCTTCTCAATTCCCACATGTTGTTTCTCTGATAGCCAATCGGTGAGTTCACCGCGGCTTTGGTCAAAAATCCGTTGTGTTATGTTACCGACGCCTGGCGGTTTTATAGTTATATATTAACTAACGCCGGGGGGGGCGAATATTGAAGTATCTGGCGGCGTTTATTGCGCTGCTGACAGTTTCACTTTTATCCTCTGCTTTGGGCAGCCGAACCAGACTTGCAATACAGCATGAGCAGCTCAACAGCCCTCGTATGGTCCTCTCTTTTTCATTAGACACCTTCCCTGCTGTTAATCCCCTGGCGCTGAACTGCGTGTATCTGGCGGGGAATGAAAAGGAAATGCGGGTTGAATGTCGCACTCGCTAGTAGGGATCCCCCTCCAAGCTGTTTAAGAAATGAGTATTAAACTGCGCAAAATTACCCCGTCATTTTGTCATTAATCTTGCTCACATATCCGTTTTACCGCCACTACCCCCAAATTTCCGCGCCAGGGTACTCGTCAGGCGCTTATCTCAGTAAATTTAATATTCTTGTTTTATTACAGGTGGATAGAGTGGTTTTTAGTTGTCATCCTTTAGTGGTATTTGTGCCTTCCCTCTGGTTTTCTCTCCCCGAATCCCTTGATCGCAATCAAGTTACGCCCAGCAGAGCATCAGTAGCCTTGGCCGCAGATTGAGCAATGTCACTTGGCAACTTCTTACAACAATATGCCCGTCGTCTTTCAAGCTGCGGCTTGAAACTCGTAGGGTAATGAGCCTTCAGGAGAACTCCGGATGAGCAAATTTCTAGATCGGTTCCGCTACTTCAAGCAGTTGGCCGAACCTTTCTCTGGCGGTCATGGCCAAACGCTAAACACCAATCGCGATTGGGAAGACGGTTATCGCAGCCGCTGGCAGCACGACAAAGTGGTGCGTTCCACCCATGGTGTTAACTGTACCGGCTCCTGTAGCTGGAAAATCTATGTGAAAAACGGTCTGGTCACCTGGGAAACCCAGCAGACTGATTATCCACGCACCCGTCCAGACTTGCCCAACCATGAGCCCCGCGGCTGCCCACGCGGTGCCAGCTATTCCTGGTATCTCTACAGCGCCAACCGCCTGAAATATCCGCTGATGCGCAAACGCCTAATCAAGCTATGGCGCGAGGCTAAAGCCTTGCACAGCGATCCGGTTGATGCCTGGGGTTCAATCGTTTCCGACCCGGAAAAAGCCAAAAGCTACAAAGTGGCCCGTGGCCGCGGTGGTTTTGTCCGTTCCAGTTGGCAGGAGGTCAATGAACTGATCGCCGCCTCCAACGTCTATACCGCCAAGACCTTTGGCCCGGACCGCATTATCGGCTTCTCGCCGATCCCGGCGATGTCGATGGTGTCTTACGCGGCGGGAGCCCGTTACCTATCGCTGATTGGCGGTACCTGCCTGAGTTTCTACGACTGGTACTGCGATTTGCCACCGGCCTCGCCGATGACCTGGGGCGAACAGACCGACGTGCCGGAATCCGCCGACTGGTACAACTCCTCGTATATCATTGCCTGGGGCTCCAACGTGCCGCAAACGCGCACCCCGGATGCCCACTTCTTCACCGAGGTTCGCTACAAGGGCACCAAAACCGTCGCTGTGACGCCAGACTACGCGGAAGTGGCCAAGTTATGCGACCAGTGGCTGAACCCGAAACAGGGTACCGATAGCGCCATGGCGCTGGCGATGGGCCACGTGATGCTTAAAGAGTTCCATCTGGATCGTGAGGTTGGTTATTTCCGCGACTACGTACGTCGCTATACCGATATGCCGATGCTGGTGCTGTTGGAGCCGCGTACCGAAGGTTATTACGCCGCAGGTCGCCTGCTGCGTGCTGCCGATCTGGTAGATGGCCTTGGCCAGGAAAATAACCCCGAGTGGAAAACCGTTGCGCTGGATCAGACCAGCGGTGAACTGGTGGCGCCGCAGGGCTCCATCGGTTTCCGTTGGGGTGAGAAGGGCAAATGGAATCTGGAGCAGCGTGAAGGTAAAGCCCAGCAGGATGTGGAGCTGCAACTCAGCCTGCTAGGCAGCCATGATGAGGTGGTTGACGTTGGCTTCCCTTACTTTGGCGGTGCCGAGAGTGAGCATTTCAACAGCGTGGCGCTGGACGACATCCTGCTGCACAAACTGCCGGTAAAACGCCTGCAACTGGCGGACGGCAGCCAGGCGCTGGTAACCAGCGTCTACGACCTGACTCTGGCTAACTACGGCCTGGATCGTGGCCTGAATGATGCCAACTGCGCCAACGGTTATGATGAGGTCAAAGCCTATACGCCAGCCTGGGCAGAAAAGATCACCGGCGTCTCACGCCAAAACATCATCCGCATTGCGCGCGAGTTTGCCGAAAACGCTGAGAAAACCCACGGCCGCTCGATGATTATCGTTGGGGCTGGTGTCAACCACTGGTACCACATGGACATGACCTATCGTGGGCTGATCAACATGCTGATCTTCTGCGGTTGCGTAGGCCAAAGTGGCGGCGGCTGGGCGCACTATGTCGGCCAGGAAAAGCTGCGCCCGCAAACCGGTTGGACGCCGCTGGCCTTTGGCCTGGATTGGCAACGGCCTGCGCGCCATATGAACAGCACCTCGTTCTTCTACAACCACTCCAGCCAATGGCGCTATGAGACGGTTGGCACCGAAGAGCTGTTGTCACCGATGGCGGACAAGAGCCAGTTTGCTGGCAGCCTGATCGACCTGAACGTGCGTGCTGAGCGCATGGGGTGGTTGCCATCGGCCCCGCAACTGGACACCAACCCGCTGCATCTGGCCGCTCAGGCTAAAGCGGCCGGTCAGACGCCGCTGGACTTCACCGTGGAGAGCCTGAAACAGGGCAACGTCCGCTTTGCTGCCGAACAGCCGGACAACCCACAGAACTTCCCGCGTAACCTGTTCGTCTGGCGCTCCAACCTGCTGGGCTCCTCCGGCAAGGGGCATGAATACATGCTCAAATACCTGCTGGGGACTGAGAATGGCATCCAGGGCCAGGATCTGGGCCAACAGGGCGGCGTAAAACCGCAGGAAGTCGAGTGGTTGGATAACGGTGGTGAAGGCAAGTTGGATCTGGTCGTGACGCTTGATTTCCGCATGTCCAGCACCTGCCTGTATTCCGACATCGTGTTGCCCACCGCTACCTGGTACGAAAAAGACGATATGAATACTTCGGATATGCATCCGTTTATTCATCCGCTGTCTGCGGCTGTCGATCCTGCCTGGGATTCCAAGAGCGACTGGGAGATCTACAAGGGTATCGCCAAAGCGTTCTCCGAGGTGTGCATTGGCCACCTGGGCCAGGAGACCGACATTGTCACGCTGCCAATCCAGCATGATTCCGCCGCCGAACTGGCGCAGCCCTACGGCGTGAAAGACTGGAAGAAAGGCGAGTGCGATCTAATTCCGGGCAAAACTGCGCCACACATCATGGTGGTAGAACGCGATTATCCCGCGACCTACGAGCGCTTTACCTCGCTCGGTCCGCTGCTGGACAAGCTTGGCAACGGCGGCAAGGGCATCAGTTGGAACACCCAGACCGAAGTCGACTTCCTGAAAAAGCTCAACTACGTGAAGACCGAAGGCCCGGCAGTTGGACGGCCTAAGATCGAAAGTGCTATCGATGCGGCAGAGGTGATCCTCTCGCTGGCACCGGAAACCAATGGGCAGGTGGCGGTGAAAGCCTGGCAGGCGCTGAGCAACATTACCGGGCGCGATCACACCCATCTGGCGCTGAACAAAGAAGACGAAAAGATCCGCTTCCGCGATATTCAGGCCCAGCCGCGCAAGATCATCTCCAGCCCGACCTGGTCTGGCCTGGAAGACGAACACGTTTCTTACAACGCCTGCTACACCAACGTGCATGAGTTGATCCCGTGGCGCACCCTGAGCGGCCGCCAACAGTTGTATCAGGATCACGAGTGGATGCGAGCCTTCGGGGAAAGCCTGCTGGTCTATCGCCCGCCGATCGACACCCGTGCCGCGCAGCCGTTGCTGAATAAAAAGCCGAACGGCAACAAAGAGAAGGCGCTGAACTTCCTGACGCCGCATCAGAAGTGGGGTATTCACTCCACCTACAGCGACAACTTGCTGATGCTGACCCTGTCACGCGGCGGGCCAATCGTCTGGCTGAGTGAGGACGATGCCAAAGATCTGGGCATTGAAGATAACGACTGGATCGAGGCCTTCAACGCCAACGGCGCGCTCACCGCTCGTGCGGTGGTCAGCCAGCGTATTCCGTCGGGCATGACCATGATGTATCACGCTCAGGAACGTATCGTGAACATTCCAGGCTCGGAAATCACCAGCCAGCGTGGCGGGATCCACAACTCGGTGACCCGTGTGTGCCCGAAACCGACCCATATGATCGGCGGCTATGCGCAGCTGGCGTACGGCTTTAACTACTACGGCACCGTCGGCTCGAATCGCGATGAGTTTGTGGTGGTGCGCAAAATGGACCATATCGACTGGTTAGACGGCGAAGGTAATGACTACGCACAGGGCAGCCAACAGGAGAAAGCTAAATGAAAATTCGTTCGCAAGTTGGCATGGTGCTCAACCTGGACAAGTGCATCGGTTGCCATACCTGTTCGGTGACCTGTAAGAACGTCTGGACCAGCCGCGAAGGCATGGAATACGCCTGGTTCAACAACGTGGAAAGCAAACCGGGCATCGGCTATCCCAACGCCTGGGAAGATCAGGATAAATGGAAGGGCGGCTGGATACGCAAAATCAACGGCAAGTTGGAGCCGCGCATGGGTAACCGCGTTGGCCTGCTGTCGAAGATCTTTGCCAACCCGGATGTTCCCGCGCTGGACGATTACTACGAGCCGTTCGATTACGACTACCAGAACCTGCATACCGCCCCGCAGGGCAAGCATCAGCCGATCGCCCGTCCGCGCTCGCTGATCACCGGCCAGCGGATGAACAAGATCGAAAGCGGTCCAAACTGGGAAGAGATCCTCGGCGGCGAGTTCGACAAGCGTGCCAAGGACAAAAACTTCGACAACATGCAGAAGGCGATGTACGGCCAGTTCGAAAATACCTTCATGATGTATCTGCCACGCCTGTGCGAGCACTGCCTGAACCCGGCCTGTGTGGCGACTTGTCCGAGCGGTGCGATCTATAAACGCGGAGAAGACGGCATTGTGCTGATCGATCAGGATAAATGCCGCGGTTGGCGGATGTGCCTGACCGGCTGCCCGTACAAGAAAATCTACTTCAACTGGAAGAGCGGCAAATCCGAGAAATGCATCTTCTGCTACCCAAGGATTGAGGCTGGCCAGCCTACCGTATGTTCAGAAACCTGCGTGGGGCGTATCCGCTATCTCGGCGTGCTGCTGTACGATGCCGACCGCATTGAACAAGCGGCCGCGACAGAAAACGATAAAGACCTGTATCAGAGCCAAATGGATATCTTCCTCGATCCGCACGACCCGGCGGTGATTGAGCAAGCGCTGAAAGACGGTATCCCGCAAGGGGTGATTGAAGCTGCGCAGAAGTCACCGGTTTACAAGATGGCGATGGAATGGAAGCTGGCGCTGCCGCTGCACCCGGAATATCGCACCTTACCGATGGTGTGGTACGTGCCGCCGTTGTCTCCGATCCAGTCGGCTGCTGATGCCGGTGAGTTGGCCCATAGCGGCGTGTTGCCTGATGTCGATAGCCTGCGCATCCCGGTGCAATACCTGGCGAATCTGTTGACCGCCGGGGATACCGCTCCGGTGCTGTTGGCGCTGAAACGGATGTTGGCGATGCGCCACTACAAGCGGGCAGAAACCGTGGACGGCGTGGTGGATACCAGCGCGCTGGAGCAGGTGGGGCTGACAGAGGCGCAAGCGCAAGAGATGTATCGCTATCTGGCTATCGCTAACTACGAAGACCGTTTTGTCGTGCCTTCCAGCCATCGTGAGCTGGCGCGCGAAGCCTTCCCGGAAAGCAAAGGCTGTGGTTTCAGCTTTGGCGACGGTTGTCACGGCAGCGACAGCAAGTTCAACCTGTTTAACAGTCGCCGCATCGATGCCATCGACGTGACGCAGAAAACCCCGCGCAAGGAGGATGCCTCATGATCGCTCTGCGAATTATTGCCCGCCTGCTGGATTATCCTGAGCAGGAGCTGTTTGACCATCAGCAAGAGCTGCTGGAAGCCTTGGAACCGGCCTGCGAACTGGATTTGCATCACAGCGCCCAGCTGATTCTGTTTATCCGTCGCTTCTGCGCCCGTCAGTTGCTGGACGTGCAGGCGGAGTATTGCGAACTGTTCGATCGCGGCCGTGCGACCTCACTGTTGTTGTTTGAGCACGTTCACGGTGAATCCCGCGATCGCGGCCAGGCGATGGTCGATCTGATGGGGCAATACCGCGAAGCCGGGCTGGAGATCGACAGCCGCGAACTGCCGGACTTCCTGCCGCTGTATCTGGAGTATCTGGCTAGCCGCAACAAAGAGGATGCTCAAGGCGGATTGCAGGATATTGCCCCCATTCTGGCCCTGCTGGGGGCTCGCTTGCAGCAGCGTCAAAGCCCGTATGCGGTGCTGTTCGATCTGCTGCTGGTGTTGTCTGCTAGTGGCGTTGCAGCCAACAGTTTGCAGCCACAAGTTGCCGGTGAAACACGTGATGACACGCCACAGGCATTGGATGCCGTCTGGGAAGAAGAACAGATCAAGTTTTTGGGTGAGCAGGGCTGTGCTTCGGCGCAGCAAGCTACTCACCAGCGGCGCTTTGCTGGGGCGGTGGCGCCACAGTATCTGGATGTGGGCTCAATGACCACGGCAACCAAAGGACGCTAATCATGCACTTTCTGACGCTTTTCTTTTTCGATATCTATCCGTATATCGCTGGGGCGATCTTCCTGATCGGCAGTTGGCTGCGCTACGACTATGGGCAATACACCTGGCGTGCTGGCTCCAGCCAGATGCTGGATAAAAAGGGCATGCGACTGGCCTCCAATCTGTTCCATATCGGTATTCTGGGCATTTTTGCCGGGCACTTTCTCGGCATGCTGACGCCGCACTGGATGTATGAGTCTTTCCTGCCGATCGCCGTGAAGCAGAAAATGGCGATGTTTGCCGGTGGGGCCTGTGGCGTGATGATGTTGGTGGGCGGTGTGCTGTTATTAAAGCGCCGTTTGACCAACCCACGTATCCGCGCCACCAGTAGCGTAGGGGATATCCTGATCTTGACGTTGCTGGTCGTGCAGGTGTGCCTGGGGCTGTTGACCATTCCGTTCTCTGCTCAACACATGGACGGCAGCGAGATGCTGAAGTTGGTCGCCTGGGCGCAAGCGGTGGTGACCTTCCATGGCGGCGCGGCTCAGCACTTGGAAGGGGTTGCACTGATATTCAAGATCCATATCGTGCTTGGCATGACCCTGTTCCTGATATTCCCGTTCTGCCGCCTGGTGCATATCTGGAGCGTGCCGGTGGAATATCTGACTCGCCGCTACCAGTTGGTACGTAACCGCCGTTAATTCCCCGCGTTACCCAGCGGCAAGGTCTTTGGACGTTGCCGCTGTTCTGCTTTCCTCGTATTGCTGCTTAACCAATACCCTTTTACCGTTGATTCAATTATTGATTTTTACCCCAACCCTCTCTCCGTACAGATCGGAGACATCATTAACTCTTTCAAAGGGAGAGGGAGCGGCTCCGGTGTTGTGGTTGGGCACAGAAGTCAGGCTGTGGCACGTTCAGTCCCCTCTCTCTGTGGGAGAGGGTGAGGGCAACTTTGACTAGCCTTGTTTTCCCAGAGCAGGCCAAATAGCTAATTCTTATAGATCTCTTTTCGGCGTTGATCTAGGCTGTGCCATTAGGTTAACGGCATGGTTTACCAGGTTAGTTAAGCGAACGGAATCAATCAGTAAAAATTCCTGTTAGGATTTTCATTATGCTGATGTTAAATAAGGGCTAGATCAAAAGAGCGTAAATGGTTTGATTAATTACGCTGGATGCTAAGCCAAACGAGTTAGGGATAAGCAGACTGAACACCTATGACCATTGATAACCTGTCCCACCCCGTCCTGCCGCTGAAAATCATCGCGACCGGCGCGGCTTTGCCTTCCGGCTGCATCGAATCTTCGGCATTGGATCGGCAATTGAACAAACCCGTGGGCTATGTAGAAAAACGCTCGGGGATTATTCATCGCTTTCATGCCTGCAATCAGGCCAGCCAGGCCGAACTGGCCGTCGCCGCATTGGATGACGCACTGGCTCGCCATGCTATCCCGCGTGAATCCATCGATCTGTTGATCTCGGCCTCGGCCATTGCCGTACAGGCATTGCCCTTTAGTGCCGCGCATATTCTTAAAATCGCTGGCTTACCCTCAGGTACCGCAGGTTTTGATATCAATACCAGTTGCGTCAGCTTTATTGGCGCATTGCAGGTGGCGGCAGGGCTACTCAACACCGGCGTTTACCGGAGAATTGCCATCGTCTCTGCGGATATTGCCTCGCGCGGTATCGACTGGGAAGATGAAGAGTCCTCACTGATTTTTGGCGACGGTGCCGCCTGTGCCATTGTGGAACGCGGCGATGGGCGCAGCGGGATTTTGTCCTACCTGATGGAAACCTATCCGGAAGGCAGCGATCTGTGTGAAATCCGCGCCGGTGGCACACGCCGTAACCCGCGTGCCGGGATGAACGACAGCGATTTTCTGTTCCATATGAAGGGCAAGCAGTTGTTCCGCCAAGCCTCGGCGTTGATTGAAGGCTACCTTGAGCGCTTGCTGAGCGCCGCAGGGCTCACCTTGCCACAAATCGCCACCGTGGTGCCTCACCAGGCCAGCCATCTGTCGCTGGAACATATGCGCAAAAGGCTGCATGTAGCGCCAGAGGCGTTGGTGGATATCTATCGTTACCGGGGCAACCAGGTGGCGGCGTCAATTCCATCAGCTTTACATGAAGCGGCGATCACCGACAGGCTGAATGCCAATCAGCCGGTAATGTTGATCGGTACCGCTGCTGGGCTGACCCTGGGCGGCATGGTTCTGCTGCCATGAAAGTCTTGGTAACCGGAGCGACCAGTGGGTTAGGGCGCAATGCGGCCGAGTGGCTGTTGGCTGCGGGGCATCAGGTGCATGCTACGGGGCGTGACGCGGCCGTTGGCCGTGAGTTGGTGGCACTGGGGGTAAAGTTTACCCCTTTGGATCTGACCCGTGCCGGGATGGAACAGTGCGAACAACTGATGAGGGGTTATGACATCGTCTGGCATTGTGCCGCCAAATCTTCCCCGTGGGGCGATCGCAAGGCGTTTTTCCAGGCCAACACTTACGTCACGGAAAAGCTCGCCAAAGCTGCCGGGCGCTGCGGGGTGAAACGCTTTATCCATATCTCGACGCCGGCGATCTATTTTGATTTCAAACATCATCACAATATCACCGAAGGTGAGCCTGCCCGCCGGTTTGCCAATCATTACGCTGCCAGCAAGTATGCTGCCGAACAGAGCATTATCGCGCTGTTGCATCGCTATCCGCAAACCACCTACCTGATCCTGCGCCCGCGCGGCCTGTTTGGCCCGCATGACCGAGTGATCGTACCCAGGATCCTGGCCCAGATGCAGCGTGATAAAGGAGCGCTGCGCCTGCCCGGCGGCGGTAAAGCCTATCTGGACTTGACCTTTGTGCTAAACGTAGTGCATGCGATGGATCTGGCCAGCAACCGGGCTAATTTGCCTTCCGGCGGCATTTATAACATCACTAACCAACAGCCACAGCGGCTGGAGGATGTGCTGCACCAACTGCTGGCCCAGCAGCTAGGCTGGCAATATAGGGTGCAGGCATTGCCTTACCGGCTGTTGTGGGCGGTGGCAGGGGGTATGGAATTGATAGCCCATTTCACTGGCAAAGAGCCGATGCTGACGCGCTACAGCGCGGCGGCCGCCTATTTTGATATGACGCTGGATAACAGCCGCGCGATTGAAGAGCTGGGCTACCGGCCACGTTATAGCCTGGAGCAGGGGATTGAGCTGACTGGGCAATGGATGAAACAGCAGGGGATGGCGGCGCATGGCTAACATCACCACCTTTGAAATCGGCTATTGCACCCACCTTGGCTGCATGGCGCTGCGCGGCTCGTCGATGCGTAGCTGCAAATTTCCTTCCCGTGCCTACCTGCTGGAGGTGGGCGAGCGTCGCTGGCTATGGGATACCGGTTATGCCAGCTATTTTCAACAGCACACCGCCAGCGGTATTTTCCGGTTGTATAGCCAGATTACCCCGGTCTATTTCAGCCCACAGCAGGCGCTGCTTGAGCAGTTGCGTAGCCGGGGTGTCAGTGTGGGTGATATTGAGGCGGTGATTATTTCTCATTTTCATGCTGACCATATTGCTGGCCTGCGTGATTTCAGCAGCCTCAACATGATTTGCTCCGGTGAGGGCTGGCAGCAAACTCGTGAGCTGCGTGGCTTTGCCGCCCTGAAGCGGGCGTTTATACCGGGGTTGATCCCCGAGGAGTTTGAATCCGCATTGCAGTTTGTGGAGTCATTCCCGCTACAGAGTCTGCCAGCCGAACTGGCACCGTTCCAGCAGGGATATGCGCTGCCGGGCAGCGATGGGCAAATCCTCATCGTGCCTCTGCCTGGCCATGCTGCGGGACACCTCGGTGCCTTTGTCCAAACCGACGCAGGCTGGACGCTGCTGGCAAGCGATGCCGCCTGGTCGCCGCTGAACTACCAGCAACTGCGTGGTCCTTCACGGCTGGCGAACCTGATCATGGATAATCCGCGTAGCTACTACCAAACCCTTGAAGCGCTCAACCAACTGCATCACGGCGGCGCGGCAGAGATCCTGTTGTGCCATGAGGGGGATTTATGATCCCGCTGATGACGCTATGGCACTATCTGCGAGCGCGCAGGCTGTATTTCACCGAACGGGCAGAACTGGAGGCTTACCAGGCACGTCAGTTAAAACGCTTTGCCCGTCGGGTATTGGCGCATAGCCCCTATTTCCGGCCATACTGTCTGTTACCTGTGAGCGAATGGCCAGAAATGGACAAAGCGATCATGATGACGCATTTTGATCGGATGAATACTGCTGGGCTGCAACTGGAGGCGCTATTGGCCTGTGCCCGACGCAGCGAAACCGATCGTGACTTCACCCCCAAAGTGGGCAAATACAGCGTAGGTTTATCGACCGGCACCTCCGGGCGACGCGGCGTGTTTGTGGTCAGCCCGCAGGAACAGCAGATCTGGGCTGGCGGCATGCTGGCCAAAATGTTGCCGCAAGGGGTGTTTGCCGGTGAGCGGGTCGCGCTGTTTCTGCGTGCGGACAACAATCTGTATCACAGCGTCAACAACCGCTGGTTGAGCCTGACGTTTTACGATCTGTTTGCTCCCTTTGCCGAGCACTTACCGCAGATTGAGCGGGAGCAACCCACCATCGTGGTCGCACCTGCGCAAGTATTGTGCGCGTTGGCTAACGCAGTTGAACGGGGCGAACTGCAATTGCGGGTGAAGAAAGTGATCTCGGTGGCCGAGGTGCTGGAGCCGCAGGATCGCCAACTGCTAAAGCGGGTATTTGCCGACGTAGGTGAAGTCTATCAGGCCACCGAAGGTTTTCTGGCAGCCACCTGTAGCCACGGCACCTTGCATCTGAACGAAGAGTTTATTCACGTGGAACCGCAGTGGATCGATGAGCAGCGATTTACCCCGCTGATCACCGATTTTACGCGCCGTACGCAGCCGATCGTGCGTTATCGGCTGGATGATGTTCTGGTGCGGCGTGCGGAGCCTTGCCCATGCGGCCAGGCCAGCATGGCGTTGGATCGGATTGAAGGGCGCTGTGACGATCAACTCTTGCTGCCAGGATTGCAGGGCACAGCGCAGCGAGTCTTTGCCGATCTATGCCGCCGGGTGATTGCCAACGCGTTACCCGCCGTGGCGGATTATCGCCTGACCCAGTTGTCTAGCCAGCGGCTGCACCTGATGGCCGACTGTAGCCCTGCCGAGCTGGAACATTGTCAGCAGCACCTGATGGCGCTGTTTACCCAGCAAGGTATCGCGGTGCAGCAACTGGAGTGGCAACTGACCGCACAGAGCATCATGCCGCAGTTCGATACCAAACGCCGTCGCATCGTGCGTTTGCCGGAGGCATCATGAAAGAGGTGATCTATCGCCTATGGCAAATGCTGCTGGGCTGGGGCTTTGTTGGCCTGATTTATAACAGCACTGACCGATGGCAAGGAGCGGGTTATCAGCTGACGCCGAGTTGGCTGGATCGCGCAATTCCCTTTAGCCCGCATGCTATCTGGCTATACCTGTCTTTTTTCCTGATCGTTCCGCTGTGCTATCTGCTGTGCCCGCTGAGCCGGATCAAATGGCTTAGAAGCTCGATGCAGCTTGCCGCTATTGTTGCGGGGGCCATCTATCTGCTGTGGCCGACGACGATGGACTACCCGGTCGATCACGGTAGTTCACTCAGCTCCACCATGCTGGCGTCATTGATCGGGATTGATTCAAAACAAAACTGCTTACCCTCTTTGCATATAGCCTTGACGGCCCTGGCCGTGTGGGCCGTGGCGGACAGTCGGAAAAAATGGCGCAGCGTACTGTTGTCGGTTTGGGGACTGGCGATTGCTTTCTCTATTCTGCAACTGCGCCGTCACCTGCTGGTGGATTTGCTCAGTGGAGCGGTGTTGGCCATGGCCGTCGGCTATGCCTGCCAGCATGTTCGATGGATTGTCAGTGATTTTCGTCAGGGAGAACGACCATGACCGATCTGGTTATACCGATAGTCTTTATGCTGTGCGTGGTGCTGGGCGAAGCCCTATGGCTGCAAAAGCGTAACCGGGACAGCGTTGATTGGCACGATGTGATCTTCAACCTCAACTCCGGGCATATCATGCTGTGGCTGTTCCGGGGGCTGGAAATCTTCTGCTATGGCTATGTGGCGACCCATTACAGCCTGGGCCTGGTCGATAGCTGGCCGATTGCGCTGGTGTGGCTGTTTGCCCTGCTGGCGTGGGACTTTGGTTTTTACTGGTTACACCGTCTGCATCACCGTTTCCGCCTGCTGTGGGCGGTGCATGTGGTGCATCACCAGGGCGAGCATTTCAACCTTTCGTTGGGCGTGCGTAACTCGTGGTATTCGTCATTAACGTCTATCCCGTTCTTTATGCTGCTAGCGCTGGCTGGTGTGCCGCTTTCGGTGTTTATCACCGTTTCGATCCTGCATTACGGCATTCAACTGTTTAATCATAATGCGCTGACCCCAAAGCTGGGTTTGCTGGAAAAAATCTTTGTTACCCCGGCGCACCATCGGGTGCATCACGTCAACGATCTAGCCTATTCCAACCGTAATTTTGGCGGCAGCTTTATCTTCTGGGACAAGCTGTTTGGCACCTTTGGCCCATCGCTGCCAACAGAGCCTTTCGCCTATGGCGTACGCGGGGAGAAATCTTCGGCTAACCCGTTCTGGGCCAGTAATCAGCCGTTTTTGCGCTACTTCAAACTGCCTTTCAAACCCTTGGCCAGTAGCGGCTGTTTCCGCAGTTCCGCCTGGTGCATGGTGAGTGGTGCGTTGCTGCTGTTCGCCCTGGTGCTGGGCTATGTTTATCGCTTCGGATACGGCTACAACGACCTGACTGGCGAGCAGGCGGCGCTGTTTATGCTGCTGGCGGTTGGCGCGGTGGCGCTGGGTGGGATTGCCGAAGGCCGTAGCTGGGGCGTAAAGGCCTGGTTACTGGTGGCGTTGGCCGCTCCACTGCTGTTGTTGTTGGCGTTGGGGTGGCACCAACCTTACTGGTGGCTGATGACCTGCGGCATTGCCGTGCATGGATGCGCCGTCGCCGCTGGTTGGGGACGCCAGAAGGAAGCTGCGCATGGCTGACTCGTTGCCGCCACTCTCTTTCCCTGCGGATGGGGAACAGGCGTTTCATCGTGAATTGAAACGTCGAGCCCATGCTTATCTGAGTGGTCGCGACGATCACCGCTTTGCCGATGTGGCCCGTTGGGTCAAGGCTATCGTCCTGCTATTGCTGTGCGTGGGGTTCTACCTGCTCAGCCTGGTGCAGCAGCAGGGGCTGGCGTTTATGCTGTGCTATTTCGCTTTTGTCATGATGGGCATGTTGCTGAACGTCAACGTCAATCATGACGCTTCGCATAATGCGTTCGCCCGGACTCCTTGGGTGAATCGCCTGGCGGGGCGTTTGGTGACGATCCCATTGGGGGTCGATCCGGATTACTGGCGGACACGGCACGTCAGCTACCACCATGTCTATGCCAACGTCGAACATTACGATCTGGATACCGAAGAGAACGGTTTTTTCCGCCAGACGCCGTTCCAACAATGGCGGGCGCATATGCGTTATCAGCACCTTTACTGGCCGCTGATTGCCGCCTTGTCGCTGCCCTATATTGCGCTGGTGTTTGATTGGTCAGACCGATTGGGTAAAACTCCGTTGGCCGCCGAGGGGGTGCTGGCCGGGCGTAAGGGATGGGCAGTATTTATTGCCAGCAAACTGTGCCACATTTTGGTGGTGCTGGTGATCCCGTTGGTGGTTTGCCAGCAACACGGCATTGGCTGGCAGACGGTGCTGATCGCCTATCTGTTGAGCCAGATGCTGGCCTCGCTGCTGGTGGTGTTCTTACTGTTGGGGACCCACTGGGCGCAGGCTGAGTTTTACGCGGTGCCAGAAGGAAGCCAAATGCCGCAGGGCTGGTATCGGCACAACTTTGCCACCGCCTGTGACTGGGAAACCTCGCCGAAGTGGTTGCATCATCTGACCGGCGGGCTGAATTATCATCTCACCCATCATCTGTTCCCCGGCTGGAATCACCGCCATTATCCTGCGCTGGCCGCCATCCTGGCCGAGCTTGCGCCACGCTATGGCATGGATTATCGCTGCATCGGCTATCGTGAGCTGTTGCAACAGCAGCAGCATTTCCTGCGTGCGATGGGGCAACAACCATTATGAAGATGCCTGATACCACGCCGCTGCGGCCCTTGACGTTTCAACGTGAGAACCGCGACATTCATCTGGCGCTGATGCGCGGCAGCCAGGCCTATCTGGCGGAGCGGGGTGACCACCGCTTTGCCGACTGGGGGATGTTCGCCAAGGTGTTGCTGCTGATCTTGGTGTGCGCGGGCTTTTATGCACTCAGTTTGCAGCAGCAAAACGCCTGGGCCTATTTCGGCTGCTACGTCGGCTTTATTTTCTTCGCCATGATGTTGACGGTGAACGTGGTGCATGACGCTTCACACAACGCCTTTTTCAAACGGGCACGGCTAAACCACTGGCTTAACTTTGTCGTCAGCATCCCGTTGGGGCTGGATGCCGACTGTTGGCGGGTGCGCCACGTCATCTTCCACCATGCCTACAACAATATCGAAGGTTACGATCCGGATATCGAGCCGAACGGCGTGCTGCGGCAAACGCCGTTCCAGCAGCGTAAGATCTTTATGCGTTTGCAGCAATACTACTGGCCGATAGTGGCGGCACTGACTTTCCCGTATTACATCTGGCTGTTTGACTGGTTGGATCGGGCTGGCAAAACGCGCATGACGCCCAAGATGATGTTGCAGGGGAGCAAAGGCTGGGGCGTTTTCTTGCTGAGCAAGCTGGCGCACTTCACGTTGGCGTTGGCAATCCCGCTATGGCTGATGCAGCCTGAGGTCAGTGCCACGGCGATCTGGTTGACTTACCTGCTGAGCCAGATGCTGTCGTCGTTGGTGTTTGTGATGTTGATTGTCGGTACCCATTGGGCCAAAGCCAATTTTTATCAGGTTCCCGAGCAGGGCAAGATGGTGCATGGCTGGTATCAACATCTGTTTGCCACCACCTTCGACTGGCTGGCCACGCCACGCTGGGTTGGCTACTGGCTGGGCGGTGCCAACCTGCACCTGACTCACCATCTGTTCCCGCATTGGAGCCATCGGCATTACCCGGCTCTGGCGAAGATTATTGCCGAGGTTGCGGCTCAACACGGGCTGGATTATCAGTGTCTGGATCTGAAAACGCTGTTGCAGATGCAACAACGTTTTTTGGGGGCGATGGGGAAGCCGTAAAGTTATTCCGGCTTCATCCCGGCGGCGGTCATCAGCAGGCGGAATAGCGAAGCGACCAAAAACAGCCCCAGAACGCTGGCACTCCAGATAATCACCAACCAGCCGACGCGTTTCCACCAGGGAATGGTGGCGGTGTTCTCATTCATCGTCTTATTCATCAATGATACCCATCCTCATGGCTCACCTTGCCGCGGAATACGTAGTAGCTCCAGAAGGTGTAGACCAAAATAATCGGAATAATAAACAGCGCGCCCACCAGCATAAAGCCCAGGCTTTGTAGCGGCGCAGCGGCTTGCCACAGGGGGATGGTCGGCGGGATCAGCAGCGGCCAGATGCTGATGCCCAGACCGCATAGCCCCAGAAACACCAGCAACAGCGTCAGCAGGAACGGCGAATAGTGGGCATCGTGGCGTACGCCGTGCCAGATCCCCCAGGCGCTGAGCAGCACCAGCAGCGGCACCGGTAGCAGCCAGAACAGGTTTGGCAGGCTGAACCAGCGGGTCGCAATTTCAGGGTGAGCGATCGGTGTCCAGACGCTGACGGCCAGCAGGATCAGCAACAGACTACCCAGCAGCGGTGTAGTCAGATGATGCATCCGAGCCTGCAAGCTTCCGGCAGTCTTCATCACCAACCAGGTGCAGCCGAGTAACGCATAGGTCACTACCAAGCCCAAACCACAGAACAGGGCGAACGGTGTGAACCAGTCGAAGGGGCCGCCAACATAGGCACGACCTTCTACCGGGAAGCCGTCGATAATCGCCCCGACCACCACGCCCTGGCAGAAGGTTGCCAGGATTGAACCGCCGATAAATGCCTTATCCCAGATATGGCGCTTTTCCGGTTTGGCCTTGAAGCGGAACTCAAAGGCAACGCCGCGGAAGATCAGGCCAAACAGCATCAGCGTGAGGGGAATGGCCAACGCATCCAGGATCACCGCATAGGCCAGTGGGAAAGCTCCAAACAGGGCGGCACCGCCGAGCACCAGCCATGTTTCGTTGCCGTCCCACACTGGTGCCACGGTATTCATCATCACATCGCGATCCTGGCTGTCTTTCACCCACGGGAACAGAATGCCAATACCCAGATCAAAGCCGTCCATGACCACGTACATCATGGTGCTGAACACGATGATCACAAACCAAATCAACGGAAGATCGATACCCATGTTCAGCTCCTGTCGTCCAAAGTTTCGTGTACCGCTGAGAGCGGGCGTGCCGGTGTGCCGTGGCCGCTTGGCTCATCACCTTCATGGGCCTGGGGGCCTTTGCGGATCAGACGCATCATGTAGGAGTAACCGACGCCAAACACCGAGCAGTAGACGGCGATAAAGGCCAGTAGGCTCACACTCATATGGATGTCGCCATGGGCAGAGACGGCATCGGCGGTGCGTTGTAGCCCGTAGACGACCCACGGCTGGCGGCCAATCTCGGTGGTGAACCACCCCGCCAGCAAGGCAATCAGCCCTGAAGGCCCCATCCACAGAATGAAGTACAGGAAGGGTTTGGACTGATACAGTCCGCCGCGCCAGCGTAGCCACAGGCTCCACACGCCAGCCAGGATCATCAGCATGCCCAGCGCCACCATGATGCGGAACGACCAGAACACCACGGTGGAATTCGGGCGATCTTCCGGTGCGAAGGATTTCAACGCCGGAACCTGCTCGGTGAGGCTGTGGGTGAGGATTAGGCTGCCTAGGTAAGGAATTTCCACCTTGAAACGGGTTTCTTCACGCTCCATATCCGGCCATCCGAACAGGATCAGCGGCGTGGCCTCTCCCGGTGGGTTTTCCCAGTGACCTTCGATGGCGGCGATTTTTGCCGGTTGATATTTCAGCGTATTGAGGCCGTGTGCGTCGCCGATCACCGCCTGAATAGGGGCGACGATCAGTGCCATCCACATGGCCATCGACAGCATTTTTCGCATGGCTGGCGTATCGCGGCCACGCAGCAGGTGCCACGCCGCCGAGGCGCCAATAAAGAAGGCCGACGACAGGAATGCCGCAGTGGTCATATGCAGCAGGCGGTAAGGGAAGGACGGGTTGAAGATCACTTTAAACCAGTCAACCGGTACGACGACTCCATTGATGATCTCGTGCCCCTGCGGGGTCTGCATCCAGCTGTTGGAAGCCAGGATCCAGAAGGTAGAGATCAGCGTGCCGAGTGCTACCATACAGGTAGCGAAGAAGTGCAGGCCGGGGCCAACACGATTCCAGCCAAACAGCATCACGCCCAGGAATCCGGCTTCGAGGAAGAAGGCCGTCAGCACTTCATAGGTCAGCAATGGGCCGGTGATACTGCCGGCAAATTCGGAGAAAAAGCTCCAGTTGGTGCCGAACTGATAGGCCATCACTAGGCCGGAAACCACGCCCATGCCGAAGTTGACGGCGAAGATTTTGGACCAAAAGTGGTACAGGTCCCGGTAAGCCTGATTGCCGGTTTTCAGCCATAGGCCTTCGAGCACAGCCAGATAGCTGGCCATGCCGATGGTGATCGCCGGGAAGATAATATGGAAGGAAACGGTGAAGGCGAACTGGATCCGTGCCAGCTCCAATGCATCAAGTCCGAACATGGAGCCTCCTTGATTTGTTCATAATCGGCCTCTTAGGAAAGCGATAGCTTGCTTATTAAAACTTGCGCTAAGTAGAGCATGGAGTAGAGTAACGATAACAGTGACAGTTATTTTACTTTTTCCTATAACAGTTGGAATTGTATGACCAGATATGAACAGCTTGCCCAGCAGATCCGCGAACAGATCCAGAACCGGGTATGGCGTGCTGGGGACAAACTGCCCTCGCTGCGGGAAAGTGGTAAACGGGCCGGGCTGAGCCTGATGACGGTGGTGCAGTCATACCAGCTACTGGAAAGCCAGGGCTGGATCGTAGCGCGGCCGCAGTCTGGTTACTATGTGGCGGCCCGTTCACAGGCGTTACCACAGCCCATCCGGGGTGAGAAACTGCTGGTGAGCGAACAGGTGGATATCAACGCTTTTATCTTTGACGTGCTGCAAGCCTGTAAGGATCCAGAGATTGTGCCCTTCGGCTCGGCTTTCCCCGATGCCACCCTGTTTATGCAACCCAAGCTGGCCAGGGCGCTGAGCAGCGTGGCGCGGAAATTTACACCTCACAGCTCGCTTGCTAATTTGCCACCGGGCAACGAGGCATTGCGTCGCCATATTGCTCAACGCTATGCGCTGAATGGGATGCAGGTCTCCCCTGATGAGATTGTGATCACCGCCGGGGCGATGGAGTCGTTAAGCCTCAGCCTGCAAGCGGTGACGCAGCCGGGAGATACGGTGGCGATTGAATCCCCGGCATTTTACGGTGCGTTGCAGGCGCTGGAGCGCCTGAAGCTGAAAGCGGTGGCGATCGCTACCCATCCGCAGCATGGGATCGATCTGGATTCGTTGCAGCAGGCGATTGAGCAGTATCCGATCAAGGCCTGCTGGCTGATGACCCATTTCCAGAACCCGCAAGGGTCGAGCATGTCGGACGAGAATAAAAAACGGCTGGTGACGATGCTGCGCGAGCATCAGATCTCGTTGCTGGAAGACGATGTCTACGGCGAGCTTTATTTCAGCGCCGAGCGGCCCTTGCCTGCCAAGGCGTTGGATCAGGGCGGGCAGATTTTGCACTGCTCGTCGTTCTCAAAATGTCTGGCTCCGGGGTTCCGTGTGGGCTGGGTGGCGGCAGGGCGTTTTGCACCGCAGATCCAGCGCTTGCAACTGATGAGCACCGTTTCAACCAGCGTGCCGACCCAGATGGCGATCGCCGATTATCTGCTGCATGGCGGCTATGATACCCATCTGCGTCGCCTGCGGCGTTTATTGGCCCAGCGCCAAAGTGCCATGCATCAGGCGATCGCCCATCACTTCCCGCCGACGGTGAAGGTCAGCCAGCCGGACGGAGGCTATTTTCTGTGGCTGGAGCTGGAGGCGACACAGTCATCCATGGAGCTTTACCAGCGTGCGCTGGCAGAGGGCATCAGTATTGCGCCGGGGCGAATGTTTACCACCGGCGATCGTTTTAACCACTGTTTTCGCCTGAACGCCTCCTTCGAGTGGAGCGACAGGCTTGAAACCGCCATCAAGACCTTGGCCAGGCTGATCCGAGGGTTGGGTTAACTAGCTGCGTAAAATAGTGCTACAGGTGGGAATATGCAGAACGCTGACACACCGGGAGTCCGTCCCTAGAGGCTCGTGTTGCGCGCCCCTGCGCTCACGGTCGGCTAAACTGCAATGTTCCCACCTGACTCAGGCTTGGGTGGCGCGGTAGTAAACTCAGTCATCTAGGCCAGATAATGCTTCAATGCACGTCCGGCCTGATGAATAGCCGAATGCACCGCCGGAACCTGGGCGAGCGGGTTTAACAGGCCGTAATCGTGGATCAACCCATTGTAGCGGGTGGCGGTCACCTCGACGCCAGCCGCGTTCAGCAAGCGGGCGTAGGCTTCCCCCTCATCCCGCAATACGTCCAGCTCGGCGGTCTGGATCAGCACGGGTGGCAGCCCTCGCAACTGCTCCAGGCTCGCATTGAGCGGTGAGGCGTAGATCTCCTTACGCTGGGCCTTGTCGGTGGTGTAGTTGTCCCAAAACCACTTCATCATATTGCGTGTCAGGAAATGGCCTTCGGCAAATTGATGATAGGAATCACGATCAAAACTGGCGTGGGTGACCGGCCATAGCAGGATTTGGCAGCACAGTGCCGGTGTGCCTCGCTCTTTAGCCATCAGGCTGACCACCGTGGCCATATTACCGCCAACGCTATTACCCACTACCGCCAGCCGGGTACCATCGACGTTGATTTTTTCTCCGTATTCCGCCACCCATTCCGTGGCCGCGTAGGCTTGCTCGATGGCGGTGGGATACTGGGCTTCTGGCGACGGTGTGTAATTGACAAACACCGCGACCGCTCCTGAACTGTAAACCAGATCGCGCACCAATCGTTCGTGGGTTGGGAAGTCACCCAATACCCAGCCACCGCCGTGGAAAAACATAAATACCGGCAATTTACCTTTCACTCGTGGCGGACGCACGATGTGCAGCAGGATGTCCTGACCGGCCACGTGAATGGTTTTCTCTTCGATCTCTACCTCACGTTGTACCACCTCCACGCTGCGTTGCGCGCCTTCCAATACCTTACGTGCCTCCTTCGGCTTCATCTGTTCCATCGGCTTGCCGCCGCTAGCATTCAACCCCGCCAGAAAGGCGGCTACGTCTTTAACCGCTGCGGACTGGGTGGCATCAAAGGTTTTCTTGCTCATGTTGGGATCCTTAACGTTGAGGAGGAACATTGAGTACGGGGTAGCTTAACAGTGTAGTCAAAGACTGGGGGGTTAACCCGTAATCTGGCGCTGTTAAGGCGAATCGATGGCTGGCCCCTCACCAAGATTTTCCGCCGTTTTGCTGCGCTAAATGAGGGCGCATTGCACAATTGCGGTGCAAAAGGGCGCCGAACCCGCACTCTAGCGCAATTATTTTTGCGAGCAGGATCAGAAAAGCGGAAGAATTTTGCGATTGAATAGGATTTCTCCGTCGCTGATGATTTTAGGCCCTATTTTTGCTATTAATCATTACAAATGCATAATTATTGAATATTTATGCAATATAACTCTTTGTTTTAACGAAAAAAAATTTGTAAATCCGTCAAAAATCCCGTTCTGGCACGATAGCTGCTCTACACTATTTATCAAATGGGCTGTATTTTAACTACTCATTAACATTTATTCCCCGCTCCGGGGTGCTAAATGCGGCATTAATAGTGAATAACCGATTTTATGTAACAGGTTTGTATCTGAATAGGCGGCGGTGAGCAGCATTATCGTCGGCCCGAAAAGACACCGGATAATAGGGTTAATTTGCTTTTTTGCCGGCCCTGCGCCTCCAGAGCGGTCCTTACCGCCAAAATTCAGCCTTTGCTGACGTTATGAGGTCATTATGGAACAGCCAATCGCAGTTACCCGCCAGTCTTTCGACGACTGGATGATCCCGGTTTATGCCCCTGCGGATTTTATTTTGGTGCGGGGAGAAGGCTCACAGGTTTGGGATCAGCAGGGGAAATCCTATATTGATTTCGCAGGAGGCATTGCCGTTAATGCTCTGGGCCATGCCCATCCGCAGGTGTTAGCGGCGCTGGTCGAACAGGCAGGAAAGCTTTGGCATCTGGGCAACGGTTATACCAACGAGCCGGTGTTGCGCTTGGCCAAACAGCTGATTGATGCCACCTTTGCCGACAAAGTATTTTTCTGCAACTCCGGCGCAGAAGCCAACGAAGCCGCTCTGAAGCTGGCCCGAAAATATGCGCTGGATAGTGGCAACCGAGAAAAGAACCAGATCGTCGCGTTCAATAATGCATTTCATGGCCGCACCCTGTTTACCGTGTCTGCCGGGGGCCAACCAAAATATTCACAGGATTTTGCGCCACTGCCTGGCGGCATTACCCATACGCCGTTTAACGACCTGGCGGCGGCTGAGCAGGTGATTAACGACCATACCTGCGCGGTGATCGTTGAGCCGATTCAGGGCGAGGGCGGGGTGGTTCCGGCACAACCGCAGTTCCTGCAAGGGCTGCGTGAACTGTGCGATCGCCACGGCGCACTGCTGATCTTTGATGAGGTGCAAACCGGCGTGGGCCGCACGGGATCGCTGTATGCCTATATGAATTACGGGGTGGTGCCAGACGTGTTGACCACTGCCAAGGCGTTGGGCGGCGGCTTCCCGATCGGCGCGATGATCACCACGGACAAGCTGGCGAAAACCCTGGGCGTTGGCACTCATGGCACCACCTACGGCGGCAACCCGCTGGCGGCGGCGGTAGCTGGGGTAGTGTTCTCGCTGATTAACACTCCGGAAGTGCTTGATGGGGTGAAGCAGCGTCTCGAGTGGTTTATCGCCGGACTGACGGAAATCAACCTACAGTATCCGATCTTTAGCGAAATCCGCGGGGCGGGCCTGTTAATTGGCTGCGTGCTGAACCCGGAATATGCCGGTAGAGCCAAACAGCTCACCCAACTGGCTAACGAGGAGGGGGTGATAGCCCTGATCGCTGGCCCGGACGTGGTGCGCTTTACGCCTTCGCTGATCATCCCAGAACAGGATATGAAAGAGGGGCTGGCGCGGTTCGCGCGTGCTGTGGCGCGGATTTGCAGCTAATCAAGGCGGCTGCGCCCGGTGCGCAGCCGATGACTTCCGAGGTTCGCATTATGATAATTATCCGCCCCATAGAGCGCCGTGACCTGGCTGACCTGCTGACGCTCGCCGGTAAATCCGGTATTGGCCTCACCTCTTTGCCGCAGAATGAAGAGACGCTGTCGGCACGTATTGAGCGGGCGTTAAAAACCTGGCAAGGCGAACTTCCCCAGAGCGATCGCTGCTATCTGTTTGTTATGGAGGATACCGAGCGGCAGCAGGTCGTTGGCGTCAGTGCGATCGAAGTCGCGGTTGGGCTGACCGAACCCTGGTACAGCTTCCGCGTGGGTACTCAGGTGCATGCCTCAAAGCAACTTAATGTCTATAAATCGGTGCCAACGCTGTTTTTAAGCAACGATCATACTGGCCATTCGGAACTTTGTACGCTGTTCCTAGATCCGGACTACCGTCATGGCGAGAATGGCAAACTGCTGTCAAAAGTGCGCTTCCTGTTTATGGCCGCATTCCGCAACCAATTCTCCCGCAAAGTGATCGCGGAGATGCGCGGTTATTCCGATGAAAATGGCCGTTCCCCCTTCTGGGAAAGCGTTGGCCGCCACTTCTTTTCTATCGAGTTCGCCAAGGCGGACTATCTCAGCGGCACCGGGCAAAAGGCGTTTATCGCTGAACTGATGCCGAAACACCCGCTGTACGTCGACTTTCTGGCCGAAGATGCGCAGAAGGTGATCGGCGAAGTTCACCCGCAAACCGCACCGGCGCGCAAGCTGCTGGAAGCCGAAGGACTGCGCTATCAGGGCTACGTCGATATCTTTGACGGGGGCCCGACGCTGGAAGCCGAGATCGACGAGATCCGTGCGGTCAAGCGCAGCAAACTGGTGAAGGTGGTGCTGGATGATACGCAGGTATTCAGCGAGGCTCCGGCATACCTGGTGGCCAACGACAACTATCAGAATTATCGCGCCCTGTTGGTGCATGCCCAACTGCATGATGACCGCTTGCGTATCAACGCCGAGACGGCTGCGGCGCTGGGTGTCGAACAGGGGAGCTCAGTACGGGTCATCAAGCTTATCGCTCAGGAGAAAATGTAATGTCACATCCTGCATTGTTAATTAATGGCGTCTGGCAGGCCGGCCGGGGCGCTGAGTTCAGCAAAACCGATCCGTTGGATAACCTGCCGCTGTGGCAAGCCAATGCGGCCAGTATTGACGACGTGGCTTCGGCCTGCGCAGCTGCACGCGAGGCTTTCCCTGCCTGGGCGCGCACGCCGTTTGCGCAGCGCGAACAGTTGGTAAAACGCTTCGCGTCGTTGCTGGAAGAGCATAAGCAACATCTGGCCGAGACTATCAGCCGTGAAACCAGTAAACCCCGTTGGGAAACCTTGACCGAAGTCCAGGCGATGATTGGCAAGGTGGGCATTTCGCTACAGGCCTATCAGGCGCGTACTGGGGTGACGGAAACTGCAATGGCCGATGGTTCTTCGGTGTTACGCCATCGGCCGCACGGCGTGCTGGCGGTGTTTGGTCCGTATAACTTCCCTGGCCATTTACCCAATGGGCATATTGTTCCGGCGCTGCTGGCGGGCAACTGCGTGGTGTTCAAACCCAGCGAATTGACGCCGTTGACGGCGGAGGTGACGTTACAGCTTTGGCTGCAGGCGGGTTTGCCGGATGGGGTGATCAATCTGGTGCAAGGTGGACGTGAAACCGGTGAGGCCTTGGCAAGCTGTGCCGATATTGATGGGTTGCTGTTTACCGGCAGTGCTGGCACCGGCTATCACCTGCATCGCCAATTGGCTGGTCAGCCAGAAAAGATCCTGGCGCTGGAGATGGGGGGCAACAATGCGCTGATCGTCGAACAGGTAGAAGATTGTGACGCGGCAGTGAATCTGGCCATTCAATCGGCGTTTATTTCTGCCGGACAGCGCTGTACCTGTGCTCGCCGCATTTTGGTGAAAAGCGGGCCACTGGGCGATGCCTTTATTACACGCCTGGTTCAGGTGGCATCTACGCTGCGCATTGGCCGTTGGGATGCTGAGCCTCAGCCGTTTATGGGCGGGGTGATCTCCTCCTCTGCGGCAGAAAACATGCTGGCAGCTCAGCATCACCTGTTGGCATTGGGCGGCAAAGCCTTGTTGACCATGAAATCGCTGGAGAGCGGCAGCGCGTTATTAAGCCCCGGCATTATCGATGTGACAGGCGTGGCGGACGTGCCAGACGAAGAATATTTTGGCCCTCTGACCACGATCATTCGTTACGACCATTTCGACCAGGCGTTGCGCATGGCTAATAACACGCGCTATGGCCTGTCCGTTGGGCTGGTGTCCCCGCAGCGGGAGCAGTTCGAGCGGCTGCTGCTGGAGGCGCGAGCTGGTATTGTCAACTGGAACAAGCCGCTGACCGGCGCTTCTAGCGCGGCACCTTTCGGTGGCGTAGGGGCTTCAGGCAACCATCGGCCAAGTGCGTTCTATGCGGCAGATTACTGCGCATGGCCGATGGCTTCGCTGGAAAGTACCAGCCTGACACTGCCGACCAGCCTGTCACCGGGCTTGATATTTAACTGAGCTGCCCCTCACCAGCTCCCTCTCCCAAAGGGAGAGGGAGCTGGTATGGAGTGGTATTCAGATGCAGAGTCGTTCCGTAGCTACGCTAGAACAAGAACAGAAATACATCTATTAGCATTATCCATCGGTGGTCAGGATGAAGAAGAAATAACCGGTAGCACCTACGATCCCCTCTCCCTGGGGAGAGGGTTAGGGTGAGGGGATAGCACGAAGTGACAGCATTAGGCTACAGGAGAGCAAAATGTCCGGATATGAAGTCAATTTTGATGGGTTGGTTGGCTTGACGCACCACTATGCCGGGCTGTCTTTTGGCAATGAGGCTTCGACACAGCACCGTAACAGCGTGTCGAACCCCAAGCTGGCGGCAAAGCAGGGGCTGCTGAAAATGAAAGCGCTGGCCGATATGGGCTTCCAGCAGGGCGTGTTGCCACCGCAGGAACGGCCTCATCTCCCTACGCTACGTAAATTGGGCTTCAGCGGCAGCGACGAAAGCGTGCTGGCCCAGGCGATGCGTACCTCACCGCGCCTGCTCTCGGCGCTTAGTTCGGCTTCATCCATGTGGACGGCCAATGCCGCGACGGTTTCACCTTCGCCAGACAGTCAGGATGGTAAAGTGCATTTCACCGCCGCCAACCTGAATAACAAATTCCATCGCGCGATTGAGGCTGAAACCACCTCCAACGTGCTGCGTGCCATCTTCAAAGATGAGCAATACTTTGCTCACCATGATGCCTTACCGCAGGTGGCACTCTTTGGGGATGAGGGCGCCGCCAACCATAACCGCCTTGGGGGCGACTATGCCAAACGCGGGGTGCAGGTCTTTGTGTATGGCAAGCAGGAGTTTGGCGGGGAAAGTGCTCCCACGCGTTACCCGGCTCGCCAGACGCGCGAGGCCAGTGAGGCGATCGCCCGCCTGCATCAGTTGCACGAGCAACACACGGTATTCCTGCAACAAAATCCGGCGGTGATCGACCAGGGTGTTTTCCATAACGACGTGATCGCCGTCAGCAATCAGCAGGTGCTGTTCCATCATCAGCAGGCGTTCCTGCATCAGCAGCAGGGGCTGGATCAAATCCGCCGTAAGATGGCCTTGCTGGAGACGGAGCTGGTGGCGATAGAAGTGCCAACCTCTCGTGTCAGCGTGGGGGATGCGGTGGCGACCTACCTGTTTAACAGCCAGATCCTGACCAAAACCGATGGCAAGATGATGATCGTGGTACCGGAAGAGTCTCGTCAGCATCCGGGCGTTTGGCATTATCTGTCGGAGATGGTGGCCAGCGGTGGGCCAATCGACGAGATCAAGGTGTTCGACCTGCGCGAAAGCATGCGCAACGGCGGTGGCCCGGCTTGCCTGCGTTTACGCGTGGCGCTGAACGATGCTGAGTTGAGGGCGGTGAACCCACGGGTGATGATGAACGATACGCTTTTCACCACCCTGAACGACTGGGTAGACCGCTATTACCGCGATCGCTTGGTACAAGAGGATCTGGCAGACCCGCAACTGCTGCATGAAGGGCGTGCGGCACTGGATGCCCTGACTTCTATCCTTGGGCTGGGTAATGTTTACCCGTTCCAACAGTAACCGGAGGCAATAGTGAACAATTTATTGGCTCTGACGTTGGCTGGAACGCCACCCGCCACCCCCGAGGGTGAAAATGATGCACTGCGCTGGAAGTGGTTGGGGGAAGGGCTATTGGAGCTCAGCCCGCTGCAGGGCTATCAGCAAGCCGTGGTGCTTTCTGCCGGTATTCACGGCAATGAAACGGCCCCGATCGAACTGTTAGACCAGCTAGTGAACGAGATCTTCGCAGGCGTGCGGCCCTTGGCGGTGCGCTTGCTGGTGGTGTTAGGCAATCCACCTGCGATGCGAACCAATCAACGTTATCTGGCAAGCGATATGAATCGCATGTTTGGTGGGCGTTATCATCAGTTTGAGCCCTCTGGCGAAACGGCGCGGGCGCAGCAGTTAGAGCAAGCGGTCAGCAGTTTCTTTGCCGGAGAGCAGGCCACACGTTTTCATTACGATCTACACACGGCGATCCGCGGATCGCTGCTGCCACGCTTTGGTATCTTGCCCTATCAACCACAGAGTTACAGCTCCGAGATGTTGGCGTTACTAGACGCCGCCGAGTTGGATGCATTGGTGGTACACCAAGCGGTCGGCGGTACGTTCAGCAACTTTTCCAGCGAGCATGCGCAGGCGGCCAGCTGTACCCTCGAATTGGGCAAGGCACGTCCCTTTGGCAGCAACGATCTGCAGCAGTTTTCCGCTATCAATAAAGCACTGCAGGCGCTGGTCTGCGGGCAATCTCTCCCTTTGCGCAGGGAGGCTCCGATTCGGGTGTTCCGTGTCGAGCGGTCGCTGATCAAACGCAGTGAATCGTTCAAACTCTATTTAAGTGACGATACCGCCAATTTTACCGCTTTGCCGCAGGGCACTTTATTGTATGAGCAGCCGGGGGAAAGCTATCGGGTGCAGCATGAAAAGGAGTGGGTGCTGTTTCCCAACCCCAAGGTGGCATTGGGGTTACGTGCAGGCATGATGTTGACCGAAATCCCGCGTAGTACCTTGTTTTAATCTCACCTATTCATTACGCCACAGGTAAGTGACCTGTGGCGACATTTTCCCTTTCAAACTTTAATAGCGTAATTTATTTAATCAGTTGATAGGGTATTTTGCCTGTTACGTGTTATTACTCGCTATGATTTACCCCAATGAGTAAAAAACAGATTAAAGATAGAATTATTCGCGCCATTCCGGCTAATCAGATTGATATAAGTTAAAAGTGTGAAATAAGTAACGTTATTACTTAGCATGCTAATTTTGTGGTTATTAAAAATCGTAGGTAAATCACACAAAATGAAACTTGGTTGCACCATTTTGGTGCTGAAAACGTAATTGTTATGGCTTATGCACTAAATATCTATATAAATCAACATATTAGAATAACGTTTTTATGTAATATTTAGTTACAAATAAACATGCTTTACGCACACTGTTTCATGAACTTTTTTATTTTAAGTTTTTATTCATGATGCTAATGTCACATGGCGCTTTATTAAGGGGCGTAGATAAAAAACAAAATGATAAAAATCACAGCCCAAAGCATAAATTGGGCGTGACGGGCAGCTTTTAATAAAATCTAGGAAAATAAATGATGAAACGCAGTGTAGTAGCCCTGGCGGTTGTTCTTGCCACCGCCGCCTCAATGGCCAATGCGGCCGAAATCTACAACAAAGATGGCAATAAACTCGACCTGTACGGCCGTGTTAACGCCAAGCACTTGTTCAGCGATAACAAATCTGCCGATGGCGACGCGACCTATGTGCGTTTTGGTTTTAAAGGCGAAACGCAGATTAACAGCGATTTGACCGGTTACGGCCAATGGGAATACAACGTCCAGGCTAACCACGCTGAGTCAGCGGGTACCGAAGGCACCAAAACTCGTCTGGGCTTCGCAGGTTTGAAATTCGCCGATTACGGTTCCTTTGACTATGGCCGTAACTACGGTGTGGTTTACGATGTAGAATCCTATACCGATATGCTGCCGGAGTTTGGCGGTGACACCTATACCTACACTGATAACTTCATGAATGGTCGTTCCACCGGCCTGGCTACCTATCGTAACCGCAGCTTCTTCGGTCTGGTTGATGGTCTGAATATCGCCTTGCAGTATCAGGGTAAGAACGAGAATGACCGCAGCAACATCCACAAGCAGAACGGTGACGGCTATGGTATGTCTGTGGACTATCAGGACATCGGCGGTAGCGGTATTGGTGCTGCGGTAGCCTTCTCTGATTCTAACCGTACGCAAGATCAGAAGGCAGTTCAATACGGTAAAGGTGACAGCGCAACTGCCTGGACCACCGCGCTCAAATATGACGCCAACCAAGTGTATCTGGCGGCCATGTATGCTGAAACCCGCAACATGACCCCGATCACGGTTGACAGCGTTGCTGGCTTTGCCAACAAGACGCAAAACTTTGAAGTGGTCGCGCAATACCAGTTCGAAAATGGTCTGCGTCCATCACTGGCTTACCTGCAATCCAAGGGTAAAGACATTGAGAACATCGGTGATGTCGATCTGGTGAAATATATCGATATCGGCGCGACTTACTACTTCAACAAAAACATGTACACCTACGTTGATTACAAAATCAACCAGTTGAACGACGATAACAAGCTGAAACTGAACACTGACAACATCGTGGCAGCCAGCTTGACCTACCGTTTCTAAGTCGTATTCAAACCTCATTCCTGTGTCGGGAGTGGTTCAAAAGGCAGAGCGTAAGCTCTGCCTTTTTCAGTTTGGCGTGTGGGATCAGAAAGGCGCGTACTCGCTGGCAGGCAGCCAGAAGCCGTCGATAAAGTCCTCGATCGGAAAACAGCCGGCATGGCGTAACCGTTGTTCTTTCATTGCTACCAGGCATTGATGCTCATCACGCAGCACGTCGACAACGATATCGGCACAGCCGCCATCCAGATAGCAAACGAACATCACCAATGCGTACATAACCTATTGCGTCCCCCATTAAGGCTCCAACCCCCATTGTAGGTAAAATTTGGCTGAATTTAGCTAATTAATACAAAAAAATAATAATTGACCAAACAAAAACGGCATTTTCAGAATTATGGCAGCGTTTAATCATCCTTAAGAGGATTGAAGTTCCGCTCTGTACTGCTAAGCTTAATGAGTTTTAAAATTTCTTAACTATCCAATCATTAACGGGAGCGAATATGGGATTGTTTAACTTCGTCAAAGAAGCTGGCGCAAAACTGTGGGATACGGTGAGTGGTAACGCTGAGGATCAAAGCGCCAAGCTGAAAGCCCACCTTGATAACAGTGGCCTGCCAGATACGGATAAGGTGGATGTTCAAGTCGTTGATGGTAAGGCTGTAGTCACCGGGGACGGTATCAGCCAGGAACTGAAAGAAAAAATTCTGGTTGCCGTGGGTAACGTGGCAGGTATCAGTGGTGTGGAAGATAATGTTGCAGTAGCACAACCAGAAGCGGAAAGCCGCTTTTATACCGTCAAGAAGGGCGATACCCTGAGCGCCGTTGCCAAAGAGATGTATGGCAATGCCAACCTGTACAACAAGATCTTTGAAGCCAACAAACCGATGCTAAGCCATCCAGATAAAATCTATCCGGGCCAGGTATTGCGCATCCCACAATGATGCTGGAGGCCTAAGTAATCGAAGCTTGAGCTTGGAACTGCCTAATCCGGCGCCCCATCTGGGGCGCTATGCTGAAATTCCTCAACCATTGCGTACGTTCATACAGACGTTCGCCCCCATAAGTAACCCACCCGCCATTCGATAAATCCAACGAATGTTCCCAGTTCGCACGCTGGCGACTAGACCTGAGAATCTTGACCCTGTTGCAGAAAATTGGTAGCGTCTGCATGCAAGAAAAATCTTAGCTATTGCTGGCGTAAATTCGGCTGTTGCTTGAGCTTAGGGTTACCCCTTTTTAGTATCAAGGCGTTATGGCAGGCGATAAGAGAGTAGAGGGTGTGAACACCCCGTTAGACAAGAAATACCAGGAAAACCATGGACAATGCACAACGCGTCATAACAACGTTGACGGTGGTTGCTGCATATTGATCATTTTACGTTGACGATCACACAGTGGGTGGGAGTAACTTACTGTTTTTAGGAGATAAAATGGAACAAAACCCGCTTGATGAAACCAAGCTTATTGCGGTCATTGCCTTATTGGTCTCAGTGTTGCTTGTCGTGTCGATCCTGTTTGGCATCACGTATTTATCTGATCTGCGGCATATCGATCAAGAGGTCGATGCCAAAAGCTGTTACATCAAAGGGGGCTGAGGCCAGAGCTGCGTCTATCGCAATCCTTGATTCGACGATGAAAAATTTTTGCCATATGCCTTGGTTTATTTGGGATTTAACGCACTAGCTGCGATTTAACCACTAATAAAGGTTGTGGCGAATTATTGGTTGGCAGCGTGTCGCTAAATTGGCAACGATCGTTGGATAGCGTTTTTCCCGCCACGGCAAAGCCGCTACAGCCCAAGTGTAGCAAAGGGCATCGCGTTTTTTGACAGTCTTTGTATATGATGAATAGAGGGCATGGCCCGCGGACTTGGTTGGTTAACTTACCTAAATAAATTCACTTTAATTATATTTAAGTTGAAATTAATAATTAAAGTGAATGTATTTCTTAAATGTGTTTGTGATGTTAATCAAAGACTGCTATTTACCCTGAATTAGCACGCTGTCGTAAATAGCGTAGCCCTGCTAAGCTAAGATTAATCTATACGGAAATTCTGTCAGTCCTATTGCCGATGTAAGCGAGGTATTTATGAGTCAATTACTCTCCCATGCAAGATTATCCCATGTTGTGATCGCCACGGCGGTGTTTTGGGTTTGCATTGCTGTACTCGTGGCGGTAGCACTAAAGTAACGCTGGATGACTAATCAACAACCCTGACATAGCTAGCACACTTAGCCAACGGCTCCTTTCTGGGGCCGTTTCTTTTGTCGTCATTTAAACAGCCCGCTGCTACTCACGCCATCTTCTGGTGAATAATATGTAGCGGAGGCTCGATATGCAGATCGACACTTAGGTCCTGGCGGAAGTCATAGGGCGTAATGTTGAAACGCTTTCTGAACATGTAGGTGAAGTGTGATTGGGAGCCGAAACCAAAATCCAGGGCGATATCGAAAATGGAAGCCTCGCTGCTGCGCAACTGGTACACCGCTCCGGCAAGGCGACGCTCACGGATGTACTTGCCCAGCGAGATCCCCGTCGCTTCTTTGAACAGCTTCTGCATATGCCACAGCGAATAACCGGAATACTCGGCTAACTCTTCAAGGTGGATCACTCGTCCCAAGTGGGTTTCGACCCATTTACTGAGTGCGCAGACTAGTGCGAGGTGATGTTCTTGTATCAATAACTTTACCCAATTGATTTCGTTGTTTAACCGCAGCGCAGAGCTTACGGCAGGCTCACTTAGCGTACCTTACAGGCCCCGGGTTGTCACCTTCGTGCCGGTTAAAGCGGGATCGTTTTGACCTTCGCCATCAGGCGACCTGCTAGACGGACAATCTCTGCCGGGTCGTCAGGAATAAACCCCATGGTGATCGCCATCCCCAACAGGACGTTATCCTGGCTGAAAATCGGGCAGGCTATCGCGCGTGCCCCGGGGATTCCTTCGGTAACATTGTAACGTACCGCATAGCCCTGTTGACGGATCTTTTCGAGCTCTTTAGCCTCGAGCAGTGGCGTAATAGAGCCATCAAACGCCTGATAGGCATAGCCTGCCGCACTGGCATTCATGGGGATGAGGGTGTTTTCAAGGTAATCGATATCAATATTTTTATGGCTGCGATTGTAGCGCGTCAGCAAGATGTTACCCCCTTGGCGCACCGCCCAGCCGGTGGAGTAGTTCAACTCATCGCGCAGCTCACAGAGCGCATTATTGATGATTGTCGCCAGCGTCTGCTGTTTGCCTGCCGCCGCAGCCAGCGCCAACAGCTTGCTGCCAAGCGAGTAGCGGCTGGTCTCCTGCTCCTGATACAGCATCTGGCAACGACACAGCGAAACCAGATATTTATGCAGCCGGCTTTTCGAAAGCCCACTGTGTTTGGCGATATCCGAAGCGCGGGCGTTTCCCCCCAGTGTGGTGACACTCTCTAGTACCGACACGGCAATTTCGACCGAATTTACGCCTTGAACTTCTGACATTCTGCTTACCTTACTTGCCATTACCTCGTTCCGATCACTTTACCAGTTTAAGGCGGTGAATGCCCCGCTAACCAGAACCAGACATCTGTGCCAGAGTATTTTCAGCATGCAAGGACTAACTATTTTGAGGTGGATTGATCTGCTTCAATATACTATGAGTTGACTGGGTTTATTTATAGTTAACACCAGGGCGTGTGATTACCGAGATAAAAACTATGAACGAACTTTCTTCACTCCGACTCAAACGGCGTACTTTGCTAAAAGGACTTGGCGTTATTGGCCTGGCGTCAATCTCGCCTTGCGCTTTCTCCTTAACATCCGAACAAAAAGAACCCTTACGGCACATCCACCTTAAACTGACGGACTATCAAACTTTCCGCTCAACCTGTGCGATGGAGTGCCTACACTGCAACCTGACTGCTTACGTCTATCAGAAAAAGCTGATGAAGATTGAAGCGACGGAAGGTTTTAATGTGAAATGTTGCCTGCGGGGCATCAGCCGTACCAAATGGGTTTATCACCAGCAGCGCGTCACGACGCCTCTGCTGCGGGTAGGCAAGAAAGGTGAGGGTAAATTCGAGCCTATCAGTTGGCAACAGGCATTGGATTTAATCGAAAAAAACATCCGTACCACCATCAAGGAACAGGGCAACGAAGGGCTGCTGTTATCCACTCATGCTGGCAACATGGACTCGATAAAGAACGATATGGGCAAGGCGTTCTTCGACTATCTGGGCGGTTCGGTGAAACAGGCGGGGTCGCTCTGCTGCTCGGCAGTGACGGCGGCGATGATGCCAATGGTGGGGCTACGCTATGCCGATACCCGCGACACCATTGCCGACAGCCGTTTGATTATCTGCTGGGGTAACAACCCAGCGGTGACCATGCAGGCGTATTTTAAAAATTATCTACGTGCGCAAGAGCAGGGCGCTCGCATCGTGGTTATCGACCCACGTTTTAACGAGACCGCCGCCAAAGCGGACGAATGGATCCCGATTGTTCCAGGTACGGATACGGCTTTAGCGCTCGGGATGATGAAGATCATTATCGAAGAGCAGCATATTGACGCGGATTTCCTGCGTCAGCATACCGGCGCGGTGTATCTGGTGGATGCCAAAGATCAATTGGTGCGTGCCGATGCCAACGACACTGAAAGCTATCTGGTTTATGACTGCACCAGCCAGAGCCTGGTACGACATGACAAGGCGGGGATAACTCCTGCATTGTTCCAGCACCAACTGCCAGCTGACAGCGGCTACCGTACCGTGTTCGAAACCGTTTACCAACAGGCTGCACCATGGACGCTTGACCGGGTCGCGGCTGAAACCGACATTCCTGCCCACACTATTTTGCGGTTGGCCCGCGACTATGCCACCACCGCTCCGGCGATGATTGTGCAAAATATGTCAGGCGCTCAGCGCACCGAATTTGGTACCTACGTGGCCGCCAGCCAATTCTACCTGGCCCTGCTAACTGGCAATATCGGCAAGCGAGGGGCGGGGATCTGTGACGCAGGCGGAGCACGCCAAATGGCAAAATTCAGCCCGATCATTCCACCAGCTCCTGCGGTGAAGAAAATCACTCCGATACCGGTTGCCAAGGTGGGTGAGTGGGTGGTCAATGACCGGCCTTACCCGATTAAATTCTGGTGGATTATGACCATGGGGGTCATGACCCAACTACCCAACACCAACATGGTCAGGAAGGCGTTGGAAAAGGTTCCCTTCGTGGTGGTGGCCGATAACCTGATGAGTTCTACCGCGCTGTATGCTGATCTGGTGCTGCCGGTGACGACCATTTTTGAAGATGTCAGCCTGATGGCGGGCGTGCGTAGCCACTATGTGCAACTGATGGAGCAAGCGGTCGAACCACCGGGTGAAGCCAAGCCGGATTATTGGATCTTTGCGCGTCTGGCTGAGCGTTTTGGCTTTGGCGACGTGTTTAACCAGCCGATTGAGCATTACATCAATGCGTGCCTGCAAGGTTCCGGTATCACCCTGGAACAGTTGAAAAAAGGGCCGGTGCTGCCGGTGAGCGGCGACTGGATCCCGTTTGAAAATGGGGTGTTCCGCACGGCGACCCGTAAAGCCCACTTCTTTATTGAAGAGTGGCAGAAGAAAGAATTTTCGCCGGTCGTTACTTATCTGCGGGTGAATGAATCGCCACAAGGCTCGCCGAAATTGGCCGCCAAGTACCCGCTGATGGCGGTACAACGCAAGCTGGCCCGCAGCATTCACTCAAGCCACGGCATGAACGAATGGATCCTTGAGGTGCAGCGCAATAAGCCTAACGTGATGATCAATCCGCAGGATGCACAACAGCGCCGGATCAAACATGGCGACTGGGCCACCGTATTTAATGAGCGAGGGGAGCATCGGGCGATTGCCGTGGTGACGACACATATCAAGCGAGGCGTGGTTTCCCTGGATAACGGCTGGTGGGAACAACAGGGGGGCAGCAGCAGTCACGTCACCAATGACGCAGTAGAGGCGCTGGGTACCGGGCATTGCTGTAACAGTACGCTGGTTGATGTACGGGCGGAGGGATAACCCATGACCAAACAATATGGCTTTCTGATTGATATTAAACGTTGTTACGGCTGTAAAACCTGTTCCATGGCCTGTAAGTCAGAGAATAAGACGCCACCGGGCGTGCTTTGGCGGCGGGTGCGGGAGTATGAAACCGATGGCCCGAATTCTGAAGGGTTTATTTCGATGTCCTGCAATCATTGTGACGATCCGCAATGCATGAAGGTATGCCCGGCGGATACATACTATAAGCGCCCGGACGGCATTGTGGTGCAGGATCATGAGAAATGCATCGGCTGCCGCATGTGCATTATGGCATGTCCGTACAACGCCCCAGTCTTCGATCCGCAGGAAGGTAAAACCAGCAAGTGCAATATGTGTGCCGAGCGTCTGGATGAAGGATTGCCACCTCGTTGCGTGGCGTCGTGCCCGGCGGGCGTATTGAAGTTTGGTGATATCGAGGAGTTAAGGAAGATCCACTCGACGGATTGGGCGGTACTGGAGGCTAGATATCACATGCCTGACCATCGCATCAGCGGCCCAAACGTGGTCATTATTCCAGCGGACAAATAAAAAGGTGCTGCCATGAACGAATATGAACTGCCGTTGGTGTTTTTTACCGTACTCTGCCAATGGGGCATTGGCGGTATTATCGCCTTGACGCTCTATCGGTTGCGACCAACCTCCCAGATGTCCGGTGGGCAACTGAAATATCTGGTTCTGGGATTGTGGCTGGTGGAGGTCGTTGGCTCCAGCTTGTCACTGCTGCACCTGGGGAGCCCGTTTGGGGCTTACCGCGCGGTGCTGGGCTTGCCGCACTCCTGGTTAAGCCGTGAGGTGATCGCCTTTATCCTGGTGAATATCAGCCTGTTCCTGATGTTGGCAGCTTGTTGGCTGCGACCGCAGAAGTCGGCCTTGATCACCACATTAGGGCTCGTTACATCGGCAGTGGGGATCGCCGCCATTCTGGTCTCGGCGCAAATCTACTACCAGATGGCAAGCCATCCGCTGTGGCATACGCCACTAACCCAATTGGCGTTTCTGAGTACCGCGTTACTGCTGGGATTCGCCACATTGGGGATCTATTTGAACTGCTGCGGCTTGGCCGTTCCGCGCACGGTTCGTTATGGTCTGCTGGTGGGTTGCCTGTTGCTGCTGGTCACGCTGGTGGGACGTTACCAGATTGCCGGGGCCAGCGCTCAAGGGGTCATGCTTTGGTGGCAGCTGGTTGGTAGCATGCTGGTGGGTGGTGTGCTGTTCGCGGTGCTTAGCCAGCGCACACGTTTGGCCCCATCGATGGCCGTGATAGCCGGGGTGGCACTGGTGTCGGGGGAAGTTGTCGGGCGTATGCTGTTCTATCACAACGTCATGGGCCAATCCCCCTGGTTCTGATGCAATAAACTGAGGTCGGTCCAGCCGTGCCAACGCTGAACGGCGGGCCGACCCAACATCCAGCAGAAAAAAGCCTCAATACAGGGCTTGCCAGAATTCGGAAAAACCAGCTAATCTGAACTTGCCCGCTACCGCAAATGCCAAGTAGTCCAGGCTAGCAATGTAATTAACCAAAACAGAGAGTCAGCCGTAACAACGCCACGTTGATGGGGTGATCGCATGTTAACGACAGTGATTATTACTCTTTTTGTGATCGTGGGCGTCGCCGCTTTTCTGGCAATGCCAGTGATGATGGTCAATAACACGCAAGGCGTGGGAGGTGAAGAACCGTGAAACTGGCTAGCAACCGGAACCTGCAATGTTAACTCGAAATTCACACACAACCCGGTGACCGGCTCAGATATGGGCCGAGTCATCAACACTTTGTCAGCACGGCAATTTCCGCACGCTCCGCAACAAATCAGCCCGAAACGCTAAATCACCGCGTGAAGTGATGCGCATACTGCACTAACTGCTTGATGGCGCTACAATGAGCCTATCACCTCAACTTGCTCACGCACTAACGCGCTATCCACTTTTCCGGCCACAGTAAAGAGACCATAGCATTATGGAAATCAAGGATTACTACGCCATTCTAGAGGTTAAACCCTCAGATGATATCAAGGCTATCAAAACCGCCTACCGCCGTCTGGCACGCAAATATCACCCCGATGTCAGTACCGAGCCCGATGCCGAAACGCGCTTTAAAGAAGTCGCAGAAGCCTATGAAGTGCTGAAAGACAGCGAACGCCGGGCTGAATATGACCAAATGCGGCTGCATCGAAACGAGCCTAACTTCGGCCGCCAGACCCGGCGTGAAGAGTATGGTGGTGCCGAGGATTTCTCCGACATCTTCTCCTCTATGTTTGGCCAGCGCGCGCGTGGCCGCCAGCAGGGCCAACCGCGTGCGGCCCGTGGGCAGGATGTTGAGATCGGTGTGGCGCTGTTCCTGGAGGAAACCCTCACTGAGCAAACCCGCACCCTGAGCTATAAGGTGCCGGTGTACAACGCATTTGGTCAGATAGAGAAAGAGACCGCTAAAACCCTGAACGTGAAAATCCCGGCGGGCGTGGCAGACGGGGAGCGTATCCGCGTGAAAGGTCAAGGTGTGCCAGGTATGGCTGGCGGAGCCAATGGCGATTTGTACCTGATCATTCAACTGGCACCGCATCCGTTGTTTGAGGTGATCGGGCACGATCTGGAAATCGTTCTGCCCTTGGCACCTTGGGAGGCTGCGTTAGGCACCAAGGTTTCTGTCCCCACTTTAGCGGACAATATCCTGTTGACCATCCCTGCGGGGAGCCAGACCGGGCAGCGGTTACGCGTCAAAGGGAAGGGGCTGGTCAGCAAAAAAGAGACCGGCAATTTGTATGCGGTGATCAAGATTGTTATGCCTGCCAAACCCGATGCAGACAGCGCCGCACTCTGGCAACGACTGGCCGAGGCGAATCAGGCCTTCGATCCTCGTACGCAATGGAGTAAAGCATAATGGCCAAGCTACAGATAACCCTCACCATTACCGAGTTTTGCCTGCATACCGGTGTAACGGAAAGTGAACTGGCCGAGGTGGTGGGGTTGGGAGTGATCCAGCCCCGCGATCTGACGGTGGATGATTGGCTGTTTGATGATGCGGCTGTGGCGGCGTTTAATCGCGCCCAGCGTCTGCAACGTGAACTGGCTCTGGATTGGCCCGGCATTGCGGTGGCGCTGACGCTGCTCGATGAGATTGAACAGTTGCGCAGGGAGAACGCTCAGCTACGTCATCGTCTTGAGCGCTTTATCGCCGAGTGAAAGTGTAGTGACTCATCATGAGCATCGGCTGACTCACCTTGGTCAAAGGGGCGATCGAGTTTGCTATCAGTTGCAGAAGCTTACCTGACCACGGCATTGAATCATCGCTTTTTATGGAGGGAAACGGATCGATCACGGTACCTGACTACATCGCTGTACTAACTCCCTCTCCCTGTGGGAGAGGGTTGGGGTGAGGGGCCTCAGACGTTTTTACGCTCGATGGTTTCTTCGCCCCAGTACAGTTGGTCGGCTTCGGTTTTACTGAACGCCAGCGGTAACACCTCGTCGCTGCCTTCTTCCCAAATTTTTTGCGCTAAAACCTCGTCATTACCGGCCAACTCAAAGATCGCTTCGGCAATTTCTACCGAGGTTTCACGCACTGTCGCCCAAGATTTCACATTATGATTTGCCATGATTGCTCTCCTGTTGAGTGTGAGGCACAGCCTAGTATAGGCCACAATTCTGCCTCTGGTTTTTGCAAGGTATGCGTATTATTGCCGAAAATTCAGGGCGGAACGCCTGCGGCAAAATGCAAAACGGCGTGGTATTCTTTGCCGCGTTTAAATCAAAAAAGGAAAAATTATGTCTAGCGCACTGAGCAACGATCAAGAACTGGTTTCCGATCTGGTTGCCTGCCAACTGGTTATCAAGCAGATCCTGGATGTGATCGACGTGATCGCGCCGACCGAAGTACGGGACAAAATGGCCAGCCAGCTCAAGAGTATCGATTTTAGCAGCCACCCGGCCGGAGCCGATCCAATCACCAAGCGGGCGATTGAGAAAGCGATTGCGCTGATTGAGATGAAGTTTAATCGCGAGTAACCGGGTTATCTTCTGCCCCTGAAGGGCTGGGAGATCTAAATGGCCGGTTAAACTTCGTTTAAGTTGCCTATGCTAGCATCGATGATTAGGTTAACAAGATAATCATAAGGCTGCTAAGTTTTGGGGCATAAAAAACTGCTGGTGCTAGCGGCAACGCTGATTGCCTGCTTGCTTTTCTATCTGCTGGCTCTGGATAGCTATTGCGATCAAGGTGGGAAGTTTGCACTGGGCATTTGCTCTATCACGCGTATTGTTCCCTGGTAACATGGCGAAATAACAATATCTCGCAAATTTGTCCCTGGCCTTGTTGAGAATGTTACTATAGCGGCTTGGTTGAGGCATTAGAGTAGATAGGGTTGTCCATGTTTGATTTAGCTTCTGGCCCGTCCGGCCTGATTTCCATCGCCGTTGTGGTGTTGGCAGTATTGCTTGGCCTGTGGGTCTGGTTCATAGTGAATCGCGCCAGCGTTCGTGCCAACGAACAGATCCAGCTGTTGCAGGTAATCGCCGAGCAGCAGCGCCAGCAAAGTGCACTGTTAAAAACGTTGTTGCAAACCGCCCGAGGGGACAAAGAATCGGTTGACGATTATGATGATGACCTTAGCCCGGCACTGAGTTATAAAGGGTTTATCCCAGAGCGTTAATCGCGCACCTCATTTGGTGAGAAGGTTAAGGACACGTCGGTTATCTCAGTTTCAGTTTTAACCGGATCGCCTTCTCACCATTCCGTTTCAGTAAAACACCATCCCCTGATAGGGTTTCTCCCGGCAGGCTGCCAACCGGCTTGCCAGATCGCCACAGTGGATTTCCAGCGCGTGCCGATCGGGATCGAGAAAGTAGCAAGATTCTCCCTCACTGTGATTACTCTTCCACTCCTGTACGCCTGATTTGCGCAAACGCTCCACAATGAGGGCAAAGTTATCCGGCACCACGCTAAACGCGTAATGTGTATAGTCACTCAACGTCCGATCTTTTCGGGCATCATCCAGTGACAGGCATAGCCACAGTTCACCCAATGCAAGATAGGCACCTTGATGCCAGCGGGCTTTGGGGGTAAACCCCAGCACCTCCACATAAAAGCGAAAGCTGCGTTCTACCTCACTTACCGCAAGCGTCAGGTGATTGAGTCCCAGCAACATAATCAAGTCATCCGTTAGTAGAAATAATGTAAAAGGCCCGCAGGCTGTCATAAATCTGTCGTATTGACATCGTAATGTAGCGCCAACTCTACGAAAGATGGATATCAGCAATGATTAGATGGTACGAAGAAAGCGACGCCGAAGTAAACCGCAACATTGCGTTAATCACCGGGGAAAATCCCGACAAATGGTACCCTTACGGTGGCGTGAAAGGGAAAGACTACTGCAAGAACCCTTCCGATGCCTGGCCGATTATCTGCGCTAACAAAATAAGCCTCAATGCCCCCGAACAATGTGACCAGCCACAGTGGCAAGCCAGCATGATCACCCAGCAAGGGGAGTGGCAGGCAGGCAGTCATAGTCCGTTGCGTGCCGCAATGATCTGTTTTTTATTGAGTCAGCAAGCGCAATAAATCAAATGTTAGTCGATAATGTAGATGACCCGTAATGATGAGACACCGCCTTATTCTGACAATGGACCTGTCGCTGACGGAGACTGTTTTATGAAACGCATTATCAAAGGTGATACCACACTCTCTCATTTAGTGATTGCCCATGCGGCGATCGATTGTCATGCCAAAAGCTATGGGCTGCACCGACAAGGCTGGCCCTCAACCTACCTGATAAAATATCAAAATGATCGCGTGGCGGTGGAGGTTATCACCCGCCGTCAATCCTATGTGGCGACGCTGATGATCGGCGCACGTAACCTCAGCAAACTGTGCGGTATACCAAGCTAGCTGGCGTAGCAAACCTCCTACAACCCTCTGGCCCGGTTAATGATTACCGGGCGCTAATCCTTGATGCCTGAAAGGTTAAGTGTTAAAACGCCCGCAGGTTTATTTATTGGTTGGCGATATCTTGCGCAATGCAGCCTGGATACTCAGCCGGACGAGGATAAGATGGGCGGTCAGCTTCAGGATACCCCGCTAAAACGCGGTTTAAAAAACAGACATATACAACTTATTGCCCTGGGAGGTGCCATCGGTACCGGCCTATTCCTGGGTATTGCACAAACCATTCAGATGGCCGGGCCTTCCGTGCTGCTTGGCTATGCGATTGGCGGTTTTATTGCCTTTTTGATCATGCGCCAGCTGGGGGAGATGGTAGTGGAAGAGCCGGTGGCCGGTTCCTTTAGCCATTTTGCCTATAAATATTGGGGGGACTTTGCCGGTTTCTTATCCGGTTGGAACTACTGGGCGATGTTTATCCTGGTCGGTATGGCGGAACTGACCGCCGTAGGGATTTATATTCAATACTGGTGGCCGGAAATCCCAACCTGGGCGTCGGCGGCGGTTTTCTTCGTCGTGATTAACCTGGTCAATCTGGTGAACGTACGCCTGTATGGGGAAACCGAGTTCTGGTTTGCCATCATTAAGGTGGCGGCGATCCTGGGGATGATCGTATTTGGTGCCTACCTGTTGACCAGCGGCAACGGTGGCCCGGAAGCCAGCATCAGCAACCTGTGGGATCAGGGCGGCTTTATGCCACACGGCATTAGCGGCCTGGTGATGGCGATGGCGGTGATCATGTTCTCGTTCGGTGGGCTGGAAATGGTGGGCATCACCGCAGCAGAAGCCGCCGATCCGCGCCATAGCATTCCTAAAGCCACCAATCAGGTGGTGTATCGTATCCTGATCTTCTATATCGGCTCGTTGACGGTGCTGCTGTCGCTTTATCCGTGGGGCAAGGTTGTGGAAGGGGGCAGTCCGTTTGTGATGATCTTCCATGCGCTCAACAGCAACCTGGTGGCGACCATGCTCAACGTGGTGGTACTGACGGCGGCGCTCTCGGTCTACAACAGCGGTGTGTATTGCAATAGCCGGATGTTGTTTGGCCTGGCGACACAGGGCAATGCACCCAAGGCGCTGACCAAGGTCAACAAACGTGGCGTACCGGTGTTGTCTATCGCGTTATCGGCGTTGGCCACCTCGGTAGGCGTATTGATTAACTACGTCATGCCCGGCGAGGCGTTTGGCTTGCTGATGGCGCTGGTGGTCTCTACGTTGGTGATTAACTGGGTGATGATTTGTCTGGCGCACCTGAAATTCCGCGCGGCCAAAGATCGCCAAGGGGTGATCACCAGCTTTAGGTCGCTATGGTATCCGTTTGGCAACTATCTGTGCCTGGTGTTCCTGTCGTTGATCCTGGTGATCATGTACTTCAGCCCAGGGATCCGCATCTCCGTACTATTGATGCCGGTTTGGGTACTGTTGTTGTGGGTTGGATTTTTGCTGACCCGGCGTAAAAAGGCGGGTGGTAACAAGAGGTAGTTTTCACGTTGGAGGCGCCGCAGCGCCTCCAAACGGTTAACGGGCGACGGCATTGCCCTGATGGTGGCGCCCCAGCCGCAGCAGCTTTCTGCACAGCAGGAACAGGGTGCTGATAACATCAATCACCACTACGCTAAGCATCAGCAGGCCCAGCATAAAAAAGCCTACCAGGGTGCTTGCCAGTAACAGCAGCGGTGACGGTACGCGTAGCCGGCGCAGCTTCATTGCCAGATACATTTTCCAGTATTGCCCTTGCGTAGTCAGCGCTCGGCGATAGCGGCCCATACGAACGCGCGACTTGCCTGATGCAGTCCGGCTCATAACTCCTCCTTTTTCAGAATGTCCTAGTAAGTAAATCACAAGGTTCTTAAGAAAGGCTTAACAGGTTCTTGGCGACCTTGGCCTTCTTACTCTGGCTATGACAACAACATCCGCAAAAAGGTCAGTTGTTTGTCAATTCGATACTATAAGCTATTGGGTAGGCAATCTTGTAACGATTGCGGCACCACTATGGTACTACAGGGAGAGAATGGGTTGAAAATAACTAACAAATATTACGATGCCAGCAAAGCGCATCATACGCCACAGGGATTCTGTAACCCGGAGCCGTCGCTACACCAGGCCGGGGATCTGAAGCGCTGGCAAGACGAACGCAAGAAGCTTGGCCTGCCCAAACCTCCTCAGGCAGGCTACGAGCAGTTTATCGCCAACTGGTGGCAAGCCGCCGATCTGAACGGTGAACAGGACCGCGTATGGTGGTTGGGCCATGCTTCTCTGCTGTTGCGCCTGGGGGGCCGCCATGTGCTCATCGATCCGGTACTGTCGCCAAGGGCATCACCTGTGAGTTTCTACGGCCCACATCGCAAGACACCGCCTCCGCTAACGGTAAAACAGCTGCCGGCGGTAGATGTGGTGCTGATTTCCCATAATCACTACGACCATCTGGATCGTCAAACCATCAGGGAGCTGACCAAACGCTTTCGCAATGCCACCTTCGTTGTACCGCTGGGTCTCAAACGCTGGTTCAGCCATTACCCGGCCAAACGGGTGGTCGAACTGGATTGGTGGGAGAGCCTGACGCTGGACGAAATGACGGTTTACGCCACACCAGCACGCCATTGGAGCATGCGTACACCGTGGGATCGCAACCGTTCCCTGTGGTGTGGCTGGGTGATCCATCACCCAGCGCTGCGTTTTTATTTCTCTGGTGACAGCGGTTACAGCGAGCGATTGGTCGATATCGGCACCCGCCTTGGGCCGTTCGATATCGCGGCGCTGCCCATTGGTGCTTACGCCCCAAGATGGTTCATGCAAGAGCAGCATATGGACCCGCAGCAGTCGGTGAGGCTGTATCAGCAATTGAATGAACCCAGAGTGATCCCTATCCATTGGGGCGTGTTTGAATTGGCCGATGAATCCTTGGATGAACCACCTGCGCAACTCAGCCTGGCACTACGCGAGGCCGGGGTCGAACAGCACCGTTTTTATCCGCTGAAGATTGGTGAACATCTAGATATTAGCCCTAACTCCTAGTGAGTATCATGGGGTTGCGGCGAACCCCGCATCGGATGGCGCTTGGCGTGGTGCGGCTTTGCGGGGGTTACGGCGGGTAATGGATAAAACAGTCACGCCAAGATTAGTGAAAAAAATGTCTTGGCGATTTCGTTAATCTTCGGCGGAAATAGCCGCAGAGTGGGTAGGTGGTATTTTTATTATTTGTTTTTATCCTTACTAACTTAGCTACGGATATAAACTTGCAGGACGGGGTGGCTATTTCGTCCGCTTGCACTTTCTTGGTGCAAAATTTGGCTCGCTGCATGATTATGCACTGGCCTGCGTGAGCTTTTTGGCCTGAGTGAACGGTTCTGTTGTGGCTGGCCAAAGCAGAACTATCCTGCTATGACAGGCTTTGCTAGCTAAAGGTCGGATCAGTTGGCCCTTTGGCCCCCGGTCATCGATATTCAATAGTTGCATATAAAATTCCATAAAGATTCAAATTTTTTTACGTTGTTTGGTCTGTCTGCGGCTTATATGTGGTGAAAATCGCTCGCTGCCGAGTTGAAAGAATTGTTAAAACTGAGGCGCCATGCGGAGTACAGCGCGGCTTCTTTACAAAGCAGAAAATAGCCAAGGCTTCAACCTCTTTTGCCCTATTTAAGCTATTCTTGCGGCTGACCGTTTCAAATATGTGCGACACGTCCATGAGTGATTAAAAATGGCTTGCCATCGATTCCAGAGTATGTGATAACGCACTTGGGTAAAACGAGGTACAGTTCTGTATATGTGTGGCATTTTCAGTAAAGAAGTTCTGAGTAAAGACGTTAGCGTTGAATACCGCTTCTCTGCCGATCCTTATCTTAGTGCCTCAAGCAGTAACGACTCTAGTTTGTCTATGTAACGCCTACGGGCGGTTTAAACAATCCAAAGGAAATACTCAAGATGGCAAAGATCAAAGGTCAAGTTAAGTGGTTCAACGAGTCT
>Ga0302347_1000482_pt1 | contig 62576 bp, 56 predicted proteins | sample PhyWR1_FD_202178 | JGI IMG/M metagenome (GOLD analysis project Ga0302347, IMG submission 202178) | Leaf surface microbial communities from wheat plants in UC Gill Tract Community Farm, Albany, California, United States - DLSL W.R1 (v2)... | ecosystem: Host-associated > Plants > Phyllosphere >... | reverse complement strand
CGGCGTCTATCGCCGTGCCCACGGACTCGCCCATGATTTCCAGCGTCTTGTCGACAGGAATCGCGCCGCGGTAGGGGCGCGCCGCGGTGATCGCGTCGAAGATGTCGGCGCAGGTGATGATGCGCGTTTCGAGATCGATATCCTGCGCCGAAAGTCCCCGGGGATAGCCCTGGCCGTCGAGACGTTCATGATGGGCGCCCGCGATGCGCGCCAGCTCGCCAAACGCATCGATGCGCGACAGGATGGCTTCGGTGTACATCGCATGGGTGCGCACCACGGCCCACTCCTCGGCATCGAGCTTTCCCGGCTTGTCGAGAATGCTGTTGCTCACGCCCAGCTTGCCGATGTCGTGCAGCAGCGCCGCGCGCTTGAGCCAGCGGCGCCGGTCGGCATCCAGGCCCATGGTCTCGGCCATCAGATCGACATACAGCGCCACGCGCGCGCTGTGGCCGCTGGTGTAAGGGCTCTTGGAATCGACGACCTGGCCGAACGCCGTGGCGATGTCGTCGAGGTAGTCCTCGTCCAGCGGCACCAGATGGGAAGCGGGCTCGAGCGCCAGCACCGCGGCGTCGATGTCCGCCCCCGCGAGCTGTGCCCAGAACGCGGCGTCGGCGACCGCGCTGAACGCATCGATCAATTCAGGGTCCAGCCACTGGCCGCGGCGGCGCTGCAATTCGGCCAGCGCGGCCTGCGGCCCGCCGCCGGTGTGAAACACATCGGCCACCTGGGCCAGCAGCGCAATGCGCGAATACAAGGGTATCGCCTGGCCGGCGAGCCCGTCGGGCCGGCCCTTGCCGTTGAAATGCTCGTCAAGGTGGTAGATGCCCTGGGCCACCGTCTCGGGAAAGCGCAGCAGGCGCGCGATCTCGGCGCCGCGCTGGCAGCGCGTCTGGATCAGCTCGTCGGCCAGCTCCTTGCCGTTGCGCAGGATGTTCATCACCGCGCGAAAGCGCTCGGCCAGCGGCGCGCGCAGGCCCGTGTGCGAGAGCACGAAATTGAGCACCTGGGGCAGGCTGTCGCCCACGGTCTTGAAGTCGTGCTTGAACGCCAGATCGTTGGTCAGGTAGAGCTCGCAGATGCGCGCCGCATTGCTGCTGCAGCCCAGGTCCTTGAGCAGCAAGGTGTAGTACAGGCCCCAGAGTTCATCGTCCGACATCCCCAGGCGCCGCCCCACATGCATGCCAATCCAGCAGCAGCGGGTGCAGTGTCCCTCGGGTTGTCCTTCGGTGATGTCGAGCGCATGGCTCAAGGCAGAAATCAATTCTGAGAGGCGCAATCCGGGCATGGGTCAAATGGCAAAGGTTTCCGAACCGATGTATTTTTTACATCGTGTCACACCGAAGTCTGCGCCATATCGAAAGACCGTGCCCTAAGCATGCCCTCACTTCTTCAAGCTGTTCTGCAAGCGCTGCACAGCCGCCTTGGTCTGCTCCACATGCTCTGCCGGATCGGAACCCACATGGGCAAACTTGATCTTGCTGTCCTGGCCGATCACGTACGAGATGCGGTCGGCGCGCTGGGGATTGGCCGCGGCCGAGGCATCGTAGGCGCGAATGGTGCGCGCCTGGGGATCGGAGGCGACCGCAAACTGGTCGCGGCAGGCTTCGGTCGAAAAGCGCTGCAAGGTGGCGATGTCGTCATGCGACATGCCCACGACCTGCGCGCCCAGCGCATTGAACTGCGGCGAGGCTTCGGCGAACGCATGCGCCTCCAGGGTGCAGCCCTGGGTAAAGGCCTTGGGGAAGAAATACAGCACCACCGGCCCCTTGGCCAGCGCGGCTTTCATGTCGAACGCGAAAGGCTTGCCGGCAACGGCCGCCTGGGTGGTGAACGCCGGGGCCGCATCGCCCACCTTGAGCACCGCATGCGCGGCCGGAGAGAACAGGGCCGCGAGCAGCGCGGCCGCGGAAAATGCGGTGGAGAGGCCAGAGCCGGTAGTGCGCATGGGAGCTTTCTTCCAATGGTGGATGCGGCCATTGTCCAGGCTTTTGCCCAGGCACGGTCATAGTTCCTGCGCGGCCGCAATGAACTCACAATGGGGTTCTACATCACCTGGAGAATTTGACAATGACAGACAAGAAGGTAGCGGTCATCACGGGCGCAGGCTCCGGCGTAGGCAAGGCCGTGGCCCAGGCATTGCTTGCGGCAGGCTTTCATGTGGTGCTTGCCGGGCGCCGCGCCGAGCTGCTCGAGCAGGTCAAGACAGAAGCGCAGACGCAACATGGCCTGGGCGAGCGCGTGCACTGCGTGCCCACCGATGTGAGCGACCCCGAAGCCGTCGCCGCGCTGTTCGCGAGCGCGGTCGCCACGTTCGGCCGCGTCGACCTGCTGTTCAACAACGCGGGCCGCGGCAACCCTCCGGGGTCCTTCGTCGACTGGACGCCGGATCAATGGCGCGAAGTGGTCGATGTGAATCTCAACGGCATGTTCTATTGCCTGCAGCAGGCCTTCAAGGTGATGCAGGGCCAGAGCCCCCAGGGCGGACGCATCATCAACAATGGCTCGATCTCCGCGCATGCGCCGCGCCCCAACTCCATTGCCTACACTGCGACCAAGCATGCGGTGATGGGGCTGACCAAGACGGCCGCGCTCGACGGGCGCCCGTACAACATCGCCGTCGGGCAGATCGACATCGGCAATGCGATGACCGACCTGGCGTCGCGCATGGCCAAGGGCGTGCCCCAGGCCAATGGCGACATCGCGGTCGAGCCCATGATCGATGTCGCGGTCGTCGGCCAGTCGGTGCTCTACATGGCCAGCCTGCCGCTCGAAGCCAACGTGCTGTTCCACACCGTCATGGCGACCAAGATGCCTTTCGTCGGCCGCGGCTGACAGCGCTTCGCCTAGGCCGGGTTCTCGGCCAGGGCCTGCGGGCTGCGCGCCACCACGATGCGCCCCTTGCCGGCCCGCTTGGCGGCGTACATCGCCTCGTCGGCCAGCTGCAGCAGCTGCGCCGATGAGTCGTCGGCCGCGAGATTGAGCGCCAGGCCCATGCTTGCGCCGACATGCACCACCGCGCCATGCTGCAGCCGTATGGGCTGGCTGATGGCCGCCAGGCAGCGCTCCATGATCTCCACGGCTTCCTGGGTCGAGCCCAGGCCGGCAAGCAGCACGACGAACTCGTCGCCGCCCAGCCGGGCCACGCAATCGGAAGCCCGCGCCTGGGCCTTGAGCCGCGCGGCGACGACCTGCAGCACTTCGTCGCCGGCATCGTGACCATGCGTGTCGTTGACCAGCTTGAAGCCGTCGAGATCCATGAAACACAAGGCCACCAGCGCCTGTGCGGAATGGGTAGCGGCGGACAAAGCCTGCTCCAGCGTCTGCTCCAGCGCGCGGCGATTGGCCAGGCCCGTGAGCGCATCATGCGTGGCCAGATGCCGCGCGGTCTGCTCGTCTCGCTTGAGGCCGTCGATGTCGACGAAGATCCACAGCGACTCCACGTCGTTGAGCCGCGCGCCGCTCACGTCCGCCCACAGCGTCTGGCCATCGCTGCTCAGCAGCTGTATCTGGGTGTGGAACTTGCCCGCGGCGCGCAGCGCGGCATAGGCCTGCTCGCCCACCTGCTGGTAAATGGCTTCATCGGCATAGATGATACGGATCGGTGCGCCCTGCAGGTCCCCGGCCGAGCGTTTGACCAGCCGCTGCATCGCCTGGTTGGTCCACAGCACCTTGCGGTCGCGCAGCCGCGCCATGCCGATCAGGTCGTTGTCGATGAACAGCTCCTGCTCCTTGAGCAGTTCCGTCATCCTGATCTTCGCCAGCCGCTCGCGCGCCTGCAGCCGGTACAGGCTCACCGAGCCCAGCGCGATCAGCAGAATGCACAGTCCCGTGAGCCCCCAGGCGCGCCAGGCGGACGCGCGCCACATCGCCAGATAGGTCTCGGTGCCCAGACCGGCGGCGACCGTCAGCGGATAGTTGGTCAGCCGCTGGTAGGCGGTGATGCGCTCCACGCCATCGAGCAGCGTGGGCGTGATGTACCAGCCATGTTCGGGATTGCTGCGCAGCGCCGCGTGGTATTGCGCGGACACCAGGTCGTCGCCCAGGCCTTGCTCGGAGTCGGGCTGGTTCGCATTGAAGCGCGCGACCAAGCGCGCATCGTCGGTGCGCAGCGCCATGGCGCTGTCCGGTCCCAGCGATTGCTGGCTGAACAGCCGCTGGAAATGCTCGGCCGCGACGACGGCATAGACCACGCCCTGAAAGCCGCCATCCGCGTCCTGCAGCCGCCGGGCCAGCACGATGGCCCATTTGTCGAAGGACAGGCTCACCAGCGGCGAGGACACGACCATCTGGTCCGTATCCCGGGCCTGCTCGAAATACGGCCGGCTCTCGATCGAGAACGGCACGGTGACTTCGCTGGGCACCAGCAGCACCTGGCCGTCGGGACCCGTGGTCCTGAGCGCCGTCACGAACGGAATCAGCGCGCGCTGTTCCTGCAGCGCTTCCTCGAGTGCGGATTGCGCCGCGGGCAGGCCGTCGATGGAACGCATGCGAAACCGGTTCGTAATGGACGACAGCGCGTTGTCCACGAGCCGCAGCTCCGCCGTGAGCTCCAGCCCCAGACTGCGGGCCTGATTGCGCGTCACGGCGATGCCCAGGTCCATGTCGGCCTGGTAGTTGGCATGCAGGTTCAATCCGGTCGCAAGGCACAGCAGGCATGCCACCAGCAGATTGCCGAGAACGATGCGCCGCAGCACTGTTTTGGAAATCCTCAGACTCATACCGCTTTGTCGTGAATGCGATGCAGCGCATCGGGTTGCAATTCGCCTGGCGACACGCGCGCCCAGGCACGGCGACTCTTCAACCGGCAGTTTGCCGGTTTACGCGGAAATTGAACAGTCTGCAGCAACCGGGCGGGCGCTTGCGCCGGTGCCAGGCTCCGCAATTTGCGGGCCGCTCTTCCTCCAAAAAAAATGCCTGCCATGGGAAACATGGCAGGCGCGGTTCGCCGCAGGACCCAGGGCAGGCGCCGCTGCCGGCCCGCAGCGCCGACCCGCGCCCGGCGTCAGAAGGCGTACTTGACCGCCGCCATCACATTGCGCGGCGCGCCATACATCGCACCGTAGTTGCTCAGGCCGCTGTAGTAACGCTTGTCGAAAACGTTGTTCAGATGCAGCGCCACCGACAGCTGCCGGCTCACGGCGTAGCGCGCCATCAGGTTGACGACGGCATGGCTCTTTTGCGCCGGCTCGCCCACATAGCCGTATTCGCTTTGCCAGTTGACACCGCCGCCTATGGTCAGCGGATGGAGTTCGCCGCGCAACCGGTAAGTGGTGAACAGCTTGAGCCCGTGGCGCGGAATCGGGGTGTTGGCGCGCGTACCATCGGCATCCTTGCTCGAGGTATAGGCATAACCGGCACTCATGTTCCAGCCCTTGGCGACTTCACCCGCAGCCTCGAGTTCCAGGCCCTGGGTGGTGATGCCCTGCAGCGAATCATAGGCGTCCGTGCCCGCGTTGTAGACCGCCAGGTTGTCCTGCCTGGAACGGAAGACCGCGAGGCTGGTGATGAGCCGACCGTCCAGCCAGCCGGCCTTGACGCCGGCTTCGTAGCTTGTGCCCTGCTCGGGGGCCAGTGGCCGGTTGCTCCCGTCGCGCACCGATGCGGCCTGGGGCTGAAACACCTGGGTGTAGTTGCCGTAAAGCGACCAGCGCTCGTCCAGTGCATGCACCAGCCCCGCATAGGGCACGACCACGCCGCGCTCGCGCAGCTCGGTGCGGCTTTGCGCACCGGCCACGGTGGTGGTGTCGGCCACACGTTTCCAGTCGATCGCGCGCGCGCCCGTGATCAGCGTGGTCGAATCGCCCAGGCTCCAGCGTGCAGTGACATAGGCGCTGAGCTGGTTTTCCCTGGTCGCGGTATCGCTGGCCTTGACGAAAACCGGCACGTTGGCATTGCCGTCCCAGTCATGCAGGTTGCCTATGCTGCCGTCGTAGCCCGTCCATGGTCCCATCCAGCCGCCGTAGTCGCCGGTGTCCCTGTGCAGCTGGGACAGCGAGACGCCGGCCACTGCTTCGTGCGCGCGGCCAAACAGCGAGAACGGCCCGTTCAGCTGCGCATCGACACTGTTCTGGCGGTCCGTGCTTTGCCAGCGCACAGGCCACAGCGCGCCGCCCAGACCCGTGGCCTGGTCTATGCTGCCGGTCAGAAAGTACAGCGCACTGTCGTATGCCGAGCGCAGATGCGCATAGTCGATCTTGGCATGCCAGCCGGTGCCGAAGTCATGTGCCAGCGAGGCGAACACGCTGTCCACTTGCGGCGCGTGGTAGGCCCAGTTGGGTCCGATGTTGATCGAGCGCGCGAAATTCGTCGCCACGCCATTGCTATAGGTCAGCGGAAATCCGGTGCGCATCGACGCGTCATTCCGGTCCGATTGCGCGCTGAAGCCCGCGGTCAGCAGGGTCGCGGGCGCCAGGTCCAATTCCACGATGCCGTAGACCACATCGCTCTTCTTCTGATAGCGGTCTATCCAAGAATGCTGCTGCTTGGCGTCGACCACCAGCCGGCCGCGCAGGCTCGCGCTGTCATTGAGCGGCGAGGAGATGTCGGCCCCGACGCCATAGCGATCCCAGCTGCCGGCCTCGGCGCTGACGCTGATCTGGCGCTCGGCCATGGGGCGCTTGCGGACCATGTTGATGCTGGCCGACGGATTGCCCATGCCGCTCATCAGCCCGTTCGCGCCGCGCACGACTTCAATGCGGTCGTACATGACGGTGTTCTGCATCGAGCCCGCCACCGCGCTGGGCATGCCATCGAGCAGGTAGTTGGAGACGGAAAAACCGCGTGACCAGATGCCTTCCAGATCCGTTCCCATTCCCTGGCGGAACGCGGTGACGCCGGTGGTGAACTCCAGTACCTCGTTCACGGTGTCGAGGTGCTGGTCGTCGAGCCGCTGGCGCGTGATCACCGAGACCGATTGCGGCGTCTCCTTCGCACCCAGCGCCAGCGGCGTTCCGGTCGCGCTGCGGCCTATGGCGCGGTAGCTGCCCGTGCCTTCGGTGGCGCCGCCGGGCTCGGCCTGCGCGCTCACACGCACTTCCGCGAGCGCGCTGGCCGCGCCCACGGCGGGCGTGACCCGCACCAGATAACCCCCACCCGCGCGCGGCACCGCATCCAGCCCGGTTCCCGCCAGCAGCGCGGCCAGGGCCTGGGCCACGGTCATCTCCCCTTGCACGCCCGGGCTTTGCCTGCCCGCCGTATCCGCAGTGAACAGCGACAGCATGATCCCGGCCTCGACGCCGAAGCGGTTGAGCGTGGCCGTCAGTGGTCCGGCGGGAATGTCATAGCGCTGCGTTGCCGCGGCCTGGGCATGGGCGCATGGCGCAGCGATCAGGCAGGCTGCCGCGGGCAATGTCAGCACCATCGGGCGCAGGGCGAAGGCCAGGCGCGTGGCGCGCAAAATCGGGTGGTGACCCATGATGTTCTCTCTGTCTGTAAGGGGTGGTCGACGAAATGCCGCGCCATGCATGGCGCTTCACCTCCATTGCCCCGCGAGACGGGAAAAGTGATCAGCAAAGGTCCCAGAAATTACCGCGGCTGCACGCTGACCCAGTAACGCGTGGCCGTGCGCAGGGCCAGGGGCTGGGTTGCCAGCAGCATGTCGAGCACGCGGTCGGTGTCCGCAAGCGGGTAGGTGCCGCTGATCGGCAGGCGCGCGACCACGGGATCGCAGCCCAGATAGCCGGGGCGATGGCGCGCAAGCTCCGCGAGGAACTCGGCCAGCGGCATGTCCTGCGCCACCAGCATGCCGCGCGTCCAGGCGATGGCGCTGGCGTCGGCCGATTCAACCGTCTCTGCGTGCTGCGCATCAAAGCGCACCTGCTCCCCTTTGGAAAGAATGAAGCGGCGCGCCGGGCTGCGCTGCGGCGTGATTTCCGTCTGTCCTTCGAACAGCATGACCTGGGTGCTGCCCAGGCCGCGCTCGCGCACGGCAAAGCGCGTTCCCAAAGCACGGATGCGGCCATGGCGGGTTTCGACCACCAGCGGCTGGGCAAGCGCGGTCGAGCCGGGCGCCGTGGTCACGAGGATCTCGCCGGCGCGCAAGCGCAGCAGGCGCCAGCGCTCGTCGTATTGCACGTCCAGCGCACTGCGGGCGTTGAGTTCCAGCTGCGTGCCGTCGGGCAAAGTGATGGCGCGGCGTTCGGCCGTGCCCGTGCTTTCATCGGCGCCGGCCAGCCAGACGCCCGAAGTTTCGCCCTGCGCCTGCCACGCCAGCGTGCCCGCCGCGGCGCCGCTGAACAGCAGCAGCGCCAGATTGCGCAGCGCCACGCGCCGACCGCGCCCTGCGCTGCGCGCCGCATGCGCCAGGGCCGCGCTGGCCGCAGTTCCGGCCAGCGGCTGCAGTTGCAGTCCCATGGCCTCTATGCGCTGCCAGGCGCGCTCGTGGTCGGCATGCGCCTGGCGCCAGGCCTGCAGGCGCTGGTTCAATTGTCGGCGCGCGTGCGCAGTGAGTTCGTCCGACTGCAACTCCACCAGCCAAAGAGCGGCCTGTTGCTGCACCGCGGGCGCAATGGCGGCGCTCATGCCGCGGCATCGTTCAGGAAGCAGACCTGCACCACGGCCCGGGCAATGTAGCGCCGTGCGGTCGGCAGCGACACCCCCAGCTCGACGGCGATATCGGCCTGCCTCATGCCCTCGATCTGCGACAGCAGGAATGCCTGGCGCACGGGCAAGGGCAGTTCGCCCAACAGCCGGTCGATCTCTACCAGGGCTTCCAGCACGATGGCGCGCCGTTCGGGCGAGATCGCAGTGGGTTGCGGCTGCAGCGCCAGCGTCTCCAGGTAGGCCTGCTCGATGGCGCGGCGGCGGTAAAGATTGGCCGCGAGTCCCTGCGCAATGGTGACCAGCATGGCGCGCGGCTCACGCAGCGCACGGATCTCCTGTACGTCGCGCCCCATGAGCCGCAGATAGGCGTCCTGGGCCAGATCGGCCGCGTCGAAGGCATTGCCCAGCTTTCTGCGCAGCCACGCCTGCAGCCAGCGGTGATGATCCGAGTACAGCGTGGTGATCTCGCGGCTGACTACGCTGTCGAGAGCGGGCATAAGGGAAGGATTGGGCGGATTGCAAAGCCTGACGAACGCTGAGAGCGCCATCAGTAATAATTCTTATTTGCATTTTAGCGCCGCATTTCAACGATGCGCAAAGCAGCTCAAGGAACTGCCGCACAAACGCCCCCTGGCTGGCGAACGAGGCCCGGACTGCACCGGCCATCTGCGGCGCGAAACGCGGGCAAGAGGCAAAGGCAGGCAGTCCGTTCGACAACTGCGCCATTGCTGCGGGCGGAATCGGCAAGTCCGCGCTGGCGACAGGCAAAAAAAAGCCAACCGCGAAGGTTGGCTTTTGCCCAACCCGCAAGGGCTGGATTTTTGGTGGGCCTCCCGTGAGTCGAACACGGCACCAACGGATTATGAGTCCGCTGCTCTAACCAAGCATGAGCTAGAGGCCCTTGACTGGGCGCCTGAATGCACAAGGCATTTCAGCAAAACTCGACTATTGTAGAGCCTATCTGCGATGACTCAAGGCATTGGTGACCAGCTTCGATGTGATATCGACGATCTGGATCATCTTGTCGTAGTGCATGCGCGTCGGGCCGATCACGCCCAGGGTGCCGACGATCTTGCCGTCAACTTCATAGGGCGCGCTCACGATGGACAGTTCCTCGAACGGCACGACATGGCTTTCGCCGCCGATGTAGATGCGCACGCCCTCGGCCTGGCTGGAGATGTCGAGCAGGCGCAGGATCTGGGTTTTCTGCTCGAATAGGTCGAACGCGCGCCGCAGGTGGTCCATGTCGCTGGAGAAGTCGCTCACGGCCAGCAGGTTGCGCTCGCCCGAGATCACCACATCGGCCTCGTTGCTCTGGTCTTCGCTGCCCACATTGACGGCCGCCTGCATCAGCGCCGCGACTTCGCCGCGCAGCAGTTCGACTTCGCCCTTGAGGCGCTCGCGCACCTGCTCCATGGCCAGGCCCGCATAATTGGCATTGAGGAAGTTCGCGGCCTCGACCAGCTGCGACGAGGTGTAGTCGACTTCGGTGAAGATCACGCGGTTCTGCACGTCGCCCTCGGGCGAGACGATGATCACCAGGAAACGTTTTTCGGACAGCCGCACGAACTCGATCTGGCGGAACACCGAAGTGCGCTTGGGCACCATCACCACACCGACGAACTGCGACAGGCTCGACAGCAGATGCGCCGCGTTGGCGATGACTTTCTGCGGTTGTTCCGCCGGCAGCGCGGGCGCGTGGAAGTCGTCGCGCTGCACTGTCAACATGGTGTCGACGAACAAGCGGTAACCTTTGGCCGTGGGAATGCGGCCCGCCGAGGTGTGCGGGCTGACGATCAGCCCCAGTTCCTCAAGGTCGGACATCACATTGCGTATCGTCGCAGGCGACAATTCAAGGCCCGAGGCACGCGAAAGCGTGCGTGAACCTATGGGCTGGCCGTCGGCGATGTAGCGCTCGACCAGCGCTTTGAGTAACAACTTGGCACGGTCATCGAGCATGTAGTGATTTTAATGATGTAATTTCAAAATGACGTCTAAGTTCCGCCGAGTCGCACTGATCGGGAAATACCAGTCGCCCGCATCCAGCAGCGCCAGCCCCGACAGCGCACGCCACGCGCTGCAGGATATTGCCAGCTTTGTCAGCAGCCAGGGATGCGAAGTCATTGTCGACGCCGAAACCGCCAGAAACGCGGGCATACAGAATTACCGTTCGATGGATGTCGACGGCCTGGGAGCGCACTGCGACCTGGGCCTGGTCGTCGGCGGCGACGGCACCATGCTGGGCATAGGCCGCCACATGGCGCGCTACGGCACGCCGCTGATAGGCATCAACCAGGGGCGCCTGGGCTTCGTCACGGACATCCCGCTCGAAGATTACCAGACCACCCTCACGCCCATGCTCCAAGGGGAATACGAGGAAGACCTGCGGCCCATGATCCTGGCGCGCGTGATGCGCGGCGATCAGCTGGTGTTCGAGGCGCTGGCAATGAACGACGTCGTGGTCAATCGCGGTGCCACATCGGGCATGGTCGAGCTGCGCGTCGAAGTCGGCGGCCACTTCGTCGCCAACCAGCGCGCCGACGGCCTGATCATCGCCACGCCCACGGGCTCGACCGCCTATGCGCTGTCGGTCGGCGGGCCGATGATGCACCCGTCGATTCCCGGCTGGGTCATGGCGCCGATCGCGCCGCACACCTTCTCCAACCGCCCCATCGTGCTGTCGGATGCGACCGAAGTCGTGATCGAAGTCGTCGGCGGGCGCGATGTCAGCGCCAATTTCGACATGCAGTCGCTGGCCTCGCTGCTGCACGGCGACCGCATTCTGGTGACCAAGGCCGAGCATTCGGTGCGCTTCCTGCATCCCAAGGGCTGGAACTACTTCGCCACGCTGCGCAAGAAGCTCGGCTGGAACGAGGGAGTCAACTGAGATGGGTCTCAAACGCATTGCGCTGCGCGACTTCGTCATCGTCCAGGCGCTGGACCTCGACCTGCATGGCGGCTTCACGGCGCTGACCGGCGAGACCGGCGCGGGCAAATCCATTCTGATCGACGCCGTGCAGCTTGCGCTGGGCGCGCGCGCCGACGCCGGCGTGGTGCGCGAAGGCGCGCCCCAGGCCGATATCTGCGCCGAGTTCGAATGCCCGGCGCGGCTCAAGCCCTGGCTGGAACAAGGCGGCTTCGCGCTCGAGGACAGCCTGCTGCTGCGCCGCGTGATCGACGCCCAGGGCCGCAGCCGCGCCTGGATCAATGGCGCGCCGGCCACGGCCACGCAGCTGCGCACCGTGGGCGAGCAGCTGCTCGACATCCATGGCCAGCATGCCTGGCAAAGCCTCACGCGCCCCGACGCGGCGCGCGAACTGCTCGACGCCTATGCCGGCCTGCAGACCCAGCCGCTGCGCAATCTCTGGACCGTGTGGCGCAATGCGCGCCAGGCGCTGGAGCACGCGATTGCCGCGCAGGACACCTTGCAGCGCGAACGCGAACGCCTGCAGTGGCAGATCAGCGAAGTCGAAAAGCTCGACCCGGGTGAAGACGAATGGGAAGAGCTCAACGCCCAGCACACGCGGCTGTCGCATGCCCAGGCGCTGCTCGACACCGCGCAGGGCGCGCTGTTCGCGATCGAGGACGATGAAACCGGCGGCCTCGCGGCGCTGGGCCGCGCGCACAGCGACCTGCAGGACCAGGAGCACCTGGACCCCGAATTCAAGGAAATCGCCGAAGTGCTGGCCTCGGGTCTGGCGCAGATCAGCGATGCACGCCACTCGCTGCAGACCTATCTGCGGCGCACCGAACTCGACCCCGAACGGCTGGCCGAACTCGACAGCCGGCTGTCGCTGTGGATGCAGCTCGCGCGCCGCTACAAGCGCCTGCCGGCCGAACTGCCGCAGCTGTACGCAGGCTGGAAGGAAGAATTGCGCCAGCTCGACGCCGTGGTCGACATCGCGGGCCTGCGCGCCCAGGTCGATGCGGGCTATGCCGCCTACGAACAGGCCGCCAAGGCGCTGTCGCAGCAGCGCGCCAAGGCCGCGCCCAAGCTGTCGCGCGCCATCACCCAGGCCATGCAGGGCCTGGGAATGCAGGGCGGGCGCTTCGAGGTTGCGCAGACCGCGGCCGACGAACCCGGCCCGCACGGCATGGATACGCTCGCGTTTCTGGTTGCCGGCCATCCCGGCGCCAGCCCCAAGCCCATAGGCAAGGTGGCATCGGGCGGCGAGCTCTCGCGCATCTCTCTGGCGATCGCGGTCACGACCAGCGAACTGGGTGAAGCCTCGACGCTGATCTTCGACGAAGTGGACTCGGGCGTGGGCGGGGCCGTGGCAGAAACCGTGGGCAAGCTGATGCACAAGCTCGGCCGCGACCGCCAGGTGCTGGCCGTGACCCATCTGCCCCAGGTCGCGGCCTGCGCCGATCACCATCTGGTCGTTGCCAAGAAGCGCGACAAGCAGGCCACCACGAGCACCGTCACCGCGCTCGTGCCCGAGACGCGCGTGGCCGAAGTCGCGCGCATGCTCGGCGGCGAGCGCCTGTCCGAAACCACCATGGCACACGCGCGCGAAATGCTGCAGCAAGCGACCGTGCCGGCGCGCAAAGGTTGATGCATGTCACTTGAAATCGTGTTGGTCACCGGCATGTCCGGTTCCGGAAAATCCGTGGCGCTGCATGCGCTCGAGGACGCAGGCTACTACTGCGTCGACAACCTGCCGCCCGAGCTGCTGGCCTCGTTCGTCGCGCTCGAGCATGCACACCATGGCAACCGCGTGGCCATCGCCATCGACGCGCGCAGCGCCACCGGACTGCCGCAGCTGCCGGCGCAACTGGCGCTGCTGCGCAGCCAGGGCGCGGTGGTGCAGTCGCTGTTTCTCGACGCCACCACCGGCACGCTGGTGCGGCGCTTTTCGGAAACCCGGCGCCGCCACCCGCTGTCGGGCGACGAGCTGCAGCACGGCCGCCGCGCGCTGGTGCAGACCATCGAATGGGAGCGCGAACTGCTGGCCGACCTGCGCGAGCAGTCGCAGGTGATAGACACCAGCACCATACGGCCGTCGCAGCTGCAAAGCTATGTGAAGAGCCTGGTGACCCTGCCCCAGGGACAGATGACGCTGGTGTTCCAGTCGTTCGGTTTCAAGTACGGCCTGCCGGCCGACTGCGACTACCTTTTCGATGTGCGCATGCTGCCCAATCCGTACTACGACACCGAGCTGCGGCCTTTTTCGGGCAAGGATGCGGCAGTGCAGGCCTTCCTGCGCCAGCAGCCCGAAGTGCAGCAGATGCAGCAGCAGATCGCGCAGTTCTTCGAGCACTGGCTGCCCTTGCTCGAGCAGAACCACCGCAGCTATGTCACCGTGGCCATTGGTTGCACCGGCGGCCACCACCGCTCGGTCTACCTGGTCGAACAGCTCGCCGCGCATTTCGGCAAGGACTGGCCCACGCTGACCCGGCACCGGGAACTCGACGCGCGCACTCCCGCCGCGGAAATCTAGCCTTCGCGCTCGAGCAGCTTGCGGACTGGCGCGGGCAGGCCCATGTCGGTCCACTGGGCGCGCGTATACCAGTCATCGGCTTCAGGCTCGGCCGTGCCTATGCGTGCCACCACCGCATGCAGGTGCAGATCGCGGTGCGTGAGCACATGCAGGAAAGCGGGCTGGTGCTCCAGCTGCACCCCGCCCTGCGGCCAGCGCGCCTGCACGGCGGCTTCGAGCGCCGCCGCATCCTCGAACACCGGCGGGCTGTAGAGCCCGGCCCAGATGCCCGTGGACGGCCGCTTGGCCAGGCCTATGCGCCCGGCGCTGTCCTGGGCCACGAGCAGCCACCACGACTGGGAACTGCGCTTGAGCTTGCGCGTGCGCACCGGATAGTCCTCGGGATTGCCGGCGCGAGCCGCGCGGCACTGGCTTTGCAGCGGGCACAGCAGGCAGGCCGGCTTGCGCGGCAGGCACAGGCTCGCGCCCAGGTCCATCATGCCCTGCGTGTAGCGCGGCATCGCGTCCTGCAGATCGAGTTCGCGCGGATCGGGGCACAGCTCGGTGGCCAGATCCCACAGCGTGCGCTCGTTGCGCGCCACGGCCAGATCGGCATCGAACGCCAGCACGCGCGTGAGCACGCGCCGCACATTGGCGTCGAGAATCGGCACACGCTCGGAAAAGCAGAACGCGGCAATCGCGCCCGCGGTCGAGCGGCCTATTCCGGGCAGCGTCGCGAGCTGCTCGGCGGTCTCGGGAAAGCGCCCGCCGTGCAGCGCCATCACGGCCTTTGCGCACTTGTGCAGATTGCGCGCGCGGCTGTAGTAACCCAGGCCGCTCCACAGCGCCAGCACCGCGTCCTCGGGCGCGGCCGCAAGGCTGGCGACATCGGGAAACTGGGCGAGAAAGCGCGGGTAGTAGCCGAGCACGGTCGCGACCTGGGTCTGCTGCAGCATGATCTCGGAAAGCCAGACCCGGTACGGGTCGCGCGTTTGCTGCCACGGCAGATGATTGCGGCCATGCGAGGCCTGCCACTGCACGACGGCAGCGGCGATCGAGGAAGTCGTCAAAATCAGATTACCGATGTGGGGTCTTGTTCTGCAGGCGTTGAATGCGGCGCGGGCGGCACGGGCGGCTCTAACAGCTCCCGGCACAGCTGGGCCAACTGCTCGGTCAGCGCCGCGATCTCCTGCTCGGCGGCATCGATTTCGGCGATGCGCTCGACCAGGCTGCTGGCCGCGAGCTGGATGCGGTCCACCGCTTCTATGCGGCGCGTGAAACTGCGCTTGCGCTCTTTCCATTGTGCATCGAGTTGCACCATCGCCGATTGGCTCCACAGCGAGAGCTCCTGGCCGGCGGCGCCAAACACGCCCGCGAGGCGCTCGGCCAGCGCGCGGATCAGGCGCTGCGAATAATCTGCGCGCGCGAGCTGCAGCGCATGGCCCAGGCCCAGGTAATGCAGGTAGCCGCGCTCGATCTGCGCCAGGTCGCGCGCCAGATCCTGCAAGGGCCAGGACGCCGTCGCCTGCAGCGAAAAGCCGAACTCGGCATTGAGCGCGCGAAACGAGGCGACCACCATCTGCTGCAGTTCGCCGGCATCGACCAGCACCTGGTCGACCGCGGCGCGCAGCTGTTCGAACGTCGCGACATAGGCCTTGCGCGCGCCGAGCTTGAGGCCGCCGCGCGCCAGCGACTCGCGCAGCGGCGCGAGCCTGGCCTCGATCGCGGCCGCGCCCAGCGACTGCAGCACGCTCTGCAGCGTGCGCGCCTGCACGCTGCGCAGCGCCTGGATGCGCGCCGCGCTGGCGTCGAACTCCGTCTGCTCCTGCTCTATGCGCGCGCGCATGGAGACGATCACGCTGGAATTCTTGCCGCGCAGGCTGCGCAGCTCGGCCATCTGGTCGTCGAGATCGCGCCGGCGTATCGTGAGCCGGCGCACCACTTCGGTCTGCAGATGGGCGACGCCGGTGGCGACGGCCGCGCGCAGAACATGCTGGCGCTGGCCCATGATGCCTTCGGACAGCGCCTGCTCGAACGCCATCAGGCCGCTGGCGCGCAGCAGCGCGTCGTCGGCGGCGATCTTCGCGACCAGGCCTTTTTGCGCCGACACCGCGAGCACGCGCTCGAGCGACAGGCCCAGCGTCTGCGCCGATATCGCGCGCTGGCGCTGAATCTGCGCATGCACCTGCTGGCCGGTGCTGAGCCGGTCCCACAGCGTATCGATCTTGTTGAGCACCACCAGCCGCGACAGATCGCCGCTGTCGCTGGGCGCGAGATGCGCGCGCCAGACGGCCAGGTCGGACTGCGTCACGCCGGTGTCGGCGGCAATCAGGAACACCACCGCATGCGCCTGGGGAATCAGGTTCACGGTCAGTTCGGGCTCGGCGCCGACGGCGTTCAGGCCGGGCGTGTCGAGAATCACCAGCCCCTCGCGCAGCAAGGGGTGGGGCAGGTTGATCAGCGCATGGCGCCACATCGGCACTTCGACCAGGCCCTGTTCATCGAGCACCGGCTGCTCGTTGGGATGGGCTTCATCCTGCCAGAAGCCCCAGGCGCGGGCCTGGGACAGCGGCACGCGGCGCGTTTCGGCCACCTTGGCGAGCATTTGCGCAAGCTGGGCGCTGTCGTCGACATCGAGCGGCCACTGCTGCCAGGCTTCGGGCCGCAGCCGCCATTCGGCCAGGCTGGGCGCATGTTCGCGGGTTTCCACGGGCAGCAGGCGCAGGCAGGGCGCCAGCCCTTCGTCCCAGCCCAGCTCTGCCGGACACATGGTGGTGCGGCCCGCGCCCGCGGGCATCAGGCGCCGGCCGTAGCCCGCGAAGAACACTGCATTGATCAGCTCGGACTTGCCGCGCGAGAACTCGGCGACGAAAGCCACCGTGACCTTGTCGCCGCGCACCTGGGCCTGCAGGCGCTGCAGGCGCTCGTCGACCGCCGCGTCCAGCAGTTCGTGGCCCGAAAGCCATTCGCGCAACTGATGCAGCTGCCGTGCGAAATCACGGCGCCAGCTGCCGTGCTGATCGAACTGCGCATTGAATGGTGTGGACAACTTGGCTCTCCCGCGGATGTACTGCGGACAGGGCGCCCGACTTCACAAAATATATAGCAAGTGCCAACCAACGATACGCGGCACCTGCCCATGATACCGGCGTGACCCTGGCCCGGGACGGCAAGCCTGCGGCCGTCCGGGGCTGCTCAAAGCTTCTGGCAATAAGTGCAGTAGAAAGTGCTGCGCTGCCCCTGGCGCAGCATGCGCAGCGGCGCCGCGCATTGCGTGCAGGGCAGGCCTTCGCGGTCGTAGACCTGGGCCTGCAGCTGGAAATGCCCAGGCATGCCGTGGGCATTGGAGAAGTCCTTGAGCGTGGTGCCGCCCTGCTCCACCGCGGCCGCGAGCACGCGGCGTATGGCTTCGTAGAGCCGCAGCGCGCGCCGCGGCCCTATGGTGTTGGCCGGCGCCAGCGGCGAGATGCGCGCCGTGAACAGCACTTCGGAGGCGTAGATGTTGCCCACGCCGACCACCAGCTTGCCGCCCAGCAGCAGCTGCTTGATCGGCGTGCGGCTGGCCTGCAGGCCGGCGTAGAACGCCTTGGGCGCAAACCCATCCTCGAGCGGCTCCATGCCCAGGCGGCTGAGCAGTTTTTGCGCCACCGGATCGGCCTCGCCCGCGGCATAGACCACGGCGCCGAAACGGCGCGGGTCGTGCAGGCGCAGCACGCCCTGGCTGGTGACCAGGTCGAAATGATCGTGCGGGCCCGCGGGCGGCAGGCCCTGGGCGGACGCAAAGCGCAGGCTGCCCGACATGCCCAGGTGCAGCAGCAGCAGGCCTTCGCTCATGTCCAGCAGAAGATATTTGCCGCGGCGGCGCACGGACAGCACCTCGCGCCCCACCAGGTCTTCGGGCGCCAGCCCCAGCGGCCAGCGCAAGGGCTTGCCCAGGCGCGCGGATTCTATGCGCGCGCCCGCGATGGCCGGGGCAAACGAACGGCGCGTGACTTCCACTTCGGGTAATTCGGGCATGGCAATCCTGGAAAATGGGCCGCCTTGGGACGCTGCAAGACACGCCACGCGCGGCAATATTCTTTGCAATTGGGGCAGTTTTGCGGCAATGCAAGCTGCACCCGGTTGCGCGCAGGGGGACCCCGTTCGATTATTATCATTCGATGGTTCATCCTCTACGCCCTCGGGCCCTGGCGCTGGCCGCCGCACTGGTCGTCGCCCCCGCAATCGCCTGGAGCCAAACGGCGCCAGTGCCCTCGGACGCCGAAACCCTGGCACCCCAGCCGGACAACGACGCGGACGACCCCGCGGCGCTCAACGCCGAGCTGTTCTATGAAATCCTGGTCGGCGAAATGGCCGCCGGCGTCGGTGATCCGGGCAGCGGCCAGGCACTGATGCTCAATGCCGCGCGCCAGAGCAACAATCCCCAGCTGTACCGCCGCGCCACCGAAATGGCGCTGCAGGCGCGTGCCGGCAACCAGGCGCTGACTGCGGCCCAGGCCTGGCGCCAGGCCTTTCCCGAATCGCGCAATGCCAACCGCTATGTGCTGCAGATCCTGGTGGCGCTCAACCGCATAGGCGACACCCTGCCCTATCTGCGCCAGGAAATCGCCTCCACGCCCGCGCCGAGCAAGCCCGTGGCATTTCTGTCGATCACCCAGCTTTTCAGCCGCGTCAGCGACAAGGCCCTGGCGGCCGACATCGTTGCCCAGGCGCTCGAAGGCGAGTTGACCGATCCGGCCTCGGGCCCTTCGGCCTATGCCGCGATAGGCCACATGCAACTGGCGGCGGGCAAGCCCAGGGCCGCGCTCGACGCCATACAGCGCGCCGAAGCGCTGTCGCCGGGCAATGGCGCGGCGGCGCTGCTGGCGCTCGAGCTGCTCGAGAACGGCCAGCGCGACGCCGAGCCCATCGTTGCGCGCTATGTCGACAAGCAGCGCGGCGCCGACATGCGCATGGCCTACGCGCGCATCCTGCTGGGGCAGGAGCGGCTCGAGCCCGCCGAAGCCCAGCTCCTGGCGATTACGCGCGAGAACCCCGATTACGCCGACGCCTGGTTCACGCTGGCGCGCATGCAGGTCCAGACCCAGCGCTGGCAGGCGGCCGAAGCTTCGCTGCAGCGCTTCGACGCCCTGATTCCCCAGCTGCCCAATGCGGGCATACAGCGCAACGCGCGCACCGAGTCGGCCTTGCAGCACGCGCTGATCGCGCAGAAACAGGGCCGCCTGCCGCAGGCGCTCGAATGGCTGGAGCGCATCGAGGGGGGGGCCCAGCTGCTCAACGTCCAGGTGCGCCGCGCCTCGATACTCGCCCAGCAGGGCCAGCTCGACCAGGCGCGCGCCGTGATCCAGGCCGTGCCCGCGGGCACCGAACAGCAGCAGCGGCTCAAGAAGCAGGCCGAAGTGCAGCTGGTGCGCGAAGCCGGTCAACCGGCGCTGGCCTTCACGCTGCAATCCGCATTGCACCAGCAGTTCCCGCAGGACAACGAGATTGCCTACGACACCGCCATCCTGGCCGAGAAAATCGGCCGTTTCCAGGAAATGGAAAGCCTGCTGCGCGACATCATCGCGCGCGACCCGGGCTTTCACCACGCCTACAACGCGCTGGGCTTCTCGTTTGCCGAACGCGGCGTGCGCCTGGACGAAGCGCGCGCGCTGATCACCAAGGCGCTCGAAGCCGCGCCCAACGACCCGTTCATCATGGACAGCCTGGCCTGGACCGAATTTCGCAGCGGCAACGCGGCCCAGGCGCAGGCCTTGCTCGAGAAAGCCTTTGCGCTGCGCCCCGACGCCGAGATCGCCGCCCATCTGGGTGAAGTGCTCTGGAGCAGCGGCCAGCAGCGCCAGGCGCGCGCCATCTGGGACAAGGGCCTGGCGCTGAACGCCGACAACGAAACCTTGCGCGAAACGCTGCAGCGCCTGGGCGTCAAGCCATGATGGCCGGGCCCGTGCGCGCACGGCGCCGCGCGCTGCTGCTCGCCACCGCTCCGTTGGCGCTGTGGCTCGCGGGCTGCGCCCAGCCACCCGCGCGTCCCGCGCCCGCCGATGCCGCGGCCTACTGGAGCGGCCGTCTGGCGCTGCAACTGCACGACCCCCAGGCCCAGGAGCAGTCGTTCAGCGCCTCGTTCGAGCTGCAGGGCGCCGAGCGCGCGGGCCAGCTGCTGCTGCTGAGCCCTTTCGGCGCGGTATTGGCCGAACTGCAGTGGAGCCCCGCGGGCGCACAGCTGCGCCAGGGCGGCCAGTTGCGCGAATCGCCGTCGCTCGACGCATTGGTGCAGGACACCGTAGGCACGCCGCTGCCCATAGGCGCGCTGTTTGCCTGGCTCGCGGGCCGGCAGGCGTCGGCGCCCGGCTGGCAGGCCGACCTCACGCAATTGCCCGAAGGCCGTCTGCGCGCCGAACGCACGGACCCGCTGCCGCGCGCCACGCTGCGCCTGGTGCTGGACCGCTGAAGTCCGCGGCCCCTCTTTTTTTGATTTCTGGTTTCCATTCCATGCGTTCGCTCCTCGATGTGCCGGCCCCGGCCAAACTCAACCTGTTCCTGCACATCACCGGCCGCCGCCCGGATGGCTACCACCTGATCGAATCGGTGTTCATGCTGATCGACTGGCAGGACCGTCTGCATTTCGAGCTGCGCGCCGATGGCGCGATCACGCGCGAAGACCTCAGCGGCATGCGCCTGCCCGACGAAGACCTGATAGTGCGCGCCGCGCGCGCCTTGCAGCAGGCTACGGGCTGCAGCGCGGGCGCGCATATCGGCATAGACAAGAGCATTCCAGCCCAGGCCGGAATGGGTGGCGGCTCGTCCGACGCGGCGACCACGCTGCTGGCGCTCAACCGTCTGTGGCAGCTCGATCTGCCGCGGTCGGCGCTGGAAACCATAGGCCTGGCCCTGGGCGCCGACGTGCCGTTCTTTCTGCGCGGGCACAACGCCTGGGTCGAAGGCATAGGCGATATAATCACGCCACTCGAAAAAGCGCTGCCGCGGCAGCGCTTTGTTGTGGTCAAGCCGGATGCGGGGCTGGAAACAAAATTGATTTTTTCCCACCCTTCCCTGAAACGGGATTCCGAGCATGCTACAATGCCGGTCTTCGCTGCAAAGCACTTTGACTTCGGTCATAACGACTTGCAGCCGGTCGCACAAACCTTGTGCCCCGATGTGAAAAAAGCAATAAACTTGCTTGAATCGCACGGATTGCATGGTAGAATGACGGGCTCAGGAAGTGCAGTGTTTGCACCGTTGAAGCAAACGATTGATATGAAAGACGCACCCAGCGACTGGACTGTCAAAGTTTGTGAAAATCTCGACGTTCATCCGCTTCGCGGCTGGGCAAGAGATTAAAGGTTACCGGTTGGTTGCATACGCAATTGACCCGTGTAGGGGAGTCGCCAAGTTGGTTAAGGCACTGGATTTTGATTCCAGCATGCGAAGGTTCGAGTCCTTCTTCCCCTGCCAAATGTCTTATTGCGTACAAGCAAACCCATAAACACTGGGACGCTCATGCAGACCAATCATTCAGACTTCATGATTTTTACCGGCAATGCCAACCGTGGCATGGCCGAAGAGATTGCCAGCAATCTCGGCACCAAGCTTGGCGCTGCGGAAGTTGGCCGTTTCTCCGATGGTGAAGTCACCGTCGAGATCAAGCAGAACGTTCGCACCCGCGACGTTTTCGTCGTTCAGCCGACCTGCGCGCCGACCAATGACAACCTGATGGAACTGCTGGTGATGGTCGACGCGCTCAAGCGCGCCTCGGCCGAACGCATCTGCGCAGTGATCCCCTATTTCGGTTACGCCCGCCAGGACCGTCGCCCGCGTTCGTCGCGCGTGCCGATCACGGCCAAGGTCGTCGCCAACATGCTCCAGGCCGTAGGCGTGGAACGCGTGTTGACGATGGACTTGCACGCTGACCAGATCCAGGGCTTCTTCGATATTCCCGTCGACAACATCTACGCTTCGCCGGTGCTGCTGGGCGATCTGCGCCAGAAGAACTACGAAGACCTGATCGTGGTCTCGCCCGACGTCGGTGGCGTGGTGCGCGCACGCGCCCTGGCCAAGCAGCTGGGCTGCGACCTGGCGATCATCGACAAGCGCCGCCCGAAGGCGAATGTCTCCGAAGTCATGCACGTGATCGGCGATATCGACGGCCGCAACTGCGTGATCATGGATGACATGATCGACACCGCCGGCACGCTGGTCAAGGCTGCCGAAGTGCTCAAGCAGCGCGGCGCCAAGAAGGTCTATGCCTACTGCACCCACCCGATCTTCTCGGGCCCGGCCATCGAGCGCATCGCCGGTGGCGAGGCACTCGACGAAGTCGTGGTGACCAATACCATTCCCCTGAGCGCACAAGCCCAGGCATGCAACAAGATTCGCCAACTCTCCGTGGCTCCGCTGATCGCCGAAACGATCAAGCGCATTTCCACGGGTGATTCGGTACTCAGCTTGTTCTCGGAATAAGACCTCGCTTGCGAGATCTCCAGCCTCCGGGCTGGCGTAAACCTCCTTCGGGAGGTTTTGTGTGTTTCAGAGCATCTCAAGGACAGTCGGGCATGTGCCGGTCTGTCTTTTTATCAAACGAGTCTGACTGGTCGCGGTCGACTCACACAGGAGTTAATTATGAACATTGTCGCTACAGAGCGCGCTAAGCAAGGTACGGGTGCGAGCCGCCGTCTGCGTAATTCGGGCAAGACCCCTGGCATCGTGTTTGGCGGTTCCGCCGAGCCTTTGGCCATCGAACTGGACCACAACGATCTGTGGCACTCCCTGAAGAAGGAAGTGTTCCACTCGAGCGTTCTGGAAATGGACATCGCCGGTCAAGTCAGCAAGGTTGTGCTGCGTGACGTGCAATTCCACCCCTTCAAGCAACTGGTGCTGCACGTTGACTTCCAACGCGTGGACGAAAACACCAAGCTGCACCTGAACGTGCCCCTGCACTTCGAAGGCGCCGACAAGTCGCCCGCAGTGGCCCAGGACAAGTGCATCGTGACGCCTCTGGTCACCGCCCTGCCCGTGGTCTGCGTTCCTTCGGACCTGCCCGAGTTCATCACGGTGGACCTGAGCGACCTGCAAAAGGGCGGCTCGTTCACGCTCAAGCAAGTCAAGCTGCCAAAGGGCGTGGTTGCTCACGTGCGCGGCACGCAAAGCAACCCTGCACTGGTTTCCATCGTGCCTCCCGCCGATGAACTCGTCGCTCCCGTCGAAGGCGCCGCACCCGCTGCTCCCGCCAAGAAGGGCAAGAAGTAATCACTTCTTGAGTGCAGTGCCCGGGCCGCAAGGCCGGGGCGCTGCCCCAAAGCCAACGGCCCACCGCTTCATGCGCGTGGGCCGTTCGCTTTGGGGAGACCGCGGCCCATGGAGATAATTCACACATGATCAAACTGTTTGTCGGCCTGGGCAATCCCGGCCCCGAGTACGAAGATACGCGCCACAACGCCGGTTTCTGGTGGATTGACGAACTGGCGCGCGAGCTCAAGGTGTCGCTGCAGCCCGAGCGCAGCTATTTCGGCCTGGTCGCGCGCACCAGCGTGGACGGCAACAATGTCTGGCTGCTAAAGCCCCAGACCTTCATGAACCTCTCGGGCAAGTCGGTGGGTGCGCTGGCGCGCTTCTTCAAGATCCTGCCCGAGGAAATCCTGGTGGTGCACGACGAGCTCGACATTGTTCCAGGCCAGGCCAAGCTCAAGCGCGGCGGCAGCCATGCCGGCCACAACGGTCTGCGCGACATCCACGCCCAGCTGGGTACGGGGGACTACTGGCGGCTGCGCATCGGCATCGGCCACCCCGGCGACCGCGCGGAAGTAGCGAACTGGGTGCTGAAGAAGCCCGCGCCCGACCAGCGCACGCTGATCGAAGACAGCATCAACCACTCGCTCAAGTCCTGGCGCCTGCTGCAGGCCGGCGACATGGACAAGGCCACGCTGCAGATCCACACCACCAAGCCGCCCCGGCCCAAGCCTGTGCGACCGGTGGTGGAGGGTAACTAAAGTCACTCGACCACCGTATGGTGATGGCTCAAGGGGGCTTTGGGAACTACTCGACAATTGGACGTTCACCCTTCGACAGGCTCAGGGCGAACGGGTGTTCGTTCGTGGTGAGCCTTTCTAGGCGGCCCCTTCGAGCCCTGAACAGCCTGCCCTACAGACGAATCAAACGCCCGCAGCCTTCGCTGCTTCGAGCCGTGTGAACTTCTCGAACAGCGTCTCCCGGCTCTCCACATGGTCGGGGTGCACGGGAATGCAGGCCACGGGGCAGATCTGCACGCATTGCGGTTCGTCGAAATGGCCTACGCATTCGGTGCACTTGGACGGCGTGATCTCGTAGATCAGCTCGCCCATGTAGATCGCGTCGTTCGGGCATTCGGGCTCGCACACGTCGCAGTTGATGCACTCGTCGGTGATCATCAAGGCCATGTCGGCACCCCGCGCGCGCAAAGCCGCGCCTGGCAACACAATGGAGAAGACGGCACAGGTTTCATATAGCCGCAATTATCCGGCCCAGATCAATAGTCCCGCAGCAGCAGCGGACATGCCCATGCCGCGCGGTCTGTTCCGGCCGCTTTTTGCCGCTATGCTCTGCCCTGCCCGCTGAACCGTCCCGCCCATGAGTGTCTTTCTCCTCAAACGCCTGCTCACGCTGATCGCCACCCTGGTGGCGACGTCGGCCGTGGTATTCGTGGTGCTGGAAATTCTGCCCGGCAACGCCGCGCAGGTGCTCATGGGCCCCGACGCCGCGCCCGAAGCCGTGCAGGCCCTGGCCGAACAGCTGGGGCTGAACCAGCCCGCCTGGCAGCGCTACCTGCAATGGGTCCAGGGCCTGCTGGTGCTGGACCTGGGCGACAGCTATGCCTACGGCAGTCCGGTGCGCGATCTGGTGCTCGAACGCCTGGCGCTCACCGTGCCGCTGGCCGTGCTGGCGATGCTGATCACCACGGCGCTGGCCCTGGCCGCGGGCGTCTATGCGGCCGCGCGCCACAACCGCTGGGGCGATGTCGGCGTCATGGGCCTGGCGCAGCTGGGCATAGCGATTCCCAACTTCTGGTTTGCCATCCTGTTGATCCTGCTGTTTTCGGTGAAGCTGCAATGGTTCTCGGCCGGCGGCTTTCCGGGCTGGACCGAAGAAGCCGGTGGCGGCTTCTGGGCCGCGCTCAAGGCCTTGCTGCTGCCCGCGATCTCGCTGGCCGTGGTGCAGGCCGCAATCCTGGCGCGCATCACCCGCTCGGCCGTGCTCGAAGTGCTGCGCGAGGACTTCGTGCGCAGCGCGCGCGCCAAGGGACTTTCGCAGCGCGCCGTGCTCTGGGGCCATGTGCTGCGCAATGCCATGGTGCCCGTGGTCACGGTGATGGGCCTGCAGTTCGCCAATCTGCTCGCCGGCACCATCGTCGTCGAGAACGTCTTTTTCCTGCCCGGTCTGGGCCGGCTGATCTTCCAGTCGATCGCCAACCGCGACCTGATCGTGGTGCGCAACTGCGTGATGCTGCTGGCCGCGATGGTGGTGCTGGTGAACTTCATTGTCGACCTGCTGTACGCGGTCATCGATCCGCGCCTGAAAGCCAGCGACCTATGACGCCCCGCGCCCCTTCCGTCTGGCAGCGTGCGCTGCGCCAGCGCAGCTTCATGCTCGGCGCCGTGCTGACGCTGCTGCTGCTGTTCGCCGCGGGACTGTCGTTTGTCTGGACCCCCTGGTCGCCCTACGAAATGGATTTGCCTTCCAAGCTGCAGCCGCCCGGCGCCGCGCATTGGCTAGGCACCGATGCCTACGGCCGCGATGTCGCCTCGCTGCTGCTGGTGGGCGCGCGCAATTCGATTCTGGTGGGCGTGATCGCCGTGGGCATAGGCCTGGGCCTGGGCACGGCGCTGGGCCTGCTGGCCGCGGCGCGCCGCGGCTGGGTCGAGGAAGCCATCATGCGCCTGGCCGACTTCACGTTCGCGTTCCCCGCGATTCTCTCGGCGATCATGCTCACGGCGGTGTTCGGCGCGGGCATCGTCAACTCCATCATTGCCATCGGCATCTTCAATATCCCGACCTTCGCGCGCGTCACGCGCGCTTCGGCCAACGCGGTCTGGGCACGCGAATACGTGCTCGCGGCGCGCGCCTGCGGCAGGAGCCGCTGGGCGATCACGCGCGAACATGTGCTGCCCAACATCCTGCCGATGCTGATCGTGCAGGCGACCATACAGTTCGCGCTAGCCATCCTGGCCGAGGCCGCGCTGTCGTACCTGGGCCTGGGCACGCAGCCGCCCCAGCCATCATGGGGGCGCATGCTCAGCGAAGCCCAGACCTTGATGTTCGAAGCGCCGCTGCTCGCGATCTGGCCCGGCCTGGCAATCGCGCTGGCGGTGCTGGGGCTGAACCTGCTGGGCGACGGCCTGCGCGACCTTCTTGACCCGCGGCTGGCGCGTTCGCGCTGAACCCTGTACCTTGGCACCACGATGGCATTGCTTGAAGTTTCCAACCTGCAGCTGACGCTGGCCACGCCGCGCGGCCCGGTCACGGCCGTGCGCGACATGGACTTCACGCTGGAACGCGGCGCCACGCTGGGAATCATCGGCGAGTCCGGCAGCGGCAAGTCGCTCACGGCCATGGCGCTGATGGGCCTGCTGCCCGAGCGCGCGCAGCTCGCGGGCAGCATGCGTTTCGAAGGCCGGGAACTGTTGGGCATGCCAGAGTCCGAACGCGCTGCGCTGCGCGGCAACCGCATCGCCATGGTGTTCCAGGAGCCCATGACCGCGCTCAATCCACTGCACAGCATAGGCCGCCAGGTGGCCGAGCCGCTGCGCCGCCACCGCGACCTGTCAGCCAGCGAAGCCCGGCGCCGCGCCGTGGCCCTGCTCGACCGCGTGGGCATAGCCGACGCCGCGCGGCGTTTCGACGCCTATCCGCACGCGTTCTCGGGCGGCCAGCGCCAGCGCATCACCATCGCCATGGCGCTGGCCTGCGAGCCCGATCTGCTGATTGCCGACGAGCCCACGACCGCGCTGGACGTGACCATACAGCAGCAGATCCTCGATCTGATCAGCGACCTGGTCGACGAGCGCCAGATGGCGCTGATCCTGATCTCCCACGATCTGGGCGTGGTCTCGCAGAACGTCGATCATTTGCTGGTGATGTATGGCGGCAGCGTGGTCGAAAGCGGCGCGACCGAAGCCATCTTCCGCCACATGGGCCACCCCTATACGCGCGGGCTGCTGGGCGCACGCCCGCAGATGAGCGCGGCCCGGCACCGGCTGCCGACGATTGCGGGCAGCGTGCCCGAACTCGCCGACATGCCGGCCGGCTGCCCGTTCGCGGGCCGCTGCCCGCATACCGTTGCCGCGTGCGCGCGCCAGCGCCCGCCCGCCATCCGCGTCGACGCCGCCGCCGACCACTGGGCGCGCTGCCTGCTGCCCGAAGTCGTGCATGCACCCTTCCCGGCTGCCGCCTTGCCATGATGTCTCCCGTCACGCCCCCCGTACCGCCGCTGCTCGAAGTCACGGATCTTGCGCGCAGCTACCGCTTGCCGCGCGAGAAGCTGTTCAGCGCGCCGCCGCGCATCGAGGCGCTGCGCGGCGTGAGCCTGCGCATGGAGAACGGCCGCAGCCTGGGCGTGGTCGGCGAGTCGGGCTCGGGCAAGTCCACATTGGCCCGGCTGGTGATGGCGCTGGACCAGCCCGACGCGGGCCAGGTGAAAGTCCTGGGCCGGGATCTGCACCGGCTCGCGCCCCCTGCGCTGCGCGCTGCGCGGCGTGATTTCCAGATGGTGTTCCAGGACCCCTATGGCTCGCTGGACCCGCGCCAGCGCGTGGCGCGCATCGTCGCCGAGCCGCTGCAGGCGCTGCGCCTGGGAAGCCGCGCCGAGCAGCGCGAACAGGTGGCGCAGGCGCTGGCCGAAGTCGGCCTGCGTGCCAGCGATCTCGACAAGTACCCGCACGAATTTTCGGGTGGGCAGCGCCAGCGCATTGCGATCGCGCGCGCACTGATCACGCGCCCGCGGCTGATCGTCGCCGACGAGCCCGTGAGCGCGCTCGACGTGTCGGTACAGGCCCAGGTGCTCAATCTGATGCAGGATCTGCAGCAGCAGCACGGCCTGGGCTATCTACTGATCAGCCACGACCTTGCCGTGGTGCAGCAGCTGTGCGACGAAGTGGTGGTGCTGTACCAGGGGCGCATCGTCGAGCGCGGCGCGCCCGCGCAGCTCTTCAGCGACGCCCAGCATCCCTATACCCGCGCGCTGGTGGCGGCCGTGCCGCGCATCGCGCCGGGACGCGCGCGCGCGCGCCGCCGCGAGCGCGCCGCGGCCAGCGCCGCAATAGTGTAAAAAGGGGGATGGACCGCCGGCCCGCAAGGGCTGCGCGCCCCCGAACATTTCGCCCGGAGAAATCCCCATGTTGAATCGCCGCAGTGTATTGGCCGCCAGCACGTTGGCCAGCACGACCTTGCTCGCGCCCTGGAGCGCCCTGGCCCAGGAAAAGAAGAACAGCGTGGTGTTCGCGCTCACGCTGGAGCCGCCAGGGCTGGACCCGACGGCGGGCGCGGCCTCGTCGATTGCCGAGATCGTGCAATACAACATCTTCGAGACGCTGACCAAGATCAATTCCGACGGCAGCGTCTCGCCGCTGCTCGCCGAGAGCTGGGAAGTCGGCACAGATCTCAAGACCTTCACGTTCAAGCTGCGCAAGGACGTCAAGTTCCACAACGGCGTGCCATTCAATGCCGATGCCGTGAAGTTCTCGTTCGAGCGCGCCGCGAGCGAACGCAGCACCAACAAGGACAAGCGCACTTTCGCCAGCATGCGCACGCAGATCGTCGATGCCCACACGGTGGTGATCACCAACGAGGACATAGACCCCGATTTCCTGTTCGTGCTGGGCCAGGCCACCTCCATCATCGTCGAGCCCAAAAGCGCGGGGACCAATGCCACCCAGCCCGTGGGCACCGGCCCGTACCAGATAGGCCGCTGGAGCAAGGGTGCGTCCGTCACCCTCACCGCCTGGAAGGACTACCGCACGGCCAAGGACATCCACATCCAGCGCGCAACGTTCCGCTTCATTCCCGACCCCGGTGCCCAGGTGGCAGCGCTGATGGCCGGTGACGTCGACTGCTTTCCGCGCGTGTCACCGCGCAGCGTCGCGCAATTCAAGGCCAACGCGCGCTTCCAGGTGCTGGTCAGCGGTTCGCGCGCCAAGACCATCATGGCGATCAACAACGCGCGCAAGCCCTTGAACGATGTGCGCGTGCGCCGCGCGATCGCCGCCGCGATCGACCGCAAGGCCGTGATCGACGGCGCGGCCGAAGGCTACGGCGTTCCCATCGGCAGCTATTACGTGCCTTCGGCCTTCGGCTATGTCGACACCACGGGCATCAATCCCTACGATCTCGACAAGGCCAAGGCGCTGCTGGCCGAGGCCGGCGTGAAACTGCCTATGACGCTGACCATGACGCTGCCGCCCGCACCCTATGCGCGCCAGGGCGGTGAAGTGATCGCGGCCCAGCTCGCCAAGATCGGCATCGAAGTCAAGCTGCAGAACGTCGAGTGGGCGCAATGGCTCAGCGGCACCTATGGCAACAAGAACTACGACCTGACGATCATTTCCCATGTCGAGCCCTTCGACCTGGGCAACTTCGCCAAGCCCGACTACTACTGGGGCTACCAGTCGCCGCAGTTCAACGCGCTGTTCGACCAGATCAAGCGCGCGCCGCGTCCCGCCGACCGCGCGCGCCTGCTGGGCGAAGCGCAGCGCCTGATTGCGCAAGACTCCGTGCACGCCTTCCTCTACCAGCCCCAATGGGTCACGGTGGCCAAGAAAGGCTTGCGCGGCCTGTGGAAGGACATGCCGGTGTTCGTCAACGACCTGTCTGCCCTGTCCTGGGCCTGAGAGCGCTCAGCGCTGCAACGAGGCCAGGCGCACCGCCAGGCCGACAAAGACCAGCGCGGTCAGGCGATTGAGCCAGCGCTGGCCGTGCGCCGATTTCTGCAGCAGGCGACCGAACGCGCCCGAAAAACAGGCCATCGCGCCGAACACCAGAAACGCGGCCAGCATGAACACCGCGCCCAGCACCATGATCTGCGGCGCCAGGCTGCCGCGCGCCGGGTCGGCGAACTGCGGCAGGAACGCCAGGAAGAACATCAGCACCTTGGGGTTGGTCAGGCTCATGAGCATGCCGCGCGCACCCAGGCGGCGCAGCGCGCGGCCATCGTGCGGCACGGCGGCCGGGCGGCTTGCGGCATCGGCCTGGGTGACCGGAGCGCGCCAGGCCTGCCAGGCCAGATAGGTGAGATAGGCCGCGCCGCAGTACTTGAGCACGGTGAACGCCAGGGGCGACGAGGCAAACACCGCGGCCAGCCCCAGCGCCACGGCGGCCGTATGCACGACCAGGCCGGCGCAAAGCCCCAGCACCACCGCCAGACCCGCGCGCGCGCCATGGCGGATCGACTGCAGCAGCACGAACACATTGTCCGGGCCGGGACTGAAAGCCAGCAGCACGGCAACGCCAAAGAACGCAATGAGGGTTTCGGGGGTGGGCATGGAAAGGCTTTCAGGCGCTCTTGAACCGCGGCGCTGGTCGCCAGCCCCCCATGGTGAGCGGCAAGACGCCAGCGCAGGGCCGGTACGATTGAGCAGAGAGTTCGGGAAGGGCGCGGCCCAGGCAAAACACGCATCTGGGGGGCTGCGCCCCCCAGCGCGCAGCTACGCTAGGCGCGCCCCGCGAAGCGAGCAAGCGTGGGGGCTACTTACGCTCGTCCCATGATCGACGCCGTCGCCATCAACTCTTCCAGCAGCGCCAGCGACATCTTGCCCGACACCGCATAGGGGTCGAGCTCGATGGTCTCGGAGTACTTGAGCACGATCGCATGGTTGATGCGCGACAGATTGACCTGGCCCATGGTCCAGCCGCCAAAGCGGCGCTCGTCGATTTCCTCGTAGTGCAGCAGTTCCACATCCTGGTGGCGCACATCCCGCTGGATATGGCCGAACAGCGCGCTGACCTGCGAGCGTCCGCCTTCGATCGCCTGCAGGAACACGCCGCCGCCGTAGCACAGCACGCCCGTGATGCCCGTGGCCGGGTTGTGCTCGCGCGCCTGGGTCAGGATGGCTTCGATCGCCGCGGCAGACGCATCTGCGGCTCGGCTTGCATAGATCAGGCGCACCAGCATGTATCAGTTCCTTCCGGGAATCAGCGACAGAAATTCGCGGCGCAGGTTCGAGTCCTTGAGAAACACGCCGCGCATGACCGAGTTGAGCATCTTCGAGTCCATCTCGCGCACACCGCGCCAGGACATGCAGAAGTGCGAGGCTTCCATGACGATGGCCAGGCCGTCGGGCTGGGTCTTTTCCATGATCAGGTCGGCCAGCTGCACCACGGCCTCTTCCTGGATCTGGGGACGGCCCATGACCCAGTCGACGAGGCGTGCGTACTTGGACAGGCCGATCACATTGGTGTGCTCGTTGGGCAGCACGCCTATCCAGATCTTGCCGATGACCGGGCAGAAATGGTGGCTGCAGGCGCTGCGCACCGTGATCGGGCCGACGATCATCAGTTCGTTGAGGTGCTCGGCATTGGGGAACTCGGTGATTGCCGGGGCCTGCGTGTAGCGGCCCTTGAACACTTCGTTGACATACATCTTGGCCACGCGCCGCGCCGTGGTGCGGGTGTTGTGGTCCTTGGCGGTGTCGATCACCAGGCTGTCGAGCACGCCCTGCATCTTGGACTCGACTTCATCGAGCAGTTTCTCGAGTTCGCCGGGTTCTATGAATTCCGCGATGTTGTCGTTCGCGTTGTAGCGCTTGCGGGCTGCAGCGAGCCGCTCACGGATTTTCACGGAAACCGGCGTCCCTTCGTCGGGGCTGGCTGTATTCATGTCGGCGGCAGCGAGTTCTCTGAGCATGCGGGCATCCTACCAGCGATTGCGCTGTTTGCAGTTGCAAAGGACTTCCCCGATTTTCGCCGCAAAGCCGGGCATTGCGCACCGGCCGCTTACAGCTTGAACTCGGCAATCAGCGGCAGGTGGTCGGACATGCGCCACCAGATCTTGCCCTTGGGCACATGCAGGCCGCAGGGCGTGAGTCCGCGCACATAGACATGGTCGAGCTGGGCCAGCGGCAGGCGCGAGGGATAGGTCATCATGCCCGCCGCGTCCTCGAACTCGTAGAGGCCGAAACCGCCCAGCATGCGCTTGATCTGGCCGCCCCAGTCGTTGAAGTCGCCGGCCACGACCAGCGGCGCGCCCGGCGGCACTTCGCGCTCTATGAAGCGCTGCAACTGCGCGATCTGGCGCATGCGGCTGCCGCGTATCAAACCCAGATGCACGACGATGGCGTGCACGCTGCGCCCCTGGATGTCGATCTCGACATGCAGCAGGCCGCGCTGCTCGAAACGGTGGTCGGAGATGTCTTCATGCTTGTGGCCCAGCACCGGCCAGCGCGTGAGCAGCGCATTGCCGTGCTCGCCGTCGCGCGTGTAGGCATTGGTGCGGTAGATCGATTCATAGCCTTCGGGCGCAAGATACTCGGCCTGCGACACTTCGGGCCAGCGGTCGAAGTACTGCGCCTCGCGCCGGTTCATCTTGCGCACTTCCTGCAGACACACGATGTCGGCGTCGAGCTGCTCCACGGCCAGGCCCAGATTGTGGATCTCGAGCCGGCGCGCCGGGCCCAGGCCCTGGACGCCCTTGTGGATGTTGTAGGTCGCGACACGCAGGATGCCGGAGTCGGAAGGATGGGCAACAGTCATGTACAGCGGTTCAAACAATAAGAGAGGAAGCGAAGCGCGGCAAAAGCAAGATGGCTTCTGCATTCGATGCAGCCGCACAGCGGTCCGCCGCTTCGTGCCAAGCATGCCAAGCAAATGCGGTGTGTTCGCGAGGATTCAAGCCCACACAGGTGTAGGACGGAACCTCCAGGCCGAACACCCGCTCGGTGTTGTGCCATACGCCCGGGGCATAGCGGTGCTGCCACTCGGGGTAGATGGTGTAGATGTTCTCGAGCTGCCAGTCGACCAGATGGCAGCCCGGGCCATGGGCATCGATGCCGGTCTCCTCGCGCACTTCGCGCGCGGCCACGGCCGCCCAGTCTTCGTCCTCGAAGTCCTTGCTGCCGGTGACCGACTGCCAGAACTCCGGCTGGCCCGTGCGCTGCAGCAGCAGCACCTGCAGTTGCGGCGTGTGGATCACGACCAGCACCGATTGCGGAATTTTCGCCATGGGCCATTGTGGACCAGGCCGGCGCACATGAAAAAACGGCACCCGCCTGGCCCTAGGGTCAAGCGGGTGCCGCTGTTCGGCAACGCAGGAAGCGATTACGCCTTGGCTGCGTCCAGGTTGCGCAGACGGATGTGCAGTTCGCGCAGCTGCTTTTCATCGACCGGGCTGGGCGCCTGCGTCAGCAGACACTGGGCGCGCTGGGTCTTGGGGAAGGCGATCACGTCGCGGATCGACTCGGCGCCGGTCATCAGCGTGACGATGCGGTCCAGGCCGAAGGCCAGGCCGCCGTGCGGCGGCGCGCCGTATTGCAGCGCGTCCAGCAGGAAGCCGAACTTGAGCTGTGCGTCTTCGGGCGTGATCTTGAGCGCGTCGAACACCTTCTTCTGCACTTCGGCGCGGTGGATACGGACCGAACCGCCACCCATTTCCCAGCCGTTGAGCACCATGTCGTAGGCCTTGGCAATGCACTTGCCGGGATCCGTGACCATCAGGTCTTCATGGCCGTCCTTGGGCGCCGTGAAGGGGTGGTGCACGGCGACCCAGCGGTCGTTTTCCTCGTCGTGCTCGAACATCGGGAAGTCGACCACCCACAGCGGCGCCCAACGGTCCTCGAACAGGCCGTGGCTCTTGCCAAACTCGCTGTGACCGACCTTGATGCGCAGCGCGCCGATGGCGTCGTTGACAATCTTTTCCTTGTCGGCACCGAAGAAGATCAGATCGCCGTCCTGGGCGCCCGTGCGCTTGATGATTTCAGCCAGCGCGGCGTCGTGCAGGTTCTTGACCACGGGCGACTGCAGGCCTTCGCGGCCCTTGGCGGCTTCATTGACCTTGATCCAGGCCAGGCCCTTGGCGCCGTAGATCTTGACGAAGTCGGTGTAGCCGTCGATTTCGCCGCGGCTGATGGCCGCGCCACCGGGCACGCGCAGCGCCACGACGCGGCCGCCGGGCGTGGTCGCAGGAGTGGAGAACACCTTGAAGTCGACATCGGCCATGACATCGGTCAGCTCGGTGAACTCGAGCTTGACGCGCAGGTCGGGCTTGTCCGAACCGTAGAGGCGGGCCGCTTCCTGGTAGCTCATGACCGGGAAATCGCCCAGATCCACGCCCAGCGCGGTCTGGAACACGGTCTTGATCATGCCCTGGAACATGTCGCGGATTTCCTGCTCATCCATGAACGATGTTTCGATATCGATCTGGGTGAATTCGGGCTGGCGGTCGGCGCGCAGGTCTTCGTCGCGGAAGCACTTGGTGATCTGGTAGTAGCGGTCGAAGCCGGCAACCATCAGCAGTTGCTTGAACAGCTGGGGCGACTGCGGCAGCGCGAAGAACTGGCCGTCGTGCACGCGGCTGGGCACGAGGTAATCGCGCGCGCCTTCGGGCGTGCTCTTGGTGAGCATGGGCGTCTCGATGTCGACGAAGCCGTTGGCGTCGAGGAACTTGCGCACTTCCATGCTGACCTTGTAGCGCAGCATCAGGTTCTTCTGCATGTAGGGGCGGCGCAGGTCGAGAACGCGGTGCGTCAGGCGCACGGTTTCCGACAGGTTCTCGTCGTCGATCTGGAACGGCGGCGTCACGGAAGCGTTGAGCACGTTCAGCTCGTGGCACAGCACTTCGATCTGGCCGCTCTTGAGCTTGTCGTTGGTCGTGCCCGCGGGACGCGCGCGCACCAGGCCCTTGACCTGCACGCAGAATTCATTGCGCACGCCTTCGGCGGTCTGGAACATCTCGGCGCGGTCCGGATCGCAGACCACCTGCACATGGCCTTCGCGGTCGCGCAGGTCGATGAAAATCACGCCACCGTGGTCGCGGCGACGGTTGACCCAACCCGACAGGGTGACGGTTTGGCCCAACAGGGCTTCGGTCACAAGACCGCAATAATGGGAGCGCATGGCCATGGCTAGTCTTCCTGCGCCCTCTTGGGACGCGACAAGGTTTGTTATTTGGGATCCGCGAGCGTGGTGTCGGGTGGCGTCACCACGCCCATCGAAACAATGTACTTGAGCGCCGCATCGACACTCATGTCGAGCTCGATGCAGTCGCTCTTGCGCACGATCACGAAATAGCCCCCGGTGGGGTTCGGAGTCGTGGGAACGAACACGCTGAGGTATTCGTCGCGCAGATAGGCGGCGATTTCGCCGCTGGGCGAGCCCGTGACAAACGCCACGGTCCAGACGCCTTCACGCGGCCATTGCACCAGCACGGCGGTGCGAAATGCATTGCCGCTTTCGGAGAACAGCGTGTCGGACACCTGTTTGACGCTGGAATAGATCGAGCGCACCACAGGGATGCGGCTGACCACGGCGTCGCCCCAGGATACCAGCGTGCGGCCGGCGAAATTGCTGGCCGCCGCGCCCACCACCAGGAGAATGGCCAGCGTCAGCAGCACGCCGAAGCCGGGAATATGCAGGCCCAGCAGGCGGTCAGGCTGCCAGGCTTCGGGCAGTATGGTCAGCGTCTGGTCGAGCATGCCCACGATCCAGTTCAGCACCCAAACGGTGATGACGCCGGGAACAATGACCAGCAAGCCGGTGAACAGCCATTTGCGCAGTGCAGACATGGGCGGGCTCAGTGGGCTGCGCCGGCGGTCGCAGCTGCGGCGGCCGGGGCTGCGGCAGGCGCCGGCGCCGGGGCTGCGCTCGGCGCTGCGGGGGCGGCATCTGCCGCAGGCGCAGCTGCTGCAGCGGCCGCAGGCTTGCTGCCGCCGTTCTTGAAATCGGTGGCATACCAGCCCGTGCCCTTGAGCTGAAAGCCCGGGGCCGTCAGCTGCTTAGAGAACGCCTGGGCATTGCAGGCCGGACACTCCGTCAGCGGAGCATCGGACATTTTCTGCAGCACATCCTTGGCGTGACCACAGGAACCACACTTGTAGGCGTAAATGGGCATAGCGCTTTGAATCGAGGGAAAGTGCAAAACCCTCAATTATAGGCGTGCGCCTCGAACCCCGGGCTTGCAGGGGTGTGCGAGACGCTGGCGAATGTTCAGACCGCAGTCTGCGCGAAGTGATGACCGGCTTCACGGTGGTTGCCCAGCCACTGCGGCAGCAGCGATCCGGCCCACATCCCACTGGCCGCGCACAGCAGGCCCGCGAGCTGCTGCGGAAACACTTCGGCCCATCCGGGCACGCAGATGACGAGCAGCCAGCCGCCCAGGCCCATGACCACCGCGGCGAGCGCACCCTGGGTCGTGGCGCGTTTCCAGTACAGGCCTGCGGCCAGCGGCACCAGTGCGCCGACCAGCGGCACCTGGTAGGCGCCCGAAACCATTTCATAGATCGAGCTGCCCTGCATGGTGATCGAATAGGCCAGCACGCACAGCGTGAAGCCCAGCACCGACAGGCGCATGGCCTTGAGCGTCGCGGCATCCGTCATGTCGGGCCGCAGGTTGCGCAGGATGTTCTCCACAAAGGCCGTCGAGGGCGCGAGCAGCGTCGCCGATGCCGTCGACATGATGGCCGACAGCAGCGCGCCGAAGAACGCGATCTGCAGCGCCAGCGGCATGCGTTCCATCACCAGCGTGGGCAGCAGCTTCTGCGGATCGTCGGCAAGCAGTGCCTTGGCGGTCTCGGGCATCACTAGCACCGCAGCCGTGACCACGAACATGGGCACGAATGCGAACAGGATGTACAGGATGCCGCCGATGATGGGGCCGCGCTGCGCCACCGAAGCGTTCTTCGACGACATCACGCGCTGGAACACGTCCTGCTGCGGAATCGAGCCCAGCATCATGGTGATGGCCGAAGCGACGAAGAACAGCCATTCGCGCGTGCCGGCGTTTTCGGGAAAGAAGCGGAACTTGCCTTCACGCGCCGCGAAGTCGATCACGCGGCCCGCGCCGCCGGCGAGATCGGCCGCATACCAGCCTATCAGCAGCAAGCCTATCGAAATCACGATCATCTGCACGAAATCCGTCATCGCCACCGACCACATGCCGCCGTAAAGCGTGTAGATCAGCACGATCAGCGTGCCCACGATCATGCCTGCCGTGATGGACATCGCGCCTTGCGTCAGCAGATTGAACACCAGGCCCAGCGCGGTGATCTGCGCGCCCACCCAGCCGAGGTAGCTGAAGATGATGATGGCCGAGCACAGCATCTCTATGGTGCGACCGAAGCGCAGGCGATAGTAGTCGCCGATGGTGATCAGGTTCTTCTGGTAGAGCTTGTAGGCAAAGAACAGGCCCACCAGCACCAGGCACATGCCCGCGCCGAACGGATCCTCGACGACACCGCCCAGCCCTTGCTTGACGAACTGCGCCGACACGCCAAGCACCGTTTCCGAGCCGAACCAGGTGGCGAACGTGGTGGCGATCACCACCGCCAGCGGCAGACTGCGGCCGGCCACCGCATAGTCGGCCGTGTTCTTGACGCGCGTGGCCGCATACAGGCCTATGCCTATGGACGCAAGCAAGTACAGAACGATGAACGTGATCAGCATGGCACCTCTCCCCAACCCCGGGTATTGTCAAAACCGCTGCGGATTATCGAGGCAATAGGCGTCCTCCATCCAGTGCTGTGGTGCAAATGATGCGCCGACTGAAAAACCATGCGGGCGTGTTGCCGCGCGGGCGCGCCTGACGGCCGGGCCGCCAGGCAGCGATCAGTAGAATCGCACGCGCGCCAGCACCTGCATCACCAGCAGCCCCAGCAGAAAGCCCACGCCGCCATAGACCAGCGCCTGCAGCAGGCTGTTGGTGCGGTGCTGGGCCTTGACCAGTTCCTGCAGCGCCTTGCTCTGGTCGTCGTTGTTGTTCTGCAGCGCACGGTACAGCAGGCGCGGCAGCTCGGGCAGCAGCTTGGCATAGGTCGGCGCCTCGTTGCGCAGTTCACGCCACAGGCGCTGCGGCCCCATCTGCTCGAGCATCCACTTCTCGAGGAAAGGCTTGGCCGTGCTCCACAGATCGAGGTTGGGATCGAGCTGGCGGCCCAGGCCTTCGATGTTGAGCAGCGTCTTCTGCAGCAGCACCAGCTGCGGCTGGATCTCGACCTGGAAGCGGCGCGAGGTCTGGAACAGCCGCATCAGCACCATGCCCAGCGAGATTTCCTTGAGCGGACGGTCGAAATACGGCTCGCAGACCGAGCGTATCGCCGACTCGAGTTCCTCGACGCGCGTCGTCGCCGGCACCCAGCCGCTTTCTATGTGCAGCTGTGCCACGCGCTTGTAGTCGCGGCGGAAGAACGCCGTGAAGTTTTGCGCGAGGTATTCCTTGTCGAACTCGGTGAGCGTGCCGACGATGCCGAAGTCGATCGAGATGTAGCGCCCGAAGGTCTGGGGATCGAGGCTGACCTGGATATTGCCCGGGTGCATGTCGCCGTGGAAGAAGCCGTCGCGGAACACCTGGGTGAAGAACAGCGTCACGCCGTCGCGCGCCAGCTGCGGAATGTCGACGCCGGCTTCGCGCAGGCGCTCGACCTGGCTGATGGGCACGCCCTTCATGCGCTCCATGACCATGACCTGCGGATGGCAGAAGTCCCAGTGGATCTCGGGAATCAGCACCAGGTCCAGGCCTTCCATGTTGCGGCGCAATTGCGCGGCATTGGCGGCTTCGCGTATCAGGTCGAGTTCGTCGTGCAGGTAGTTGTCGAACTCGGCGATCACCTGGCGCGGCTTGAGGCGCTTGGCGTCGGCCGACAGGCGTTCGACCCAGCGCGCCATCATGTGCATCAGCTGCAGATCCTTGTCGATCACGGCCAGCATGCCGGGGCGCAGCACCTTGACGGCAACTTCGTGCTCCACGCCGTTGCGGTCGCGCAGCACGGCGAAATGCACCTGGGCAATCGACGCGCTGGCCACGGGCTGCTGCTCGAAGCTCACAAAGATGTCGGCCAGCGGCCGCTGGAACGAGCGTTCGATGGTGGCGACGGCAATCTCTGCCGGGAATGGCGGCACGCGGTCCTGCAGCTTGGCGAGCTCCAGCGCCACGTCGGGCGGCAGCAGGTCGCTGCGCGTCGACAGCACCTGGCCGAACTTGACGAAAATGGGCCCGAGCTGCTCCAGCGCCTGGCGCAGGCGCACGCCGCGCGGCGTGTGGAAGCGCCGGCCGAATGTCAGCACCCGGCTCAGCAGGCGCAGCGACGGATGTTTGAAGCCGGACAGCACCAGTTCATCGAGTCCGTACCGGAACACCACCCACAGGATGGTCACCCCACGCAGCAAGCGGCTCATGGCTGATTCCGGCCGCCGAATTCGCCTGGAAGTGTCTCGCCTGTCTGGGCCGCCGCGCCGCGGGTGCGCGCGCCGACGAACTGGCGCAATGTCTGTGCGGCCTTGCGCGCCACCTGCGACACGGTGTGCGCGGGCGCATCGCCGATCACACGCGCCAGGTCTTCCTCGATGTCCCACTGCACGTTGTCGACCAGCCAGTTGATGTCGGCGGCCAGCTGCACATCGCCTTCGATGCGGATCGCGGGCTTGTCGCCGCGCAGTGCGGCCTGGGCCAGTGCCAGCGGCGAGGTGTCGGTGACTTCGAGCTGCAGATCGGGCACGGCATCGGCTTCGGCAAGATCAAGCAGGCCTGCGGGCGTGATGACCAGCGCCATCGCAAACGAGCGCCACTGGACGCGCGCGACGCGGCCTTTTTGCCGCACCAGACGCTCCATCGCCGCCTTCTCCTGCATCAGCACATGATTGAGGAACAGCACCGTGCGCTGCTGCACTTCGTGCACCAGCCAGGACGGAAGTTGCGGGCCTGACACAACGCGTTCCAGGAGGCCGTTCAGGAAAGAAAAAGGGGACTGTGTTGCCATAGTCCCCGATTATTCCCTAGTTACTGCGCCCGGCAAAACCCTTGAACCGACGTTGCGTTGGGTTCCGCCGAGCGCCCGCGTGGAAATTACTGCAAAGCCTGCACTCCGGCGACCAGCCAGCCGCTGTTGCCGCTCTTGGGCTTGGTCATGTTCCACACTTCGCGGAAGGGGCTGGGGCTGGCCGAAGCCTCTTCGCGGATCATGCCCGAGAACTCGACGCTGGCCATGTAGCCGTCGCCCAGGTCTTCGATGCCCAGCAGCTGGGCTTCGATCATCAGCACGTCGGTCTGGTTCACGGCGCCGGGATGCTCGGCTTCGCGTTCGGCGAGCTGCGTGCGGATTTCCGCCAGCATGCCGTCGGTCATCATGGCGCGCAGGCTGTTGATGTCGGAGCGATCCCAGGCCTGCTGCAGCGTCACGAAGTTGCGCTTCGCGGCAGTCAGGAAACCTTCGGCGTCAAAGCCTTGCGGCACGCTCCAGGTCGAAGGCAGGGCAGAACCGATCAGCGAGCCCGTGGCCGAACCAACCACAGGAGCAGCCGCGGGCGCAGCCGTCTCGAAGGCCGTGGACTGGCTTTCCCAGGGACGGGCGGACGCGTCGTTGCCGACCTTGTCGGGGCTGTACTGGCGTGCCATCGGCACATCGCCTGTACCACCGGCACCCGCGCCCTGGAAGGCAAACGGGCTGCGGGCTGCGGCGGCGTTGTCGGCCTTGGCCTTGCGCGCGCGCAGCACCATGCCCACGACGACCATGATGGCCATCGCCAGCAGGCCGAACATCAGCATGTTGGCGAAAGCTTCACCCAGGCCCAGCGAATGCGCCAGCCATGCAAGGCCCAGGCCCGCGGCCAGGCCGCCGAGCATTGCGCCCCAGGGCTTCTTCGGAGCCGCGGCTGCAGGTGCTGCGCCGGGCTTGGCCGGGGCCGCGTTGCTGGCGTTCTGCGCGGGAGCGCCGGGAGCGCCGGGCGCTGCGGAATTGCGTTGCGTCACGTTGCTCGATTGCTGTCCCATGGACTTGCCGCCGCCCATGCGCTTGGCATCGGCATCCAGGTGGACCACCGACAGCATTGCCACCAGTACTACCGACCAGAGCTTCATCATGTCATCTTCCTTCCGTTGTTCGTTTTAAATTGGCCCACACAACCCTTGCTGCGTCGTTGCGTTGCCTTGTCGTGTTGTTTGCGTTTTTCTCTATCCTACTTAGCACTTGATACCCACATGAAGCGCCACGATGCCGCCTGTCATGTTGTGGTAGTCGACATGGCCGAAGCCGCACTGCTTCATCAGCGTCTTCAGCTCGTCCTGGCTCGGATGCATGCGTATCGATTCGGCGAGATAGCGGTAGCTGGCGTCATCGCCGGCAACCAGCTTGCCCAGCGTGGGCAGCACCTTGAACGAATACCAGTCATAGGCCTTGGTCAGCGGCTTGGCGACGCGCGAGAACTCGAGCACCAGCAGCCGGCCGCCGGGCTTGAGCACGCGGCACATCTCGCGCAGCGCTGCGTCCTTGTGCGTCATGTTGCGCAGGCCGAAGGCCACGCTCACGACATCGAAATGCGCATCGGGAAACGGCAGCTGCTCGGCATCGCAGACCAGGGTGGGCAGCAGCACGCCCTTGTCGATCAGCCGGCTGCGGCCCACGCGCAGCATGGCTTCGTTGATGTCGGTGTGCACGACTTCGCCGCTCGCGCCGACCTTCTTCGAGAAAGCCAGCGACAGATCGCCCGTGCCACCCGCGATGTCGAGCACCTTGCTGCCTTCGCGCAGATTGGCCACCATCACGGTATAGGCCTTCCAGGCGCGGTGCAGACCGCCCGACATCAGGTCGTTCATGACGTCGTACTTGGACGCGACCGAATCGAAGACGCCGCGCACATGGCGTGCCTTGTCCTGTTCATCGACCGACTCGAAACCGAAATGTGTGGTGCTCATATGCAATCAATGCTAAGCAAGCATGCGCCTGGCGTACAGCGACAACCCCGTGGCGTCGCAGGGCTTGCCAGGCCTGCAGCAAAAAGAAAAAACGTCTACAGCGCAGGCCGAATCTGCGGCCGAAGCTACTATTAATATAGCATCCTCGGTGCGCCAAGGCAGGGATTGTCCGTAGCCTCGCGCTGCGTCTCTCCCGCCGTCCGCGCTTCCCGCCGGGGCGGCCGCGTCAAAGGATGACTGACTACGCACTAGTCATGAGGACAGGACGTTCATGGTTCGACGGGCTCACCACGAACGGTTTGTCCCCGTTCGTCCCGAGCCTGACTGGGCAGCCGCGTCGAAGGGTGAACAAGCTTTGGCCAGAAGCCGGCTTTGCTCAGTGGCTGCTGCAGCCGTGGCCCGACGACTTGCCCGGCATAGGCGTGTCGCGGTCCACGCCCGCCGCTTCCAGCCGCTGCAGGTATTGCGCCCACAGCTGTTCCTGCTGGCTGCCCAGCTCGTACAGATAGACCCAGGTGAACAGTCCGCTTTCATGGCCGTCGCTGAAGATCGGCTTGATCGCGTAGTTGCCCACAGGCTCGACGGCGACGATCTCGACGTTGCGCTTGCCGTACTGCAGCACTTCCTGGCCCGGGCCGTGGCCCTGGACTTCGGCCGAAGGCGAATACACGCGCAGCAGCTCGAAAGGCAGGCGGAACTGCGCGCCGTCGGAGTAACCCACTTCAAGCACGCGCGAAGCGCCATGCACCGTGAGGGATTCGGGGGTGGGGATTCCGGGCTTCAAGCCTGCCATGACGTCACCTATTCTTCAAAATTCAGGACCAGGGCTGCAAAGCTGCAACCAGGCGGGCATCGAGCTGCGGCAGCTGCGCGGCCAGCGCGGCTTCGCGCTCGGGCCGGCGTTCGCGCTGCGCCGGCGCCCAGATGGCAGCCGGAAAGTGGCTGTCCCAGTCAAAGCGCGCGATCACATGCCAGTGCAGATGCGCGACCATGTTGCCCAGTGCCGCGAGATTGATCTTGGTCGGCTGCAGCTGCGCGCGCAGCACGCGCTCGACCGCGGCCACCACGTCCATGCACAGACCCCGCTCTTGCTGCGAGAGGTCGGAGAACTCAGCCACATGGTCCGTCCAGACCACGCGGTAGAACGCCGGAAAACCCGGCTCGTCGGCACGGATCACGCGCAGCCGCGCGCCCTGCCAGACCAGCGTGCCGCCCACCGTGGTGCACAGCACGCAGGCCGGATCGTGGCAAGCCTGCGCGTTCACACAAGCACCCGCTCGATGCCGCCGGCGTTGGCGCGCTCCACGTACTCGGGCATCCAGTTCTCGCCGAGGATCTTGTTGGCCATCTCGACCACGATGTAGTCGGCTTCGAGCAGGCCGTTCTTCAGGTCGTCGCCATAACGGCTCAGGCCCTGCAGGCAGCTCGGGCAGCTGGTCAGGATCTTGACGTTGTCCTGGGCATCGAGCGCGCCCGCGGCCTTGAGCTGGGCCTGGCCCTTGAGCAGTTCTTCTTCCTTGCGGAAGCGGATCTGCGTCGAGATGTCGGGACGGCTCACGCCCAGCGTGCCGGACTCGCCGCAGCAGCGCTCGCTCTTGAGCACCTGGTCGCCCATCAGGCCCTTGACGGTCTTCATCGGGTCCTGCAGCTTCATTGGCGTATGGCAGGGGTCGTGGTACAGATAACCACCGGCCTGGCCCAGCGTGATGCCTTTTTCGAGCAGGAACTCGTGGATGTCGATGATGCGGCTGCCGGGGAAGATCTTGTCGAACTCATAGCCCTGGAGCTGGTCGTAGCAGGTGCCGCAGCTCACCACCACGGTCTTGATGTCGAGGTAGTTGAGCGTGTTGGCCACGCGGTGGAACAGCACGCGGTTGTCGGTGATCATCTTGTCGGCGACATCGAACTGGCCGCTGCCGCGCTGCGGATAGCCGCAGCACAGATAGCCCGGCGGCAGCACGGTCTGCACGCCCGCATGCCACAGCATGGCCTGCGTCGCCAGGCCCACCTGGCTGAACAGGCGCTCCGAGCCGCAGCCGGGGAAGTAGAACACCGCCTCGGTGTCGGCGTTGGTCGACTGCGGGTTGCGGATGATGGGAACGTAGTCCTTGTTCTCTATGTCCAGCAGCGCGCGCGCGGTCTTCTTGGGCAGGTTGCCGGGCAACTTCTTGTTGATGAAGTGGATCACCTGCTCCTTGATCGGCGCCTTGCCCACGGTCGAGGTCGGGCGCGCGGTCTGCCTGCGGCTCACGGACTTGAACAGGTCGACAGCCATGCGCTGGGCCTTGAAGCCCACGCCGACCATGGCCTTGCGCATCACCTTGATGGTGTCCGGGTTGGTCGCATTCAAGAAGGTCATCGTGAGCTTGTTGCCCGGATTGAAGCTCTTCTTGCCCATCTTGCGCAGCAGGTTGCGCATGTTCATGGTCACGTCGCCGAAGTCGATCTTGACCGGGCAGGGATTCGCGCACTTGTGGCAGACCGTGCAGTGGTCGGCCACGTCCTCGAATTCCTGCCAGTGCTTGATCGACACGCCGCGCCGCGTCTGTTCCTCGTAGAGGAAGGCTTCGACCAGCAGCGAGGTCGCGAGAATCTTGTTGCGCGGGCTGTAGAGCAGGCTGGCGCGCGGCACATGCGTGGCGCAGACCGGCTTGCACTTGCCGCAGCGCAGGCAGTCCTTGACGGAGTCGGCGATCGCGCCGATGTCCGACTGCTGCATGATCAGCGACTCATGGCCCATCAGGCCGAAGCTCGGCGTATAGGCGTTGGTCAGGTCCGAATACATCAGCGATTCGCGCGCCGCATGGCCGTCGTGCCGCAGTTCGCCGGCCGTCAGATGCGCGTTGCGGATCAGCTTGCCCTTGTTGAAGCGGCCTTCGGGGTCGACGCGCTGCTTGTAGGCGGCGAACGGCGCGAGTTCCGCGTCGGTCAGGAACTCGAGCTTGGTGATGCCAATGCCATGCTCGCCCGAGATCACGCCATCCAGGCGCCGTGCCAGCACCATGATGCGCGCCACGGCCTCGTGCGCGGTCTGCAGCATCTCGTAGTTGTCGCTGTTGACCGGAATGTTGGTGTGCACGTTGCCGTCGCCGGCGTGCATGTGCAGCGCCACCCAGACGCGGCCCTTGAGCACCTTCTGGTGGATGGCCTGGGCTTCGTCGAGGATGGGCTTGAACGCCCCGCCCGCGAAGATCTGCGCCAGCGGCGCGCGGATCTGGGTCTTCCAGCTCGCGCGCAGGCTGTGGTCCTGCAGCTCGGGGAACAGCGTCTCGACATCGGCGAGCCAGCCGGCCCACTGGGCGCGCACGCCGTCAATCAGCTCCAGCGCCTGCTGGACCCGGTCTTCCAGCAGTTCGGCCGATGGAATCTCGCCGGCGTCGTCCTGCTTGCCCAGCGGCAGGCTGCCGTGGGCGAAGAACTCGTGCAGCGCGTCGCACAGCGCGAGCTTGTTGCGCAGGCTCAGCTCGATGTTGATGCGCTCGATGCCGTCGGTGTACTCGGCCATGCGCGGCAGCGGAATCACCACGTCTTCATTGATCTTGAAGGCGTTGGTGTGGCGCGAGATCGCGGCGGTGCGCTTGCGGTCCAGCCAGAACTTCTTGCGCGCCTCGGCGCTCACGGCCGTGAAGCCTTCGCCGTTGCGCGAATTCGCGATGCGCACCACTTCGGCGGAGACGCGCGCCACGTCGTCGGCGTTGTCGCCGGCAATGTCGCCCAGCAGCACCATCTTGGGCAGGTGGCCGTTGCCCTTCTTGCTCTTGGTCGCGTAACCCACGGCCTTGAGATAGCGGTCGTCGAGGTGCTCGAGACCGGCCAGCAGCACGCCCGAGCGCTTCTGCTCGGCAAACATGAAGTCCTTGATCTCGACGATGCTGGGCACGGCGTCCTTGGCGTTGCCGAAGAACTCCATGCACACGGTGCGCGTGTGCTGGGGCATGCGGTGCACGACCCAGCGCGCGCTGGTGATCAGGCCGTCGCAGCCCTCTTTCTGTATGCCCGGCAGGCCCGACAGGAACTTGTCGGTCACGTCCTTGCCCAGGCCTTCCTTGCGAAAGCTCTTGCCGGGAATCGCCAGCGTCTCGCTGCGCACCGGCGTCCTGCCGTCGGCCTCGAAATAGCGCAGCTCGAACGTCGCCACTTCGGCGTCGTGGATCTTGCCCATGTTGTGGTCGGTGCGCGTGACTTCGAGCCACTGCGCATCGGGCGTGACCATGCGCCAGCTGACCAGGTTGTCGAGTGCCGTGCCCCACAGCACGGCCTTCTTGCCGCCGGCGTTCATCGCGACATTGCCGCCTATGCACGAGGCTTCGGCGGAAGTCGGATCGACCGCGAACACGAAGCCGCCGCGCTCGGCCGCATCGGCCACGCGCTGCGTCACCACGCCGGCTTCGGTCCAGATCGTGCCCACTTCCTGGGCCTGGCCCGGAATGCGCAGCATCTCGACTTCGGTCATGGCCTCGAGCTTCTCGGTGTTGATCACCACGCTGCGCCAGGTCAGCGGAATCGCGCCGCCGGTGTAACCCGTGCCGCCGCCGCGCGGAATGATGGTCAGCCCCAGGTCGATACAGCCCTTGACCAGGCCGGCCATCTCGGCCTCGGTATCGGGCGTCAGCACGACAAACGGATACTCGACGCGCCAGTCGGTGGCGTCGGTGACATGGCTCACGCGCGACAGGCCGTCGAACTTGATGTTGTCCTTGGCCGTGAGGCGGCGCAGCGTGCGCTGCACGCGGCGGCGCAGCTCGGCCGCGGCCTCGAAGGTGGTGTTGAATTCGGCGATCGCGCCGCGTGCGGCTTCGACCAGCTGGCCCACGAGCACATCGCGTTCGGGGTCGGTGCCGGGCTCGCGGCGCTTGTCGACTTCGGCCAGGCGGTGCTGCAGCGCATCGACCAGCGACTTGCGGCGCTCGGGGTTGTCGAGCAGGTCGTCCTGCAGATAGGGGTTGCGCTGCACCACCCAGATGTCACCGAGCACTTCATAGAGCATGCGTGCGGAGCGGCCCGTGCGGCGCTCTTCGCGCAGCTGGTTCAGCACGTCCCACATGGACGTGCCCAGCAACCGGATCACGATCTCCCTGTCGGAGAACGAGGTGTAGTTGTATGGGATTTCTCGGAGACGGGCAGGTTCGGCAGCCTTGGCCATCAAGGCGGCCTGCGCAATCGGAAAGTTCATGGGGTGGACCGTGTTGGGCGTTTCTTGCACGCCCTTTGCCATGGGGGTCTAGATTTTAAGCCGCGCAGTGTTACTTGATGCATCCGCGCTGATGATGGCCCCCGGCGCTGCTGGCGTTTGCAGCAAACAAAAACGAGCCAAAAGGAAACGAACCGATGCATTCGCAATCGGTGTTTTCCCGATGTTTGCGCGCGGTTGAGGCCGGGGCCGTGGCCTAGAATGCGATTTCGCCCGCGTTACGCTTCTTTCACATTTTTGCCACGAATTCCCATCCGCCCACGGGAGGCTGCGGGTTTACGCGTTGATGTGACACCCGGCATATGCGCACAATCCATGACACAAATCTGTCACGCCCTGTGCCTAGCATGGGCGGATTGTTCTTTCGTCTCGATTCGAGGAGTTTTCATGAATTTCAAACCATTGGCCATTGCTGCAGCCATCGCTGCCACCTGCGTCTCCGCCCAAGCCCAAACCGAGATCCAGTGGTGGCATTCGATGACCGCGGTGAACAACGAGTGGGTCAACGACCTGGCCAAGCAGTTCAACGAAAGCCAGAAGGAATACAAGATCGTCCCCACCTTCAAGGGTGTCTACGATGAAAGCATGACGGCCGCGATCGCCGCCTTCCGTTCGGGCAACGCTCCCCACATCCTGCAGGTGTTCGAAGTGGGCACGGCCACGATGATGGCTTCCAAGGGTGCGACCGTGCCCGTGGGCAAGGTCATGACCGACGCCGGCCTGAGCTTCGACCCCAAGGCCTACATCCCCGCCGTCGCCGGTTACTACACCGCGCCCAACGGCCAGATGCTGAGCTTCCCGTTCAACAGCTCGACCACGATCTTCTATTACAACAAGGACGCCTTCAAGAAGGCCGGCCTGAACCCCGACGTGGCGCCCAAGACCTGGCCCGAAGTGTTCGAAGCCGCCAAGAAGCTCAAGGCCAGCGGCCACAGCTGCCCCATGACGCTGGCCTGGCAGGGCTGGACCCAGCTCGAGAGCTTCTCGACCTGGCACAACGTCGAATTCGCGACCAAGGCCAACGGCATGGGCGGCATGGACGCGCGCATGAAGACCAACTCGCCGCTGCACGTCAAGCACATCGACAACCTGGGCAAGGCCGCCGCCGCCGGCGAGTTCGTCTACAAGGGCCGTGCGTCCTCCGCACAGGCTTCGTTCACTTCCGGTGAATGCGCGATGATCCAGACCTCGTCGGGCTTCTACGGCGACGTGGCCAAGAACGCCAAGTTCGCCTACGCCCTGGCTCCCCTGCCTTACTACCCTGACGTCAAGGGCGCACCGCAGAACACCGTGATCGGCGGCGCTTCGCTGTGGGTCATGGCCGGCAAGAAGGCCGAAGAGTACAAGGGCGTGGCCAAGTTCTTCGACTTCCTGTCGCAGAGCAAGGTCCAGGCCGCAAGCCACCAGCGCACCGGCTACCTGCCTGTGACCATGGCCGCCTACGACCTGACCGAAAAGTCGGGCTTCTACCAAAAGAACCCCGGCACCGATGTGGCCGTGCAACAGATGATCCGCAAGGTCACCGACAACTCGCGCGGCATCCGCCTGGGCAACTATGTGCAGATCCGTACGATCGAGGACGAAGAACTCGAACAGGTGTGGAGCGGCAAGAAGACTGGCAAGGAAGCCCTGGACTCGATCGTCAAGCGTGGCGACGAACTGCTGGTGCGTTTCGAACGCGCCAACAAGAAGTAAGCAATTTATACAAGGCTAAACCCCTATATTTGACGATATAGCGGGTTTTACGCTGGCACAGCGGCTGCCAGCTAGGCACAATACGCGCATATTCGCTGGATTAAGCGCTTCGACTCGGTTCGTTTAGATTCGCTTTTCACACCCAAGGTGGCCGGCGCCTTCCAATCCTCCGAATCCCAAGACAAGGGGTTCGGCGGTTTTTTTTGTTTGTGAATCCCATGGAAAAACGCGTACTTTTCCGCTCGACATGGTTGCCCTGGGTGCTGTTGCTGCCCCAGTTGCTGATCATTGGTGTGTTCTTCTTCTGGCCTGCGGCCCAGGCCGTGCTTCAGTCGTTCCAGATCGAAGATGCCTTCGGCATGAGCACGGAATGGGTGGGTCTGGAGAATTTCGCCAACCTGCTTGACGATCCGACCTACCTCAACTCCTTCATGCGCACCGCGCTGTTCTCGGTGCTGGTGGCGGGCCTGGGTATCGCGATCTCGCTGATCCTGGCGATCTTTGCCGACCGCATCGTGCGCGCGGCCATGCTCTACAAGACGCTGCTCATCGTCCCCTACGCCGTCGCTCCCGTGATTGCCGGCGTGCTGTGGATGTTCATGTTCTCGCCCTCGCTGGGCGTGGTCGCCCACTATCTGGGCGAACTGGGCTACAACTGGAACCACATCATGAACGAGAACCAGGCCATGGCGCTGGTGGTTCTGGCTTCGGTGTGGAAGCAGATCTCGTACAACTTCCTGTTTTTCCTGGCCGGCCTGCAGTCGATTCCGAAATCGCTGATCGAAGCCGCGTCCATCGACGGTGCGGGCCCATGGCGCCGCTTCTGGAACATCCAGCTGCCGCTGCTGTCGCCGACCACCTTCTTCCTGCTGGTGATCAACATCGTCTACGCGTTCTTCGATACCTTCGGCATCATCGACGCGGCGACGGCCGGCGGCCCCGGCCAATCGACCTCTATCCTGGTCTACAAGGTCTATCAGGACGGCTTCAAGTCGCTGGATCTGGGCAGCTCCGCCGCCCAGTCGGTGATCCTGATGATCATCGTGGTGGCCCTGACGGTGGTGCAGTTCCGCTACGTCGAAAAGAAGGTGCAGTACTGATGTCCGCCCTCTCTACCGCACCTGTTTTGAATCTGGAGTCCTCCCATGGTTGACCGCCGTCCCTGGATCACCGTCCTGTCCCACCTCGTATTGATCGTGGGCGTGCTGATCGTGGCCTTCCCTCTGTACCTGGCCTTTGTCGCGTCCACGCACACCGCGGATGCGATCGTCCAGTCCCCGATGCCGCTGCTGCCCGGCGCGCACATGTGGGAGAACTACAAGGCCGCGCTGTTCGGCTCGGGCAAGCTGGGCTCGAACACCAACGTCATGCACATGATGTGGGTCAGCTTCATGACCGCGATGATCATCACCGTCGGCAAGATCGCGATCTCGCTGCTGTCGGCGTTTGCCATCGTCTACTTCCGCTTCCCCTTCAAGATGCTGTGCTTCTGGGCCATCTTCCTGACGCTGATGCTGCCCGTCGAAGTGCGTATCCTGCCGACCTACAAGGTCGTGGCTGAACTGGGCATGCTCAACAGCTACGCGGGCCTGACGCTGCCGCTGATCGCCTCGGCCACCGCCACCTTCCTGTTCCGCCAGTTCTTCCTGACGGTGCCGGACGAGCTGGTCGAAGCCGCGCGCATCGACGGCGCCGGCCCCATGCGCTTCTTCAAGGATGTGCTGGTGCCGCTGTCCAAGACGTCGGTCGCCGCACTGTTCGTGATCCAGTTCATCTATGGCTGGAACCAGTACCTGTGGCCGCTGCTGATGACGACCAGCGAAGACATGTACCCGGTGGTCATCGGTATCAAGCGCATGCTCGCCGGCGGTGAAGCCGCCGTGGATTGGAACATCGTGATGGCCACCGCCATTGTCGCCATGCTGCCTCCCGCAGCGGTGGTGATGTTGATGCAAAAGTGGTTCGTAAAGGGCTTGGTGGACACCGAGAAATAAGCCCAGCACCGCTCCTTTTGAACCTCTGAACGATCTGAACGAATACTCTCATGGCATCCATTACCCTCAAGAACGTCGTCAAGCGCTACGGCAGCGGCAAGACCGCAGTTCCCGTGATCCACGGCGTCAACGCTGAAATCAAGGACGGCGAATTCATCGTCATCGTCGGCCCCTCGGGCTGCGGCAAGTCGACGCTGCTGCGCATGATTGCCGGCCTGGAAGAAATTTCCGGCGGCGACATCTCCATCGGCGACCGCGTGGTCAACAACCTGGAACCGGCCCAGCGCGACATCGCGATGGTGTTCCAGAACTACGCGCTGTATCCGCACATGACGAACTTCGAAAACATGGCCTATGGCCTGAAGATCGCCAAGGTGCCCGTCGACGAGATCAAGCAGCGCGTCGACAAGGCCGCCAAGATTCTCGAGCTGGGCCACCTGCTGGACCGCAAGCCGCGCCAGCTCTCGGGCGGTCAGCGCCAGCGCGTGGCCATGGGCCGCGCCATCGTGCGCCAGCCCAAGGTCTTCCTGTTTGACGAGCCGCTGTCCAACCTCGACGCCAAGCTGCGCGCCCAGACCCGCATCGAGATCCAGAAGCTGCACCACGAACTGGGCATCACCAGCCTGTTCGTGACCCATGACCAGGTCGAAGCCATGACCCTGGCGCAGCGCATGATCGTCATGAACGGCGGCGTGATGGACCAGTTCGGCACGCCCGAAGAGGTCTACAACACCCCGGCCACGACCTTCGTCGCCAGCTTCATCGGCTCGCCGCCAATGAACCTGCTGAAGAACGCGCCCGGCGGCAAGCCTGGCCAGATCCTCGGCATCCGTCCCGAGCACATCGACATCGTTGCCTCGGGTGGATGGGCCATGGACGTCATCACCGTCGAACTGCTGGGCGCCGAGCGCCTGGTCTACGGCACCGTGGGCGGCGAGATGGTCACCGTGCGCATCGAGGAAGCCCATATCTTCCCCAAGGCCGGCGACACCATCCGCATCCAGCCGCGCGAGGAGCGCCGACTGCATTGGTTCAATGCCGAAACCGGCAAGCGCATCTAAGTGCTGCCCAGAAGAGAGCCCTAGCGGCTCTCTTTTTACGTTCCCCATCACTATTTAATGGATTTGCGATGACCGCCCCCTCGACCTCCTGGCCCTATCCCCGCTGGATCGCCCACCGCGGCGCAGGAAAGCTCGCGCCCGAGAACACCATGAGCGCCTTCCGCCTGGGCGCGGCCCATGGCTGGCGCATGTTCGAATGCGACGCCAAGCTCAGCAGCGACGGCGTGCCGTTCCTGCTGCACGACGCGACGCTGGAGCGCACGACCAACGGCCGCGGCACCGGCAGCGACCTGACGCTGGGCGAGATTGCCCAGCTCGACGCCGGCAGCTGGCATTCGCGCGCCTACGCGGGTGAAGCCCTGCCCACGCTGGAGGCGCTGGCGCGCTGGTGCCTGGCAAACCATTTCTTCCTGAACGTGGAAATCAAGCCCACGCCCGGCCAGGAAGCCGAGACCGGCCGCGTGGTCGCCGAGCTGATGAACCGCATCTGGCCGGCGGATGCCGTGCAGCCGTTCTTCACGTCCTTCAAGCCCGAAGCCTTGCAGGCCGCCAAGCTGGCCGCGCCGCATATTCCGCGCGGCCTGCTGGTCGACAAGCTTGCCGCAGACGGCGCCGATTTCCAGATCGCGCAAGACCTGGGCTGCGTGGCCATGGTCTTCAACCACGCGCTGTGGGATGCTGCGCGTGTCGCCCAGGTCCACGGCCTGGGCATGCGCTGCATCAGCTACACCGTCAACGACGAGTGGGCCGTGCAGCGCCTGCTCGACCTGGGCACCGACGGCATCATCAGCGATCGCGTGGATCTGTTCAGCCCCGCTGCTTGAACCTGGCACCCACCAAGAGAAAACCCGGCCAGGCCGGGTTTTTTTTGATTACCTGAAAGTCAGGCCGCGATGCACAAAGGCAATTGGGTGCGCACATAGTCGGCCACGCCCTGCATCACCTTGTCCAGATGCGCCTGCAGCGGTGCAAAGCCGGCATTGGGCGCACGCGTGTCCTCGTCCATGTAGATGGGGCGGCGGATCTCGATCTGCAGGCTGTGGCGCTGCAGCTGGGGCTGGCCTATGCGGCCTATCAGCTCCACGCCCTTGTAGGGCTCGTTGTAGGCCACGCTGTAGCCGCCGGACTGCAGCAGCTCGCCGACCAGGCGGATGAACTCCGGCGCGCAGGTCGTGCCGTCGCGGTCGCCGAGCACGAAGTCGGCCAGCGTGGCGTCGGTGCGACCCAGGCGGCGATAGACGTCGTTGGGCATGGAGTGCAGGTTCAGATGCCAGACGCCGCCGAAACGCGCGACGCTGTCGTCTATCGCCTGCTGCAGCGCCGCATGGTAGGGCTGCCAGTAGTGCGCCAGCCGCGACTGCACTTCGGCCACGCTGAGCTTGCGGTCGTACAGCGGCGTGGGCTGACCGTCGCGCACGATGCGCTGCCAGATCAGTCCCAGCCCCTGGCGCGTCTTCACGCCGGGGGCCAGCGGCGACGGCCAGTCTGTGGCCAGCTGCGCCGGATCGATGTCGTCGGCCGAGCGGTTGACATCGATGTAGGTGCGCGGAAATGTCGCCGCGAGCAGCGTCGCGCCATGCGCGGGCCAGCGCTGCCACAGTTTGTGCACATCGGTGTCCTCGCCGCGGCGCAGCAGCGCCATGTCGACACAGTGACCGAAGTCCGCCGGGTAGGCCGTGCCGCTGTGCGGCGAGTCGCAGACCAGCGGCAGTGCGGCCACGGTCGGCGCGAACACCTCGACCGGAGTATCCGGGCGCGGCTGCAGGAAATCAGGCAAAGGCATCAATCGAGCTTGATGTTGGCGCGCTTGGCAACGGCTGTATAGCGGTCGATGGCGGCGGTGATCTGCTTGCTGAACTGGGCCGGCGTATTGCCCATGGATTCGCCCGAAATGCCTTTTTGCTTCTCGAGGTAGTCGGGCATGGCCATGACCTTGTGCGCCGCGGCATTGAGCTTGGCAATGATGGCAGGGGGTGTGCCCGCGGGCGCGACCAGGCCGAACCAGCCGCCATCGCCCATGCCGGGGAAGCCCAGCTCGGAGTAGGTCGGCACATCGGGCAGCACGTCGCTGCGCTTGAGCGCGAGCACGGCCAGCGGGCGCAGCTTGCCCGACTTGATGTGCGGCAGCGTCGAGGGCAGGTTGTCGGTCATGGCCGTGACCTGGCCGGCCAGCGCGTCATTGATCGCCTGGCCTGCACCCTTGTAGGGGATGTGCAGCATGTCGATGCCTGCCAGGTTCATGAAGTTCTCGATGTTCGCATGGCCCAGCGAGCCGTTGCCGGGCGAGGCAAAGGTGTACTTGCCGGGATGGGCCTTGGCCAGCGCGATGAATTCCTGCATGGTCTTGGCCGGCACGCTGTTGTGGATCACGAACACGCTGGGCACCGACATCACATTGGTGATGGGCGCGAAGTCCTTGACGGCGTCGTAGGGCAACTTGGCCATGATGGCCGGGTTGGCGCCATGCGTGGACACCGTTGCCATGCCTATGGTGTAGCCGTCGGGCGCGGCCTTGGCGATCGCATCGGCGCCAATGGAGCCGCCCGCGCCGCCGCGGTTCTCGACCACCACGGCCTTGCCCAGCACCTGGCCCATCTTGTCGGCCAGCAGGCGCGCGACCATGTCGGTCGAACCACCGGCACCGAACGGCACGATCAGGCGCAGCGGACGGTTGGGGTAATCGGCCTGGGCATGGGCCAGGGGCGCCAGCAGGGCGGTGGCAGCGCAGGCTGCAAGGCTGGACAACAGGGTACGACGCAGTGCCATGGGGGAGATCCTCTCGGGGGATGTGGTTCGAAGCGGTCATTCTGGACAGACCGTGCCCCGGCGAAAAGAGACAAAATGGCACGCAACTATTACCAACCGTCATAATTGCCCGCGCCATGCGCATGCACTCCCCCTCCCTTTCTGAATTGCACGCTTTCGCGACCGCGGCGCGTCTGGGCAATTTCTCGCTCGCGGCCGATGACCTGCATGTCACGCAAGGCGCGATCAGCCGCGCGATCGCCCGTCTCGAGGACCATTTGGGCCTGGCGCTGTTCGAGCGCCATGGCCGGCGCAGCGTGCTGACCAGCGCGGGCCGCGCCTATCTGGACGCGGTAGGTCCGGCGATCCTGGCCATAGAGTCGGCATCGGCCCAGTTGCGCCGCCCGCACGCAGGCGCGCAGCTGCGGCTGTCGGTCACGCCCACGCTGTTCAGCCACTGGCTGATTCCGCGCCTGCCCGACTTCAACGCGCGCTTTCCCGGCGTGATGCTGTCGTTTGCGCCCTACCGGCGCGACGACCCGGTCAGCGCGCCCGAGATCGACGGCTGGCTGCGCATAGGCCAGGACCCCTGGCCCGCGCATATCGTGGCCGACTACATCGTCGGTCGCGAGCTGGTGCCGATCTGCCGGCCACAGGACCTGCAGGGCCCGCAGGCCATACGCCAACCCGCCGACCTGCTGCGCCGCCCGCTGCTCGCGCATACCAATTACCAGCGCAACTGGGCCCAGTGGTGGGCACATGTCGGTGGCAGCGGCGAAGTGCCCGCGCCGGCCGCCGACTTCGAGCTGGTGTCCATGCTGGTCCAGGCGGTGATTGCCGGCATGGGCGTGGCCGTGGTGCAGCGCTGCCTGATCGACGACGACCTGGCCGCGGGCCGCATCGTCATCGCCATGGACCAGGCCGTGCAGATCGAGCGCGGCTATTTCCTGTGCCGGCCCGCGGGGCGCACGCCCACGCCCGCGCTGCTCGATTTCCGCGAATGGCTGCTGCAGCAGGCCGCGTCGGCCAGCGGATCAGCGCCGCCAGGCACCCGAGAGAACCCACTGGCAGCAGGCACATGACAGCACCAGTGCCGCATAGGTGGCCAGCTTGCCATCGTGTTCGAACAGCACCAATCCGGCCAGCAGAACGCCGCAACCGACGGCGAAATTGATAGCTACCTGAGCCCACCAGCCAGTGATATGGTTCGCTTTAGACACCATGCAGCGGCCGGCCACGGCAAGGCCTAGCGCCAACGCCAGGGCCGGGGCGACAAAGTTCAGCAGATGCGCGAGCGCGGCGGGAAAACCCATGGCATATGACCTAAATCAAGGCTTATGTAAGCAGAGGATGCCAAGTCGGCGCATAAATTTTATAATGACCGTCTATGGCAGTCTGGGCTTTAGGCATCAACCACCACACGGCTCCGCTTGATTTGCGGGGTCGTTTTGCGTTTGCGCTCGACCAGATCGCACCGACGCTGCAAGGCCTGCGCCAATCTTTGGCAAGCAGCGGCCGCCACGACGGCGTCGAAACCGCCATCCTGTCGACCTGCAACCGCACCGAAATCTACTGCGCGGCCAACACTCCTGCCATCGCCCATACGCTTGACTGGCTCGCGCGCAGCGGCGGCGTGAGCCCCGAGGTGCTGCGCTCGCACTCCTATCAGCTCGAAGAAGGCTTTGCCGCACGCCACGCCTTCCGCGTCGCCAGCGGCCTCGACTCCATGGTGCTGGGCGAAGCCCAGATCCTGGGCCAGATGAAGAACGCCGTGCGCGCCGCCGAGACCGCGGGTGCGCTGGGCACCACGCTCAACCAGCTGTTCCAGCGCAGCTTTGCCGTCGCCAAGGAAGTGCGCAGCTCGACCGAGATCGGCGAGCACAGCATCAGCATGGCCGCCGCGGCCGTGCGCCTGGCCGGCCAGCTGTTCGAAGACCTGGGCAAGATCCGCATCCTGTTTGTCGGCGCGGGCGAGATGATTGAGCTCGCAACCACGCACTTCGCCGCCAAGAACCCGCAGCACATCACGATCGCCAACCGCACCATGGAGCGCGGCGAGAAGCTGGCCGCGCGCTTCGGCGCCGACGTGATGCGCCTGTCCGAGCTGCCCGACCACCTGCATGAATACGATGCGGTGATCAGCTGCACCGCGTCGAGCCTGCCCATCATCGGCCTGGGCGCGGTAGAGAGCGCGTTGAAAAAGCGCAAGCACCGCCCCATGTTCATGGTGGATCTGGCCGTGCCGCGCGACATCGAACCCGAAGTCAAGGCGCTGCGCGACGTCTACCTCTATACCGTCGACGACCTGGCGCATGTGGTGCAGACCGCCCAGGCCCACCGCCAGGCGGCCGTGGCCCAGGCCGAAGCCATCATCGACACCGGCGTGCAGAGCTTTCTGCACTGGATGGACCAGCGCAGCCCGCAAGGCGGCGTGGTGCCGCTGATCCAGCAACTGCACGAGCAGACCAATGTCTGGCGCGCCGCCGAAATCGCGCGCGCCAAGAAGCGCCTGGCCAAGGGCGAAGACATGGATGCCGTGCTCGAGGCGCTGTCGCGCGGCCTCACGCAGAAGATGCTGCACGGCACCATGGCCGAGCTGCATTCGGGCGATGCCGAGCAGCGCGCCCAGACCGTTCAGGCCGTCTCGCGGCTGTTCCTGCGCTCGCAGGGCGACAAGAACGCGCTCTAGCTGCGACCCGGACAAGCGCCTGCCTGGGCGCCAGTCTCACCGGCCGCGCGCCGGCATTGCTCCCCAGCCTTCCTTTACGCTGTGCCCCGCATAGCGCACAACCGCTCTTTGCCATGCAAAATTTTCTCCGCAGCCAGCTGCAACGTTTCGCCCAGCGCCTCGAGGAACTCGACTTCCTGCTGTCGCGCGAAGACATCATGAGCGACATGGCCCAGTACCGCAAGATTTCGCGCGAGCATGCCGACGTCACGGCCGTCGCCGGGCGCTACGCGCGCTACGTGCAGCGCGAGGCCGACCTGGCCGAAGCCCAGGAAATGCAGGCCGACCCCGAGATGGCCGACATGGCGCAGGAAGAAATCGCCAGCGCCACGGCCGAACTGGCCCAGCTCGAAGACGAGCTGCAGCGCCTGCTGCTGCCCAAGGACCCCGACGACGCGCGCGACGCCTACCTCGAAATCCGCGCCGGCACGGGCGGCGACGAGTCGGCGCTGTTTGCCGCCGATCTGGCGCGCATGTACACGCGCTACTGCGACAGCGTGGGCTGGAAGGTCGAAGTCATGAGCGCCAACGAGAACGAACTCGGCGGCTACAAGGAAATCGTGCTGCATGTCTCGGGCGACCAGGTCTACGGCAAGCTGCGCTTCGAGTCCGGCGGCCACCGCGTGCAGCGCGTGCCGGCGACCGAAACCCAGGGCCGCATCCACACCAGCGCCTGCACCGTGGCCGTGATGCCCGAACCCGACGAGACCCAGGCGATCACGCTGAACCCGTCCGATCTGCGCATAGACACGTTCCGCGCCAGCGGCGCCGGCGGCCAGCACATCAACAAGACCGACTCCGCGGTGCGCGTGGTCCACCTGCCCACGGGCATCGTCGCCGAATGCCAGGACGGCCGCAGCCAGCACGCCAACAAGGCCAAGGCCTTGCAGGTGCTGCAGGCGCGCATCCAGGAAAAGGAGCGCAGCGAGCGCGCGGCCAAGGAAGCCGCCCAGCGCAAGGGCCTGATCGGCAGCGGCGACCGCTCCGACCGCATCCGCACCTACAACTTTCCCCAGGGCCGCTTCACCGACCACCGCATCAACCTCACGCTGTACAAGCTGCTGTACATCATGGAAGGCGACATGACCGACGTGCTGCAGGCCTTGCAGCATGCGCGCGAAGCCGAGCAGCTGGCAGAACTCGAAGTCAACGGCTGAGCATGACGCTGCAACAAGCCCTCTTCCAGGCCCAGCAGGCGGGTCTGTCGCGCATAGACGCGCAGTTGCTGCTGCTGCATAGCGTAGGCCGGCCCAATGCCGGCCGCGCCTGGCTGCTGACGCACGACACCGACGCGCTCACGCCCGATCAGCAGCAGACGTTCGACGCCCTCACGGCGCGCCGCCTCGCGGGCGAGCCCGTGGCCTATCTCACGGGCCGCAAGGAGTTTTACGGACTGGAGCTGCAGATCGACGCGCGCGTGCTCGACCCGCGGCCCGACACCGAGACGCTGGTCGACTGGGCGCTCGAAGTGCTGGCCGACTGGAATGCGCCGCGCGTCATCGACCTGGGAACGGGCAGCGGCGCGATCGCGCTGGCGCTGCAGCAGCAGCGCCCCGACGCCAGCGTCTGGGCCGTGGATGCGAGCGCCGAGGCGCTGGCCGTGGCGCGCGACAACGCGCGCCGCCTGGGGCTGGGCCTGCAGTTCGCCCAGGGCTCATGGCTGCGGGCGCTGGCGCCCGATCAGCAGTTCGATGCCATCGTCACCAACCCGCCCTATATTTGCGCCGACGACCCGCACCTCGCGGCGCTGACCCACGAGCCTTTGAGTGCGCTGGCCAGCGGTGCCGACGGCCTGGACGACATCCGTGCGATCATCGAGCAATCGCCCGCACATCTTGCACCCGGCGGCTGGCTGCTGATCGAACATGGCTGGGACCAGGCGCTGGCGGTGCAGGAATTGCTGCGCGCCGCGGGCTTTGGCGCCGTGCAAAGCCGCAACGACCTGGCCGGCATTGCCCGTTGCACTGGCGGGTGCATGACGGATTTGAACAGACAGTGAAATAATCACGGGTGTAGCCATGCCGCATGCGCGGCCGCCCCCCTTTTGGAGTCAACCATGAGCACTACCCACCAACGCATCGACGACCTCGTCAAGAACAACGAAATCCTGCTGTTCATGAAGGGCAACGCGAGTTTCCCCCAGTGCGGCTTTTCCGGCCGCGCGCTGCAGATCCTCAAGGCCTGCGGCGTCGACACCAAGACCATCGCCACGGTGAATGTTCTGGAAGACCAGGAAATCCGCCAGAGCATCAAGGAATACAGCCAGTGGCCGACCATTCCCCAGCTCTACGTCAAGGGCGAGTTCATCGGCGGCTCGGACATCATGATGGAGATGTACGAATCCGGCGAACTCCAGCAACTGCTGGACAACAAGGCCTGAGCCTGCATCCACGCCAATCAAGCCGCCTCAGGGCGGCTTTTTTGCCGCCGCAGGAGCGTGGCGCCACGGCGCGCCGCAGTCCCGGCACTTCGAGGAATTGGCATCTTTTATGATGAAATGCCTTCCATGGCCCTGCTGCGAGGTCTTTTTCGCGGCGTTTCGTTCTTTTGCCTATGAGTCTGTCCCAAAGTCTGATCACCGTTGCCGTGCTGATTGCCGTCAGTGCATTTTTCTCCATGGCCGAAATCTCGCTGGCCGCTTCACGGCGCCTGCGGCTGCGGCTGCTGGCCGATGAAGGCGATGCGCGCGCCGACGCCGTGCTGCGCACGCAGGAGCAGCCGGGCAACTATTTCACGGTGGTGCAGATTGGACAGAACGCGATCGCCATCCTCGGCGGTATCGTCGGCGAAGGCGCTTTCAGCCCGTATTTCACGCGCGTGTTCGAGCTCTGGTTTGCGGCCAGCACGGCCGCCACGCTGGGCTTTCTGGCCTCGTTCTTCATCATCACGTCGCTGTTCATTGTCTTTGCCGACCTGATTCCCAAGCGCCTGAGCATGGCCGAGTCGGAAGCCGTGGCGCTGCGTGTGGTCGGGCCCATGCAGACCTTCATGACGCTGTTCAAGCCCATCGTCTGGCTCTACAGCCGCACCGCCGACGGCTTCTTCAAGGTGCTCGACCTGCCCACGCAGCGCGACGAGCGCATCACCTCCGACGACATCCTGGCGATGACCGAAGCCGGCGCGCGCACCGGCATGATGGGCCAGCGCGAGCAGCAGATGATCGCCAATGTGTTCGAGCTCGAATCGCGCACCGTGTCCTCGGCCATGACGCAGCGCGACCGCATTGCCTATTTCCTGCGCGACGACTCCGAGGAGGTGGTGCGCCTGCGCATTGCGGCCGAGCCGTTCTCCACTTACCCGGTCTGCGAAGGCGACATCGACCATGTGATCGGCTATGTCGATGCCAAGGACCTGTTCCAGCGCGCGCTGACCAACCAGCCGATCTCGCTGCGCGACGACACGCTGGTGCACAAGGCGCTGGTCGTTCCCGACCGGCTCACGCTGACCGAAGTGCTCGACCAGTTCCGCCAGGTGCATGAAGACTTCGCGATCATTCTCAACGAATACAGCCTGGTGGTCGGCGTGGTCACGCTCAACGACGTGATGAGCACGGTGATGGGCGACATGGTCGACATGGACGACGAGGAGCAGATCGTGCGCCGCGATGCCAACTCCTGGCTGATCGACGGCGTGACGCCCATCGAGGACGTGCTGCGCGCGCTGTCGCTCGACTCGCTGCCGCATGATGACGAATACGAGACGCTGGGCGGCTTCCTGATGGTCATGCTGCGGCGCGTGCCGCGCCGCACCGACAGCGTCAACTGGGGCGGCTACAAGTTCGAAGTGCTGGACGTAGACAGCTACCGCATCGACCAGGTGATGGTGTCCAGGCTCGACACGGAGACATCGGCGCCGGCCGCTGCGGCCACGCCCGCCTGATCAGGCCCTGGCTTCGGGGTCGAACAGCCACTTGCGCTGCGCCGCGAACACCGCATTCGGATAGGGCGGCTTGCCGCGGCTGCCGTTGTAGCGGCCCAGCGCCATGAACATGTCGCCGCGTTCCCGGTCCAGATAATGGCGCAGGATCACGCAGCCGAAGCGCAGATTGGTCTGCATATGGAACAGCTTGCCCGCGTCGCCATCGCCGATCACGCGCATCCAGAACGGCATGATCTGCATATAGCCGCGCGCGCCCACGCTGGAGATCGCGAACTTGCGGAACGCGCTTTCGACTTCGATCAGACCCAGCACCAGGCTCACATCCAGGCCCGCGCGCCGCGCCTCGTACCAGACGGTCTGCAGGAACTCGCGCCGCACTTCGGCATCGGCCTTGCGTCTGTAGAGCCGGTCGCTCATCGCGGCCAGCCAGCGCAGGTACGACAGCTTGGCTTCGGTCGAGGCAAACGCCAGCTCGGGCGGGCCGGCGCTGGCCACGGCCGCGCGCAGCGCGGTGCGCACCGAGTCGGCCAGAGGTTCTTCGAGTTGCCCGCCCGCATGCGCAGGCAGGGCCACCGCCAGCAGCGAGGCCGGCAGCGCGGTCAGCAGGCTGCGCCGGCGCAGCCCCGCGGCCGCGGACCGCGGCAGGGGTGCGGCGGCGCGGCCTGGGGACATCACAGGCCCAGTCGCGCCTTGAGGTGGTCGAGAATGCCGTCCTGCGCGACCTTGCTGGCTTCGGTCTCGCGGCGGTGCTGGTATTCGACCGTGCCTTCTTTCAGGCCGCGGTCGGAAATCACCACGCGGTGCGGCACGCCTATCAGCTCCCAGTCGGCCAGCATCGCGCCCAGGCGCTCGTCGCGGTCGTCCAGGATCACGTCCACGCCCAGCGCGATCAGCGCGTCGTACAGCGCACCCGCGGTGGCCTGCACGGCCTCGCTGCGAGCCATGCCGATGGGGCACAGCACGACGGTGAACGGCGCGATCGCGTCCGGCCAGATGATGCCGCGCTCGTCATGGTTCTGCTCGATGGCCGCGGCCGGCAGGCGGGTCACGCCAATGCCGTAGCAACCCATCTCGAAGAACGCGGGCTTGCCGTTCTCGGCCAGGAACGTGGCGTTCATCGCCTTGGAGTACTTGTCGCCCAGGTAGAACACATGGCCGACTTCGATGCCGCGCTCGATGGAAAGCGCACCCTTGCCGTCGGGCGACAGGTCGCCGGCCACCACATTGCGCAGATCGGCAATGACGGCTGGCTCGGGCAGATCGCGGCCCCAGTTCACGCCAATCATGTGGAAGCCTTCGACGTTGGCGCCGCAGATCCAGTCGGCCATCACGGCCACGTCGCGGTCGACGACCAGGTTCACGGGCTGCAGCAGGTTCAGCGGGCCCAGGTAGCCGGGCTTGCAGCCGAAGTGCGTTTCAATCTCGGCCTGGGTCGCGAAACGGAAGCCGGCGTCCAGACCTGGCACCTTGGC